>FXBE01000022.1_pt1 | contig 20757 bp, 18 predicted proteins | sample 5335311 | NCBI WGS metagenome assembly FXBE01 (sample SAMEA103928390, study PRJEB20085) | sediment metagenome | biome: marine biome; feature: hydrothermal vent; material: sediment | place: Atlantic Ocean | collected 2013-08-06T02:46:56 | depth 0.05 m | reverse complement strand
TTCATCCAAACGCCCTCTTCTCTTAATACTTTCAAAACTGCCCATCATTTTTTGCATGGCCGTAGCAATGCTTTGCATCTTTCTGGCGCCAAGTCTCACAGGGATATCTCTGTTTGCCAAAGCCCAGGCGATCCCTGATCCCATTGTCCCTACACCCATTACCGCGGCAGAGTTTACCTGACGCGGTTTTGCTCTGGAGAAGGTTTCTTTTTTTAATCTCTCGGACGTGAAAAAAAGTTCTATGAGATTTTTGGATATCTGGGAATTAGCAAGGGGGACAAAGGTTTCCAATTCTATTTTCAATCCCTCTTTCAATGGCAGCGTGACTGTTTTTTCAAGTACATTGATCACAGCGACCGGTGCGGGGTAATGCCCCGCTGTTTTTTTCAGGACTTCACGCCTTGCGATATTGAGGATCAGCATTCTGACCGGCGCGAGTTTTTCATACCAGAGAATGCTCTGCCGTGTTTTAGATACTTTGGCCTCCAAAGTACCGGCAAGGATCTCTTTGATGAATTCCTCTTTTTTGAAACCCAGATATCCGCTTGGCACAGCAGCATCCACCAGACCCAGTTTCAGGGCTTTGTCACCTCTCAAACGCTTGGACCCGGCAATAAGTTCAATGGCTTTGGAGAAACCTACCAGCTTAGGCAGTCTTTGTGTACCGCCCAAACCGGGAATGATCCCAAGACTCACCTCGACCAGACCCAAACGTGTATGGTCATCGTTGGTAGCCAGACGATAATCACAGGCCATCGCCAACTCCAGCCCTCCGCCCAGACAGACGCCGTCGATCACCGCAACCGTAGGGAAAGGCAGTGTTTCAAGCAGGTTGAATATTGCCTGTCCGCGGCTTAATTTCTCTCTGATCTCTACCTCATCTTTAAAGGCTTTGATCTCTTTGATATCTGCACCGGCTATGAAAATATTTGTTTTAGCAGACTCTATAAAAAGTGCTTTAATACTGCTGTCATTCTCCATCTCTTTGAGACTCTGTTCAAATTCGTATAGGGCATCAAAACAGAGTACATTCACTTCTGTTTCCGGTGTGTCAAATGTCAAAGTTACTATGCCGCGTTCATCCATTTTTTTTGTAAAATACATCACTCTACCTCCAGTAGCAGTGCAACACCCTGTCCACCGCCAATACACAACGTTACCAAACCTCTCTGCAATCCGCGTTCTCTCAGTTCATGCAGTACGGTCAGTACCAGTCGTGCTCCTGTCATTCCCACAGGATGACCGAGTGCCACCGCACCACCGTTCACATTGAGTATGTCAGGATCAATGGCGCCCAGCGCTTTTTCTTCGCCAAAATGTGTTTTGGCAAAAAGATCGGAGGCAAAGGCTTTTTGACAGGCAATGACCTGTGCGGCAAAAGCTTCATTGATCTCCATGATCTCTATGTCATCCATGCTTAGTCCTGTCTGTTTAAAGAGTTTACGGGCAGCAAAGATCGGTCCCAGTCCCATCCGTTTCGGATCCAGCCCGGCATAGGCATATTCTGTGAGATAGCCCAGAGGTTCCAGCCCTCTTTTCCTGGCTTCGCTCTCAGACATGATGACCATCCCTGCTGCCGCATCGGTGATCTGCGACGAGTTTCCTGCGGTGACTGTTCCGTTCTTCCTGTCAAAGAAAGGACGGAGTTTTGCCAGTTTTGCCAAGGTCTGGCCTTCACGTATACCGTCATCGTAATCCAGGTATTTTCCTTCAAACTCATCATAGACCACAGCCATACTCTCGAGTGCAAATCGTCCGCTCTCTTTGGCTTTTGCTGCTTTCTGATGACTCTCAAGCGCAAAGATATCCTGTTCTTCTCTGCTTATGCCAAAATCCTGTGCCAGCACTTCTGCAGTATTTCCCATCAGCAGACCGCTTACCGGATCGGTAAGACCGGACATTAAACCCACGATAGGTTTTAAAAATGCCGGCCGGAAACCGAGAAGTGTCCGTATTTTGTCCAAAGCGGTTTTTGACTGTGCCAGTTTTCCAAAAAGATTCGTCATTTTTTCAGAGTAGACCAGAGGAATATTTGACATGGATTCTACACCACCGCAAACATACACTTTTCCTTCACCGGCATGTATCCGTGCCGCAGCCGTCGTCAATGACTCCATTCCCGAGGCACAGTTCCGATGTACCGTCAATGCCGGTGTCGCTTCGGGAAACCCGGCACGCAGCGCAATGACACGGGCAATGTTCGCTGCATGGATCGGCTGTGCCACATTTCCTATGATCACTTCATCCACTTCGTCAAACCGGACAGGGGATCGCATCATCAGTTCACGGAAGAGTACTGCACCCAGCTGATCCGCCTGCATTCTCCTGAATTTTCCTCCTGCTCTTGCCATAGGAGTTCGCAATGCGTTAACGATGGCAATACGCTCTTTTGCAGTATTGGATTTTTTGTTATTCGTTTTTTTGTTATTGGTTTTTTCGCTTCTCATACATGATCCTTATACATATTGTCTATCTCCGTACTGTAATGTTCCATCAGCTGTTTTTTCGCCAACTTCATAGAAGGTGTTAAAAAACCGTCTTCTATAGTCAACACATCAGAGATCACTCTGTACTCCCTGACCTTTTCCCAATGATTCAATTTTTTATTGGTCTGCGCCACATATTTTTCCGTCATCTCTTTCAGTTTTCCGGACTTCAGTACTTTTAGCGGTGTACTGTGTCTTTTCTTTGCCAGACAGCCCAAAAATTCATGTTCTATAAAAAGCAGTGCGGAAACATAGGGTTTGCTGTCACCTACGACCAGCACATATTCAAACCATCCGTTGGACATCAGTTCCTGCTCTATGAACACAGAAGAGACGAACTCGCCAGTGGATGTTTTCAAAAGCTCTTTTTTTCGTCCTGTGATCGTAACGTAACCTTCCTCATCGATCGTTGCAAGATCACCTGTATAGAGCCATCCTCCGCCGTCTATGACTTCTGCCGTGGCCTCTTTGTTATGATGATACCCTCTCATGACATTGGGTCCGCGGGCTAAAAGCTCTCCCTCGGGACCGATCTTCATTTCAACATGCGGGAAAACCTTCCCACAGGTACCTATCTTGTTATTCTTAGGTGTGTTGGAGGCAATGACAGGACTGGCTTCAGTCTGTCCGTACCCCTGGTAGACCATCATACCTATGTTGAGATAGAACCTGTAAAGCATATCGGAGAGTGCCGCACCGCCGGAGATCATCATTCTCATTTTGGAACCGAATGCCGGACGAAGTTTCGCATAGACCATTCTGTCCAGGAATTTATCAAACAGTGTTATTCTGGCATAAGGATCTTTCGTCGTTGCACGGTAAAAGGCGAGCATTACTATGGCTTTTTTAATGAAATTGCCGTCCAGAGCCTTGGTTTTCATTTTGAAATAGACTTTTTCCAGCAGTCTGGGTACCACTGTCATTACCGTCGGGTTCACTTCTTTAAGCAAAGCACCGACATTCTTGACATCATCGGCGAAATAAACCGTAAGTTCCCGTGAAAGATAAAAGTGCATCACCATACGCTCAAAGATATGCGCCAGCGGCAAAAAAGAGAATGCGACATCTGTATGTTTTTCAAAAAAGTAATTCTCGGCTGTTGCATGTATCTGGGAGATCAGATTGGCATGGGTCAGTTCCACTCCTTTGGGATCTCCTGATGTGCCCGAAGTATACACTATCGTGGCAAGATCATCCGCTTTGACGCGTCCGAGCAGTTCATTGAAAAGTGCCGGATCGGCTTTATCTATTGCTTCTCCCTGGGACAGCAGATCTTCAAAAGTTCTGTACCCACCCACGTTTTTGTTCTCATAGATCACTTCAATACTGCTGTCCGACTGACAGATCAGCCTCTCCTGTGCTTCATTTTCTATAAATGCCGTATGGATATTTGAATCCAGAAGCTGATAAAGAAGATTTTTTGAAGAGATATTGGTGAAAAGCGGAACAGAAACAGCACCCGACAGCATCAGGGCATAATCAAGCATCACCCAGTATGAAGAAGGAGAAACCGCATTGGCTATCTGTTTCCCTGCCCAGTTATTGTCAAAACATGCTAGTGTAAGGTAGCGTATCTGTTTGAGAAATAATTCTTTGGATAGTGTAGTCCATTGGGTACCGTTGCGATCGTTTAAAAAATCATTTTTAGGAGAGGTCTGTTCTAAGTGTCTGTAGAGTTCTGCAAAGTGTGTAAAATGACTTTTCATAGCATCTCCTTTTTGGAAGCTAGCTAGGTAAGTCTATAAAAAATGTGTGGATTTGATGTGCAGCAGGTACGTTTTTTAATGGCTTTGGGAAATGAGTGCCAGTTTTTCAGTCCTTGTCATTTTTTTCTTGATCTCATATTCTCTTTTTGAAGCCGTACTTCTATCGGGACAGGTTTCAGAATAGACCAGTTCGACCGGACGTCTCACCCTTGTGTATTTTGCACCTTTGTCTGAGAAGTTATGCTCTTCGATGCGTCTGTCCAAATCTGTAGCGATTCCCGTATACAAGGTATTATCAGCACATTTGACCATATAGACATAATACACGTTTATATCTCATCTTCCAGCGTGTATCCTTTAAAATAGACACGAAGCATATCCGCCGAAATAAAGATCTTGTCGGAATAGACTTCTGTTTTCATCAAAAAATCTTTTTTCTTCATCTCCCCGAAGGTCCGGTAGTACAGGGTAAGTATCTGCGGCCGGTTCGAAAGCTTTTTCACATCTCCGGTCTCCATGAAATATCCCCTGTCCATATGGGCGAACCTGTAAAACGCCTTACTGCCGAAACGATAGATCTTTTTATGAAGTATCCGCCGTTCTTCTATTTCTCTGTACAACTCTGCTTCGAGTCTTCTGTCATTGAGTTCTCTCAGTATATGCTGTTTCTCTTCTTCGGAATATCCTGTATATTTGCTTACTTTTGCATTTTTTTACTGTTCTTTGATACGTTGTTCATTCAGCCTTTGCATAATATACTTTTTTTCTTCATCCGTATACATACTTTTATTAGGGAAATCTTCTATCTCTTCAGCGCTGTTCGGTTCCACTTGTTTATCCTTGTATCGTGCCCGATCTGTTGTATCGTTTTGATCATATGATTATATCATATTTAAAATTATCCTGAATACAGCACATTTTAGATAAAATCACTTTTATAATTTTACTTACGGGCACCTCTAAAAATACCCTTATGTAAAACCAAAAACTCATTTGTTTAAGGAAACTACTTATGTCCTCTTGTCACAAAAAAGCGTATATCACCACCCCGATCTATTATGTCAATGATATTGCCCATATCGGCCATGCCTATACAACCATCATCGCAGATACACTTGCACGCTATTCCCGTATGTCCGGCCTGGATACTTTCTTCCTTACCGGTACAGACGAACACGGCCAGAAGATAGAAGAAGCAGCCAAAAAACGCGGTGAAAGCACCCAGGCCTATGCGGACAAGATCTCTGCTACTTTCAAAGACCTCTGGGATGAGTTCGGGATCTCTTACGACAAGTTCATCCGAACGACCGACGCTGACCATATGAAAGGGGTTCAGAAAGCCTTTTCTGTCATGCACGACAACGGGGATATCTATAAAGATATCTATAAGGGCCACTACTGTATCTCCTGTGAGACCTTCTTTCCTGAGTCACAACTCGTAGACGGTGAATTCTGTCCGGAGTGCGGAAAACCGACCACTATCGTGGAAGAAGAGAGTTACTTCTTCAAGCTCTCTGCCTACCAGGACAAGCTGCTTGACTGGTACAATGAGAATCCCGACTGCATCCTGCCGAAAAGTAAAAGAAACGAAGTGATCCGTTTTGTGGAAGGCGGATTGAATGACCTTTCCATTACCAGAACTTCTTTTGACTGGGGTGTGAAACTACCCGCAGATCTGAATGACCCGAAACATGTGATGTATGTATGGCTCGATGCTCTGATGAATTATGTGACCGCACTGGGTTACGGTACAGATGAAGCAAAAATGGATTTCTGGCCGGCGCGTGTACACCTCATAGGTAAAGACATTCTGCGTTTCCATGCCATTTACTGGCCAGCATTCCTTATGAGTCTCGGGCTTCCCATGCCCAAACATATCGCTGCACACGGCTGGTGGACGCGTGACGGCGAGAAGATGTCAAAATCCAAAGGCAATGTGGTCGATCCCCGAGAGGTAGCCAATGCTTACGGTCTTGACAATTTCCGTTATTTCATGCTGAGAGAAGTACCATTCGGCGGAGACGGCGACTTTAGCCAAAAAGCACTGATCGACCGTATCAATTCTGATCTGGGGAATGACCTTGGTAACCTCCTGAACCGTCTCATCGGTATGTCCGGAAAATATTTTGAAGGCAGAGTGGATTCTTCCAATGTTGCCAAATATTATCAGGAAGAGTTGAATGATGTTCAGGCTTCACTGGATAAACTGGAACCGCTGCTTTTCGATATGCAGATACACCGATACCTTGAAGAGCTCTGGAGACCGCTCTCCGTAGCCAACAAGTCCATTGACAGATATCAGCCGTGGACACTGATGAAAGAAGGTAAAGAGGAAGAAGCCATGGCACTTAACGGCCTTATTGCTGCCATCCTTGCCAAAGTAGCCATCATGCTCTACCCTGTCATGCCTGAAGTCTGTACAAAAATTTCTGCTGCACTGAAGTTCAACATAGACAATGAGAGTTGGAACCGTATGGTAAAAGGGAACGATCTTCCGGAAACTTTTATACTCGAGAAGATCGAACCGCTTTTCCCGCGTATTGAAGCGCTATTGATTGAGCAGACTGAACCTGCAGATAAAAAAGGATCGGCTAAAAAACCTGAGAAGAAAGAGACCAAGCAAACAGAGACCAAGCAAACAGAGACGGAGAAAGAAGAAGGTGTAGCACTCATCGGCATAGACCAGTTCTTCCAGACATCACTCAAAGTCGGTACGGTCGTACAGGCTGAAGAAGTACCTAAAAGTAAAAAACTGCTTCTGCTTCAGGTAGATGTCGGAGAAGAAGCACCCAGACAAGTGGTTGCCGGTATCAAAGAGTGGTACTCGGCTGATGATATGCTGAACACACAGGTTTGTGTCGTTGCGAACTTGAAGCCTGCCAAACTGATGGGTTACAAAAGTGAAGGTATGCTGCTTGCGGCCAAAGATGAGAACGGACTCTGCATGATCCGTCCGGAAAAGCCAAAAACAGCCGGAACACCGATCGGTTAACAGGAACACTATGAAAATTGAAGATATTTTAAACCTTACCGAGGGTGTGCTTACAAATACCCCAAAAGTACAGGCCATTGAAGCAGCAACTGTCTACCCTTCAAAGGTGGATCACGGAGACCTTTTCTTCTCTTCCAAGCAGGAAGAGATAGACAAAGCCATTGAGAACGGTGCCTATGCCATTGTCTATGACGATGAAAATATTGTACAGAAAGATGATGAGATCGCCTGGATCAAAGTCTCAGACATTCAGCTGGCGGCTTTTAAACTTATCCGTTATGCCGTCATCAAAAAAGAGTCAAGTTTTTACCTTCTTTCCGAACATGAACTCACCTTTTTAAAAATGATCCTCACCCACAAAACAAATATCTCTTTCCTTGCCAAAGATTGGAGAAAAGCCTTTGAACAGATCTTGAATTCTGACGACTCCCTTTTTGTCGGTACGGACAAAGAATTAATGCATCTCATCAAACCTGACGCCAAAAAACTCAACAGGGAAGTGGACGGATACCCGGTCTCCGATACCCTGTTCAGAACCACCTTTAAAGTAGGGAACTATGTCTACCAGGAAAAAGAGCTTATCCCTTTCCATTTGGAGTATCTGCTCAGGGTCGTAGACTTTTGTGATACGCAGGAGCTTCCTTACGCCATAGACAAGATCAAATATACCAAACACTTCATGCCTGTTTTCATCGATATGAAACTCAAAAGTACCAGACCGAGCAATTCAGACAGAGTGGCCATTTTTACAGACAATCTTTCGGACATTGGCAAAGCCAGAGAATATGTCATGCAAAGCAATATGTGGGTCAAAAGTATTGTTCTGACACCGCCGAAGACCAAGGTACCGAATATCGATCATCCGCACTGGTTCAACGATGAAGAGGAAGTGCGTGAGATCCTGAAAAGCATCCACTTCAATTATGCATTCATTTATAAGGCTGATAAAAGTATTTTACATACGATCAAAGAAGAGTACAGCCTTTTTTAACTCTCAACTTTGTGATGAAGTCCGTTGTCCTTTACGACGTTCTTTACCTTCATAATGCACTTCTGTCAGATCTTTAAAATCATTTTTCAAACTCACCACTGCCATCTTTTCAAACTCTTCAAGATCTGATGCTTTCACGGTAAATGAGATCTCCGTAATATGTATCATATTCCATTTCCTGGCAAACACCTCTTTTTGAAATGCCACATGGGCTGAGACGGGTGCGTCGCCTTTATATGCGAAGCGCACAAATTTCGGTTTAAGTTCCAGTGCGTTGATCTTGTCTATCTTGTCCTGTCTGGACTTTTGAATGAAAGCCTCATCTGCACCTTCTTGTTCAGAAGAGAAGAACTCACCGGTCAACACTTTTTTAAACGTTCTTCCCGGAGGATCCTTGACCAGATCCTCCTCTTTTTCTTTTCCAAGTAAATTTTTAATCTTTTTTATCATCGCGTTTCTTTTGGGGATCTCTAATATTCTTTCTTAATAATACCATATTTTTTCCATTATCATCAAGTAATGTACAATTATACATTTTACATAACTTTCTAAATGTCTCTGCTCTGAAAAAGACTATATGTGTCGGATCCTGATGATAATACCATTTTTTAAATGCCTCGACCCTCTTCGGATGGAACTGTGTCTGCAGCGCCAGATATCCGCCCTCTTCCAATCGATCCAGAAGCTTTGCAAAGACTTCTTTGGGTTGATGCAAATGTTCAAAGACTTCAGTAGAGACAATGAGTTCATATTTTTTACTATCATCCAATGTATCGGGATGATATATAGGATCGTAATAATCACATTTGATCCCTTTCTCTTCCAACAGTTGTGCAAGAAGAGAAGAAGCGCCGCAACCAAAGTCCAAAGCATTTTCAGGATCTTTTAGCAAAGGAAGAACAAAGTCCAGGAATCTTTCAAAATAGGCTTTATACCCCTCATCATTTTCATCGTTTTCGTGTAAATTATAACGTTCTTTCTGCACTTCAAAACTTTTATAACACTCAGGAGATTTAAAAATGTATTCACATGCACTGCAATGGTAGTACATTATATTTGTTTTTTCATCCAAAAATGACAATACAGACTGATCACAGATATGACACTTCAATTTTCACCCTTATAAAACGTATCTTATGTTACTATTTAATCAATTAATGCAAGGATTATTTGACGATGAAAAGAAGAAATTTTATAGCAGGTGCCGCTATTGGAGCAACGGCATTGGCACTGAACGGCTGCCACAGAGCCGAAGAGGCAGACAAAACAGGTACTGCCGCTATCAAAAAAGGCAAAAAAGTCACCCTTAAACTGGCCACTTCATGGCCTGCTCACTTCCCTATTATGGGGACAGGTGTGGATACCTTTGCCAAACGCTGCGGCGAACTGAGCGGCGGTACACTGGAGATCAAGGTTTTTGCCAAGAACATTCTGGTCCCTGCTATGCAAGTCTTCGATGCCTGTTCAGCTGCACAGATCGATGCCTTTCACTCCGGTGTCTATTACTGGAAAGGGAAAAACCCTGCTTTCTCCATCTTTGGCGGTATGCCCCTGGGACTCACTTCTGAAGAGATGCTCACCTGGCTCAAGTTCGGCGGTGGCTACGAACTGTGGAGAGAGCTCTACGGAAAATACAATCTCTACCCGCTCATCGGAGGAACGACCGGCCCCCAGATGGGTGGTTGGTTCAAGAAACCCATCAACTCTCTGGCTGACCTCAAAGGTCTCAAAATGCGTATTCCCGGTCTTGGCGGAGAGGTAATGAAAAGACTTGGAGTCAACCCTATTCTCTTGCCTGCAGGAGAGATCTACACAGCCTTGGAGCGCGGTACCATCGATGCGACCGAATGGGTCGGACCGGCACTGGACAGTATGATGGGCTTCGCAAAAGCCGCAGACTACTACTACACCGGCTGGCATGAGCCGGGTTCCATTCTGGAGATCACTTTCAATAAAGCACGCTGGGAAAAACTGAGTAAAGAGCATCAGGCCATTATCACTGCTGCCTCCGAAGAGATGACAGGCAACATGCTTCAGGAATTCCGCTATAAAAATGCCAAAGCCCTGCAGGAACTGCCTAAAAATGTACAGATCAAAACCTTCCCCAAAGAGATGATGGAAGCGGCCAAAGTGGCACTTAAGGATGTATTGATCGAAGAGAGTGAAAAATCAGCAGATTTCAAACGTGTTTTAAAAAATTATCAGGCATTTGAAAAGCTCAACAAACCCTGGGACAGTATCTCTACGAAAAACTTTCTGGAAATCAGAGGATATTAGTTTACTGTGAATTGACGTTTAGAGCACCTTTATATGTAAGATCCTGGAATCGCTCACAATATCAAAACTTTTTCTGCTCTCATCATTTAACGTCAGTTTAAATGTATTGTTATCTATGAATTCAATATCGACCGTACTGGGGAACTGTATATCTTTCACAATGTCATGGGCATTAAGCGGACGGAAATAGATCATACAGCTTTTCCCCGCTTCAATGCTTATTGTCTCTTCTTTTTTTGTGACAATATGCAATTCTTCTGTCGGTATCTTCGTTGTGAATGTCCACATGAGTTTTTTCTTCTTTCCTTGCACTCTGTATTCTACGACCACACTGTACATCGTATCATACTCCAGTCGTTCCAGAGGAAACAGTGCGTACTGTTTGTCAGTAAATCTCCTATGCGGATCATTCTTTTTATCCATCAGAAGCACATTGACTACTTCTTCATTCCCTTTAAAAAGTCTGAAAGAGTCAAGCTGTACCACTTTGAAAAAATGATCATTGAACTCTACACTGATAGGAAACCCGCTTACATCATAATTAGGCAGAGGATCAGGTGTCTCGGCATAAAAAGCCGGCGGCACTTCAGTCTGACCGTCATAGGGATAGACGATGATCTCCGGATTGTTCTGTTTATTGTATCTCTGTGCTTTATGAAATTTTTTCTCTGCAATACGATGTCCTTTCTCTCTGCAGACACCGTAAACATATTTGCCGACACCGTTGAAATTCTTAAATGAGCATAAACGGTTCAATTCACTGTTCCCCATGACATAGACAAAAGCACTGTTTTGGGTATTTTCCCCATCCTGACTGACACCGACGCCTATTTCATCAATAGCAGGGCTTAAAAAACCGAAACGGTGATAGATCGCAGAAAAAAGCCCGTCGACCGAACTCTGGGCATTTGCATTCCTGGTGGAAAGGTTTTCACTCACATACCCGGCATTATAGCCTGCATAAAAAGCACGGTCCAAAGGTCTGGCACCCGTAAAATGCTTATGTCCTTCTCTCTCATCATGGGTGGATTCACTGTTCAATACAAGATAATCGGCATGCGCCTGGGCAGCGCTGTCCAGGCGCACATTCTGAGACAGGGTCTGCATATGCATGGCTTCACGTATCATATTGAGCTCTGAACGGGCCTGCAGACGCTCAAACGGCACATCCATCGGCAGGGCCTGTCTTTCGATCACATGAGTTGAAGAGGCAATTGCCGCACTGTCCATGAAGCGGTAAAACAGAAGTGCAGCCAGCAGGGTCAGGAATATAAAACCTATGCGCACAGGATCACTTTTTCTTCAAATTGGAAAGCAGCACACCTATCCATTCCGTCTGAGGATTGGAGTCAAAAGCGATCTTCAGTGTCATCGTCAGCGGTACGGCAAGGAACATCCCCACCGGTCCGAGCACCCAGCCCCAGAAGATAAGGGAAAAGAAGATCATGGCAGGCGAGAGTCCCAGGCCGTCCCCCATGAACTTCGGTTCCAGAATATTGGATATCAGGTTATTAATTAGGACATAGATCAACGCAAGCCAGGCAAAGCTTGAAATATCATTATGGATAAGTGCCAGCATCAAGGCAGGTACAGAAGCGATGATGGACCCAACCACAGGGATGAAGTTAAGCATAAAGCCCAAAAATCCCCAGAGAAACGGATAGGGAATGTCAAACATAAGCAGTGTCACGATGATCAACACTCCTGTCAGCAGAGAGGTGAATGTTTTGATGGTAAAATATTTTTGAATGGTATGTGCGAATATTTCAAAGTTCTTTTTGGAAACCTCATCATCTTTGAAAATGATATCTACTTTCGTACCGAAGTTTCTGGACTCCACCAGCAAAAACGCCACACCGATAATGACAAGCAGCATTTTAGAAACAAAAACCCCTATGTTCCCTACCGTGGATGCCGTCATATTGAACAGGGAACCAAAGTTAAGCCCTTTGAGTATGGCTTTGGGTTCCAGATGCAAACCAAAGCCCTGCAGCCATGTAATTCCGTCCACGACCATGCTCCGGATGCGCGCTTCATAAAAAGGCAGGTTGCCGATAAAATCCTGCAATGAGGTTTCGACAATATACATCACTCCAATCAGAAGGACAAAGACCAGAGACAAAAGGAGTATCAAAGCCAAAGATTTTGGGATCTTCATATTTTGCAGATAGTTCATGAGAGGCGCAAGAATGGATGCAATGAAAATAGAAAGAAAGATGATCACCGCGGCCTGACTTGCCATTTTTAATCCGGCAATGATAATGACAATGGCGGAGAGATAAAAAAAATAGTATCTGATTTGACTGTTATGCATATCTGCCGACCCTTTACTGCTGCTATGAAATCATATTCACCATAATACCATATAATCCTGCATCTTTTTCTTCAGAAATATTCTCTTTATCCACTGTCCAGAGAATCACTTTGTATTTTTTCATCATATTCTGTTCCCAACACTATTTTTCGCAGTGAAACTTTTATATCAAGATAAGAGACATACCCGTATTTTTCATCAAAATCCTCCTCTTTCAGAATAGATACCTCTTCAATGAGCTTATGCAGCTGGATATTCGGATCCAAATGATGCATGTATGCCAAGACCCTCTCCTCAAAGCAGGAGATTTCTACCCAACTTTTTTTGTCTGCTATTTTTTCCACAAGCAACTCACAGAGTTTTGTATAGGTTTTAAGATCATATTTGATCTCAAGTACCACTGTGAGTTTGCCCTTCACCAAAGAAAGCAGTTCATCCAGAGTGGCGATTTTTTCTCCCCCAACTTCACAGCGTTTCAATTCACTCAGAGTAGATGTCTCCACCCTGCCTTCCTGCCCGGTCATTTGCAGCAAAGTATCATCATGGAACAATACGATCTCATTGTCACGACTCAAACGGAGATCCGTTTCGATCCCGTCTGCTCCGGCTTCAAGTGCTTTTTCAAAGGCCAAAAGTGTATTCTCCGGATAGTTGGCACTGAAACCTCTGTGTGCAATGATCTTCATATTACTCCTTCAACATTCCTACTGTCGCAGCAACACTGTAAAATCCCCATCCATATACCCCTCTTTTATCTCTATCTTTGCAGCAATCGGACGGCAGAGTGCTTTGATCTCATGCGGAATCCAGTAACTGAACGGTCCCGTCTGCTCTCTTCCTTCCAAAAGGTTAAAGACAAAGCCTTTGCGGCTCTTTGCAAAACAGCGCTGTATGAAGATACCGGTTTCCACCCGCGTCAACAGATTCATGGTACCGCTGGCAACATACCAGTCCGCCATCGGAATACTTTGAGACAAGATATCCCGCTGTATTATTTTACAGCCTGTACTGGATCTGGCTTCTTCGACCATGGGTGTGCAGAGGTCCAGGCCTGTGTAGGTTTTGGGCAGTCTGTTCTTCTCTTTCAGATACCTGTAAAAGTCACCGAACCCGCACCCTGCATCGACCAGTGTATCATTTTTTATGTCACCAAAGCAGGAAAGTATCGCTGAAAAACGGCGCTTCTGTGTCTGCCCGGAATCCCAGGCCACCCCTTCGGCTGTGACCCCATATCTGTTGTAATTGTCCTGATAAAATTTTTTCTGATCAATGCGTGCCATAATGGACTGATTGTAGCATGAAATGATTAAGGGCACAGCTAAAGATGATAAAGTATGTTATGATTACTTCAAAAAAAGTAAATACCATGACCATAGAGATCCCCCGCTATCAAACTTTGGAACTGAAACATCTTGTACTTGACTACAACGGAACACTTGCCAAAGACGGCATCCTTATCGAAGGGACAGGCGCTCTGTTAAAAGCACTGAGTGAGCATCTCACGCTCCATGTGATCACCGCCGATACCTTCGGTACGGTTCAGTTGCAGCTTGAAGGCCTCAACATCCGTGTCGTAGTCCTGAAAAGCAATGACCACAGCAGAGAAAAGGCTGACTATATTCATACGCTTGGTGCAGACGCCTGTGTGGCCGTCGGCAACGGGAACAATGACAGGTTCATGGTAAAAAGTGCCATACTCGGTATGGCACTGATCGGTGCTGAGGGCTGTGCCCTGCAGACCGTTAACAACAGCGACATCCTCTGCACACACATTTGTGACGCACTCGAACTGCTGCTTCACCCAAAACGTCTGATCGCAACATTGAGACAATAATCGATCCTAAGTCAGCCAAACATCCCTTTGGCTACCAATACCGTTACAAATGCTACGATCAGCATGCCTCCAAAAAAATTCCTGTAGAATTTGTTATTGATCATGGTAGAAACGATAGTTCCTGCCAGTAACGCTATAATCAAAAAGCCATAAAGGACAAACATCAGCACAACCGCATCCTGTGGCAGTTCCATCGGTTTTTCATCGGGCAGTACAAAAGTCTGCAGTCCCACAGCTGCTATCCAGATATAGAGCAGTACTGAAAAAAAAGCTGTCCAAAATAAAAACTGTATTTTACCGCTTCTCACCAACATATATTTTTCCTTCAATACTTTTTATTGGTATATACCAACAAATCATCTTTGGTCAGATTATCGAGTAACAAAGAAAAATTCGTATTTGTCAGGAGCAGGAGTTTATTATCATTAAGCTGCTTCACTTCAGACTGAAAGCCATTCTTGGAGAACAGTACATAGTCATCTATATCCAGTTCTGCTTTTTGGCACTTCTCTTTTAACGTATTGAACATGTTTAGTTTTGCTGCCTTTTCTGAGTATTTACACTCACCTGCCAACATCTTTCCGGACTTTCTTTTGGCAAATATCTCTATTTCCACATTTTTGTCATAGTAGGAGCCCATAGAAACTATGGGGTCATCTTCAAACTTTGGGGCAACACTTTGTTTTACCAGTTCCTGCACCAAGCGGTTACTCAGCGCTATAGAAAAATTTGCTTTCAACTGCTTCCATTTTTGTTCAAATTCCTTAAAATCCCCTTCAGAGATATTTTTATAATGAGGAGAGACCACGGCAAACCAAAAACGCATAAAAGGAAGTTCAAAGCGTAATCTGTCTGACTTTCCGTCACCTTCATTTAAAGGTTTTTCTACTGAAAGATCAAACTGCAACAGACTTTTCTTTTCCAGGTAGTCTATCGCCTCTTCACCCCTGTCTCTGCCTATTTTGACTTTTTTAAAAGCATCATGCTCATGGTTCACACCTAAAGCTATGAGTGACAGAAGTTTATGATATACCGGATTGTTGTGTGTGTATCTTGTCATCGTTCGATGCAGAGGCTCATAATTGCACAGAATTTTTTCTTCTATCAGTGTCTCTACACTTTTAGAAACATCAACATCCCACCCTGTAGCACCGAATACGGTAAAATATTCTAAAGCCGTATCGAAGTCTCTGATGGTATTCTGGTAAGCAAAAGAGCGAAAATGCTGTAAGAGTGTTGGACGTTTTGCCATAGGTTAAGAGAGGTCCTCTGTATTGTTTTTTTCGACATACATTTTATGATCAGCATCCATAAGGAGTCTGTCAAGTGTCTTTGCATCATCAGGATAAATACTGATCCCTACACTGGCACTTACCTTTAAAGCAAGTGCATCAATATAAAGTATATGGGATAATGTCTGCTGTATCTGCTCTTTCATTGTTTCCGCTTCTGCAACATTTTGCATTAAAATAATAAATTCATCGCCGCCAAATCTTGCAATAGTATCTTCATTTCCTACCAGGAGCTTGAGCTTCCGGGCGATTTTTTTCAATACTTTGTCTCCTGTGGCATGTCCGTAATTATCATTGATCTGTTTAAATTTATCTATATCTATGAAGAAGAGTGCAAATTTTGTATGTGAATGTTCTGCACTCTTGATGGCTTGTCTCAGTTTATCGGTCAGCAGTACTCTGTTTGCCAGGTCTGTAAGCATGTCATAATGCGCAAGATAATACAAATTGTCTGCCTGTTCACGCACTAAAGCTTCTGCTCTTTTACGTTTCGTAACATCAAGGACAATGGCAACATAAGCTTTTTCACTTTCAAAAACAGTCTCTTGCAAATAGACTTCTACCTCATAGATACTTCCATCTTTACGCTGACACTGGGAGGCGAAAGAGGTATGTTCCTCCTGCATCAGTGTAGCGTCTAAACTATGCAAAAAATCTTTTTCATCTATATTCGGATTTAGATCCAGTGGTGTGAGGTCCGAGATTTCAGTAAAGCTGTATCCGGTGTTACTCTTGGCTCCATAGTTAAGATATAAAAACTTAAGGTCTTTGGCACTGAATATATAGATCTCATTAAGTGAGTTGTCCAGGATCTTTCTGCGTTCTGTTGATTTCTCCTGCAAAGCGATATGTTCGCTTATGTCTGTATGCATCCCCACCATACGCAGAGGATTATCGTTTTCATCATATTCTATGATCCCCCTCGCCAGTATCCAGATCCAATGTCCCTCTTTGTGTTTAAGGCGATGGATCGTATCGACATATTCATCCTGTGCATCAAGGGCTTTTTTTAGATTTGGCATCACTCTTTTGAGATCTTCCGGATGAACACGGTTTTTCCATGTCGACAGATCTACAGGAGGAAAAGGTTCGTCTATACTATACCCCAGCATCATTTTCCACTCATTGGATATTGAGGCACTGTCATCCTGCATATTCCACTCATACATGCCTGCTTTAAAGCTTTTTAAAGCCAGTTTCACTTGATCGGACAGTGCATTTATCTCTTGCTTTTGAAGAGATGATGACGTACTGGCTACACAGCTCTGTACAATACTTGTTTTGTCATTCAAATGTGTAAAATGTAAAGTATACTTTAGCGTTGTTTGTTTTTTTTCACAATAAAGTGCGAAATGATCTATCTCTGTTTTTGAGAGAATGGCCTGACATAAAGGACATTCTCCCTGAGTGAAATTCTGAGGATGAGAGATGTCATGACAGTTTTTACCTATGACTTGCGCTGAATCTATGCCAAAGTATGTTTCTGCAGTACGGTTGACATAACTGATAGTACCGTCAGGGTCGAGTACAGAAGTTGGTACGGGGACGGTATGGAGTAAATTCAGCATCTGCCTACGCTACTATCTATCACGGAAAAGTGTTTCATAAATGTAGCCCCCCTGCACAGCAATTACCATATATTTTGCTAAGTATATCAAAAAAGTGATATAAGCTTGCATTTTTTATAACCTGATAAAAGTGTTATAATATGGATATAAAAATCATGAGAGGGAAAAAATGATGAAAAAATATAAATACAAAATCATTGTACCCGCCATATTACTATTTTTTATTGCAGTATTTGGCTTGTTTGTAAAATATTATGGAGATTGGCTTTGGTTTCAAAATATGGGATACAGTTCGGTCTTTGACACCAATATTTTGGCACAGATCTTCTCTTTTCTTCTTTTCTTCTCTGTTTTTGTTTTGTTTTCCGGAATTAATGTCTATTATACCTATCAGCGGAGTGCAGATAAAAAGATCCCTGTTTGGCTATGGGGCAGTATTATTTTATTTTTTGCATTTATCATGGGCGCTTACGCATCAGGTTACTGGATTGACTTTTTAAAATTCCTGCATCCTTCCTCTTTTCATCTCAAAGAACCTATTTACGGTAAAGATGCAGGATTTTATCTCTTTACGCTTCCTGTCTGTCAAATTGTGTTAGGCTGGTATTTTACCATGCTTGTTTTAACGACCTTTTTCGTTCTGTTCTCTTATTATACACACAGTATTTTCAACTTCCGGGGCAATAGATTTCAAATAGGAGAGCAGACAAAAGGTCATTTGTTACTCTTGGGTGCCTTTTTTGCCTTAGGCATTTCAGTTTATTATGTGATTCAACTCTACACGATCCTTTACTCTTCCAATGGTGTTGCCTATGGGCCTTCCTACATGGATGTGCATGCACAGATTCCTGCCTATTGGACGATCATTATTCTCACCCTGATCCTTACTTTACTTCTGTTTTTATATCCTTTGTACAAAAAGATGAAACTGCTTGTCCTGGCACTGCTTGTCTGGCTTCTGGTTCTGATAGGATTTGTCTGGATATATCCGAGTATCATTGAACAATACATCGTCAAGCCCAATGAATTGCAAAAAGAGACTCCCTATATTGCAAATAATATAAAATTCACCACAAAGGCTTATGGACTTGACCATGTCGAGGTGAACCCTTTTACCGTAGATGAGAACACAAGCTACAATGACATTCTGGAAAATCATCATACCATTGAAAATATCCGTTTATGGGATCGCAGACCCCTGATACAGACCTATAAACAATTACAGGAAATTCGCCTCTATTATGATTTTAAAAATATACAGGTAGACCGCTACCATTTCCCAAAATATACAGAAGTGGCACTCGGCGCACGTGAACTTCCCGCTTCACAGATACCCTACAGGGCACAAACATGGGTCAATAAACATCTCATATATACCCATGGCTACGGGGTTGTCATAAACCCTGTGAATGAGATCACTTCCGACGGAATGCCCAATCTGATCGTTAAAGATATTCCTCCGGTGAGCACTGTCCCTTTAAAGCTTAAACAAATGGGCATTTATTACGGAGAAGAAACCAACCAATATGTATTGGTCAATACCAAAGCGAAAGAATTTGATTATCCAAAAGGCGATAAAAACATATATACCAGTTATAAAGGAGACGGAGGTGTGCAAATCTCATCTCTTTTTAAACGTCTTGTTTATGCATGGAAATTTTCTGATATCAATATTCTTTTTACAAGCTATCTGACGAAACAGAGTCGTATTATGTTTTACCGCAACATTACACAGCGCGCTGCAACACTGGCACCTTTCCTTGCGTTTGACCGACAACCGTACTCGGTAGTGGGCGATGACGGAAAACTCTACTGGATACAGGATGCTTATACCACAAGTAATATGTTCCCGTATTCGGAACCGATTTCAAGAAACCCTATTAAAAGAGGAGTGAACTACATTAAAAACTCTGTGAAAGCAGTGATCGATGCCTATAACGGAAATGTTTCATTTTATGTCGTGGATCCCACAGATCCGCTGCTGCAGACCTATGAAAAGATCTATCCGAAACTGTTTAAACCAATGAAGGAGATGCCTGATTTCATAAAAGCACATATTCGCTATCCTACCGATCTGTTCAATATTCAGGTGAAAATCTACAATGCCTACCACATGACAGATCCAAAAGTGTTTTACAATCAGGAAGACTATTGGCAAATACCAGATGTCATTTACCAGAGCGGACAGCAAAAAATGGTTCCGTACTATATCATTATGCGTTTACCGAAAATGAAAGAAGAAGAGTATATTTTAATGTTGCCGCTCAATCCGTCAACCAAAGACAATATGGTTGCCTGGATGTGCGCGAGATGTGATGCGCCGCATTATGGCGATCTGATTGTCTATTCTCTGCCTAAAGACAAACTCATTTACGGCCCTATGCAGATAGAAGCAAGGATCAACCAAAAACCGGAAATTTCTGCCGAATTGACACTATGGGGACAGGAAGGATCACGCGTCATCAAAGGAAATCAACTGGTCATTCCCATTAAAAATTCATTTATTTATGTTGAGCCGGTATATTTGCAGTCTGAACAAGGTCAAATTCCTGAGCTCAAAAGAGTGATCGTAGCCTTCAAAGATAAAATCGCTATGAAAAAAACATTGGATGAAGCGCTTCAGGCGGTCTTTGATATATCTCCATCACAAGAAGCATCTGCACAAACCGGTGCACAGAACGCAAATAAGCCTGTGTTGTCCAAAGATGCGAAAGAGGCACTGGAGCATTACAATCAGGCATTGCACTTCCTGCAGCAGGAAGACTGGGCGGGCTTTGGAAAAGAGATGCAGCAGGTCAAATCTATGCTCTCTAAAATGTCAGAAGGAAAATAAGCAGAAGAGATAATAGAAAAATATGCAGATACTTTATAAGTAGCTTTATAGGGACTTGGATATACATCAAGAGAGTGTGGATAGGATAGCCAAGGCACATTGCTTGAAAATATGAAAGTATAAAATATTTTTTATATTTTTAATACTCCTAAAGGATATCTCCACAAAATGAGAGTACACTCTCGAAAAAATAATACATGGGAAAAATAGATGGTACATATGATGATAGGTTTTTTTAAAGATTATTTCAAGTACAGGAATGCAGCGAAGAAGCAGCAGCGTTGGATAGAAAAGTATTGTGAAAAGAATGACTATATCATGAACCCCAATTGGATGATGTCAACCAATCTTAAAAGTAATCTTTGTGAGATGGAAGCTACTTTCGGGAAACGGTATTGTCCCTGTTTTGAACCTTCCGGAGATAAAGTACTGGATAAAAAGATGATGTGTCCCTGTGAGTATGT
>FXBE01000021.1_pt1 | contig 20898 bp, 19 predicted proteins | sample 5335311 | NCBI WGS metagenome assembly FXBE01 (sample SAMEA103928390, study PRJEB20085) | sediment metagenome | biome: marine biome; feature: hydrothermal vent; material: sediment | place: Atlantic Ocean | collected 2013-08-06T02:46:56 | depth 0.05 m | reverse complement strand
CAGCTGAGCTAAGAGTGCACATTTAAAATGTAGTAGCGATATTTAGAGCGCAATTGTACCTAAATATACTTTATTTTTCAAGTAGTTTCATGGGAGCAAAGAGATTTAAGACCTTTTTATTGCTTATGAATGTATGGTTGTAGGGGTGTTCTACTTCGATGGTCTCGAAGTTTTCAAGGGGCAGTTTCTTTTTCAGTGCCTGGGCGTGAGTACCGAACAATATAAGTTTAGGGGCATCCCCCTCAATGTTTTTAAGCAGCGTTTTCATAAAAGGCAGCCAGGCTTTGACATGTTTAGTGGAAGATTTTTTGTCACTAAAGATCAATGCCGTATTAAGCAGCAGCACACCATTCTTTTCAAAATTCCTGCGCAGGGCATCAATACTGTCGATCAGTCCGTTTTTATCTACCGTTGCAATGGCTTCCTGTGAGGTATCTTCCAAAGTGAGATCTCCCCGTGCCAGCAGTGCCATCTTGACAAAATTCCGCAGTGACGTAGCCCGGTTGACCGCTTTGCTTAAACCACTCTCAGAAAAAAGTCGATCGACCTTTTCATCAATGAAGGCATAGCCGCCGGCACTCTCTTTTCGGGGATAAGGATCTTGCCCAAACAAAATATATTTGACTTCTGAACGGGGCAGTGTCGTAAACGCATTCAAATAGTTCTCTGCATCCGGAAAATAGTTGTCGTCATGCTCTAAAAATGTTCTATACTCAGCATCGAGTGACGCATAAGCCTCATCCAGGATAGGCTGCCAACTTTGCATTAGATCTGTTGCACTTTTTTGATCTTGTCAAACTTAATGACAAGTTCTATTTTACTCACCGGAACCGATAACATTTCAGAGATCTCTTCTTTTGAAATACCCTGATTGACCATCTCCATCACCTCTTCTGCCGAAAAGCTGTGTTCTGTTTCTTCTTTTGACATCACAGCTGTCTCAGGTTCCGGTAAATCAACATTGCGCTTTTTGGTCTTTTTTTTGAGTGTTTTTTTCACTTCTTTTAGCTCTTTCTCTAACTTCAGATTGGAAGAAAAAAGTGCCCAGGACAACATGATCAACAATAACAATACAACAATAAGTACAGCATCCATACTACAATACCTCCAAAATAATAAATATCAAAAAGACAAAACCAAGATAGCCGTTTACCGTAAAAAATGCCCGGTCTATTTTTGTAAAGTCTTTGTTGACGATATAGTGTTCATACGCCAACATCAGTGCAGAAAAGAGAACAGCCAACGCTGCCCACAGACCTAAACCGGCAGTGTGAACAAAAAGTGCCCAGAAGAGAATGGCAAAGAGATGAAACACTTTGGCAATTCGCATCGTATTCTTTGCTCCAAAACGGGAAGGAACAGAATGCAGGTCATGGGCTTTGTCAAATTCTATGTCTTGCAGTGAGTAGAGCAGATCAAAACCTGCTACCCAGAACATCACACCGATGGCCAGGTAGACAGACCAAAGCGTGATCTCACCGGAGACGGCCACCACACCTGCTATGGGAGCCAGACCAAGACTGACACCCAAGATCAAATGTGCCGCTGCAGAGAAGCGTTTAAACAGTGTATAGGCGGCAAGTACCAGCAAAATAGGCGCAGAGAGTTTGAATGCCAAAGCATTTACAAGGTAGGCAACAAGAATGAAAAGCAGTGCATTAAGTACGATGAAACCCAACATCTGTCCGTTGGAAACCCGCCCGTCCACCGAGGGTCTGTTTTTGGTACGGGGATTCAGTATATCTATATCTCTGTCAAGATAACGGTTGACCCCCATGGCAAAGTTACGGGCTGTCACGGCTGCCAATGTACCCAGAAGAAGCAATCTCCATCCAAACCACCCGTCTGCTGCTACTAACATAGCAATAAAAATAAAAGGTAAAGAAAACACAGAGTGTTTGAACATCACCAACTCGGAAAAATCATTCAGTTTTTTAAAAAAAACATCTCTTGTCTGCTTCTCACTGCTCACTGCTTACTACTCACTTTCTAGGGGTGTCGTATTTTTAATTGGCTGTTCAAAGACCAGGCGATGACCAGTGTAAGTGCTGCAATAGCATAAGGGTTTGAAATGATACCATAGGTATGCAGTAAATAGAGTACCCAGAGAAGTATGGCCCCAAGCGGTGTCGGCACACCTACAAAATACTTGGCTGCTTCACCCTCTTCTGCATTGATATTGAACTCAATGAGACGGCGTAGACCTGAAATAATATAAAAAATAAATACCATCCCGATAAGCAGCTGTGCTGTACCCGAACTCCCTTCTGTAATGGCATAATAGAGTAAAAAAGAGGGCATTACCACAAAAGAGATAAAGTCCGCAAAACTGTCTACCTGAATACCAAACTCTGTCGAGAGCTTGTATTTTCTTGCCACTTTTCCATCAGCAATATCGAGTGCACCTGCGATCCAGGCTAAAATAATAGCGGTAAAATAATCGCCGTGCACAATAAAATGAATGGCTATCAAACCGGCAGCAATATTTCCGAAGGTGATCAGATTGGCAATGTTAAAACGGTTGTTTTTGTCAAATAAATTCATACGCTATTTTACCCTCTTCGTACTTAACCCTTAATACTTAGCACTATCTTGTTATGATTAGTCCATGAAAAAGATCAGACAACTTGCCATCATCGGTTCTACTGCTTCGGGTAAAACAGCACTTGCTGTCAAAGTTGCAAAAAAGATGAATGCCCACATACTCTCTCTGGACTCTTTATCTATTTACAAAGAGATCGATATCGTTTCAGCAAAACCTACTTTGGAAGAACGTGAGGGGATTGTTCATTTTGGTATAGATGAAATAATGCCGGATGAAGATTTTGATGTCACGACCTTTATTGATCTCTATCAAAAAGTGACGGATGCCTGTCTCAGAGAGAACAAAGCTCTGGTCATTGTAGGCGGGACAAGTTTTTATCTTAAAATGTTATTTGAAGGGGTCAGTGTATTGCCCCCTATGTCAAAAGAGACAAAAAAGAAAACCAAGTCGGCACTTACTGATCTTTCTCAAGCCTATCAAATGCTTTTTGATGCAGATCCTCTCTATATGTCTGGTATTGAAAAGAAAGATGCCTACCGCATAGAAAAATCACTCAATATCTATTTTGAAACCGGAGAGATACCCTCTGTGTATTTCAAAAACCATCCACCTAAACCAACCATACAAACAGCACTTCCCCTCTATCAGATAGAGTGGGACCGTGAAGTATTACGACAACGTATTGCCTTGCGCAGTACTATAATGGTCAAAGAAGGTCTCATCGACGAGATATGTTTCCTGGAAGCAAAATATACACGTGCGCCGCACTGTATGAAAGCCATTGGTATAAAAGAGACTTTGATGTATCTGGACGGTATGTATAGCAAAGAGGAAATGATTGAAAAGATCACAACCAATACAGCAAGACTTGCCAAACGCCAAAAGACGTTTAACAATTCTCAGTTCAATGATGTGATAAAAGGATCTCTGGAAGATCTGGAGAAGATCTTACTGTAGGGTGCGAGAGTACACACCCTGTGATTAATAGCCCGAAGCTGAGATCATATAATACAGATAAGACAGTAACGGCTGTACATAGAAGATAGCCCCAAGTGTCATGACTGCGGCCATACCGATCACTACCATCAATGGTTTTGAGAGGTTATAATAGACAGTATCTACATCTTTAACCGGCTCTTTTAAGAACATATAGACAATGAGCTTCATGTAATAATAGGCTGCAACAGCTGAGTTAAGACCCATCACGATCGCCAACCATACATACCCCGAATTAACTGCTGCCTGCATAATGTAGATCTTACCCCAGAAGAGTGAGAACGGTGGCACACCTGCCAATGACAACATAAAGATTGCCATAACGACTGCACCTAGAGGCATGATCTTGATCAAGCCTGCAAACTTCTCATACGGATGATCATAACGTTGATCAAATCTTCTGTGCTTGTGTCTTGAGATCCACAACATAGAGAAAGCTCCAAGGTTGGTAAACATAAAGAGTGCATAATACAAGAAAATACCTGTAGTACCTTCTGTCGTACTCAATGCCAATGCGGCAACAACAAAACCGGCATGGGAAATAGAAGAATATGCCAACATACGTTTCACATCGTTTTGAACCAATGCCATAATATTGGAAAGAGTCATAGTAATAACTGCCAGAGCAAGTAAGATAATTCTTACCCATTCCACACCAAGGTCGATGTACATTCCAAAAATTCTAATGGTCACAACAAGTGCTGCGATCTTTGGTACGATGGACATATAGCCTGCCAAAGGTGCAGAGGCACCCTCATAAACATCCGGTGCCCAGGTATGGAACGGGAAGAGTGAGAGTTTAAAGGAGAAGGCTACCATAAGAAGGACCGACGCACCAAAGATAGTCACCATCACGCTAGCATCACCTAAACGTGTTGCCATCACTTCAGCCACTTTGTAAAGCTCTACAGAACCGGTCAATGCATAGATCGCTGCAGATCCCATAGCATAGAACGCTGCTGACAATGCACCCATAGTAAAGTACTTGACCGCCGCCTCATAAGAGTTGCTTCTGTTATGCAGGGCAATGAGTGTATAGAGTGCCAAAGAGGCGGTTTCAATACCCACAAAGATCAGAATAAGGTTATCTGACGCTACCATGAACTGGAAGCCGGCTACCATAAAAAGGAACATCGCAAAGAATTCCGGATAGGAGAACTCATGGAATCTTTTTGAAGTCAGTGCCAAAGGTACAAAGAGCATAGAACCGATGATGATCATCAGTTGGGAAATGATGGATATACCGTCAATGAGCATGACATCAAAGAAACCTCTTTCATTGACATTCAATCCAAGCACAGCACCAAAATCTACAAAAAGAACCAAAAGAGTTAACATAACATACAATGATTTATGTAGTTTACTGTTTATCAGATCAAGTACCAAAATGATCAAAGCACCGACAATTGCAATCAGCATTGGTGCCAGTGTGATGAGATTAAGACTTCCCAAACTTACGCTTATAGGTTGTAACATTACTTAACCTCCTCTAGTGTGATTTTTGTTTTGGCAGTTTTGATCATATCTTTTGCCTCCACAGTAATGGCTTTTTCATCCATAAATGACAACATTGCTTTTACTGAATTATCAATCGGCCCAAGCACAGGTTTAGGATAAACCCCAAGCCAGATAACGATAATCACCAATGGAACAAGTCCCCACATCTCTTTAGCATTAAGATCTTTCAAGGTTTTATTTGCTTCATTTGTTATCGGTCCGAAGAATGACTTCTTGTAAAGAGACAACATATAGATCGCACCAATGATGATGGAGGTACCTGCAAGCATTGTCATGATCGGAGAGACCTGATAGAATCCGAGTAAAACAAGAAATTCACCGACAAACCCGATGGTTAAAGGTAATCCAACGGATGCCATAAGCATAATTCCGAAGATCAGCGCATACTTAGGCATGACCGAAGCCAAGCCTCCGAACTCGTCCATCATCTTTGTATGTCTTCTGTCATAGATAACACCGACCAGCATAAACAGTGCACCCGATACAATACCGTGAGACAACATTTGAAAAACAGACCCTGAAATACCTTCTGCATTCATAGCAAAGATACCAAGCATGATGATACCCATGTGTGAAACGGAAGAGTATGCGATCACTTGCTTCATATCTTTTTGTGCATACGCCACCATCGCGGTATAGATGATCATAATGATCGCTATGATCGCAATAGGGGTAATAGCCAAGACCGAAGCATCCGGGAACATTGGCAAGGAGAATCTTACAAAACCGTAAGTACCCATTTTAAGCAATACTGCCGCCAATATGACTGAACCGATCGTTGGTGCCTGCCCGTGAGCATAAGGTAACCAAGTATGGAACGGAAACATTGGCACCTTGATCGCAAACCCGACAAAGAATGCCGCAAAAAGCCATAACTGATAATTTACCGGCAATACCAGCGTATACCAGTCTGTGATCGCGAAAGACCAAACACCGGTAAGATTATGGTAGACATATGCTACAAATAACATACCCACCAGCATGATCAGTGAACCCAAAAAGGTATAGAGAAAGAATTTGATAGAGGCATACACTCTTAAAGCACCACCCCAGGCACCGATAATATAGAGCATTGGCACAAGAGAAAGTTCCCAAAAGACATAGAAGATGATCGCATCAAGAGCAACGAAGACTCCCACCATGGTCATTTCCAGGAACAAGAGTGTGATGATCATGTTTTTGATGTTCTTTGTAATACTCATAGAAACCATTCCAACCAATGTCATCAATGTCGCCATAATGACAATGAAAAGAGAAATACCATCCACTCCCAAATAATACCCGACACCAAAATCAGGGATCAAAGGAACCATCTCAACGAATTGCATTCCTGCATTGGATCCATCAAAGCTGAACCATAACCATAAAGAGAGTATAAACTCAATAGCCGCTACAGTAATACCATAGGCTCTGGCACTATCTTTATTGACAACAAATCCCAACAATCCTGCGATTGCCGGAAAAAATACTAATATACTTAAAATATTATCCATCTCGACCCCTTACACAAACATCGCAGAAATAGCTGCGATAACTAGAAGTAAAACTGAACCGACAGCCATCCAATTTAGATAGTTTGAAAGGTTACCTGTTTGCATTTTTCTCACTCCGTCTCCACTGGTATAGAGGAACTTGGCGATACCATCAACCGTTGCATCAACGATCTTCATGTCTACATCTTTCCACATATGCTCTGAGATCATTGCATATGGTTTTGTAATGAACTCTTCATATAGCTGTGGAATATAATACTGATTGGCTAAAAGTTTATAGATGAATGAATTTTCACACTTCTCATCTCTTTTCAAGCCTTTGGCATATTTTTTATACGCCAGGGCAATACCGCCTACAGCAAAAACAAGAACGATCAGACCAAGTATCCATGCGATATGGTGTGTATGCTCGGACATATGATATTCAGGAAGCAATTTTGTAACAAAGTGTTCAAATGCATCTTTACCAAATCCGGCAACCATTGCCAGAATCGCCAACGGAGACATCGCAATGAGTACAAATTTGTACATTTCATGAGGATGGAAACCAAATGCTTTGTATCTTTCATCACCAAGGAAGGTAAGGAAGACCTGTCGGAAGCTGTAGAATGCGGTCATACCTGCAGTCACAACAAGGATAAGCCACAAGACTAAAGTACCTTCATTCCATGCTGTTTCGATAATGGCATCTTTTGAAAAGTACCCTGCAAAGAATGGGATCCCGGCAAGTGCCAATGAGGCAAGACCCATATAGATAAAGGTCCAACGCATAGGCTTTTTCAACCCTCCCATCTTGAAGATGTCAAGTTCACCATCCATCGCATGCATCACGTTACCTGCACCCAGGAAGAGAAGCGCTTTAAAGAAAGCGTGTGCCGCAAGGTGGAACAGTGCGATCCAGTAGGCACCAAGTCCTGCTGCCGCAAACATATATCCCAACTGAGAGAGTGTAGAGAATGCAATGATCCGCTTCAAATCTCTGTTGACCAATGCCATTGAGGCTGCAAAGAATGCCACAAACGTTCCCAGTGCCGCAATAAAGTAAGACACTTCAGGGGTAGCTGAAAAGATCGGATTTGCTCTAATGACAAGGAAAACCCCTGCTGTTACCATCGTTGCTGCATGGATCAGTGCAGAGACCGGTGTCGGCCCCTCCATTGCATCTGTCAACCATGTATGAAGCGGGAATTGTGCCGATTTACCCATGGCACCGATAAAGAGTGCGATCGCCGCCGCATTGAGCACTGAACCGCTAAGGTTAGGCAGGGCTGCAAATACCTGGTCATACTGAAGACTTCCCACATTCCAATAGATAATAAAAAGTCCGATCAACATTCCAAGGTCAGCAATACGGTTCATAATGAATGCCTCATTGGCTGCCCATGAAGGAGAGATAGAAGGGTTTTCTTCTCTTGTTACATCTTTTTTATCATACCAGAATCCGATGAGCAACCAGGAACAGACACCCACGCCTTCCCAACCGATAAAGAGTCCTGCAAAGTTGTCCGACATAACAAGGATCATCATGGAGAAAACAAAGGCAGAAAGGTAAGAGAAAAATCTGTTAAAACTTTTATCGTGATCCATATATCCAATAGAGTAGACATGAACAACTGTTGATACCAGTGTTACTACCGTCATCATAGTCACAGAAACCTGGTCTACTACAAAACCAAACGGAATGCTCAAGTCTCCTGCGGAGATCCACTCCATCATCGTAACATGAACCGTTTTTCCTGTTCCATAGACATAAAATGCCAACAAAGCTGAAGAGACAAATGCAATAAACAAAAGTAATGATGCGATGATCCCTACAAATGTTTTTCGTTCACTCATCCCGAACAATGCAGCAAACAGTGAACTTGCAAACGGAGCAAATAATGCTATATATACTAAACTTTCCATCATTACCCCTTCATTGTTGCCAGATCATCAAGATCAAGACTTCCGTATTTTTTATACAATACGATCAACAGTCCAAGTCCGACAGCCACTTCGGATGCCGCAATGGCAATGATGAAGAATGCGAACATTTGACCTGTGAGATCATTGTAATAGTGTGAGATCGCTGCAAATGCAATATTCGCTGCATTCAGCATTACCTCAGTAGCGAAGAAAAGCATCAATAGATTTCTTCTTCTTAGTACACCGACCAACCCGATGGAGAAGATGATCGCGGAGACGACCAAATAGTGAGTCAAACCTATCATTTTTCATCCTTTTGTATCAAGATTTCATCATCTGCACTGAGATCTTCAGTCAAACTCTGATCCATTTTTTTACCGGCAAGAAGGATACCCGAGATCATTGCAACAAGCAACATGACCGCGGCCGCTTCAAACGGTACAAGATATTTTGTAAAAAGTACTATACCCACATCTTGTGCATTACCTACACCGTCATGCATCGGGTAGAGTGCCTGAATAGCTTCAGAGTGTATAGGTGCAGCGAACATCAGTACCAAAACCAATGCAGAAAGACCACCCAGTACAAAAACCAGTACACTGCTTGTGTTTTTCTCTTTAATGTCTTTTGTGGCATCAAAGAACATCATTGCAAATGCGTAGAGTGCCATCACCGCACCCACATAAACGACCAACTGCACAACACCAAGGAAATCTGCACCGAGGATAAAAAAGAATCCTGCGATAAGTATCATTCCCGCGGCAAGTGATGTCATTGCATAGAGTACATTCTTACTCATGACCGTAACAAGAAAAAGTCCTATTGTCAATACCGAAAATAGGTAAAAGGCTATTTGTTCATACATATTTTTTCCTCCTAATACGCTAACGGCGTTTTTTTAATGTTCTCATCTGCCTGTGGTGTTACGGCACCAAAGCCGTCATACTCCTTCTGCAGATTAAGCTTGTCGATCGGTGTCAACATATCTTCAAAGAGTGAGAATGAAGCTCTCTGCTCTGAAGCAGTCTCATATCTCGGGCCATGTACGATCGCCAATTCAGGGCACACTTCTGCACAATAACCACAGAAGATACAACGTCCAAAGTTGATCGTATATTCACTCACCTCTTTACGCTGATCTTCATCATATCTTGTATCCATCGTGATACAGTTCGAAATACAGATCTTTTCACAAAGACCACATCCAATACATCTGTAGTGGCCACTTTCGAGCAATCTGAGCATATCATGAATCGCTCTGTATCTTGGGGAGATAGGCAGCTTTTCAAAAGGATATTTGATCGTGTGCATATTGCCTCTAAAGAGCGCATTGAACATCTCTCTGAATGTTACCCATAAACCTACGAACAGTTCACCCTTAAGTGATCTTGCAAGCACCTGTTTAAACTTACCCTGCCATGTCTTTGGAGATTCTCCAAGATCAAGCATAGTATAGTTCTGTGTTCCGACATTTCTGTTTTTAAATTGTTCTAAACCCATAGTTTCTCCTTACACCATCATCACTATACCGGTGATCACAATATTGACCACCGCTAAAGGCATTAAGACTTTCCAACACAGCCACATCAGCTGATCTGGTCTGATATGCGGCCAGGAAGCTCTTACCCATAACATCAGGAAGAAGAAAAATCCAACTTTCAGGATAATGGTCAGCCAACCGATACCTGCTTCACTGTATCCGCCAAGGAATACCACTGCTGCGATGATCGATACAGTGATCATATTGGCATACTCACCAATAAAGAACATACCCCATCTCATACCTGAATACTCTGTCGCGTATCCGGAAACCACTTCAGCTTCATGCTCCAAAAGGTCAAACGGCGTTCTGTTCGTCTCCGCAAATCCTGCAATGAGAAAAAGTACGAAGGCTACCGGCTGCTGCCAGATAAGCCATGAACCGATCCCGCCTGACTGATATGCATTGAAATCGACAAACGACAAAGAACCTACCAGCATGACCGGTGCCAAGATAGCGAGCCCGGTGACCACTTCATAAGAGAGAAACTGTACTGCGGTTCTTGCTGAACCGATAATACCCCACTTGTTTGCCTGAGACATCCCTGCAAGAAGTGGCCCGTAAAGTCCCGCTGCCATCATACCCAATACAAACAATATACCAATATTCAAGTCCGCAGCAATGGAAGGCACAAAAACGCCTCCCAACAGCGGTACCCACTCAGGGATCGTAAAGTCCGGGAAAACAGGCACTGCCGCTAAAGCAATAAATGCTGTTGCCGCTGTAATGGACGGTGCGATCTTAAAGATAAGAGGATTTGCATTTTGCGGTACGATATCTTCTTTGGTAAAAAGTTTAATACCGTCTGCAACCAACTGTAAAAGCCCGTATGGCCCAACATGCGTCGGTCCGAGTCTTCTTTGCATAAATGCCAGTACCTTTCTTTCAATATAGGTTCCGAAACCTGCGATCGCCGCAATAACTGCGAGGATGATGATTGCTTTAATGATCACCCCTGTTGCTGTCACTTCAGGCAGATGATTCACAAATGTTTCCACCTTTGTATATGTTACTACTTCCATATTACACCTTTCTCATTGTTACTGTTTTGTATCTGGATTCACCAAAGAGACCATAGACATCTTCTTTACTTTTGAAGTCGGAGAGGGAAACAATATCCCCTTCCATTCTATCGTCTGCAATGACATCAACAGTGATCTTCTTCTCTGCAAATGAAATTTCGACCTTTTCACCCAGTGCTTCCGCTTTTGCAGGACTTGCATAAAGACCAAAGGATTCAAAGATCTCATGAGCCTTGTCGGAGAAATCGTTGAACTGTCGCTGCGGGTTGCAACGGTAAACGATCTCACCGTCAAGTACTGCCGATTCATCTACTTTCTCTACCGTGATCTCGGAAACTTCCGATGCAATGCTCTGAAGCGCATATCCTCTGTTCTCTGTACCGTCATTCAGGTAACCGTTTGGAAGACTGTCAAAAGCAAGTGCCTGGAAGCCTTTCTCTGTAGGGAGAGAAATAGTCCAGTCAATGGTTTCGGCAGGGGCACCAACCAGTGCAGAGACAAGGTCATTCAACTCATAACCATTGTATTCCAATGCCGCATTGGTAGGCGTGACCCTTTTATGCATATTGGTCAGTGTACCTTCCTGCTGATTCATTGCCGGCATATCGAGGTCACCGTCACCGAGTGCGGAGAGTCTGAAGTCTCCATTTTCGTTATATCCTATAGTATACCCGCTTATATCATCGTCCAGATCACAGATGAGTGCCACACCCAAAGAGTTGGTCTTAGGCGGTATCATAGCTACTTTGACCGCAGATGTTTTTTCGATCAGGGCGATCAGTCTTGCAATATTATCAGCTTTTGCATGGAAGTAGAGGTCTTCACCTACAATAAGAGAAAAAGACTCTTTCTTCTTCATCATCTTTTCAAACGCTGCAGCAAATTGATCGGCATCTTTACCAAGCAATTCAACAAGACCATTTTTCTCAACTGTCACTTCAGTATCTACCATTTCAGGTACTTTTTTGGTCACTTGCTTCTCTTCCCCTGTCTCTTCGTCTATCACCGTTTCAGTGACATCTTTCATCACTTTCTCTTTGACGGTTTTTGTAGAAGTTGACTTGAAACTTTCAAGGTATGTTTTGACATCGTCCGGCAATTGGGATTTGTCTGCAAAGAGATCCAGTATCAAATAGAGTGCTGCTTCTTCAAGCCCGACTTTATGCTGAAAAACCTCTACATTTTTACCAAAAGTAGGGACTAGATTGTCCCCTACCGGGTGAAAGTAGAGCCCTGCACCTTTATTGAGCTTTTGTACGTTGTTAAAGGCATAACGTGCATTTGGGTTGTCATTTCTCAATGATGCCCCTACAGACATCACAAAATCTGTTGCCATCACTTCTTTAAAGTCATAAGAGTACAGAGACTGTCCAGCTGCAAGGCTGTACGCATTCAGGAACTTTTGGAAAGCACGTGCATCAGGGTTGACAAGCTTTAGCCCCATCTTCTCTTTAAGGGTTTGAAGCATCGATGCTTCTTCATTGGTGATAACAGAGTTAAATCTGATACTTTTTGCTTTTTTGAAAGCCTCCAATGCCGCAGCAAACGCTTTTTCATCTTTGCCCTCTACCCTGTTCTCAAAATCATACCCGTAACGTCCGGCACCGCAAAGAGACACGTAGTTCCACTCATTGGTCACACGGTAGATCTTCTCCGATCTGTCTGCCACGGAAGTATGTTTTGTTTCATAATAGATCTGACATCCGCTTGAACAGTGTGCACAGGTAGCAGGGACACGTTTAAGCTCCCAGGCATTGGATGTATAGACAAAATCCTGCCCGGTCAAAGCACCCACAGGACAAACCGCTGTACATTCACCACAGTCCGAACAGTCAGTAAAATCTGTACCGTTGCTTGGTGCAATGACCGACTTCTGAAGTTTGTTCCACATGGCATAAGCATCTTTTGGCATAGTCTCCTTAAATGCTTTATCCAATGGTTCTCCACCTCTTTTGGTCGTGGTAATGGCGGCGTCACCGATCATGTCTTTACAGACCGTCGTACATCTTTCACACACAATACAGAGTCCGGCATCATAGTGAAGCACTGTAGACCAGTCTATGTTGTCTCTTTTGCTATCTGGTATCATGTATGATTGAGAATCTACACCCATTTCAAGGGTATAGTTCTGCAGTTCACACTCTCCTGACTTATCACACACACCACACTGAAGCGGGTGGTTCACATCATACACTTCCATGATCGCACGACGCTCTTCAAGGATGTTCGGTGTATCGACAGTGATCTCCATGCCCTCTTTGACTTTTGCATTACAGGCATACACCTGTTTACCGTCAGCTTCTACCAAACAGAGACGACACGCCAGTGTTGGCGAACATCGTGTCAAGTAACAAATTGCCGGTATAAAAACATCATTGGCGCGTGCAGCATTGAGGATATATTCACCCTCTTTTACAGCAAATTCTTTGCCATCAATTTTAATATTGACTATGCTCATATTATTTCCCTAACCTTTCAAAATCTAACCTGCTAAATCTATAAGAGGATAACAAAGCAGTACTTAATCCCCTGTCAAATGTAGGGGTGACTGCAATAGTTCCTTTCATAGTTGTATCAATCTTAAACACACGATCGAACTTTATACCGTCAATAGTAAAGGAAATTTGCTCTCCCTCTGTTAATTTGGTTGCCGCTGCAAATTGCTTCGAGCCCAGAAGCAGCGCTTTGTCGTCCAAAAGTCTTGACTTCGCGGTAAAAGGCGAAAACTGATCTGTCGGGTTGCAAAGATATACCACTGCACCGTCAAACCCTTCTATCTCTTCTACCTCATCAAATTTTCTGCTTACTGATCTTTTTTCTGCTTTCAGCAGATAGCCTCTGTGTTCATTTCCTGCCATATCGAAATGGTTCGGAAGATCGTCAAAAGCCATAGCACTGAAGCCCTGCTCTGCAGGAAGTGCTGCCGTATAGTCGATGGTATATTCCGCATGCAGCCCCAGTGCGTTGGCAATGTCGTTCAGAACATAACCTCCATACTCAAGTGCCACATTCATCGGTACCACACGCTTGTCAAGCGTGGTCAGTGTACCCTCCTGCTGGTTCATTGCCGGCATATCAAGATCACCGTCACCCAAAGCTGAGAGGGTAAAGTCAGCAGCAGCATTATAGCCTACTGTTTTTCCTTCTATATTCTCATCAAGATCACAAATGAGTGAAATACCCATGGCATTACCTGCCGGAGGCACACAGAGAACATTAAACCCGGCATATACTTCCAGGAGTGCTGTAAGTTTGGCTATATGCGCAGCTCTTGGGTGCGCATAAAGATCCATCCCTACAACCAAAGAGAAGCCCTGCTTTTTGATCAGAGATTTACGCAGTATCTCCAGCTCTTCTTCACCGATATTGCTCTCTGCACTCAAATTGCCGATATCAAGATCATCAAGGAATGCACGGATATTTTTTGGCAATTCAATATCTTTCAATAATGTTGCTGCCAAAAGTGCCATGGCACCCTCTTCCGAACCGGCTTCATATTTGATAAACTGCGTAACAATATTTTGGATCTCCGGATCTTCGATCGGATGCATATAAGCAATACGTGCCTGCTGCCATTTACTTGCCATATTCATATGATACTTCACACTAGGGGAATCATCATTGATCTTCGTACCCATACTAATAATGACTCTGGACTCAGAGAGTGCTTTCAAGCTACCGTTACTTAAATGTTTCCCTGTGATCTCTGCATAAGCTTGCATAAAATGCTGATAGGCTCTTGCTTCATGCGAAACCAGTTTAAAGCCTAACTTTTCTTTGAGTTTTTGCAAGATCAGTGCTTCTTCATTGGAAGTCTGGCTTGCAAAAATAACCGTATCGGCATCTTTAAAGGCTGCCACTGCTTTTTCAAAAACATCATGCTCTTTTGTGACATTCTCATTGGCATAATCAAAAGCGTAACGTCCTGCGCCGCAGAGGTTTGTGAACTCATAGGTATTACTGATGCGATAGATCTTGCCGTTCTTCACCTCATAAGCCATATCACATCCGCCGCCGCAATGAGGACAGGAAGAAGGGATCTTACTGAGTTCCCAGGCATTGGCAGTATACTTGAAATCGGTACTTACCAAAGCCCCTACAGGACAGACCGCTGCCGCTTCACCCAGGGAAGCATAGTTCTTTTCCTGTTTCGTGTTGATAATGGTCGAACCGTAACCACCAAACTGTACTTTCAGTGCTTCGTCGCCCGTGATCTCTACAGAGACACGCACACATTTCTCACACATGATGCAGAGTGCAGGGTCATAAGAAACATGTCCCCAATTTTCTACAGGACGGTGTTGGTCTCTGGCAGTAAAAGGTTGCTCTTCCAGGTCAAACTCCATGGTCTTGTTCTGAAGGTCACACTCTCCACTTTTGTCACAAACACCACACTCAAGGGGGTGGTTGACATTGTAAAGTTTCATAATGTTCTGACGCTCGGTATAGAGTTCCGTACTGTTGGTCGTGACCACTGCACCGTCGGTGGCTTTCTCCTGACAAGAGAGGATCATACCGTCCACACCTTCCACCTCTACCACGCACATACGGCAGGAGGCGATAGGCTGTACCTTTGGCAGGTAACACATGGTCGGAACATAGATCTCATGTTCTCTTGCGATCTCAAGGATGGTCTTTCCAAAGGTACTTTTACAGACTGTACCGTCGATAGTGACGGTGATCTCTTTTCCCTTATTGATCGAATTATGTATACTCATCTTACACCGCCTTCCATCACACTGCTACCATAGAAATATAATAACAACGCATACATCTTTCCGCTTCCGAGATTGCCTCTTCACCGGTAAAACCGAGGTTGACCTCTTTGTTATTACTCTTTCGCTCGTCTACTTCAAGTTTTTCACTCTCTGCACGCGGAATACCCGGCATCCAACCTGTGATCTTCTCTTTTTTGTCATAAACTTTCAGTCTGTTAAGGTGATCTTCCATGATCTCATCATCTAAGAGTGTACACTTTCCGTCATAAATATATCGACTGATAACAGAAGAGGCTCGTCTTGCCTGACCCACAGCATTTACAATGGTCATAGGACCATATTCGCAATCCCCTGCGGCAAAAAGTCCTTCACGTGATGTCATAAAATCTTTACCGTTTGTCAGAATGGAGTTCCATGAGGTCATTTCAATATTCCACTCTTCCGGAAGTATCTGTGTATCTAGCGCCTGGGAGACCGCAGGGATCAAATAGTCACACTCGATCTCAAAATCACCGCCCTCTATCTTCACAAGCTGTGCTCTGCCGCCGTTAGGATCAGGCACCAGTTCAAAACGGTTAACTTTCAGTTTGGTGATATTCTCTCCATCATCAAAGATCTCTTCGATCGCTGAGTGGAAAATGAACTCTACACCTTCTTCAACTGCTTCATGATACTCTTCATAAGTTGTGTTACGGATGATCGTCTTTTCATCACGTCTGTAAAGCATAATGACTTTTTTTGCCCCTTCACGAATAGAACATCTCACAACATCCATCGAGGTGAATCCACCGCCGACACAGACCACAGTCTTGTCTTTGAGCTCATTCGACACAGGCGCTCCAATATCATATTTGTGCCAAAGGTTCACTTTGTCCAACATATCGATGGCACCCCAGTATCCGCCCATATTCACATTTTCATTGGCAGCACGTACTTTTTTGGAAAGTCTTGCACCAAAACCGAGCATGACGGCATCATACTCAGCATCGAGTTCTTTCAAGCGTTCGGCATCCACTCTGTGGTTATTGAAAATAGACACGGCTTCCATCTCAAGCACGAGGTCGATATCTTTTTGATATTTGTTGATCGGCATACGATATTCGGGTACACCCACCGCAACTTCACCGCCATTTACAGGCAGCTCTTCAAAAATGTCTACCTTGATACCTTCAAGTGCCAAATAATAGGCAGCGGTCAGACCGGCAGGGCCTGCACCGATGATGGCAACTTTTTTGCCGTCATTTCTAAGCGGTTTAGGCTCTGACGGATGCAACCAGGACAATTCATGATCCGTCTCATAATCTGCACCCAGACGTTTCAACTCCATAATAGAGATAGGTTCATCCAAATTGGTACGGCGACAGGCATCTTCACAAGGATGAGGACAAACACGTCCGCAGGTATGCGCCAGAGGCATAGTCTGTCTTGTCGCAGCCAGAGAGTCGGTAAAGACCATATCTCTAACACCTTCTATATAGGCTGGGATATCGACATGTGCAGGACACATATCGGTACAGGGTGCCGTTACTTTGGCAATGTAGTTGGTATCGTCATCATAATGTTTAGAAGGTATCTGGGCATCGATACAGGTATCAAACTGATCTTTATAATACTCCATCAGATCTAAAATAGGTTTAGGTACGGTTTTACCGATCTCACATTTTGATGTAGTCATCATTGTTTTTGAAATCTCTTTGAGATGGACCACGTCATCGTGCGTACCTTCTCCACGCGCTATCTTGTCGAGTAGATCATAGAGGATCCTGCCGCCCCATCTTCCCGGAGCACAACGGCCGCAGGCTTCAGAGTACTCCTGGTACTGTGCTGCATACCGTGATGCCAACGCAACTGCATCTATGTTTTCATCGAAAATAGCTACGCCATCCCAACCTATAAATGCTTTTGAGTTTTTTTCTCCATAATACGTCTCCGGCAGTTTAAATCCAGATTCACCCCACTCTGAAGCCGATTTACCGCGGTTATCGATAAACTCGTCCCTCCAAGTAGAGAATACAATGCCTGACATTATTTAGCCTTTGGCTTTGTAGTTTTACTTGCAGCCGGTTTTTTGGCTGCAGGCTTTTTCGCTGCCGGTTTTTTGGCAACAGCCGGTTTAGCTGTTGCTTTTTTGGCTTCTACATCTGCTTTTGCTTTGGCATCAGCAGCTTCTTTTTCAGCTTTGGCTTTTGCCTCAGCTTCCGCTTTTTCAGCTTCGTCTTTCGCTTTGGCTTCCGCAGCAGCTTTTTCAGCTTCCTCTTTGGCTTTGGCTTCCGCAGCTATTCTGTCTGCTTCCGCTTTTTCCTCAGCGGCAATACGGGCTTCTTCCGCTTTCTTTTCTGCTTCTTTGCGTGCCGCTTCGATTTCTTCAGCACGCTCTTTTTGTGTGGCTTCATCTACTTTTTTAACCACCACAGTCCAGTCCACTTCGTTGAACTTCAAAGAGTTCATCAAGTCGTGTCCGGTCGCTCTTATAACATCTGCTGACTTCTGGATGGAAGAAAAATCTCCTACTTCAAAAAGGAAGATCCCCACTTCGCCTACATTGAGACCTGTGTCGATAAGCTCAACCATTCTGTCATAAAAATCATCTTTTAAGTGTCTTAAATCATATCTTTGCATTATCTGTCCACCTCTCCAAATACAATGTTTGTTGTACCAATAATAGTAACGACGTCTGCAATGTATGTCCCTACAAGAATTTCTTGAAGCATACCTGTATGGAAGAAACTAGGTGCTCTACACTTCAGTCGGTAAGCATAAGGCTCACCTTCTGATTTGATATAAAAACCAAGTTCACCTTTTGGTGACTCTGTCGGTACATAAACTTCACCTTTTGGCGGTCTCATTCCCTGAGTGACCAGTACAAAGTGCTGCATTAACGCATAGTTTTGTGTCATGATCTCCTCTTTTGGTGCTGAAATGTACTGCGGTGCATGTGCCATAAGGGCAGGCTCTGTTTCTTTATACATAGGGATGAGCTGTCTGATAATTCTTGTAGACTGTTTCATCTCTTCCATATAAAGTTTGTAACGTCCATAAGAGTCACATCTGTCAGAGACAGGAATATCGAAGTTCAATTCACTGTAGAGTTCATACGGCTCCTCTTTTCTGATATCCCAGTTTACACCGGAACCTCTAAGCATTGGTCCCGTACATCCCCAGGAGAGTGCATTTTCTGCAGAAATAACCCCCACATTTTCCAAACGCATTTTCCAGATTCTGTTCTCTGTCAACAACGCTTCATAGGTATTGACAACTTCATGGTCCACTTTGTCACAAAATGCGATCATGTTGTGAAGCCAGTTCTCCGGAAGATCCAAAGGTACCCCGCCAATACGTACAGCAGAGTGCGTCAAACGCGCACCACAATAGTCTTCCATAAGATCCATTGCATACTCACGCTCACGGAAGGCATAAAGGAAGACGGACATCGCACCGACATCCAAGGCATGAGTGGCAATAAAGAAAAGGTGAGAAATGACCCTGTTCAACTCCAGAAGCATGGTACGGATGACCTGTGCACGTCTCGGTGCCTCAATGCCAAGCAGCTTTTCCACAGCCAAAGCATAAGCATAGTTGTTTGCGGTAGAAGCAATATAGTCCAGTCTGTCCGTCGTTGGCAGGAACTCATTATAGGTCATGTTCTCTGCCATCTTTTCGATACCTCTGTGAAGATAACCGATATCAGGGTAGGCTTTAACAACCTGCTCTCCCTCCAGTTCAAGAACGAGTCTCAGCTGACCGTGTGCAGAAGGATGCTGAGGACCGAAGTTGATCACCATAGTATTGTCGTCACGCTCAAAATTGAGGTTTTCAAAAAATGGCGTTAATTTATTGACTTGTTGCATACTCTCCCCTTATCTTCTCTCATCTAATTGCTTAGATGACTTGTTGTAATCTACCAGGATAGTCTCACTGTATTCAATATCCTGCTCTTTTTCGCCTTCAGAGATATCTGCAGCGAACGGCACTTCATATCCGACTCTCGAGAAACGTTTGCTGTCATATCTGTCAATACGTGCAGGGTCTCTGTTCTCGGGACCGATCACATCTCTGTACTCTTTTCCGAATATTTTATCTACTTCATACCATGAAGCAAATTCATCACCGATCATAGGATACGTTTTAAGCAAAGGATGCCCTTCCCAGTCGTCAGGCATAAGAATACGTTTGAGGAAAGGGTGGTTATTGACTTTAATGCCGAACATATCGAACATTTCGCGCTCTGCAAAATTCGCTGATTTATAAAGAGAAGTGATAGATTCTATCGCGGCACCCTTTTTGATGCGGCACACCACTCTGACCCTTTTGGCCTCTGTCACATTTAAGAGCTGGTAAAAGAGTTCAAACTCTCCGTCCCGTGCCAGATAATCTACCGCAGACTGCTCGGAACACTGTGTATAACCACACTGCTCTTTTAACAGAGTCATGACTTCGACATTTTGTGTCGCATCAATATGCACCACAAGCTGTCCGATCTCGATATACGCTTCTTTGGCAAGTTTGCCAAGTACTTTGGTGACTGTTTCAAAGTGGGAACCCGCTTCTACCTTTTCTCTCGCTACACGCGGTGCGACCCAGTATCTGTCGGTATAGTATGACTTCCCCTGCACATTGTCTTTTGGTACGTATTTTCTCATTACACTAACCTCAAGTCTTGTTTTGTATTGTTTTTCATATTGGCAGACTCTCTTCTGATCTTCTTCTGCAGCATCATTAATGCGTACTGAAGTGTTTCAGGTCTTGGTGCACAGCCGGGAAGGTAAATATCTACAGGAATGATCCTGTCAACACCCTGTACGGTGGCATAGGTGTTGAACATGCCGCCGGTATTGGCACAGGAACCCATAGAAATAACCCATTTCGGCTCCGTCATCTGGTCGTAGAGTCTTCTCGCAAACTCTGCATGCTTTTTAGAAAGTGTTCCTGCGAGGATCATCACGTCAGACTGTCGTGGAGATGCTCTAAAGATCGTTCCCATTCTGTCGAAGTCATAACGTGCACCACCCGATGCCATCATTTCGATCGCACAACATGCGAGTCCGTAGGTAAGCGGCCAAAGTGAGTTTGAACGCCCCCAGTTCACGAGTTTATCTACCGAAGTCAATGCTATCGGTAAGCCTGCTGCTGAGGCGTAATTTACTTGATGCTGTGCCATTCA
>FXBE01000020.1_pt1 | contig 21304 bp, 20 predicted proteins | sample 5335311 | NCBI WGS metagenome assembly FXBE01 (sample SAMEA103928390, study PRJEB20085) | sediment metagenome | biome: marine biome; feature: hydrothermal vent; material: sediment | place: Atlantic Ocean | collected 2013-08-06T02:46:56 | depth 0.05 m | reverse complement strand
GCTGTTCAAATTTTTTTGTCATTATAGTCTCTTTTTCCTTGATAAAATAGAGATTTCCTATGGCTTTGATTGGTTCTCCGCCATTTAAAGCAAATCCGCTGCACCCCAGGCACTTGATATCCTTGAGTATCTCTATCGTCTTCAGCATGATATAGGTAAGTTTGATCGCCATATAGGAGCCGGGACCGCGGGTATAAATGATCTGCGAAATATCATAGTCCCTGAGTATATCCGTCAGCAAAGGCAAAAGGATCTCAGAAGTCTTTTTCTCACTCGAAAATGTTTTTACCAGGAGATCATCTCTGTATACCCCGAGAAGAAGAGGTGAAGATATGGAGATAACCAGCAGTTTATGCGAAGGATCTTGCAAACTCTCTACTTTGTAGTTCATTAACTGTCAGAAGCTCATAATTCTTACTGTCGGACAGAAGCTTTGATGTCAGTTGATAATTCAGATTATGGCTTCCCGCGAACGATTCATACTTCCCGAGGATATTGTGTCCTGACACCATCATATCACCCATAGCATCAAGTATTTTATGTCTTGCAAATTCATTGTCGAAACGCAGACCTTCCGGATTCAGGATCTTGTGGTCATCCAGACCTATGGCATTTTGCAGACTGGCTCCGAGTGCAAGGTTCTGGCTCTGCAGATACTGGATATCCTTTGCAAAACCGAATGTTCTTGCTCTTGCGATCTCTTCAATGAAGTTATGCGTAGAGAATTCAAAACGTTCACTCTGTTCACCAATGACCGGATGATCGAATTTGATCCTGAAGTCAAATCGGGCCGTATCGCTTGGCAGAAGTCTTACAAACTTTTGACCATCCGTAATTTCAACAGGCTGTTTAACGGAGATGATCTTTTTAGGTTCATCCAGCTCCTCTATCCCCGCTTCATCAAGCAGTAAACAAAAAGAGATCGACGAGCCGTCCATAATAGGCATTTCATTGCCGTCAACAATGATACGCAAATTGTCGATACCGTAGGCATACACAGCTGAAAGGAAATGTTCGATCGTAGAGATAAAGCCTTTTTCACTCCCGATCACAGTCGCCATACGCGTATCAATGACAGCAGAAGGAGAGAGGGGAATACTCAGAGCAAGGTCTTCACGGTAAAAGACCAGACCGGCATCTGCTGACAGGGGTTCAAGTCTAAGTCTGATCGGTTCACCCTTGTGCAGGCCGATACCGATGACTTCAACAGGTTTTTTTATGGTTCGTTGCTGCATATGACTACTCCTCTCACATAATTTTTCGCCATTATACTATAAAATATAGATAATTGCAAAAGTGTAGCGGTAAAAGTATGTACTCTCTGTGAATTCAGACTGTCATGCTTTATTTTTTGGTATTTTCGTCCTTAACAGGCGCAGGCGAGATGATCTCGTCTGCTTGTTTAAATACATTGTCAATGAATTTTTTGATCCATGACTGGTCGAACCACTCGACCGGTCTTACCTCAACACCCTGGATCACCATACCGAAGTGCAGGTGGTCACCCATTGCCAAACCTGTTGTACCTGTTTTGGCGATCACTTGACCGGCATGCACTTCATCTCCCTCCTGCACCATCAATTGTGAACAGTGTCCATACAGGGTATAGAGTCCCAGACCATGATCGATCATCGGCATATTTCCATAAATACCGTTCTCATCAGCATACACAACTTTTCCCGGATTTGAAGCAACAATATTTGCCATACTGTTGCTTGCAAGATCATAGCCTACATGATAGGATTCGGAAACAATATTGTCTTTTTTCCCATAGTAATAATATCTGTGATCTCCAAAACTGGCTACCTTCTTCCCGTTTCTTAGCGGATAGAATTTTTTCATTTTCCAGGAATTCAGCATTTCATTTGAAACATTTTTACTCAATTTATGGATCAGTGCTTCATTTTTCAGACGCATGGTCTCATTAATGGCTTTTAGTTTCTCAAGCTTGTCAGTAATGGTCGCATAATCAGGGTTGCCCGAAGCAAGATCCGTGATCTTCCCGTCAATAAAGCTGTCTGTTGCTTTGATATAAGAGGTTTTATAGCGGGGGTTCTTATGGTAGAAAGGGATGTGTACCTCTCTTTTATTCTTCGCTTTGTCTGTTGCAACAATTTTTGCATCGAAACTGTCATCGACAAAAGGCCAGGCTATCAATACTGCATAGTATCCCTCTTTTTTGTAAGGCTCCGGTTTAAAGATATTGTGATTGGCCTCCACATAAAGTTTATCCATATTGTCATCTTCCGCCTGGAAGACCACCAGTGCGGAACCACCCTGGTTGATCATACGTGAATTTGCCACAATATTGACATTGGGACGTTTATAATCGACATACACATCAATGGTTTTTTTCGCCGAATTCCCGGACATCATATTCCACATACTTTTATCGTTTACCGTAATGGTCAGTACCATATGTTTCGCTTTGGGATCAAGGGTTTTGTCTTTCCTGGGATACTTGACAACCAGTGTCTCTTCAGCAGCCTGTTTTTCAAATGGCGCCTGGTCAAGAACGATACTGTTCTCTCCGTCACTCAATTCGATCTGATAATCTTTAAGGGCCACATTGTCTGTTACTTTTATCTTTAACGGTGTAGTTCTGTTCCAGTAGAGTTTCGCAGGTGCCTCGATCTTCGGTTTTACCCTTTCAAACTGCGGTGCGGTATATAAAAACCAGGCACCTGCGGCAATACCTGCCACAAGTAATGTGCCAATGATCTTTCCGGCTATAGAGCCGCCTTTTTGTTTATTTCTTGCCATCAATCAATCCTAATTTTTGTATATTTTTTACAATTATATCTATTGTTTCATGTAAATCTCTTTTATCCAAAGTCAATCCCGCAGCGACCTTGTGTCCGCCGCCGCCAAACTGTGCAGCAATACGGGAGACATCTGCCCCTTTGCTGCGCAAAGAGATCCGTATCTTCCCTTTCAGTTCCATAGCGAACAAGGCGATCTCCACCGTACTCAAAGACCTGGCGTAATCTACGATGCCTTCCATATCCGGCATTTCAGCCCCTGTGGCTGCAATATCTTCCTGTGTCACAAAAAGGGTGGCAACCCTGGCTTCACATTTCAGTTCAAGATGCTCCAGTGCCCTTTGCAGAATGCGCAGTGAACTCAAAGAACGCCTTTGGGTAAAGTTATATGCGATCTTCGCAGGATCCGCACCCAGATCCACCAGCTCTCTGGCGGCATCAAATACTTCCCTGTTCACCGAAGCGGTCGTAAAATACCTCGTGTCTGACAGAAGTGCGGCATAAAAACAGCTTGCACTGTCTGGGCTGATCTCATACAGTTCTCTAAAAAGCATGAATGCTACCTGTGAAGCGGAGGCATACTCCGCTATGACCACATTGATCTCTCCATAATGCTGATTGCTCTGATGGTGGTCAATATTGATGATCGACCTGTTCTCAAGTGAAAAGCCCAGACGGTCTATACTGCCGCAGTCACAGGATATGATCAGACTCTCTTCAAAATCCATTTTATGTTTGATCTTGTCAAACCCCGGTAAAAAATCCAAATGCCCCGGAAGCATTTTGGAAGCATTCACGATCTCTACACGTTTGCTTCTGTCCTGTAGTAAAAGATTGAAAATACCGAGCCCCGTACCGATAGTATCTGCATCAGGGTTCAAATGGGTGAGGATAGTGATATTTTTGGCTTCTGAAAGTTTCTGTTGAACCTCAGCACTGCATAAACGGTCCTCTGCCATCTGTCAGGACTCGACTTTCATCGAGAGGTCGATCCAGTTCGCCTGATGTATGATGGCACCCGAAGAGATAGCATCAACCCCTGTACCGGCGATGTCTCTAATGGTCTCAAGTGTCACATTCCCGCTGGCTTCAAGCAGAATATGCCGGTAGTTTTCATTTCTGAATGCCACGGCCTCCTTCATCTCCTTCAGCCCCATATTGTCGCACATGACAATATCCGCACCGGCATGCATAGCCTTTTTTACCATTTCAAAGTCTTCACACTCGATCTCCACTTTGGAGGTGAAAGGGATCTTCTCGCGAACCTCCTGCATAAAACTGTCCAAGTCATCAATGGTCTGCAAGTGGGTATCTTTCAGCATGAGACAGTCATCGAGTCCCATACGGTGGTTGATCCCCCCGCCGCAGCGCACTGCATACTTTTCAAATTCACGCAGCAGCGGCCTGGTTTTCCGTGTATCCAGCAGTTTCACCCCTGTCTCGCGTATGGCATCTGCATATGCTGCGGTCAAAGTCGCAATGGACGAGGCATGAAGCACCATATCCAGAATAGATCGTTCCAAAGAGAGGATCGTTTTGGAATCTCCCGAGACAAAGAGCAGTTTCTTGCCCATTTTAAAGGATTCACCGTCTTTTACATTCCACATCAAAGAGAGATCATACATCTTTGCCAATGTTTCTATATATTTCCTGCCGGCAAAAATACCGTCACTTTTGGCAATGATATAGGCACGGATATCTTTGCTTTCCGAGATACGGGAAAAGAGGTCTCCTCTGCCAATATCTTCTGCAATGAGTGCTTTTAAAAAATTTTCTTTTATCATAATTCTCTCTTGTGGTGGGCTTTTAATCCCACCGATATATGTACCATATTAATTTGGTGGGCTTATAAAAAGCCCACCCTGCAGCTTATTTGATCGCCAGCATTCTTTCAAGTGCCAGATTCGCATACTTGACCGTATGCGGATCGATCACGATCTCATTGATCGGTTTGTTGTCTTTTATGGACTTTAAAGTATTGTAGAGGTCTTCCAGTGTTGTTTCATTCATGGTCGGGCACTCCGGTTTGGTAGAAGAGAGGACATACGTGTTTCCCTTACGCATACGATTCACAAGATTGTACTCCGTACCTACGGCCACTTTTTGTTCCGGGTCAAGTTCCTGTACATACTTTATAAGTTGTGAGGTGGAGCCTGAAAAATCTGCCGCTGCTACGATCTTCGGATCACACTCCGGGTGTACGGCAATTTTGATACCCGGGTATTTGTTTCTGTAAAATTCTATGTCATCCACTGTAAAAAGCTGGTGCACGGAACAAAAACCGTTAAAACAGATCACATCCGCCTCTTTGGGATCACAGTCATCTTTTCCCAAAGCATCGATCACACAAGATTTCAACCCCATTTGTATGGCAAAATTCTGCCCCAGACATCTGTCAGGCACAAAAAGGATCTTCTTGCCGGTCTCCAAGCCTTTTTCAATGATCTTGAAAGCATTGGAAGAGGTACAGACATACCCGCCCATCTCTCCTACTTTGGCTTTGACCGTCGCATCGGAGTTAATATAGGTGATCGGCAGAATATCCTCTTTGGCAATACCGCGTTCGACCATGTAGTTCACAGAATCATCAAAATAACTCCCGTCTATCATTCTGGCCATCGCACAACAGGCGATCTTTGGCATCAATACCCGTTTTTCAGGTGCGATCACTTTGACACTCTGTCCCATGAATCCGACACCGCAGAAGACCACCCAGGGGTTATCATCTGCTTTGCATCTGCGTGCCAGTTCAAGGCTGTCACCGGTAATATCTGCCATTTCAAAGACTTCGTCACGCTGATAATAGTGTGCCACAACCGTGACATCAAGCTCTTTTTTCAATCTGTTGATCTCAGCTTTATAATCAATACTCATTTCATACCTTATATACAAATTGTGGCTATTTTAGCAAAATTCGGTTAAAATTGCACACATAGAACCTTCTTGAGGATTTATAACTTAAAATCGTGGATGAATTATGAACATAAATATAGTACTTTACTTAGCCGCTTACCTGATCGCAGGCATTCCCTTCGGATACCTTTTAGCCAAACAGTTTGCAGGTGTGGACATTAAAAATGAGGGTTCCGGCAACATCGGTGCGACCAATGTACTGCGTGTTGTCAAAGAAAAAGATCCTAAACTTGCCAAAAAACTCGGCGCAGCCACACTGTTCCTGGATGCCGTAAAAGGAATTCTGGTCATTCTTGTGGCAAAAATGCTCGGTGCACCGGAGTCTGTACAGTGGACCATTGCTGTGCTTGCCGTCATCGGTCACTGCTTTTCAGCCTTTCTCCTTTTTGAGGGAGGAAAAGGGGTTGCGACCGGTTTTGGTGTTCTGCTTGTCATGATGCCGGTTCCTGCACTTATCGCTATTGCTGTCTGGCTGGGAGCGAGTAAGGGATTGAAGATCTCATCCCTCTCTTCTCTGATCGGTCTTGTGGCATTCATCATTGCTTCGTATATCCTCTATCCGGTCGTACCCGGTATCGGTTCACATGCCCCGATCTGGATCATTGCACTGATCATCTTTTATAAACATATACCAAATATTGTCAGATTGGCCAAAAAAGAAGAGGTCAAGGTCTAAATGCAGATCCACATTGAAGCCTTGACCTTTGACAGCATTATCGGCCTGCTTGATTTTGAACGGGACAGGCCCCAAAAGGTCATTGTCGATCTGGAAGCTTCTTACGACTATACAAATGAAGACTACATCAATTATGCAGATATCGTCACACATATACAGAATGAACTGAAAGAGAAGAAATACGAACTTCTTGAAGAAGCCCTGCTTGGACTCAAAGAGAGACTGTACACAAACTACCCCCCACTCAAAACCCTCAAAATAAAGATCTCAAAACCTGATATCCTGCCCAATTGCAGCGTCGGCCTGAGCCAGACTTGGGAATTTTAAAAAAACTTTCAGAAAACTCCTTTTTTATGCTATAATTAAACAAATCTTAAAAGGTAAAGGCTTAAAGATGAGAGTATTGATTATGGAAGATGAAGCCACATTAAGCAAAACACTTTCCGACAAACTGATAGAAGCTGATTATCAGGTGGATATCGCAGAGAATCTGGGTGATGCCAAATATTACCTTGATATCAGAAATTATGATCTGGTACTTCTGGGTTGGCCGGAAACCGGTGCCGGAAACATTGGTATGATCGCCGATATTAAAAACAAAACACATAAGACCTCTGTCATTGTGCTGTCTGAAAGACAGGACAAAGAGAGTGAAATTGAAGCACTTCGCTCAGGCGCGGATGATTTCATACGCAAGCCGCTTGATTATGATATTCTTCTTGTACGTATTGAAGCTAAACTGCGTTTTGGTGCTTCCAATATCATTGAGATCGAAGACCTGCTTATCAATCCTGAAGAAGAGAAGATCATTTATCAGGGTGAAGAGATAGAACTGAAAGGGAAACCTTTTGAAGTGTTAACGCACCTCGCGATGCATAAAGACCAGATCGTCTCAAAAGAACAGCTTCTTGATGCCATTTGGGAAGAACCTGAGTTGGTAACACCGAATGTCATTGAGGTGGCCATCAACCAGATCCGTCAAAAAATGGATAAACCTTTGGAGATCACCACCATTGAAACTGTCAGAAGACGCGGGTACAGATTCTGTTTCCCTAAAACTATATCTTAACAAATTTATTATTTCTACTTATTGGGGAGCGTAAAAATGCTCCCCTTCTTTCTAAATTCACCTAGAAAAAATTATTTTATTGACTTTTAAATAAAGCATAAGCTTTGTTGGGTTATAACTCGTATAAATAACTTAGAGAGCACGGGAACACTGTGCTCTGACAGAGGAAAATATGGCCCTTTTAATAACTGATGAATGTATTGCCTGTGATGCTTGTAGGGAAGAATGCCCCAATGAAGCGATCGAAGAAAATGACCCTATATATATTATTGATTCAGACAGATGTACTGAATGTGTAGGACATTTTGATGAGCCGCAATGTATCGCTGTCTGTCCTGTTGACTGTATTATTTCCGATCCGGACAATGTAGAGAACATTGAAGAGCTCAAGTTCAAGTTTGACAAGCTTCAAGAGGAAGAGTAGGCAAAGTTATGGCCGGAAGAACCGCGATCATCGATATCGGTTCGAACTCGGGAAGGCTAGTGATATTTGAAAAAACCAGTCATTACGGCTTTCACCTTATCTGCGAACAGAAATCAAAGGTTCGTATTGGTGAAGGTGCCTATGAAAAAGGCGGCTACCTTCAGCCTGTTGCAATTAAACGTGCTTATTTTACCCTTCAGTCCTTTAAACACACCATAGAGAAATACCAGGCAGACAAAACAATTTGTGTCGCCACTTCAGCGCTTCGCGATGCACCCAACGGAAAAACCTTTGTACAGTGGATAAAAAAAGAACTGGGACTCTCCATTAGGATCATAGACGGCAAAAAAGAAGCTGCCTACGGTGCGATAGCCGCAAAGAACCTGCTGCCTCTGCAAGACGGTATCACCATTGATATCGGCGGCGGTTCATCCGACATGGGCTTGATCCGGAACGGAAAGATCATCGACACCTATTCTCTCAACCTGGGAACCGTAAGACTCAAAGAACTTTTTTTTGACAAAGGTTTGTCCCTGAAAGAGACCAACAGGGAAGCCAAAAAGTATATTGCTGAAGCCCTGAAAAACCTTCCCCCGCATTTCAAACATACGACAGCGGTAGGCATAGGAGGGACAGCCAGAACTTTAAGCAAAGGCATTATGAAACGCAGTCAGTACCCTTTGGACAAGCTGCATGCTTTCTCTTATATGATCGAAGACCAAATAGAATATTTCACCAATATTCCCCTCTCATCCGCCAAGAACCTGAAGCGTTTCAATTTAAAGAAGAACCGCTACGATACCATACGTGAAGGAACCCTTATCTTTTCTGCAATCCTTTCCTGTATTGGAGCAAAAGCGGTAATCTCGAGTGCCGTAGGGGTAAGAGAAGGTGTCTATCTGGAAGAGGCACTCAAAGATGAAAATCTTGCTTTTCCCAAAGATGTCAATCCCAGTATCCATTCCATTCTGGATCGTTTCAAACCTTATGTGACTGCCGAATCAAAAAGTGCGATACGAAACAATATTGCTATGGCCCTTTACGATACCCTGCAGATTGAGATAAAAGACAATTTCAAATATCGCAAAGAACTTTGCTGGGCACTGGAACTCTCGACCATAGGGAATACACTGACCATCTACAAATCACACCAGACGGCCTTTTATATTGCCATGCAGGAGTTGAATTACGGTTTTACGCACAGAGAGATGCTGCTCGTCTCCATGCTTTTGCGTATGCATGGCAAAGAACTGCTGCACAAGCCACTGTTCGAAAGCTTTAAACCACTTCTTCCAGACAAAGGGTCACTTCTGTGGCTCAGTTTTATCTATACCCTGACACGATTCATTCATGAGGTGTCCAACACTGCTGCAATAGACTTTCGTTACAAGAACCAGACCCTGACCATCATTTCAGACCAACCGCTTTATCTTGCGAGAGAAAATATCAAAAATCTGGAAAAACCAATACCGTTCGCCGTCATCATTCAAGATGAAGAGAAGTTACCGAGTAATAAGGAATTGAAAATATAATGTAGGGTGCGTAAACACGCACCGCATTAAAATATTTAGAACTTTGATCCCATAGAAAATTCAAAGGTTGCTTTCTGGTCGTAGTCTTCTATTTGGATCGGGTAAGCAAAGACAAGGTTGATCGGTCCGAAAGATGACTGCCACTCAAGTACTACACCCGTAGAAGATCTTGTTAGACTGTCACCTGTTTCAGAGACAGCAGTATCATCAAAATCAACAAAACCTCCCTGACGATTACGTACAGGATCTGTTCTGATAATACCGTAATCATAAAAGAATGCCAAACGCATTTTTGCCGCTTCGGAAAGTGGAATGCTCGCTTCAACCGTTCCTGAAGCACGTTCCGTACCCCCGATACGTGAATCAAAACCATTTGCATCTTTTACTGTTGGCGAAAGAGAATAAGGGTTAAATCCTCTGACCGAACCGATTCCGCCCATAAAGAGTCTCTCTGCAATAGGTATGTACTGGTCGTCCTGGGAAATGATCCCTGTATAGCGTGCCTTGAATCTAAAAATAAGATCATAGTCGATCCAGTCATTGATACCGTAGTAGGCACCGAATCGGGCATTAATTTTAGTAAAGCTGTCAAATGATGTATACCCTCTGTCTATGTTTTCCTGTGTAAGGTCACCATCCATGTTGGCGAATTCACCATTGACCGCAGCAATGAAACCTTCTCTTGGCAAATAATAGTCATCGGTGTTGTCAAATTTCAAAGAAGCAAAACCTGATGCTTTTTTATACTGATCGTTATAAAAATTTGAAAGTGAATTGTTCAGATAGTTATCGCTATAGACAGATTCATTATCTACATATCCCACACCAATGGAACCGTAAAAATGTCTTAAGAACTGTCTACCCACATTTAATGACCCGCCAAGCGTATCTACTTTATAGCCATCCGTGGTTTCATAGTTATATTCATATTCCCTTTTGTAAAAGCTAAATCCCAAAGAGTACATACTGTCCCATACTCTCGGGTTGACAAGAGAGAAGTTATAGTTTTTGGATATCTTTGAGATTTCAAATCCTAAAGTACTGTTAAGTCCTGTACCAAAAAGGTTTTTATCCGAGATGGATGCATTGACCATAAGCCCTTCATAAGAACCGTAACCACCTCCGGCAGAGATGCTACCTGTCTGTGTCTCTTTGACTTTGACAAGCAGGTTGATCTTGTCATCCGAAACCCTCTGCTGCTGTATATCTACCGCTTCAAAGAAACCTGTTCTGCCCAAAGCACTTTTGGAGTCTTTCAAGTCTGTTGCATTGAATTTGTCTCCCGGAGCGAGATAGATATATCGGCGGATAACCCTATCTTTCGTTGTATCATTTCCTGAGATCAGTACATCGTTAATAGTGACAGGTGAACCTGCTTTTAACTGGTACTGTATACTCACTGTTTTCTTTTCAGGGTCTTTATGCATATTCGGTGACACTTTGGCATAGGCATATCCAAGGTTACCGGCTGCCTCTTCAAGTATCTTCATATCTTTACGCATTTTAGTGATAGAGAAAATCCTTCCGTCTTTTAAAGAGATCTTGTCTGTCAACTCTTCTGTATTCAGCCCAGGAATATTTTGAGACACAGAGACTTGTGAAACTCTGTACTGCGGTCCCTCTTTGATCTGATAATCAATTTCCGCAGAGTAGGAACTATAATCCACACGCATCAACGGTTTAGAGACCTGTGCATCAAGATAACCGTGTTTCATATAAGTCTCTTTTACTCTGTAGGCATCATACTCAAGCTGGTCTACCTTGACCTCTCCTGAGTGGAAATAGAACGGGATCCAGCCCAGAAGATCCTCTTCCTGGTTGACGATACCTGTTTCAAGTTCGCTTTTGCTCAACTGCTTGGCACCGATGAAGTTCAGTTTTTTAATCTTGATCTTTTCGCCTTTGTTCACTTCAAAGACAACGGATTTTGCATTACTGCCTATATCTTTAGTGGTCACGTCTACCACTGAGTCATAATTTCCTTTGGCTTCCAGTTTCGCATTCAGTGTCTTTTTTGCCTGCTCGATCTTGGACTCATCATAAAGATCCCCTTTTTTAATCCCGATCCCTTCTAAAAGTTTCTTACCGTCATCTCCTGAACCATAGCCTTTGATCTGCACATTCGCGATCGCAGGTTTTTCATCAAAATGGTAAATAAGGGTTCCGCCTTTTTTCTCAACATAAACGTCTTTAAAATAACCCTGTTCAAAAAAGTTTTTAATGGAATCGTCAATAAGTTCGGCATCCATAGGATCACCTACATGAATACCCGCAACTTCTTTCGCCATAGAAGGTGAAAGGTGTGCCAGCCCTACAAATTTGATCGCTGTCACCTTTTGTGCCAGGAGCAGTGAGCCCAGTAACATCCATGTCAGTGCAATTTTCTTAATCCCCATATGTAACAACCTTGATTATGATATTTGGCTCTTATTTTATCTTTATTTCAATAAGAGGGCCATAAGTTAGAAAAAATTCTGTTATAATCTTGCAAAAACTTGGACCTGAAATGAAAAAAACAACGATCGGTATTATCGGTCTCGGACTGATGGGAGGCTCCTTCAGTCTTGCACTGCAAAAAACATCAGATGCTTACCGCTTTGTAGGCTTGGACCACAACAAAGCACACTGCCGGGAGGCACTTGAACTGGGCCTGGTGCAGGAAATCGTGCAGACGCTTGACGAGATCAAACACTGTGATGTGATCATTCTGACCATTCCTGTGGATGGTATTATATCCATATCCCAACAGTTGACAGACCTCGATCCAGACTGTACTGTGATCGATTTCGGTAGTACCAAAAAGAAGATCTCGGATGCCATCCCTGAGACCATACGCCACAACTTTGTCACGGCACACCCCATGACCGGAACAGAGAAATTCGGTCCGTCCGCAGCCCTGGAAGATCTGTACACGGACAAAGTCGTTGTCCTTTGTGATCTGGGAAAAAGCGGTAAATATCAGATTGAATTGGCTGAAAAGCTCTTCCAAAACATAGGAATGAATCTGGTGGTCATGGATGCAGAAGAGCATGACAGACATGCTGCATTCATCTCCCACATGCCCCACGCAGTGAGCTATTCACTTGCCAATGCCGTGATGAAACAGGAAGCCAAAACCAGTATTGTCGCACTTGCCGGCGGTGGTTTTAAAGATATGAGCCGTATAGCGAAATCTTCGCCCAATATGTGGGAAGATATTTTCAGGCAGAACAAATACAACCTGCTCGAAGCGATGTACAGCTTTCAATCCGAATTGAAAAAGTGTCAGAAAATGGTAGAGAATGAAGAGTGGGAGAACCTCAATGCGTGGATGAAAGAGGCCAATACCCTGCACGATATATTATAAACGGTATCTAAAAGTCACGATCACCTCTGCCTCTTTATCGAGGCTCTTCAAAATAGCCTCTTTTAACACCTTTTTCTCTTGTTTGCTCAAGATACCAGAAGAGATCACTTCACATCTTATTTCATCGTTTTTAGCACCGTGTATGAGCCTGACATGTGTCAGTTCGACGTCATGTTCTCCTACATTGAAAGCCAGATTGGAGAGGAGACGCTGGGTCTGAATATCTTCTTCCATTTGCATAAATGCACTGTAGAGGGGGATGGCAACCAGTGAAACGATCATCAGCCAGGTTAAAATTCCTTTTTTCGCTATATGCAGAGGGGAGAAGCCCAGTATTACAAAGGTAAAAGATGCTGCAAGAACGATGCCTACAAAGTTGGTAATAAAAAGTAAAGAGGCCATCGTGAACATATGCCAATCTTCCCAACCCAAACCTATACCGGCTACGGCAATAGGCGGTACCAGGGCCACGGCAATAGCCACACCGGCAAGAGAGCTGAGGATCTTCTCATTGCTCTTCACATAGGCTGCCGCTACCCCCGATACAATAGCAACAAAGAGATCCAGGATCGTAGGAGAAAGCCGTCCGGCCATCTCGGAGGTCAATCTCTCCATAGGCATAAAGAAAGCAATAGCCGCAGCAGTAAAAAGTACGGTCAGCACACCCCAAAATATCGTTTTCGCACCATTAACCTGCAGGGTACTGTCCTGCCTGAGAACACCCATACTCAAACTTACAATAGGCTGCATCAACGGAGCCAGAAGCATCGCACCGATGACCACCGAAGAGGAGTTGATAAAGAGTCCGAATGTGGCGATCATTGCAGAGAGGATGAGCAGGGTGATAAATACTGAATTGAGTTTTGCTTCTTCACGAAGGTTTGTAAAAAGTGTGGTGTACTGTTCTTTACTTGCATGGGTAAATAGCGGGATACTTTTACTCAAATACGCTGTACTCTCTTTGTCCGAAGGCAGATGGTCGATCTTAATGCTGTCTTTATTGCTCTGCACTGCATTCTGTTTTTCCCAGAATTTTTCACCTACGGAAAGTGCCAGCACCTCTTCCTGCACTTTTAAATGTACAGGAGTGGTCTCTGTTTCAGTCGCATCAATACGCACGCTTAAAGGGTGCATCGGCTCTACTGTGATCTCCGAAGAAGAAATGTACCCTACTGACCGGGGAAGCACCTCTGGTGTAATATAGGAAACCAGTGATTTAAACAGATATCCCATATACTGCAAAAGTGAGGTGGGAGAGAGGATCACAAACAGAAGCCTGCCGTCATTGGCAGAAAGTTTTGAAGAAAGGAGTTTGGCTGCAAAAGTTGCATTGTTGTACTCCACACCGATGGCACCGACAGCAGAAAGAGTCATCTCATTGGCTTTTCCATCCGTGATCTTCATCTGTGTATGTTTGAGCTCTTTGACCTTTCGAAGTGTCATCCAGAAGAGTTGTATCCGCCTAAAGATGGTCTTCCCCCTGAGCACAGTATCAAAATGGTCCAGAGGCGGCGTATCACCTATGACCACTTCCTGAAGGACTATGATATCGTTACAAAAAAGAATATCCAGTTTTTTGGTGGCAGGTGTCAGTGCAAGCGTAATGGCATCTTCAGTTCGTGAGGGCAATTCAAGGGTACTGATGAGCTCTTTTTGTTTCGTCGTGGGAATAATACCTACAGAAATATTGTGCTGATAGGCCAAGGCTATGACCTGTTTTATCTCCTTGACCCCTCCGGTCACAAGCAAATGTCCGGTCTTTTCCAAATCTAAGGTATCAAGCTCTGAAAAGTGTAGATATTGAATGTTATCGGGCCAAATTTCCAAGGTCTTGTTCTTCTTGACAAAATCCTTTTCTTCCTCTGAATAAATATAAACTATCATGATACCCTTTCCTTATATGCTAGAGAAAAGCATACCACAACTTTTACTCTATCATTTTTAATTTTGCACTTTTTCTATCATCTCTTTGAGCTCTTTTTTATCGATCTGTACACTTTTGTCTCCTGCTTTTTTGGCATAGAGTTTACGTACCATCACTTCAATATCAGAAGATTCATTGATATGCGGGTATAGAATTTTCAGTGCGTCTGACTCCTTATAGCTTCCACTTTTTGTTTTAAACTTTAATTTTGGCAACAGTGTCAACAAATACATCACAATAAGACCCGAAACAAACGCCAAAACAAGCATCCACCGCGCCAATGTTTCTTTGGGAGCACTCTTTTCCTCTTCACTGTCAAGCATAGATTTTTGTGCCGATTTCAAATTTGTCTGGACTTCACCATCGTGAGGGGAAGGTGTTTTCTTTGCTGCAGCCACAATTGCTGAAGATCCTTCAACTTTGACCGCATACGAGGGGATTTTTAAAGATGTTACAGTTTTTGACTCTGTATCATACACAGAAATATTTCTTGCAGGAATAGTAAAATCATGATCAGAGATAAAGGCAAATGTTTTCACATAGCTACTCTGAATCTGACCACTATCGACTCTGGTATCAACTTTTGCATCATCACTGTAAACCGTTACGCCATCTATTGTATACGCAGGAAACTCAAAATCTTCCAAACTGCCTTTACCGCTGATCTTCACTGTCAAATTCACCGGTTTATTGGCTTTTACCTGTTGTTTGTCTACACTGCTTTTTATACTAAATTTTCCAATCAGGTCAGTGTCTGCTGGTTTAGGCCTTACTTCAATATCGATAGTATTCGAAGCAATAGGATGCCAGTTCGTACCAAAAAATCTGCCAAACATGTCACGTTTGTTTCTATCTGCAACACCTATTTTGGCCGTGGCAGGCCCCACCGTATAATTACCTTCTGCTTTGGGAACAAGAATATACTGCAGTTCGGTCACCTGGCGGTTACCCTGTGTATAATTTTTCTGATCCCCCACTTCTTTGACAAAAAAACCTTTAAACTCAGGTTTGTTGTACTGCGGATTCTCTGAAAGCTGCACTCCCTGCTGTAATGAGAAATAGACCGTTGCCAGAACCGGCTCACCAACCATCGCTGTTTTTTTGTTGATTTTGAGCTGTAATGAAAACTGCTGTCTGCTCCCAACTTGCGGTGCGCTAGCCTTCACTACCTTCAGATCGATCGGTTTGGTTTTATAGGTCGTACCGTCAATATTGACACTATAAGAAGGTATCGTCAGACTTTTCTGTGGAGCAAATGTCAATATCAGTGTGGTGGAACGGTCTGAAGACATTTTCCCGTTAATATAGGCATACGAATTGTTACTTGATTCATGACGGCCCAGTACCTGGACACCGTTGATCTCACGAATATTCGGAAATGCCGCTTTGTCACCATGTGCCGTGATCTTCAGCTGTGCCATATTGCCGGCCACCACTTCTGTATTTGCTACACTGGCTTCTACACTCGCTGCATTCGCCAGTGTAAAAAACGCATAATTTATCGTCAAAAATATAAATAATAGTTTTTTCATTGTTCTTCTCCTTGTGTTGGTGTTACCATGGTCGTACATCATTTTTAGGTTTCGGTTTTCCGGTATTCATCTGATACATCATCGTCGGTGTCCCTTTCTGACCCATTTTTTTGAGCAGTCTTTTTAGCTCCTGCTGTTTGAGCTTCTCTTCTTTACTCATCTTCTTCTGAGGTTTGGGCTGTCCTGAGGATTTGTCACCTTTTTTATCTTTAGGCTGCTTCTCTTTTTGGGCATCTGACTTCTTTTTGTCACCCTTTTTCTTGTCATTTTCTTTCTTTTTCTGATCGTTTTTTTTCTTTTGACCCTCTTTCTTTTTTTGTTGGTCTTTTTTGTTCTGGTCTTTTTTGTTTTGTTGGTCTTTTTTATTTTTATTTTGCTTTTTCTTTTGATCATCTTTCTTTTTTTGATCATTTTTCTTTTGATCGTTTTTCTTCTGATCTTTTTTATTTTTTTTCTTTTGGTCTTTTTTCTTTTGATCTTTCTTTTTCTGCTGTTGCTTCTTCTTTTTCTCTTCCTGCTTCTTTTTCATCTTTTTGGCAAGCTCAAGATTGAAACGGGTATCTTTGTCTTCCCGTATTTTCAAAGCTTCTTCGTAGCTTTTAATGGCTTTATCCAAATCTTTTTTCTGAAAATAGGCATTTCCGACATTGTGTAGACGTGTTGCTCTGTCTACACCCTTTGCCTGCTTATAGGACTTGATCGCAGCATCATAGTTTTTCGATTTATAATAAGCATTCCCGATATCATAATTTTTTTCACCCTCTTTTTTTTCCAAAGAGTTATAAAGTGCTGCACTTTTGGTATACGCTTTGGCATCGTAGGCTTTTTTTGCAGCTTCAATAGTCTTAAAATCCGTCAATCCGGCCTGCGCAAAAATAAGTAATGAACAATGAGCAATGAGCAATCGTATCAATATCTGTTTCATTTTTATATCTCTCATTTCAAACCTCCATTTTTCATTTCCCGCTTTTCATTTTTCATTGACAGTCTCGGCAGTGAGATTAATCCTATCAGCAGCAAAAGGAGTCCTAAACCAAGCGGATAATAAAAATACTCTATTCTCTGCTTAATACGTACTTCACCCTGCTGTTGGTTTTTATACTTTCCTTTGATCACCTTCGCCAGGTTTTCTACATCTTCTTTACCGTTGTCGGCGATCACATAGGCACCACCATTTTCTTTGGCCAGTGTCCCCAATGCATCATTTCTCTGTGTAATGGCGATGCTTCCGTCTTTCTCTTTCATCGGTTTCCCTTTAGCATCTATAACAGGGGCACCTTTTTCAGTACCGACCAGTACGACATAAAGATCGATCTTATTGGCTTTGAGAATATCTGCAAAACCGGCAATGGCCTGTTCGTCACCTCCATCGGTAAAGAGTACCAATATCTTAGGGTCTTTTTTCTCAAGTAAGGTATTGCTCAATTCACCCAATGCTTTAAAATCGGTCGATCCCATATTGATATAGGAATCATCCACACCTTTAACCATCATTTTCAGTGTTTCTTTGTCTGAAGAGAAAGGTGCCAGCACAAAAGGGTTATAGGCAAAAGCCACGACTCCTATCTCATCACTGGGCATCGCATCAAAAAATTCTGCCATCTTCTTTTTAGCAAAGGTCAAACGGTTTGGGTAGACATCTTTAGTCCGCATAGAACCGGAAATATCCAAAGCGGTCAAGAGGGTCAAGCCCTGGACATTGACTACTTTGTCCCCTTCATCTTTCACCGGACGCGCCAGTGCCACGATCATAAAAAAGATCGCGGCAAAGAAAATAATATTTCTAAGTTTCAAAGGCATGCCCTCACCTGATGCCGACAGACGATCGAGCACTTTTTTATCAAAAATACGTGAAAGCCGTTCTTTATTGGTCGAGATCAAAAAAGCGAAAAGGACAAAAGGAACGATGAGTATCCAAAACAGATAAGGATTTACAAATTCCATCTACACTCCTTTGTTGTTTCTGTAATATATAAAAAGCAACAATGACAGGATCGCCAGGAAAAGCGGATAGATATACAGGTAAGTATGCTCCACGATCTTCTTGTCATCCAGCTTTGTCGCTTCCAGCTTGTCAATTTCGTCATAAATTTTATTTAGCGTCTCTGCCGAACGTGCCGCATATGCCTGCCCTTTCCCGGCATCTGCCAGGGCTTTGAGATACCGTGCATCATAATCTCTCGGCCCACCGATACCGATGGTATAGAGTTTGACTTTACGTTTTTCTATCATATTTTTTACATCTGCAAAAGGGATCTTGGACATATTGTCGATCCCGTCCGTTAGCAAGATAATGATCTTTGATTTGGCTTTAGATTTGCTCATCAGATTGTACGCCTGTACCAGGGCATCGTTGATAGCAGTACGCTTTCCTGCCATCCCCAACTCCTGCATTTTGGTAATATTCGCCAAAAAGTCCTTCTCGAAAGTAAGCGGTGAGGCAATAAATGCGACATCGGCAAAGGTCACCATGCCGATACGGTCATCTTTACGCTTCTTAATAAATTCGCCTACCACTTCTTTAACCACATCGAACTTACTTTTGTAAATATCGTTGGGGTCAAATCCCATTTGGCGCATTGAATCTGAAGAGTCTAACACCAGTACAATATCACGCCCCTCTTTTTTCGAATTGGTATAATTCTTTGTGATCACCGGAGAGGCCAGTGCGACCACGGCTGCAATGATCCCTATCCACTTCAGCCAGGCCAGAAGTGATGACTTGTTCGCCTCTTTGGCTATCAGAGTCTTCACATGGGGAAAGAAGATTGCCCTGCTTCGCTCTTTGCACCAACGGCTGCAGGCCCAAAAGAGCAGCAGCAGAAGCAATGCCAAAGGGTATTCAAAACTAAACTGATTCATCTGCCACCTGCACATAGAGGTTGAAACGGTTCAATGTATCCTGATCCACTTCATCCACTTTCTTTTTATATTTATATTTTTCCAGCAACGGTTCAAGCTGTGAAAAAAGCTCTTTTCGTCTTTCATCCGTTGCCAGCAGTCTTGTATAATGGGTTGCATCATACGCCGAAGTTTTGGCATCCTGCCAGTCGATCGCCTTGAGTTTTTCAAGATAGCCTTTTGCAAGGTTTATCTTTCTGTTCTCCCAAAGCTTTTTGGCAATAATATAGATAATTACCAGCAGGACAAGCGAGATGAACAGTATCAATCCCCAATAGAGATAAAAACTGTTGTCGGGAATATCCAGTAACGGTTTGATATCTTTGAGTTGTGCTGTTATATTTTGTTCATTCATATTCTCTATCTCCGCATCGTTTTCATCAATTTTAGCGCAGGTTCCTCATGGGTATAGATCTTCGTAAAACGGATCCCCTGCTTTTTAAACTGTTTATACAGTTTTTCATCATTCTCATGTAAAGCTTTTTTATAACTCTTCAGTGTTCCGGAATCTACATTCCCTTCAAAACTCTCTTTGCTCTCCATATCTATCAGTCTCAGGTAACCCAGTTCACTCGGATCTTCTTCAAACCTGTCCCTGACGATCACGGCAAAAATATCATGCTTTTTACTCAAAAGTTTCAAGTCGATATCTCCGACAAAATCAGAAATAATAAAAAGAAGTGCCTTCTTTTTCAGTCTGTTGTTCAGTGTTTCCGCCAGTGCTTTGAAATCACCCTCTTTTCCGAGTGGTTCAAAATCAACGATCTCCTCTACAGCTTTATGTACAGAAAAGAGTTTTTTGCTCGGTTTGCTCAGGGTATAAAGCTTGTCTGCAAAAAGCATATGCGAGAACAGGTCTGCATTTTTGACTGCCGAGAACCCCAGTGTTGACACCACTTCTGCGATCACATCTGATTTCTGCCTGACTGTACCGAAATAGACCGAACCGCCAAGTATGGAGACGACAACCACATTGAGTTCGCGTTCTTCTTTGTAGATCTTTACAAAGGGTTTTCCCAGTTTGGCTGTGGTCTTCCAGTCGATCTTACGGACATCATCTCCATAGATATATTCGCGAAGTTCGGCAAATTCAAAGCCCTCGCCCTGAAACAAAGAAGCATTGTTTCCGAGCATGTCTCCATAGACTTGCTTTTTGGTTTTAAGAATAATTTTTTTGGCTGTTTTTTTCAAGGTATATTCCTATTTTCTATGGAATCGGCACTGCCGCCAAAATTTTCTCAATGATGTGATCCTGCGTAATATCTTCAGCCTGCGCTTCATAAGACAAAATGATCCTGTGGCGAAGGATCTCTTTTGCAATGTAGGCGATCTCCAGGGGAGAGACATATTCCTGTCCTTTGAGGTAGGAAATGGCACGCGCAGCTTTATACATATCGATACTCGCACGCGGGGATGCGCCATACTCAATATAAGCTTCCAATTCTTCCAGTCCATAGGCTTTCGGATCACGTGTCGCCGCTACCAGTTCGATGATATATGCTTCGACCTCTTCATCCATATGTACTTCGAGTGCTTCTTTTCGGATCTTTTCAAGGTCCTCTTTTGTCGCAACCTGCTGTATCTCTTCAAAAGAGTTGTTCGCCACACGTCTTGCGATCTCCAACTCTTCTTCTTTCGTGTTGTAGCCTACTACCACTTTCATCATGAACCTGTCGAGCTGTGCTTCGGGAAGCTCATACGCTCCTTCCTGTTCCACCGGGTTTTGTGTTGCCATGACAAGGAAAGGAAGATCGATCTTAAAAGTTTCATCCCCAATGGTCACCTGTCTCTCCTGCATGACTTCAAGCAGCGCAGACTGTACTTTTGCAGGCGCACGGTTGATCTCATCTGCAAGCAGCAGATTGGTGAAGACCGGTCCCTGTTTGATCTTGAATGTGTTGTTGGAGGGGTCATAGATCTCTGTACCTATGATGTCCGAAGGAAGAAGGTCCGGAGTGAATTGTACACGTTTGAAGTTCAACCCCAGTGTTTTTGCCAAAGCGTTGACCGCTGTAGTTTTTGCAAGCCCGGGTACACCTTCAAGCAAGATGTGTCCGCGGCAAAGCAGACCTGCTAAAAGCCCTTCGACCATTTTGTCCTGGCCGACAAGGACTTTTCCGATTTCCGTTTTAATGTTTTGTATGATTTGACTCAAGTTTGTCTCCTGAATGTTTTATTAGGAAGAGTATACTTGAGCAGGGTTAACTAAAGTTTAACCTAAGTAT
>FXBE01000019.1_pt1 | contig 21442 bp, 24 predicted proteins | sample 5335311 | NCBI WGS metagenome assembly FXBE01 (sample SAMEA103928390, study PRJEB20085) | sediment metagenome | biome: marine biome; feature: hydrothermal vent; material: sediment | place: Atlantic Ocean | collected 2013-08-06T02:46:56 | depth 0.05 m | reverse complement strand
GCAGTACTACCGGGGTGAATGCAACTCCCTGGACGGGACTTTAACCCGCTAGATTAATCGCCGATGACGGCGTGCGACCGAACCCCAAAATCATAATGCCAATGCGTTTAGTCTTCTCTCCTTGGGGAAAAAAGTTAAGCAAGAATCCGGCGCTTACAATAAGCAAGGCATACTGAGTAATATTGAAGGCGATAATCTGCGCAGTCATGGTGGTGCCGATTTCCGCACCCATGATAATGCCGATGGATTGTTGTAGGCGCATCAACCCGGCGGCGACAAAACCCACAGCCAACACCGTGGTAACAGAGGAGGACTGAATCACCGCCGTGGTAAACGCGCCCGCCAGCGCCCCTTTGAATCGATTAGTCGTCATACGCGAAAGCACGCGTTTTATCCGACCGCTCGCCACCGTCTTTAACGACGAGGTCATCAGATCCATACCGAAGAGAAACAATGACAGGCCACCCAGCATTACCATGAGCATGCTGCCTAGTTGGAAGGTATTAGTCATCATCCAAATTTTCTGGCCAAGCAATAATCTCGTATGCCTGAGCCGCGTGTATTTCATGGATAAGACCGGCCAGTATTAACACGGCCCCTATCAATATTTTCATTTTATTCAAACGCCTAAGCAACCCCACAACATTAATACAGAAGCTGAGAAGGAAGCTCTAAGCGGCTTTCACTCAGGTAACCATTGAGGTGTTTCATTATAGCCTAAAAGCCTAAATGGGTATCTGAATCCAACATCAAAATAGAGAAGCACTGACACAAATCAGATATGATCATCCCCTTCTCCCAACCACATAAAATAGCCAGTGGAACTCTCCAGCGAAGACAGTCTACGTTTAAATGTTTTACTACGCCAAAACCTCAAAGCCGTACGTATCGATGACTCACGCATGACCGTGTACGCATTGACTGACAAGGGCGAGGCGCAAGTACCACTCAACCCCAACTGTCGCGAAGAAAAATATTTGCTGCTGGTACGCGAGCTATTTTCGACGCACGTATTGGGTTCTCCTGGAGGTTACCCTGTTTATCTCAAGCGATGGACGCGCATGGGACAAGAACGCGACGAGCAGAGTATGGCAAGATTGCTTTTACTCGGCGAACCTGAAGCTGTGGTGGCCGTTGTACACACCCCGGGCATTAGCCTCGAATTGGCGGAGCGCGCTTGGTGGTCGTATCCAAGTGCTGATATGGGCCGCCAGTTACTACAATCGCCTCGAGTAGTAGAAGCCAATCTGGGTACTGAATTGGCCGATTATCTCATCGAGTTTCTGCCATTCGAAGAACAGCCCCAAGCGATGATTGACTCGGTAAAACTAATATTGCAACCAGGACTCATCGATGCAGAAAAACGCACATCTCTGTGGAAAAAGGCGAAACGCAAACAAAGTTATTACATCGGCTTTTTATCGGGCACGGCAAGCGATCTTCCGATAAACCCACCCGCGCACCCGCTACATGCTTCCATTAAAAGTCAATTCAACGAGATTCACCACCAGGAAAATAGGTATACGGGTTTGCTGTTGAAAACCATGGATTCACAAGGCCAAGCTTTCATCAATACCACTGCACAGGTGCTGCAGAAAATCCCTAATCAGGATGCGACGGTGGAATTGATGAATGCTGTGGGGCGTTATTTTAACGAAGCTCGACCGGACGATAAACAATACAGAGAGATCGAGCACATTACACGTACTGCCGACAACACCATGGCGTCATCAGCAGAGATTGACTCCATAATGGCACTTCATCCGGAGCTAGCCTCACAATTACACGCGATCATCGCTCTTTCGATGTTGAGCGAGTACTTAGTCGCGCCAATATTTGGGCAATCCAATGCAATAGGCACCGTGATGCGGCGAAACTTGAAACCGATTACAACCCCTATTTTAGAGCATTTAACGACACTGAGCCCTAATATCACTGCTTAGACCTTTTTTTCCCGCAAGATAGTCAACATAGCGCTCCCCCTAGGGTAAAATCACCCTAATTAATAATTAGAGAATAGCCGTGGATTTTTTACCCGTATCGATGAACATCCGTAACCGCGATTGCCTAGTGGTGGGCGGCGGTCCCATAGCAGCACGTAAAGCCGCTATGCTGCACTCTGCCGGCGCGCGCATCCATATTGTTGCCGCTGAAGTATGCAAAGAAATACGTGAACTCGTTGCCGAAGATAGCTATCAGCATATTTCTAGAGACTTCACGGAGGACGATCTTCTCGAAAAGACACTCGTCATTGCTGCAACCAATGACAAGGCGATTAATCAACAAGTCTCGAAACTGGCAAAGTCTCGCTTTCTACCCGTAAACGTGGTCGATAACCCCGATTTATGCAGCTTTATTATGCCATCGATCATTGATCGCTCTCCCTTACAGGTTGCCATATCCACAGGGGGCGCTTCTCCGGTGCTCGCACGCATGTTGCGCACCCAACTCGAGAGCAGTATCCCCAATAGCTACGGCAAACTGGCAGCATTGGTTGAAGGATATCGGGATCAAGTCAAAGCAGCATTTGCTACTGTGGAGCAACGTCGCAGCTTCTGGGAGGATATTCTTGAAGGCCCCGTAGCCGAACTTGTGTTTGCTGGCAAAGAGAACGAAGCGCACCAGCACCTGCAAAAAGCTATCGACGAGGCCAAGGCCAAACCCGATTATCAAGGCGAAGTTTATTTGGTGGGTGCAGGGCCAGGTGACCCTGATCTACTGACATTTCGTGCCTTGCGCCTCATGCAAAAAGCCGACGTTGTTGTTTACGACCGTCTAGTTTCCGATGCCATTATGGAACTGGTCCGGCGCGATGCGGAAAAGCACTATGTCGGCAAGGAACGCGATAAACATGCGGTGCAACAGGAAGATATCAATCAATGCTTAGTGCGGCTCGCAAAAGAGGGAAAACGCGTTTTACGGCTCAAAGGTGGCGACCCATTTATTTTTGGCCGCGGCGGTGAAGAGATTTCCACATTAATGGACGAAGGCGTTAATTTCCAGGTTGTTCCCGGCATTACCGCCGCGGCGGGCTGTGCCGCTTATTCAGGCATCCCTCTGACCCATCGTGATTTTGCCCAGGCAGTCATTTTTGTAACCGGGCACTTAAAAGATGGCACGGTTAACCTCAACTGGGAGATGTTAGCCCATGAACATCAAACCGTTGTGTTTTATATGGGCTTACACGGTGTACATTGTATCTGTGAGAAACTGACCGAGCATGGACGATCAGGGTCGACACCTGTCGCTCTGATTGAGCGAGGCACCACTCCGCAACAAAAAGTCTATATCGGCTCTCTGAATACATTGCCACAAATGGTTAAGGACAATAATATAAAACCGCCCACCATGATTATTGTTGGCGAAGTCGTGCAAATGCACGAAAAACTTCGCTGGTTTATGCTCGACCGAGAAATCAAACTATGAAAGATGAAATCCTAAATCGCTTTGATCCAACTAATCCGCTCACTGGCAGCAGTTGCGGCAGCAGTGAACCCTTCGCCTTACGAGTGCTAGGAGACAGCATGGAACCCGAATTCCCGGATGGTTGCATTGTTATTATCGACACCTCCGCAGACTTCGAAAACGACGCGTATGTATTTGCAAAACATAACGATGAATACATTTTTCGACAGCTTAAAATTAGCGATGGAAAATACTCTCTAGCCGCAATAAATTCTGGTTATGAAACACTAGAAATTCCCGGCCTTGAAGCTGTCCAGGGAAAAATTGTTCAGCGCGCCGGAGTACGCCGCAGCATGCACAAGCATTACCTCTAAATCGGTACTATTTGTTCATTCAGGATTTTCTTAATCACGGACCATTTCCGCATTTTCGTGTGCCGATCCATTGCTGCATAAGCCGGACTTGTAGAAGGAAGGCGCTGCAATGTATCGCCAGAGAAACGTTGCTGAATATTGGCTGGAACATATTTTTGGAAAACTGACTCGGCCTTCGCGCCATTAAAAAATATCGAGGAAATACCAGGGTAAGAACGCAGAAAACCTTCAAAGTTATTTGCAACAATTGATACGTTATTAATTGAGCTATCCAGGCTGCCCTTTCTCTCGCAGGATTTAAGCACATCCCAGAGCGCCACTTTATTTAACTGAAGTCGGGTACAACGTTCTTTATAATCACTGTTCATATCGAATTTAAACAAACAACTCATGATGAACCAAAAACTGTTTTGCGGATGCGCATAGTATTGTGATTCACTTAAGGAACGCTCACCAGGCATTGAACCAAGAATTAAAACTCTTGCGTCAACCGCTACAATTGGATTGAAGCTGTGTATCAAAGAATTGGGATTCAATTATTCCCGAGCTCTAGCGATCGAATTTACTTGACGCAAAAGCAGCGTGCAACGAAACGAAACGAAACGAAACGAAACGAAACGAAACAGACTTTTGCGTCAAGTGGAATGATTTGCTATGCTTTTTTATTATATTTTCGTACAAATAATAACACCAGTTGACCAACGCATTTTTGTCAATTGAAAATCATTCCGACTATCAAGGAAGCTAATGAGTTCATTTGCTTTAATACTATGGTCTTTTGGCCAGTTTTCTTGAGGCAACATATCATCAATTAAATAGATACCACCCGTCTTTAACAAAGCCAATGCTTCCTCAAGGTGATTGTATTTACCAGGCCATGTGTCAGCAAAAATAAAATCAATTGATGCCTTTTCTGTTTCTAGAATTAAATCTTCACCAGCACCGACAATAAAATCTACTCTCTCATCACTTCCAAGACACTTTTTAGCAATTGATACTAATTCTTTTTCTTTATCAATCGTTTTTAAAGTGGATTCTTTATCCATCCCATGAAGCATCCACGAAGTCGACAGACCACTACCTGTTCCAAGCTCAAGAAATTTCCCATTTGGTTTTGTTGCCACAAGTGTCGATAAAAGAGTTCCAAGCAAAGGGTCTGAAACTTGGTCGAAAGCTAATTTATTTGTTGCTTCTTGAATTTCTTTAAATTTTTCCGGGAAGTCTTGAACATCATCATTCACTTTAATTCACTCCACATCTTTGCTTTCCTTATTAGCATAACAGACCCATTTTCTTATTTTGTTTTACGCCTTTCCGGATCTATTTGATCCTCTCTCAATTTGGTATCAAAGAATTCATCAGCATCATCGATATCAACGGGCTCTCCTTTCTTATTGATCAACGCTTGCTCATAGTCGTTCCATCCGCGCAGGCCTGTTTTTAAAGAGATCGGTTTTTTATAGCCAAGCATTTTCATCGTGTAAGCTGCCAAAACACTGCGATGACCGGAGCGGCAAATCACAATAACATCTTGATCACGCGCTTCTACCAGTTCAGGTTCGGTTTCGTCATAATCCCATTCGCAAGCGGACTCCAGGATGCCACGCGGTACATTTGTGGAGCCTTTAATATGCATCGCGGTAAACTCTTCTGGCTCTCGCACATCTATAAGCATGAGCTTTTCCCCCGCATCAAAACGTTCCTCCAAATCCCAGGGATACAATTCATCAACTTCTTTGCTCAACTCTTCTACGAGTTGGTTGTAACGCTTCATAGTTTAACCTTAGGACAGGGGATTTAAGTGTTATCTACTGACTGCATCGTACGAAAGCCATGCTCTACTGCCATCACGGCCGCCTCAACTCTTGAATGTACCTCAAGTTTTCGCAATATAGCTTTAACATGAAGTTTAACGGTCCCATCGGAAATCCCAAGATTTCTAGCGATGATCTTATTACTTTGCCCTTCAGCAAGCAATCCAAGAATTTCGGTCTCACGGGGCGTGAGGGTATCCATGGGTTTGGATTCTTTCTTTGAGACGTTGTCGCCCTTCACTACCTTAGCCAACACTGGGGTCAACGTTGGCGCTACTATAGTCTTGCCTTCTACGATATCCAGCAACGCCACCACCAGATCATCCGGCTCCATATCTTTCAGCAGGTATCCCTGCGCACCATTGCGCAATGCCTCAACCAAATCCGTTTCACTGCTGCTTGTAGTGAGGATTGCGATAGGCATTTCCATACCTTTCTGGCGTATTGCGCGCAAGACCGTTAAACCGTCAACATCGGGCATACGCATATCCAACAGGACCACGTCAGGATCCAGATCCTGCGCCACTTCAATACCTTCCTTGCCACCACCGATTGAAGCAATCACTTCAATATTTCGCCTTTCTAGTAGCCCCTCCAATCCTTCACGAAACAGGGTGTGATCATCAATAACTAGAACTCTAAGCTTGCCCACCAGCCACTCCCCCATCTGTCATCAGAGCAGGCGCTCTGAATCGTAAAACCACTCGCGTGCCTTCCCCAGGATCACTTTCAATAATGAGTTTTCCACGAATTCGGCTGGCTCGATCCTTCATTATATTGAGCCCTATATGTTCACCCGCATGTCCTTTCTTACCTTTCCTTATTGGGAAACCCACACCATCATCTTCTATTAGCACGCGATACTCGCCATTCTCCCGACCTTGCAATAAAACACGCACTGTTTTAGCCTGGCTGTGTTTACGAATATTGGCCAAACTCTCTTGTACAATTCGGATAATTTGTAACTCAAATTCAGCTGGCAATTTTCTTTGAGGCCAATCACCCTGAAAAAATATCGGGATGTCACAATGGCGTCGAAAACGGCCAATGGAGCGTTCAACGCCGGCTATAACACCTTGTTTATCCAACGGCGCACGAAAATGAGTAATCAACTCCCGAAGTTCAGAGTTGGCTTCGTCAAGACTATTTTCAATTTTTTCCAGCACGCCCCATAGTGACGCTTCGTTACCTTCATGCAGGGTTTCATCCATGACCCTTACCTGAAATCTCAAACTAGCCAATGTCTGTGCCAACGAATCGTGTAATTCGTTTGCGAGACGCGTGCGCTCATCCATGATAGATAAGCGATTGGTTTCATCATCCAAACGCGCTTTTTCAATGGCCATACCCAGATAGCGGCCAATGCATGTGAACATTTCTTCATACTGGCGATAACTATCGAAATTATCACTATCTACATACAAGTTGTAGACACCCAATTCATGCTGTTGGTGGCGTAGTGGCACGACGATCATGGAAATGTCCGCACCCTCGAATAAAGGCACACCGGTTCTACTATTACAAATACGTAGGCTCTCTTGAAAAAATATTTCCTCTGAGCTTCCGACTTTGTTACAGGTACAGCTTTCTTCAGGAACGATACGTTCTTGCTCAATCACATCTTCTGCCAGACCCACACTTGCAACCAAGTGCATTTTTCCATCATCACGTCGTAATCGCACGGCTCCGGCGCGTGCGCCGACAATATCCGTTAAGGTATGTAAAAACCGCATTAGAACTTCGTTAACGTCACGAGTAACATTAATACTTGCCGCCACGTCATACAGTACTTCCAGCATCGAGACACACCCACCTGCCTGAAGTATTTTACCGTCTGGTTCAGCCGTAGACCCCCCCCCGTCATTTCCAGCATTCAGGATTTGACAAACTTGCTTATCGGCCCCTTCGGATTTAGACACGTTTTGAATAGACGTGCTCGCTTTTTGGAACTGGGATTGTTTAGGCGTATTCCCGTCCATTGCTTTTATTGTGTATTGACTACAGAATTATGCCTGAGCGTCATAATCATTCGCTGGGTGCTACATAGGTGGGATCATTAGGATTTAGAAAAATAAAATTCTCTTCACCCGACTCCAACTCAACATAATCGATCACCATTTTACTAAGCTTGTGCGTATCGTCCGCAGCATACACCAGCTTCAGTCCCTCGCTTTCAACATGAATATCCGTTTCATTTTGAGTATCATCAAACCCAACCGCATAATGAAAACTACCATCTGGATTATCTGCAACGGCAATTCGCAGAACCATATTTTCTGCTTGAGTTTGTTTCGCTGATTCTCGTACCTTCTCAGCGGCTTTAGCTGTAATCGTTACCATATCTCTTTTCCGGTTGTTCTTACTGTAATCATGTCGCTCTAGTAGTTAGGAGCTGTCACAAAATAACTTGAGCGATTATAGCGTAGGTTTTTTGTTTCTGATTAGAGTGTATCAAGAGGCACATAGTGGTTCTACGTAACGATTGATAAACTCTAATCAGGAGCATAAAAACACGTTAGAACCTCAAGTTATTCTGTGACAGCTCCTTAACACTCTCGAACAAAATCAACGAAGCGAGGTACCCATAGATTCTGCTTGGAACTACGTAAATGCGCATAGCTCGCGAGCAAATTTTTGTACACAATTCCATCACGTTGATTCTGAATACCTTCTCCACGTGACACATGGTAAGCAAATTGTGTCGAATCAGGAAGCCCTTGCAAGCGGGAATAATGAAATTCGTGCGCATTTATCATTACATTGGTGTCAGACTGGGGCCAAGGAGCATCAGCGGACTCTTTAAATTGAATGTAACCTCGACCTTGTGGCCTGGATGACATTATGGTTTGTACGGGAATCACACCTGCCATTTCAGCCCGTTCCCCTTTCCATTCGATCCCCCGCGTCAGATACATCAAACCACCACACTCGGCATAGCACGGCAAGCCTTGCTCAATGGCACCATGAATACTACTTTGCATAGATTTATTTTTTGCTAGAAGGTGCATTTGTGTTTCGGGAAAGCCACCCCCTAGGAATAACCCATCGATATCTGGAAGTTCGCTATCGTGTAAGGTATCAATGGTGACAAGCTCTGCCCCTGCCTTACGAAACTGATCAAGATCATCTTGATAGTAAAAACCAAACGCAGCGTCTCTCGCAATACCAATTTTTACATCAGTCGCGGGTAAACGTGCTTCTGATGAGAATAGACTGCCGTCCTTAGATTTTGACCCACTGGCAAGATCGAATACTTTATCTAGATCCACCTGGTCTTCCATGATTTGGCGAAGTTGGGTGATTTTTTTATCGGCCTCTCTGTCCTCATTTGCGGGAACCAGGCCCATATGACGTTCATTAATACCCGAAATACTAAATCTACGAACAGCTCCAAGTACCTTGAGGTCGGTATAATACTTTATGGTCTCAAGTAATTTCGATTCATGCCTAGGACCTGCTACTCGATTCAAAATAACGCCTTGAATATTCACGTCAGAATCGAACCCCAGGTATCCTTGCAACAATGGCGCCACTCCACGAGTAATGCCTTGTGCATCGATGACTAATACAACCGGGAGATTCAACAGCTTTGCGAGCGCTGCATTACTGTTACTACCGTCAAGATCGAGGCCATCAAACAAGCCCTTATTTCCTTCCACCAAACATATGTCGGCTGCGGATCCATAGTCGGCATACGTCGATTTGATCTCTTCTAGAGTAGAAGTAAAAAAATCGAGATTTAAACAAGGTTGTTGTGCGGCCCTGCTCAGCCAGATGGGGTCAATATAATCAGGGCCTTTTTTAAAAGGTCTCACACAACGCCCGCGCGCTGATAAAGCGGCGCAGAGCCCTAGTGAGACAGTCGTCTTGCCTGAAGACTTATGGGCAGCAGAAATCATTAGCCCTGGCATTAATTTAACCTAGAATTCGTAAGAAAATGCAGAATAGATCTAAAAGAGACCAGCAAGCAACTAACTTGAAACCAATGTATGAAAGCCGGCCTGGACAAAAACCTAAAGCCGGCGTGCTAATTAGGCTTTAACTGAACCTTCAGTCTTGTCAGAGTGATGATGCGGATCAACAATGCTGTCTGCTAAAGACTCTGGTAAGAAAGGCAGAATTTTGATCGCAAAAGTGACGGCGGTAAAAGTAATAAACACACCTGCAATACCTAGCATAAACTCCCAGATACTCGGCGCATAAGTATTCGTAATCCCATCATTGAAATTACTTGCCACTTCCATACCCGGAAATAAAACCAAAGGAAACGCCTGTCCACCGATAATAGTAACGTACATTTGCGCTAAACCACCCAGTACAACTAAAACACAGGCCAGCATAATATAATTTCGATTACTACCTGTTGCTGGCAAATAAAGAAGCAATAGAGGAATAATGCCTCCAAGCAGAACCTGGCCTAACCAGAATAATGTGGCATAAATACCACCACCATTGTGTCCGAGGAGAATGAATCCTTCAAAGCCATGGTGTTCGGTCGCATAGAGATTGGTCAGATGGAAGACTAAAACAAAATAAAGCGCTGCGGCCACGAATACGCCCAATAGATTTTTTAAACGAGTCACCACAAGATCACCAAGCTTGCGCTCCGAGCCACTATAGGCTGCAAACATTACCAGCATGAAAATAGCCGCGCCATAAGCGAAGGACATAATAATAAACATGGGAGCAAATATTGCCGCATCATAGCCCTGCCGCGCAACCAGAAAACCGAAAATAGAACCGGTACCAGTGGTAAGAATGAGTCGCCAGATAAAGGCAGCGAAACCGGCGGGTCTAGTGTACTTATTCATCCTCTTTTCCATCATCATCCATAAATACACGCCAACAATGAGGAAAAAGCCGTTATAGAGGAGCATATTCCATGCAAATATGGATTTTAGATTGTACTTCGTCATCGCAACGATCAATCGATCAGGTCGACCTAAATCGAGTACAAGAACCGCTAAACCACCCAGCAATAAAGTAAGTGCTAACAATGCCGATAACCTGGAAAGCGGCTTATACACACTGCGCCCAAACACCGAAGAAATTGAAGCAATATTAAGCGCACCTGAAGCTGCCACGATCAGAAATACCGCGAATACATGCGGTAATCCCCACACCACCTGGTTACTCATCCCTGTCACCCAGTGACCATGAGTCTCCATATGATGAGCAGAAAACAAACCCATGGCTATAATGGCTCCAAATCCACCGAGAAGAACCCAGTATTTCGTAGATGTACCGTCAATAGGTGTAAAACGAATTTTCATAGTCGCATAACCAATTAATTGATTGGGATTAACCCGGTATTCGGATCAAATACCCTGGTAACGAACCCCAGTATTCAAACCAAGATCAGCTCTAACCTGCTTGCCACCTTCTGTTTTAAGGCGCTGCGATATATCGCTCTGAGGATCATTCAAATCCCCAAAAATCATGCCGCCATGTCCTACTGTTTGACACGACTCGACGCAAGCTGGCTGCTGCCCGGCATCGACACGATGCACACAAAGCGTACAGGACTCGACCGTGCCTTTACCCCTTGGGGCATGAGCACGCTGGCCCTCGAGCTTTTCGTGTACGAATGAACGCGCTTTGTAAGGACAAGCCATCATGCAGTAACGACAACCAATGCAGGTATGTTTGTCCACCAGCACAATCCCGTCTTCTCGCTTGAATGACGCTCCGGTCGGACATACATCAACGCAAGGAGCGGTTTCGCAATGTTGACACATCATAGGCAACGAAAACGCATGTCCGGTCGCCTTATCTTTTACCTGCAGTTTTCGAATCCACTTGGGATCGGTCAAAGGACGATCGTGACTACCAATTCCATTCTCTTCATGGCAAGCCGTGACGCAGCTGTCACAATCGCCACATTTTGCAGAATCAATTAGCATACCCCAGCGCACGGCGCTGGTAACGGCCTCATCATCCTTTTTTGCTTGAGCGAGATCAAACAGGCGGATACCTGGGGCAATCGCAACACCTGCTGCAACTACAGCCGTTCCCTTGAGCAGATTTCTACGTTTCTTGTTCATTGTGTCTTTATTGCCCATGAGCGGCACCTCCAGTTTGCGGAGGACTTACCCCTTCGGGTAAATCTGAATGACAGTCAAAGCAATCGACATGTACGGCAGCATAAGAATGGCAGGCGTTACAAAAATGCTCTTTACTACTAACTCGAGGATAACTCCCATCTTCCTTAGGCAAGACATGGCAATCAATGCATTCTTTGAGGCTATGCTTCTTCGTCCGAATACCGCGACGCGTAGTGTCATCACGTTGATGCAGCATATAGTTCATATGATTACGCCGCATATCATCTGTGGGTTCCACGCACTGTTCCCCTTTCGTAGCAGGAATATCAGGGAATGGTACGGCCGCTAGCACCGCTGAAGACAATGCTAGCCAGCCCAAACCAAACAACAATCGTATGGAGTTTCGCATTAGTGGGACCTTTATTACTCACCCATAGCCATGTCGATGTAACCCGTTGGACATACGTCTGAACATATATGACAACCTATGCATTTCGTGTAGTCGGTTGCAACGTAACGCCCGGTTGTTTTCTTGTCCTTTTTCACCCGATATACCGCGTCTTGGGGACAGAAAATAACGCAGTTGTCACATTCAAAACACATACCGCAACTCATGCATCGGCCCGCTTCAGCTTGAGCAGTCTCTTCATCCAGACCCTCGCTGCGCTCTTCAAAGTGGCCTAAAACATCTTCGGTGCTAACCGGTACATCACCGCGCAGATTTCGTGCTGTGAATGGGAAATGACCAAGAAATTGTCGATTGGTCTTAATGATCTCGTGTTCAGAACGATTCTCAAAGTTATGTACCGCGAAATCTGATTCTTCGGTTGCCCAAGTAGCCTCATGATCATATTCGCTAGGCTGCAGACCCGTTTCTTCAAGTTTTTCCATCAAATCGAAATGATGCTTATCCACTTTAGGTCTCTTTTTCATCGAGCCATCACGCAGAAACTCATCAATGCCCTCTACCGCAATCGCAGCGTGCCCTATCGCGGTGGTCAACAAATGCGGGCGAAGGATATCGCCAATAGCGAAATGTCCCGCTTTGCCGGTAATCTGATAGTTTTTGTCGACTTCCATAAAACCATGATCATTACCAAGATCAGAAAAACCTTCTAAGGCAGAACTCTGGCCGATAGCAGAAACGATCAAATCTGCTTCGATAATGCGCTCCGTACCCTCGGTAGGAATAGGCTTCATTCCTTCCATAGTGCAATCGCATACTTTAAGTCCGGTAGCACGACCATCATCTCCAATAACGAGTTCGAGAGGCATTACACCATCAAGCAATTCCACTCCTTCCGCCGTGGCATCTTTAATTTCGTGCGGTTGAGCAAACATATTTTCTCGAGTAAATAATGACGTCAATGTCGCGGCGGCCGGGTCTGCTGCGTCACTCAAGGCTTTATCTTGGTCAAGATTAATGTCACTTACGACTTCTTCGGGTTTGCCAGCGTTCGGATTGGATCCGATGCGTCGAGTCACCGAAACTACGTCGATCGACGTATCACCACCACCAATACAAACGACCTTAGTGGCCGTAACTTTCATTCGACCCTGGTTATACGCTTTTAGAAAAGCAACTGCGTCTACACAATTGGGGGCATCTTCCCAACCCGCGAGCGGCAACGCTCGTCCATTCTGTAAACCTACCGCCCATATAACAGCGTCGTACTCCTTATTGATATCCTCCATACTGACATCTTTGCCAACCCATGTATTCAGACGAACCTCTACACCCAAATCCAAAATACGTTGTATCTCGGCCTCAAGCGTGTCGCGAGGAATCCGATAATTAGGTATCCCGTAACGCATCATGCCACCGAGATGCGCATTATCATCGAACAGTGTTACCCCATGGCCCAATAACCGTAATTGATGCGCTGCAGCCAATCCGCCAGGCCCACCACCAATTATGGCGATTTTCTTACCTGTATCCTTCCCAGGATCACCATAGCTATAGTTTTCTGTACAACCGATATCGCCAATGTACTGCTCAACTGAATTAATTCCTACGAACTCCTCAACATCGTTTCTATTACAACCTTCTTCACAAGGTGCTGGACAAACGCGCCCCATAACTGAAGGAAAAGGATTCGCGGCAGTTGCACGTCGGAACGCATATTCCTGCCAACTAACATCTTTTGGTGGTTGCTCAATACCTCTTACGATATCTAGCCAACCACGAATATCGTGGCCTGAAGGACAACTTCCCTGGCACGGCGGGGTGCGCTGGACATAAACTGGGCATTTATGCGAAGTATCTTCCTTAAAAATCTTATCGTTAAAGCGACCCCATGTATCATCGCCTTCTTCATACATTCTGAACGTAAGTTTCTGGTTCATATCGTCCTGGGAAGTAGCCATTTCGATGCCCCTTAATTAATTAATGAAATTTAAAAGTACAATGAAAATCTGATCTAAGCAGCTGCCTCAGCATCAGACTCGTCTTTATCTTTGTCACCCTCGATTACGGCCGGGGCTTCTAAAACTATCGCGTTGCTCACGAGTTGGTGAACACTTACGATCTGGTCCATACCAAATCCATAGTAGGGTAAAACCTTCGAGAACTGGCTCTTACAAATTGCGCAAATCGCTGCCATATGGGTAACCCCATAGTCTTCCGTTACTTCTTTTAGCGCAGTCATTCTTGGCAACGCGCCTTTCACTCGAACCTCCAGAAGATCGTCTGTTAGCAAACCTCCGCCACCGCCGCAACAGTATGTACCTTCACCTATTGTTTCTTCCGCCATATCAACGAAGTTATTGCATACGGCCTTAATGACAGCACGTGGAATTGTAAACTGACCGCCCGGTTTGTCACCCATACGCGATCCCCGTGCAATGTTACAAGAGTCATGGAACGTCAATACCATGTCGTCATTTTCTGACGGGTCTAAATTCAATTTCCCCCGCTCTATAAGATCAAGCGTGAATTCGAGAATATGCTGGGGTACAGGATATTTGGGATCCAGGAAGTCGAAGGGACCCGCAAGAGTATTTAAAAAACTGTAGGCTACGCGCCAAGCATGGCCGCACTCACCAAAAATAATGCGCTTAACACCGAGTTCAAGGGCCGCTTCGCGGATGCGCAGCGAGATCTTACGCATGTTTTCGTAACTGCCGATAAAAAGACCAAAATTTGCGGCCTCACTTGCCTTTGAGCTGACAGTCCAACTGACACCTGCTTGGTGAAAAACCTTTCCGTATCCAATTAAACCGTCAACATGAGGTTCTGCAAAAAAATCGGCTGAAGGTGTAATCAATAACACCTCGACTCCTTTCCTATCCACGGGATATTCAACTTTAACACCCGTATCCTCTTCGACTTCTTCCTCAAGGCCTTCCAAAGTGTCGATTAATGCAGGCCCCGGTAAACCGAGATTGTTACCGATCTTATAAACCTTACTGATAATCTCGTTGTTGTACTTCATTCCCTTACCTACGGACGCCATGATTTCGCGTGCGGCCATGGTAATTTCGGCAGTATCAATACCATAAGGACAGTACACAGAACACCGACGACATTCGGAACATTGATGAAAATAGTTATACCAGTCGTCTAGCACTTCTTTCGTCAAATCTTCAGCACCGACCAATTTTGGAAAATACTTCCCTGCCAGGGTAAAGTTACGACGATAAACTTTTCGAAATAAATCCTGGCGGGCAACCGGCATGTTCTTAGGATCAGATGTACCAAGATAATAATGACATTTATCGGTACATGCGCCACATTTGACGCAGGAATCCATATAGACCTTTAAGCCTCGATATTTCTTGAGCAAATCACCCATCTTATCGATGGCCTTTGCTTGCCAATTATCAACTAACTCTCCGGGAAAACCGAGAGCAGCTTGATGATCAGGCTTTGCGACAAAAGGTCCCTTCCACTCCATAACACCAGGTTGAATCTTAGGAACCTGAATATCCTCTTGAATCTCTGGAATTTCAAAATCGGCCACTTTCTCAGATCCTCGTAATTATTTGGAGCGCTCGTCGGACTCGAGTTTCAACGCCCACTTCACGATATGGCGTTTTTCTCTCGAATTATCCACCTGGTTACGGCTCGGACTAAAAAATACACCAGGGGCATGAAGCAGCTTGCTAAATGGGAAAATAATCATTAATCCTGCCACCAGCAAGAGATGAATGACAAGCGCCGGATGTGCCGGGAAAAGCTGTAAATCAAAGCGCATAAGGCCAAGGAAAAAGACCTTTACGCCGATAATATCGGCCTTACTAACAAAGGTCATCATGGCACCGCTTATGCCAATTAAGAGTAGCAAGCCCAGCATCAATAAGTCTGAAGGCGAGGTAATATAGCGCACGCGGTCGACCAATATTCTCCTAGCGAGTAGCCCTCCGAGACCCGCTAACATCGCAAATGCCGCATATTTCCCAAACGGTTGTATCATTTCGACCCACCACCACACAGGTTCTGTAAAGTAGCGAAGGTGCCGAAGTAAAACCAGCAACAAAGCAAAGTGAAACATCCAACCAAAAATCCAAATCCATTTATTGGCTTTAAATAGGCTTTCAAATAACACAACTTCTCGAAAAATCCTGAAAGCAACCCCACTCCGCGTCGTGGGTGCGGGCGTTGTTGGTATTTTTAGTGGCGCCGGCGTTCTAGCATAAACCCAGACGCGAAAGGCGAGACCACAGATAAATACAGCAGTCGCGAAATAGAATAAAAAAGCGAAGAAGATTGTCAGAAACAACATGTTTCTGGTCCCCTATCAGTAATTGAATGAATAGTGACGGGTAAGTACACCCGCCACCGACAAACTAACGGCTATACACAACCCGTTGGTTTTGGTAGGCCAGCATATTTACAAGCTTGCTTGGCTGGGCCATATGGGAATAGCTCATATAGGTATTTACTGTTGCCCTTATCTTTGCCGAGCTTTTTACCAATCGCTTTAGTAAGTACGCGTACAGCAGGAGCAATTTGATACTCTTCGTAATATTCACGCAAGAAGTTAATGACTTCCCAGTGATTATCTGTTAGCTCAGCACCATCAGCCTCAGCCATTGCTTTTGCAATATGCTCATCCCATGAGGACAAATCAGCTAAGTATCCTTCTTCATCAGTTTCGTAAGTTTTTCCATTCGTTTCAATTGCCATCTTCAGTGTCTCCTAATAAATTAAGTTAAATTGATCTCAGAGCCATGACTGAAGATTGTCATGTTCTGCAACTAGGTCTACAAATCCTCCATAATCTACAACACTCATTCCATCGATTAGATTGGATTCTTTCATTCCACGTGCATCAAAATCAGGACCGAGGACATAAAACTTAATCCCCTTGATCGTATCATCCACCATTGGTGAAACACTGGTGTTCTTAGTCGATGCGTAGATCCCGTCTTCTATCAATAAAACGGAAGAACCTTCTTTTGCCATCCGAATACAAGCACTCAGAGAGTTCCGCTCGAAAGGCGACTTATTTACAATATGCAACATTGCCATCATCAAACCTCTTAGAAACTCAAAACGACGTCTTGCTCGTCCATTATCTCGGCAAGCTCGGCGGAACTGACTACATGAATAGAATCTTTTTCCGCGTAGTCCTCGTCTTCATCTTCCCACTTGAGATCCATGAGATCATCAAGTTTTAAGCCCCGCGCATCCAGCGACTCTTTTTCCACATAAAGTTTAGTCACTTCATAGTCGCCAAGTGCGGTATAGGTCGGAGAGAAGTTTTTCATACCAATTCCATCGGTCTTCTGCCCTTTTACAATTTCGTACACTCCGTCATCAACGAAGGCCACGCTGACATCCTGCTCAAACGCTGCGCCAATTAAAACAACTTCGAGAGACTCCAATGCATACACTGTTCCGTAGGGAGCTTTTCGATTAACATAAAAGAATTTTTTTGTAGCCATAACGCGCCCCTAGTCTCCAAAAACCACTAAGCGATCAGCCTGGATTCCAGCCTCAATCAACTGACCCAAACCTGAAATCCGAAAACCTGGTGCTATATTGTCCGCATCCAGGCCTTGGCGTTTAGCTTCATCTGCATCCATAATTCCACGCCGTTGAGCGGCTGCAATACAGATCACCAGATCCAACTCGTGATTTTCAGCCAGTTCAGTCCAGCCTTTTTGAAGGTTCCGGTCATCCTGTGGTGGCACTGTTAAGCGCGTCCCGTTATTCACACCATCGTGGTAGAAAAAGACACGAAAGATCTCATGCCCCTTCTCAAGCGCCGCACGGGTAAACTGCAACGCAGTATCCGAGGCTTGATGCTGATAAGGCCCTTCGTTAATTTGAATTGAAAGCTTCATAAAATTAGTCCTTATGTCACTTCAATTAGAAACGAATATGAGTAGAAGCATTAAGCGTCGAACGTGAACCACGCCAGTCATCAATATGGTATTTAGTGAATGCAAGTCCGGTTAGCTCAAAAAACCGTGGCCAACCAACGCGCTCAATCCAATCATTCATGCGCTCCCAATCCTTAGCATCCTCTTTGTACACTTTGAGGATTTTCTTCACGACAGCTGTTGCTTCCGGCCACCTAGGCGGATTATTAGGGATACCCGCCGCAACCAGTTTTTGGAAAGTAGGTTTACCACGTGCATTGGAGTGATTACCACCAACCCAAACTGCTAATTTAGAATGCTCAGCATCGTTAATTTGCATGGGAGGACATGGAGGGAAACACGCCCCACAACAAATACACTTGCGTTCATCAACTTCAAGTGAGGGCTTACCGTTAACCATCGCTGGACGAATCGCAGCAACCGGACAACGTGCAACAACTGAAGGTCGCTCACAAACGTTCGCCACTAGGTCGTGGTTGATCTTGGGAGGCTTAGTGTGTTGGACATTAATCGCAATATCGCCTTGACCACCGCAGTTAATCTGACAGCAGGAGGTCGTCATGTGGACGCGATTAGGCATATTCCAATTTTTAAACTCATCCAGGAGCTCATCCATCATAGCCTTAACTACGCCAGAAGCATCAGTCCCAGGAATATCGCAATGCAACCAACCTTGCGTATGCGAAAGAGTGGCCACAGAGTTTCGAGTACCACCAACGACAAAACCCGCCTCAGTAATCGCATCGATCAAAGGCTGCACGCGATCTTCTTCTGTCACCATATATTCAATATTAGAGCGAATCGTAAAGCGAATATATCCACCGGCAAACTCGTCACCTATATCGCATAGTTTGCGGATGCTAAAAACATCAAGAATACGCTGGGTTGCACATTTAATGGTCCACAGTTTTTCGCCATTATTTGTGACGTGTAATAAAACACCTGGCTGAGGATCTTCGTGATAAGCCCAGTTACCATAATGCTTGCGCATCATAGGGTGCATATACTGGAACCCATCCGGACAACCCGACTCGATAGGGGGACGAGGTGCGGCAGCTTGAGACATAACCTACTCCCAAATAATAATCTAAGAATTAAATAAAATGCTAAATTAGGTCTCCGCATTTAACCCACAAACGTGGGTTAACGCGGAGACCTAATTAACTATGACTTGTGGTGCAAGCTTAACTTGCGACAGCCTCTTCGGCCTTACGCTCAAACCACTTTTCAGCCTCTTCATCCCAGCCATCCATGCGGATGTACGACCCTTCGCGCGGATGAGTAAGCATATTGGGATCAACTTCGATATCAATACCTTCAAGAAAGTTAGCTAAACCGATACGCTCAATCATCTCACCACAGCGTTCGTGCTCGAGACCATTCTCAGCCCAAAAATCAATAATCTCCTCGGCCATCTCTACGAGGCTTTCATAATCTTCCTCAGATTCCAGCTTTTTAAATGGAACAATAACAGTCCCCATTAAGCCACCAATCTTCAAGGTTCGCTTTCCACCGATACAGATTGTCGCACCGCGATCGTCTCCGGGCGTAAGCGCTTTAGGCATTACATTCAGGCAATGCATACAACGTACGCAGTTGCGATTATCGACTTCAAGTGTATCGTCATCACTGATTGATAAAGCTTGAGTCGGACAACGCGTGACCACATTATCGATCAAGTATTGGCGGCCTTTGGTTTCCAAGTAACCTTTAAAGGCCTCTTGATCGACTTTCATGTCGTCGCGCCAAGTACCAATCACTGAAAAATCTGAACGCTCAATTGAATTTTGACAATCGTTCGGGCAACCAGAGATTTTGAACTTAAATTTATAAGGTAAGGCTGGACGATGCACATCATCAGTAAAGTTATTCTGCAACATCCGATGGACCTTTTGCTCATCGACACAAGATTGCTCACAACGAGCAGCACCGACACATGACATACCCGTACGTACATCCGGCCCCGCGCCTCCAAGATCCCAGCCATAGTCATTGATTTCATCAAAGAAATGCTGAGTATTCTCGGTATCCGCACCGATAAACATGATATTGCCAGTTTGGCCATGAAAAGTAATAAGACCCGAGCCAAACTTCTCCCAGCTATTTGTCAGCTGACGAAGCATATCGGTGGTGTAGTAGTTACCAGGAGTAGGCTGGATCCGAAGAGTATGGAACTCCTTGGAAGCTTTGAACAAATGATCAACCTCTGAAAACCGAGGAATAATGCCAGCACCGTAACCAAACACACTAACGGTTCCGCCTTTCCAGTAACCTTTGCGTGTTTCATAAGAGTGCTCCAGCTGACCCAGCAGGGAATCTGCTGTATCACGTATACGCTGATCAGGATGATCGTCGCGTAACCGCTTAAAACCGGAAATAAAACTAGGCCAAGGGCCGTTCTCCAACTCATCAAGCATTGGAGTTTTAAAGTGCTCGTTCGCCATTTCACTCTCCTCAATTAACTTAGTCATCTAGTGGCACCAACAAAGTTCGTCACCACAAGAAAGATTAAAAACTTAAAATACAATTCAATGCTTAGCAGTCTAGGGGACAACCCCAGGTCAGGCAATCTCCTTCTTGGGATGCCTAAAAATACGGTCATACTATCCCTTTAGGGATATACGGCATCTAATGTCCTATAAATTTAGCTTATCGCCCTCTACTGCCACCACCTATTGACTATATGAACAGGCAAATATCAGATTCACCTGCAAACTCAAAGAATGCCGCCGCTCCCGCATATTCAACATCACTAATAAATTCTTTAGTATCCATATCAAATAAATCAACTGTCATTTGGCAAGCTATCATCCTTACCTCAGCCTCAATACAGAGATCGCGTAATTCACCAAGATCTGCCACCCCTTTTTTCTTCATGGTCTTTTTCATCATGGTGGTCATCATGCCTTGCATTCCAGGGAGGGCCTGTAACAACACCGGCATTGGCATTGGCATCGGCATTCCAGGGTTTCCTAAGGATGTTACCTGCAGATCCAATTTTTTCTTTAACAGCTGCAATCCGTAAAAAGTAAAAAAGATCTCTGTGTCGTAACCTAGAGCCGAAGCAGTAGAGGCTAAAATAAAGGGCGGGTATCCCCAATCTAATGTACCTTTAGTTGCAATGATCGCCAGTTTCTTCTCATCGGACATAATCGTTACCTCGAATTTATAAAGTTCTAGTTCAAATTGACGTATGGCTCAGGTTCTACCCCGCCATCACGTCACTTTTAGGCTTGACTAAGGGCAAGCCTGCAGACTGCCAGGCGATCACGCCACCTCGCAGGTTGTAGATATTCGTCACTCCACGCTGCATAAGGAATGCACAAACTTGGCCAGAGCGCGCGCCGCTTCTGCAATAGATAACCAATTTCTCACCAAGCTTCGGCTCAGGCGGGCGCAGTGGGACTAGATGCATAGGCAGGGGTTCAGAGTTTTCAATCATGCCCCGGTTCATCTCAGCGGGAGATCTCACATC
>FXBE01000018.1_pt1 | contig 21492 bp, 15 predicted proteins | sample 5335311 | NCBI WGS metagenome assembly FXBE01 (sample SAMEA103928390, study PRJEB20085) | sediment metagenome | biome: marine biome; feature: hydrothermal vent; material: sediment | place: Atlantic Ocean | collected 2013-08-06T02:46:56 | depth 0.05 m | reverse complement strand
CAAATCGGCATCTGTCATTCCCTTAGGTACACGCCGGCGATTGCCGTAAACCGGATCACCTACAATCGAATGATGGATATGCGCCATGTGGACGCGAATCTGGTGGGTACGCCCCGTTTCCAGTCTAACGTCCAACAAAGTTTGGGATTGGTAGCGTCGATTAATACGATAGTGAGTAACGGCAGGTTTGCCGTTTTCTCTCACGGCCATACGTTTGCGATCCACGGGATGGCGGCCGATGGGTTCTTCGATACAACCACCTGCAATAAGCTTTCCCTCGACCAGCGCAACGTATTCTCGACTGACCTCGCGGAGTTGCAGTGCATCCACCAGCGATTTGTGCGCTTGCAGGGTACGTGCCACGACCATCAGGCCACTGGTCTGTTTATCCAGGCGATGGACGATACCTGCACGCGGTATGGACTGGAGTTCTGGAAATCGATACAGCAGTGCATTTAATAAAGTGCCCGACCAATTTCCTGCGCCAGGATGAACGACGAGCCCAGGAGGTTTATTGAGCACCAGCAAATCGTCATCTTCAAAGACAATATCCAGAGGAATAGGTTCGGGTTGGTAAGTCTCTACGGCGGCGTTCTCTGGCTCATATTGCAATGCAATATTCTCACCTCCGGCAACTTTATCCTTGCTGCGCCAGATTTCGCCATTCACACGGATTTGCCCATTCTTCACCCACAGTTGCAGACGTGCCCGTGAAAAATCAGGGAATAATTCGACCAATGCCAAATCCAGTCGTACACCCGCAAGGTCATCGGGTATCACCTGATCTATTTTTTCCTGCATCACGTAACGGCTATCATCCTCGTTCTAATAAGGTATCATTGCAGTAACTACTCAGCTACCCCCGAAATACGCCAACTCTGTGTTCAAAAATGGTCATTTACACTTGTAAATCCACATTTTTTTCCTTGATTTGACGTATTTCAGGGATTATCTGAGTAGTTACCTTTAATTTTGATTGCGGATCTTTAATTACCCATGACTTTACGAATCCTTACTCTAGCCTGCCTAATCGCAATAACCTCCTGCGCTAAAGATAAAGCAGGTATCGGAGAAACCGACGCGGCCTCCGCTGAATTGTATCAAAAGGGCAACAAGCTCCTCGGTCAGGGTAACTATAGCCTTGCCATTGAGCAATTTGAAACCTTGGAGTCTCGTTACCCATTTGGCTCTTATGCGCAACAATCGCAACTTGAAACGGCCTATTCTCACTTCAAGTTATCCGAACCCGATTCTGCAATTGCTGCAGCTAACCAATTTATCAAACTCAATCCGCAGCACGAACATGTCGATTATGCTTATTACCTTAAAGGCATCGCTAACTTTTCGCGCTACGATGGAATGCTCGATCGTTTTATTGAAAAGGATCTGTCCTTACTCGACATGAACCCGATGCGTCAGTCCTTTGCGGATTTCAAGCAGCTCATCAACCGGTTTCCAGACAGTCCCTACGCCGAAGACGCAGAGAAACGCATGCTATTTTTGCGTAATGTATTGGCAGGCCACGAATTAAGCGTTGCGCGCTACTACTCCAAGCGAGGTGCCAACGTAGCCGTGGTCAATCGCTGCAAATACTTACTCAAACATTACGATGGTGCTGACTCCGTTCCAGAAGCGCTAGTCCTTATTGCACAAGCTTATGACAAGATGGGATTAGATGGGCCTTTTAATAATACATTGAGCGTCCTAGAACATAATTTCCCAGACAAACTGAATGGGATGACGAAGAAAGAATAGGAGGGATAGGCTGTAGGCTATTAGGTGCTTAGCCTACAGCCTAATAGCCTAAATGGCTTCTTCCCCTGTCTCTCCAGTACGAATACGCACCACCTGCTCAATCGTTGAAACAAAAATCTTGCCGTCACCAATTTTACCGGTACGTGCGGCATTCGTAATAGCCTCAACACAAGCATCAACTTGCGCCTGCTCGATCACAATTTCTAGCTTCATCTTGGGTAAAAAATCCACGACGTACTCAGCACCTCGGTAAAGTTCGGTGTGCCCCTTCTGGCGTCCAAAGCCTTTTACTTCCGTGGCTGTCAGGCCAGTAATTCCAATATCTGTCAATGCTTCACGAACATCATCCAGTTTAAAGGGTTTGATGATGGCTTCTACTTTTCTCATGGTCACTCCTGTTTATTTCTTGTGAAGAGCCGTAACTACTCAGATCAACCTTGAGTTACACCAGCTCTATGTTCAAAAATGGTCACTTACATTTGTAAGTTCACATTTTTTGCCTTGATCTGGCGTAACTCAAGGCTGATCTGAGCAGTTACAATTGGTTTTGGCCCGGAGAGCCTACGCTTCCTCATTGGGTCAGTCATTAAAAAACCGTTGGTATCCCGATGTTATGGGATAACGTCGATCCTTGCCAAATCCCCGTTGTGTAATCCGCACACCCGGCGGTGCCTGACGGCGTTTATATTCATTTCGTAACACCATATTCGCCACTCGTTTTACCATCGCCGCATCAAAACCGGCCTGGATAATATCGGGAACGGATTGATCGAACTCGATAAACCGTTCGAGTATCGGATCCAGTATCTCATAGGGTGGCAGGCTGTCGCTGTCTTTTTGATCCGCCGACAATTCCGCCGACGGCGGCCGTGTTATAACACGTTCCGGAATAACCGGCGCAAGTCGATTGCGGTATTTCGCCAATTCAAATACCAGCAGCTTAGAGACATCTTTTAACGGCGCAAAACCACCCGCCATATCGCCATAAAGCGTCGCATACCCGACCGCCATCTCACTTTTGTTACCCGTTGTAAGCAGCATCCGCCCCGTTTTATTGGATAAAGCCATCAATATAATACCGCGACAACGGGCCTGAATATTCTCTTCGGTACTGTCAGCGGGTAAATCTTTAAATGCGGGTTCAAGCAAGGTTAAAAAGCTCTCAAAGACCGATTCTATGGAAATACTCTGGTATTCCACACCCAGCGATCGCGCCTCTGCCTCTGCATCTTCAAGGCTCATGGTTGCGGTATAACGAGAAGGCATCATCACTGCATTCACGTTCTCCGCACCTAAGGCATCAACCGCAATCGCTAGCGTCAGGGCCGAATCAATCCCTCCGGAAAGCCCGAGCAATGTCCCTGGGAAACCGTTTTTCCCAACATAATCACGTACCCCGAGCACCAAGGCTTGATAGGTCTGCTCTAATTCATCGGGCTCGTCTAAATGAACGGGGGCTACACCATCCGGCCAATCAAAACACTCAAAGTGCTCTTCGAAGGCGGGTGCTCGAAAACAGACTTTACTCCAGGCATCCATCAGGAGCGACTGCCCATCAAAGACCAATTCATCCTGGCCACCGACCGTATTTACATAGATAATTGGCAGACCTGTCTCAGAGACGCGGTCACGAAGTGTCTGTAGGCGTTCCTCATACTTTCCCCGGCGAAACGGTGAAGCGTTGATATTCACGATAAGTTCTGCACCCGCCTCTGCCGCTTTTGCAACGGGTTCCGGTTGCCAAATATCTTCACAAATCGTAATCCCTACCTTGACGCCCTTACATTCAAAGACACAGGTTTCATGGCCATGCACAAAATATCGCTTCTCATCGAACACGGCATAGTTGGGAAGAATTTGTTTGTAATAGCGGGCGATGACTTCACCATCGTGTAAGACAACCGCTGCATTACGTAGACCTTCAGCATCTCGCCATGGCAAGCCGATCACGACATCAATCCCCTTTACGCGGGGCAACAATGAATACAGCGCAGACTCACACCACTGAATAAAGCTAGCGCGTAGTAACAAATCCTCGGGGGGATAACCGGAAAGAGACAGCTCGGGAAACACGATCAGATCGGCTTTGAACTCATCACGGGCACGCACGCAATAGTCTTCAATCTTGCGCGCATTTTGCTCGACATCGCCGACCATCATATCGATCTGGGCGAGGGTGATACTCAGACGATGACTCATTCGCCGTTGAGTACCTTGGCGAGACGTTGCCCCATCTCCGCTGGCGAACGCACAGTGTGGACACCGGCAGCTTCGAGTGCTTGATACTTTCCATCCGCGGTTCCCGCACCGCCAGAAATAATAGCGCCCGCATGCCCCATGCGTTTACCTGTTGGGGCGGTCACACCGGCGATATAAGCAACCACGGGTTTACTCACCTCACGCTGGATAAAGTCGGCCGCTTTTTCTTCGGCGCTGCCGCCTATTTCACCGACCATAATGATCGCCTCGGTTTTGGGGTCGGCCTCGAACAGACGTAGGCAATCCACAAAATCCATGCCTTGTATCGGATCTCCACCGATGCCAACACAGGTGGATTGCCCCAGCCCAGCTTGTGTTGTTTGATGAACGGCTTCATAGGTTAGCGTTCCCGATCGAGACACAATACCCACTTTGCCAGGCCGGTGGATAATGCCTGGCATAATTCCGATTTTACATTCGCCCGGCGTAATCACTCCGGGGCAATTAGGGCCAACCAACACGGTTTCACCCTGCTCCAACACGGATTTTACACGTAGCATGTCCAGCACCGGAACGCCTTCGGTAATGCAAACAATCGTCTTAATACCAGCATCGGCGGCTTCGAGAATAGCGTCAGCTGCGAAAGGAGCGGGTACATAAATTACGGTGGCGTCCGCTTGGGTTTCAGCGACCGCATCGGAGACCGTATTAAACACGGGCAAATCAAGATGCGTTTGCCCACCTTTACCGGGCGTGACTCCGCCGACCATCTGCGTGCCATATTCAATGGCCTGGGTGGAATGAAAGGTTCCTTGTTGGCCGGTAAAACCCTGGCAGATCAGCTTGGTGCTCTTATCGATCAGGATACTCATACTGAACCCTCATTGGCCGCTGCCACAACCTGCTTCGCTGCCTGAGCCAAATCCTCGGCCGGAATAATCGCCAGACCAGAATCCGCCAATAAGCTACGACCCTCGGCAGCCTGCGTACCTTCTAGCCGAACGACCACAGGGACTTTTACATCAACCTCTTCAACCGCCTGGATGATGCCTTTTGCGATTAAATCACAGCGAACAATACCGCCAAAAATATTCACCAGTACTGCTCGAACGCTTTCATCAGAGAGGATCAATTTAAAGGCAACCGCCACGCGTTCTGCCGTTGCGCCACCGCCTACGTCGAGAAAATTAGCCGGCTCGCCCCCCTCCAGTTTTATCAAATCCATCGTTGCCATCGCAAGGCCTGCACCGTTCACCATGCATCCAATATCACCGTCCAAGGGGATATAATTAAGTTCGTGTTCCGCAGCCTGCATCTCGCGGGCATCCTCTTGGGAGCCATCCCGCAAAGCTAGAATCGCCTTTTGTCGATAGAGTGCGTTATCGTCAATATTCAGCTTGGCATCTAGCGCAAGCAACTCACCCGTATCGGTTGTTACCAGGGGATTGACCTCAAGTAAACTGGCGTCTTTATCGATAAACAGGCGATAAAGATGCGTAAGGATTGCGGAAAACTGCCGTACTTGCTTGCTGTCAAACCCCATTTTAAAACCCAGATTACGCGCTTGATAGGCTTGCAAGCCCACGGCGGGACTCACGTATTCCGTATAGAGTTTCTCGGGTGTTTCAGCGGCCACTTCTTCGATTGACATACCACCCGCATCTGAAGCAATTACCGCAATGCGTTTATGGCTGCGATCAATGAGCATGCCAACGTAGAATTCTTTATTGATGGCCGTTAACGGTTCGGCATAAACGCTCGAAACCGGCAATCCCAAAGCATCGGTCTGCGGTGTGACAAGTCGCTTTCCAAGCAGTTTTACCACCGCACTTTTAATTTCCTCGGCACCCGAGGCCTTGACAATCCCGCCGCCTTTGCCTCTTCCACCGGCATGCACTTGCGCTTTGATCATACAGCCAGAGCTTGAAAATCGAGAAATGGCTGCAGGAATATCTTCGGCAGTCGCGACCAATATGCCCTCAGGACAAGGAATGCCATAGTCATGGAAAAGCTGTTTAGCTTGGTATTCGTGAAGATTCATAGAAATAAAGAGTAAAATCCCGTAGTGTGATTATTCTATCTTTTACCATTATACGTTACACAGGGAAATAACTAATACTGATGTTAACCCAAGGACGCGGCAGCCATCGTAGCGAAAGGGATTCTTGGAACTCGATTCGGCTCTTCCATCTCTATCGCACCGGCATTTCAGCACTGGTATTCCTACTCACTTTTCTTAACGCCGTGCCCGGTAGTTTGGAGTTCTCAAACAAGCAGCTTTTTTTTGTGGCTGCACTGATTCTCCTTGCAATTAATACCCTGCTGATTCCGGCCACCTTTTATCGCTTTATCCGATTTCGAAAACTCGTTTTTGGCATGGTGCTGATAGACGTTCTTGGCTTTGCATTTCTCATGCACGTCAGTAACGGTTTGCAAGGCGGGCTGGGACTACTCATTATTCCCAGTGTGGCCGGGGCCAGCCTATTGTTACCCGGCACTGTCGCACTGTTTTTTGCTGCACTTGCCACCCTCAGCGTCTTTGCTGAGGTCGGTTATGGCATTTTGCGCGATAATTACCCTCTCTATAATTTTACTCTAGCTGGAATTATGGGCGCCATCTTATTCGCGGTCGCCATGCTAGCAGTACGCTTAGGACGCACTGCAAAAGCGAGTGAGGATCTCGCTAAACAACGCGGACGTGATCTTGCGAGCTTAGCTCAGCTAAACACCCACATTATTGAACGCATGGATGCCGGCATTGTTATCACGGGCGATGATGGTCGCATACGGCTCATCAATCAGGCAGCTTGGCAGATCTTTGGAATAAAGATTCCTGAACCCCCGATACAACTGGAGGAACTCTCTGCGGGCCTTTATGCAGGTCTCTCCCACTGGTTAGTGCATAAAATCGCAGACGACAAAACCTATAAGGCGCAATATCCGGGAGGATCCGATTTCGAAGCGCGCTTTACGACCATTGGCAGCGGTAAAGACGTTGCTACATTGATTTATATCCAGGATGTAAGCAAACGCAGCCGTCAATTACAGGAAATGAAACTCGCCGCGCTGGGACGACTGACCGCCAGTATCGCCCATGAGATTCGTAATCCATTGGGATCTATCGCACACGCATCGCAGTTATTACAAGAGTCAAAAGATCTATCCTCTGAGGATGAACGTCTAGCGCAGATTGTCGAAAAAAATACCCAGCGCATGAACACCCTAATTGAAAACGTACTCAACCTATCACGCCGCAAAGATCCAAAAACCCGACATTTCAAAATCCACCCTTGGCTCAAGGCCGTACTCGAAGAATACCGCCAACAACATGCGCTCGACGATGCACACCTTATTATGTCCATGCCGGAGTCTGATCAAAAAGTCGACGCCGACCCCACTCAACTCCATCAAGTGCTGTGGAATTTGTTACAAAACGCGCAAACCCACGCCCGGCCAGCCAATAACTTGATCATAGAAGTTGACGGCGGGTTCTCAGCAGAAGGAAAATACGCATGGATTGATATTATCGATAATGGCAGAGGCATCGCGCCTGACCTGTCAGACAAATTATTCGAACCCTTTTTTAGTACGGCTAAGCACGGCACAGGACTCGGATTATTTCTCGCCAAAGAGCTTTGCGAGGGCATCGGAGGCTCATTGGAATACATTTATTCGGTGGGCACAGGCAGTCGTTTTCGAATCAAACTTCCGGTAAAAGAGTTGAATGCCAATGGCCATTAAAAACGTACTTGTCATTGACGACGAACCCGATATCCGCGAATTGCTTGAGATCACTCTCGCAAGAATGAACTTAAATGCCGTTAGCACCTGCGATGTTGCCTCGGCTAAGCAGGCGTTAAAAAAGGAAACGTTTGATCTGTGCCTTACCGACATGCGCTTACCGGATGGCGATGGACTGGATATCGTTAATTTTATTCAAGCACAATACCCTGGATTACCCGTCGCCGTCATTACCGCTTATGGCAATGTCGAAGCCGCGGTTCTGGCGCTCAAATCAGGAGCGTTTGATTACGTTTCCAAACCCGTTGATCTCGACCTACTGCGCAGACTGGTACAAGCGGCATTAAAACTAACTTCTCAACCCTCAGCAACGGCTGCTTCCACGCCTCCATCTCGATTATTAGGCGAATCCACCGCGATTAAAAAACTACAAAAAACGATTATTAAAGTCGCCCGAAGTCAGGCCCCTTTGTACATCCATGGCGAGTCAGGCAGCGGTAAGGAATTAGTTGCAGCTGAGATCCACAGTACCAGCCCGCGCTCAGATCAAGCCTTTATCGCCATCAACTGCGGCGCTATTCCTGCTGAGTTGATGGAAAGTGAATTTTTTGGCCATAAGAAAGGCAGCTTCACCGGAGCCACCACTGACAAAGAAGGGCTTTTCGCCGCTGCGAATGGTGGCACCCTGTTCCTCGATGAAGTTGCTGACTTACCCCTTAATATGCAGGTCAAACTACTGCGTGTTATTCAGGAACGCGCCGTTAAACCCATCGGTGAGCAGCGCGAACAGCCGGTTGATGTACGGATTATCAGCGCCACGCACAAGAACCTAAGCGTTGAAGTCAATGCCGGACGCTTTCGTGAAGATCTTTTTTATCGGTTAAATGTCATCGAACTCAGCGTACCTCCATTGCGAGACCGCGATAATGACATTCCTTTACTGGCAAACCACTTCCTGGAAAAAATATCGAAAAACTGGAGTTCCGATAAAAAACAGCTCTCTCCAGCTGCCATGGAATCCTTAAAAAACCACCATTTCCCGGGTAACGTAAGAGAACTAGAAAATATCCTAGAACGGTCTGTCACGCTCAGTGAAGGAGAAACCATTCTCCCGGAGGATCTCGCCTTACCGCAACGAAAAACATCCGCCCAGCAAACAACCACGGACGATAATCTCGCCAGCAATCTTGCCGAACAAGAACGCACAGCCATCATGGAAGCACTACAAGCCACCCGTTGGAATAAAACAGCCGCTGCAAAACAACTGGGCATGACCCTTAGGCAACTACGCTACCGTTTAACAAAATTTGGAATCGATTAATTAGCCTCTCGGGATAATCCTACGGTCACAGGCCTCACCTGTAAGCCAATAAAATGCCAATGGAGGTATCACAAGCTCACTACCGAACATTGCCGGTTGGTCTCCTGAATAAAGATCTTTGACCTGCCCGTATTCGCTATGAGGTTTGTGCGAAAGAAGACCGAGATCAAGATGTTGCGGAGAAGTATCAAAATTCCCCACGACAAGTACGCATTTACCCGTGCGATTGTGGTAACGAGAAAAAGCAAACAGGTGGTCGTTTCCAGGGTCGTGTAGTTGCCGGTTATTAAAATCTGCGAATGCCCGTATTGTTTTACGCGTCGCAATCATTTTTTTAAGCGATAAAAATATTCGGTTTTCTACTGATCCCTCTGTATTTCGTAAAGCAGCTTTATTCCAATCGATAATGGGACGGTGTGACCAACGACTATCATTCATCTTGCTCAAATCAGATAGATAGCTACGATCATTTAAAGTACCGATTTCATCACCATAATAGAGTAAGGGCAAACCACCGAAAGAAAGAATCATGCTGTGGAGAAGAAGAATATGTTTAATCGTTAAATCAATAGCTTTTTCATCTTCACTTTCCAATGCAGCCTCAAGCCCTACCAACGATGCCAAGGAGCCTGATATACGTGCGTCACCCGTTTTGCCATTTTGGCCAAATGGCAATCCCCTCGCCGCCGAGTCGTCGAAAGCTCCGGTAAAATAATCAATAATAAATCGCCGGTGGGGTTTAGGGTCATAACCCGCAAGCCGAATGTCTGCATCATCAAATCCTAAACCTATATCATCGTGACAGCGGATATAGTTTAACCAAGTAGCACGTTCCAGTTTATCGGGTAAGCTTTTAATGCCTTGATTCAATAGTCTGGTTTTTTTTGTTGCCACTGCATCCCACAAAAGCGCCATAAAGGTAGCGTTATAGGCAATCTCACATTCCTTAGCATTGATAGCATCTTCGCCAAAGTATTTAATAATTTCTACAGGAGCAACAATGGCTTCAGCAATAAATAATACACCAGGCATGGTTACCTGACAGCAGTCTTTCATTAGCTGCAGAATAAGATGCGCTTCATGCTCGTTCTGGCAGGTACTACCAATTTTTTTCCATAAAAAAGCCACTGCATCAAGCCGGATAATATCCGCGCCCTGATTCCCCCAGAAGAGAATAATGTCCAGCATCTCGATAAAAACAGCAGGATTACTGTAATTTAGATCCCATTGGTACTCATTGAAAACGGTCATTACCCATTTTCCCATCTCCTCATCCCAGGTAAAGTTTCCTGGAGAAGTTTCTGGAAAAATTTCGGGCATGGTTGCTTCAAACATATCCGGGATTTCCCGGTTATTGAAGGTATGGTAATAAGCTTGATGTTGCAGCGAGCCCTGACGCGCCCGTTTTGCCCATTCATGTTCATTTGACGTGTGGTTTACGACCACGTCTAGAGCCAGAAGCATTTTTCGCTGTTTGAGTTCCTGCGCTACAGATTGCATATCTTCAAGAGTACCCACTCTGGCATCAATCTCTCGAAAATCACTAACAGCATAACCTCCATCACTGGCGCCTTCAGGACATTCCAGTACTGGCATTATATGAATCATGTTCACGCCAAGCTCTTCAAAATAGTCTATTTTATTCTTCAAGCCCTGCAAACTTCCGGAAAACCCATCGCTATACAAAGCCATTCCGACCCACTTCTGACTGAGAAACCAATTGTGATGTCTTTCTCTATATATATCCGACTTTTTCAACTTTGGTGAACGATTTATGTACTGCCGCGCCATCGTTTCTACCAGGCGCAAAGCCTGCGGTTTAAAATCCTCTCGACCACCGTAAAGTCGTTCGAACAACGTATAAATCGCATAGAAATTTGCCCCTAGACGCGTATAGAAATGGCGTAGATCCCGCTTTTTAATGTCGGGTTTTAGCTCAACGAGAATTTCATTCAGCAGGGAATGTGAGACTTGTTCGTACATAGTTTTTATTCGTTATAAAAAATAGTGTTTAGCTCTGTTGGCGGATGGCGCTACGCTTATCCACCTTACAATGCTAAGAAGTTACAGAAGATCTTACTTTGTTGCATACTTAGGCTAAAGCGACGACACAGGATTGTAGCCAAATAGCCTAAGGAACGGTAAACAAATAACTTTAACATCTGACTCGTTCTTTTCCTTCAACTTGTACGATCTCAATTGTCACGTAGAACTACTATGTTCCTCTTGAGATAGTACAAGTTGAAGGAAAACTACTTCGCCAAATGACAAAGTTATTCATTTACCGTTCCTAAGCAAACCAGACTACACTTAACCCCAGTTATTCATAAAACCTATATAAACGTCAAGATCAGAGATCGTAGCACCTCTATGCGCTACAACTTCACTCGCAAAATCCTGCGCTCTTTTCAACGTTGTGTGCGTACTCCAGCTTTTTATCTGACCGAGCAACAAAACACTGGCGAAGGCATCTCCAGCACCCACGGTATCGACCACGACCGTTTTCTTTTCTGGCACGACACGGTCTTGTTCGCCTTGCGGAGTTACAACTAAGGCTCCGGCCTCACCTTCCGTAACAATCAATAACTCGAGATTATTCTCCGCCAGCAATCTATCCGTTCTGCCCGAAGTATCATTGTCCTGGGGCACAATTTCTGCCAACTCATCCGCATTTAGCTTAATCCATCGCGATCCCGATAAGGCCTTTTCAATCGTAATCGCATTCCACCAAGGTGGTCGTAAGTTAACATCTACAAATACAGCACTTGAGGTTGCAAGTTTGATTTTTTCCAATGCAGCGCTCGAGACTTCATTACGTAATGCTAGACTGCCATGATAAAGAAGACCCGCTGATGGCAAAGGTGGAAGACTATCCGCATCAATATAGTCCCAGGCCCGTTGCTCAACAATTTCATACTGCGGTTCGTTATCAATAAAGGTCACTTCGACGGTACCCGTGGGGTGCGTAGAATCCAATTGCAGGCCAGAAGTGTCCATACCCCATTGCAGCATGGCATCGCGTATTTGCCTTCCCATTGGATCATTGCCCACGCGAGAAATAAACAACGGTGCTGCACCAAAGGCTTGCAAATGCCAGGCTACATTAAAAGGCGCACCACCCAATACCCGACTGCCACCAGGAAAACAGTCAAACAATACTTCACCAAAAATGATGGGACGATTCATCTCGTTAACCTCTCCTGAGCTGTCAGTCTATAGGGTCCATACACAACAACAGGTGCTGAGTCATGTATCGCTTACTTCACAGTTTTTCAGGAAATCATAATGTTCAATACCTTCCAAGATCCCTGCAGCGAAGGCTTTTTTAGCAAAGTAAATGTGCTCGATATCCGTCAATTCAGACAATTCTTCATGATGGCGATTAGCAACCACTACCGATTTTGTATTACCGCGCATCATGTCCTCATCGGCCCCTGAACCACCTGCGGCGAGAACATTTTCCAGAGGAATATCCCATTGCTCGGTAAACCAACGCAATGCAAACCCCTTGGATGCTCTGACAGGAACGATATCGAGGTATTGGCCAAACGCGATAATGGCATTAACTGATATATCGCTCTGCAAAAGCAAATGACGTATTTCTTCAATATCGGGGGCTAGCTCTGCATCATAATAATAGCTTATTTTAAAGGTACTTTGCTCTGATCTCGACTGTAATTTAATCCCTTCAATATCAACTAAAGCACGCAGTACTGCCGCACGATTCCAAAGATGATCGATATGCGCAGCCCAGGCAATGTCTTTAGTTAGTTCGGGAGCGTAATAAATTTCTGAGCCCAAACTCGTAATCAGCACATCGGGCCGTGGGATTTTGTATTTACGCAGAACCTTTAATGCTGAATCTAACCGTCTACCGGTTGCAATCCCAAAACTGACACAGCTACGGTTGTCACGAATCAGTTGACTAAATTTAGCGCGTGACTTGGTGTCTCCCAATAAATTTTGATCGAGATCGGTGAAGATAGAGCGGTTGTGATATAGCATAGGGCGACGCTTGAGACACATGCGCGCGGGGGTCTCACTCTTGTCGATAACGGGTTGTAAAACTTCCAGGTATTTCTTGGCATGTGCCTGCCAAGAGTAATGACGACGCACACCATTCACACCATTTGCAGCCAGCCGCTTCCATTCCTGTTTATTATTCAAAACCTTTAACAAAGCATTTGTCATATCCGGTTTATCAAGCGGATCAATCAGATAACCGTTCCGACAGTTGCCGATAATATCCGTCGGGCCACCATCTTCTGTGGCTACAATGGGTAAACCGCTTGCGGCTGCTTCAATCAACGTTAATCCAAAAGGCTCAGTTAAGGCAGGGTTGATAAAAACACCGCCGGAAAGCGCAGCGAGACGATAAAATACCGGAACTTCATCCGCTCGATGATGCTTGGGATAAGCTACTTTTCCATAAAGATTGCCTTGATCAACCGCTAACAACAAACCCATCAGAACATCCTGGGCACCGCTATCCATATCAAGAATATCATCGCGATTACCGGCAACAACGACAAGATTCGCCGCCTGCTGCAGCGCATTCGATTCTCCGAAAACTTCCAATAGAGTAATAATATTCTTGCGCTGATCAGGACGTGATATGGCTAAAATAATCGGTTTTTTGGGCTCCTTTAAAAATCGTCCCAGACTTGTAAAAACACCACTTTCCCATTCGTCCCCTCGTGGAGGATAAAACAGCGTGAGATCAGTGCCCGGTGGGACCACGCGCATTTGCTCAGGCTGATAGTAATCGTACAAGCCATATTGCTCGTCAATCTCCTGGTGGGTACTGGTAATCACCCGTTCAGCCGCACCTAACGTTTCTTCTTCCGCATTAATGCGCCGCGACATATTATAATTCTGCTCAATCAGATTGCGCTTTACACCGCTCGCCAGCAATCGCTTACGCTTGCTTCTGCCTAGAGAATGCCCGGTGTGAATAAGAGGAATACCTAATTGATGCGTCAGACGCGTACCGACATAACCGGCATCGGCATAATGGCTGTGAATAATATCGGGCGAGCGATCTTGTTCGTTAATAAAAGCTTGAGTGGTGTCGGCAAAGTTATCCAAGCAATCCCAAAGCGCTTCCTTTTGCACATAGGCATCTTCAGCACAGGCAATGCGAACGATTCGCACATTGTTAGATAATTGTTCAATGGGTTGACTGTAATCATCGCTGACCTGTGGGTCGTTGATTCTACGCGTTAAGAGATCAACGCGTCCGACCCCAGACTGTTTGCCTAAGGCGCGCGCTAGCTCTACAACATACTTAGTTTGCCCACCGGTATCAGCATCCCGACCCAGCTCCATGTCGTGCCCTCGAATCAGTCCGTGGACACTAATCAGTAGTAGGTAAAGACCTTCTTTTTTTGGTTCCATAGAAAAGTGGTTTTATGTTTTAGACACGATAGTGTGCCTGATTATGCTATTTCTATACAGAATACGATTCATTTATTACATCATAGGTAACGACTCAAAACTGAGTCCTTATTCAAATTCCATGGCACGAAATATTATGCCAGCGTTCGAACGGGACAGCTCATTAAAAGTATCCAGATGAGTATACGAAGATTGATCAATTGTATAAGCATCTTCTAAACTTCCGTCGTCATCAAGAACCGTCTGAATCTCCTTTCGCATATGCACGAGATAGTCGCGAGTGTATTTGCTAACTTCTTGCATACGCGTTGGCCCACCGTGACCTGGAATAACATGCTGAGCATCAAGGGCCGCAAACTTTCCCAAGTCTCCAGCCAAGCTCCGGTATCGGTATACTCGAACACAGGTAGCAGGCGTTCATGGAAAGCCATATCACCAGCGATCACCTGTCGCTTTTTAGGCAACCAGACAAGTACATCTCCCGGACTATGGGCGGGGCCCAGATACAGTAGCTCTATGCGCTCATCACCTAGTCTTAGAGCATGCTTATCTACAAACGTTTGACAGGCATAACCACTTTGGTTCCAAACGCTTTATCCCGATTACGGTGCTGCATTCTCTCAAGGATTCGTGAACCTCGCTGCTTAATGATTTTGGCGGTATCTCTTTGTGAGCAATTATCTGGGCGCCCTGCTCTTTCCAATAATTGGAACCCAGCATGGCGTGACCTTGAGCATTCTCCAATACGACATAGCGTACCGGCTGGGAGGTGATTTTTTTAATTTCCTCATGCATTGACTTTGCAAGCAGATAATTGTCGCCCGCGTTTACGACCAGCACACCATCCTCTGTAACAATAAAGGAGAGATTATTATGCCCGGAGTTAGCATAGGTCGGAGACGCAGTCGCACCAATCGCCGACCAGACACCTGGGATGACCTCGCGTGGCTTACTGTAGAGAAAAGAATCCAACGCCTGATCGGAGCTATCCACGGGTATTAATCGTCCCATAAATACTTGCAGTATAAATTGTATTAAAGCTACGGCTAGCTAAGCAATTGAGTGCAAGTACTTTTGGGACGATTAATAACCCCGCTTGTTGCCATACAAAAAAACCATCGGCATAGTTTCTGACATTACTATAGCCGAGCTTCATCAAAGCATCCGCCGCTAATGGACTGCGCTGATTGACTCCGCAGTAAACAACAATGGGCGTATCTTTGCGAGGAACATAATTGTCGATCTGAAATTCCAACCAACCACGCTGAATATTAAAATGCTGCGGCGCATCGATACTGCCACCGCGCAAAGTAATTTCCTCAGGCGAACGCACATCAATCAAAACCGTATCCGGTTTATCCTTTAAGAGTGCTTGTAATTCTTTAGTATGAATATTGGAAATTCGTTGCTTGACCTCATCAAGTAACTTACCTGCCTGGGAGGATAAGGGTGGTCCTTGAGGGGCCGCTTCGGAAGCAATTTTAGCTTGAGCCTCTTTATCAACTGTTGCCGATTTGTCTGGGCGGTCTTCTCCCCGCGTGGGTTGCAGGACAAGAATGAGTACCATGATCGATATCGATTTTCTCTTACTTAACCATCAATCCCATTTCCTTAATCACCCACAAACCTATTCAAGCTAAAAAGCCCTTTGGCAAACAACTTCTTACGCTCCTCAAAATCGATTACGAGATCTCCCTGCTCTACTAGTTCACCCTCCTCTAAATGTACGGCCATAATTTTCCCATCAAAGGGGGCGGAGACCATGGTCTCCATTTTCATCGCTTCGATAACAAACAATGGATCATTCTGACTGACTGTTTTGCCCGGCTCTACCAACACCGCTGAAAGCCGACCTTGGAGCGGCGCACCAATTTGCTGATCGGTTTCGGCCTTCGGATGAGATTTTATGGTGTTTTCAGCGGACTTATCGCGAATTTGAACACTACGAACCTGGCCATTCAAATCGAAATAAACCGTACACAGTCCACTTTCGTCGGCAGCCGAACGGTACAATAATCGAATAATAATAATCCTGCCAGGTGCTAACTTAACGGAGATTTCATCACCGTCTTCTCGTAGCCCATAGAAAAAAGCGGGGGTGGGTAAGCACATCACTTCACCGTACGTTTCACGGTGCTGATTAAAATCTTGAAAAACATCAGGGTACATTTTAAAAGATAGAAAATCGAGATCACTTAGGTGCTCTCCAAATTCCTCCTGGAAATCATTCATCTCTTGCTCAAAGTCGACCGGCTCTAAATACGCATTAGGCCGATCCGTAAATGGCTTTTCATCTTTAAGAACAAGCTTAGCTAGCTCATCAGGAAGTCCACCAGGAACCTGGCCAAGATTACCACGAAACAAATCAATTACTGAATCTGGAAACGCCAACCCTTCCCCCTCGCTCATCACATCCTCTGCCGTAAGACCATTGGATGTCATGAACAAGGCCATATCCCCCACGACCTTTGAAGAAGGCGTTACCTTGACGATATCGCCAAACATTTTATTTACTACAGCGTAGTTCTTTTTTATTTCCTCAAACTTATGCTCTAAGCCCAAAGCAATTGCCTGAGGCCGAAGGTTAGAGTATTGCCCACCTGGAATTTCATGATCGTAAACTTGTGCTGTACCGGATTTTAGTCCCGACTCAAAGGGATAATAAAATTCGCGTACATCTTCCCAATAGTTGGCGTGCTGATTCAGTGATTCCAAATCATAGGGTTGTTCGCGCGCTTGCCCCTGCATAACAGCAACCATACCGTTTAAGCTCGGTTGCGAGGTCAAACCCGACAAGGAACTCATGCAGACATCGACAATATCAACGTCTGCTTCAACCGCTTTAAGCAGGGTTGCAGACTGCATGGAGGAAGTATCGTGGGTATGCAGGTGAATAGGTAAATCAACCGCCTTTTTTAACGCCGGAATGAGCAACGCTGCGGCATAGGGTTTTAATAATCCGGCCATATCTTTGAGCGCCAAAGTATGCGCCCCCGCATCTTCAAGCTGGCGTGCGAGATCTAAATAATAATCCAGATTATATTTATAGTCCGGGTTTGGATTAGTCACGTCACCCGTGTAACAAATCGTTGCCTCGGCAATCCCGCCGGTGCGCTCACGCACGACCTGGATGGATTTGCGCATCCCTTCCACCCAGTTAAGAGAATCGAAAATCCGGAAAACATCGATGCCATTTTTCCAAGACTCCTCTATAAATCGTTCGATCAGATTGTCTGGATAGGCTTTGTATCCTACACCGTTCGCACCTCTAAATAGCATTTGGAATAAAATATTCGGAATGGCCTCGCGCAGCATTTGCAGGCGCTTCCATGGGCATTCGTGTAAAAACCGCATAGCGACATCAAAGGTCGCACCGCCCCACATTTCCAACGAAAACAATTGCGGGTGATGGTGAGCAAAGCCTTCCGCGATTTTTACCATATCATGCGTGCGCATTCGCGTTGCTAAGAGCGATTGATGCGCATCACGCAGCGTCGTGTCAGTATAGAGAATATTATTTTGAGATTTTATCCATTGCACCAAACCTTCTGGGCCTAATCTATCTAGCAAGGTTTTTGTACCTTCGGGGATATCGATTTCCCGATCGAAGAGGGGCACCACAGGCTTGCGGAATTTTCGTTCGGCATCCATCACCCTGACATCTGGATTCCCATTAACACTGACATCGGCCAAATAACGGAGTGTAGTGGTGGCGCGATCTAAGCTCCGCGTAATCTTAAATAATTCAGGGTGTTTTTCCAGAAAAGTAACCGTGGCCTTTCCCGAGGAAAAAGTCGGATGCCGCAATACATTGCGAAGAAAATCGATATTCGTTTTCACACCACGAATACCAAATTCCCGTAACGCTCGATCGCCACGTTGTGCCGCGCCTTCAAGCGTTGTTCCCCATGCAGTGAGCTTGACCAGCATAGAGTCAAAAAAAGGCGACACCTTAGCACCCGGATAGGCCGCTCCAACATCGAGTCTAACGCCGAACCCACCTGAGCTTCGGTAGGCAATGATCGTACCGTAATCCGGTTTGAAATCACTTTCCGGATCCTCTGTGGTAATCCGGCACTGTACGGCATACCCCCAACAAAAGAGCGATTGCTGGGATTCAATGCCAATTTCAGGATCCGATAGTCGGTATCCTTGCGTAATCAACAACTGACTGCGCACAATATCAACGCCCGTCACCTGCTCGGTGATGGTGTGTTCCACCTGAATGCGCGGATTGACCTCGATGAAATAAATATTCTCATCTTTATCGACCAGGAATTCGACCGTCCCTGCATTGGTATAGTTAACTTTACGCGTAATCGCGAGCGCATAATCCCACAGCTGCTGGCGCGTTTTTTCTGTTAAACCGATGCTAGGCGCCACCTCGACCACTTTCTGGAATCGTCGTTGCACTGAACAGTCACGTTCAAATAGATGCACCAGATTGCTGTGCATATCGCCAAGAATTTGCACTTCGATATGCTTGGGAGAATCGAGATATTTTTCCAGAAAAATGCTGTCATCGCCAAACGCTTTGGCGGATTCACTGCGGGCTTCCCGGTAGGCCTGCTCCAATTCACTGGCTTCACGCAGAACGCGCATACCCCGTCCGCCACCGCCAGAGACCGCCTTTATCATCAAAGGAAAGCCAATCCGTGCGGCCTCTGCACGCGCAATCTCGAGCGTATCGAGCGGCTCCTGGCTATCCTCAATGACTGGCAAACCGGCCGCAATGGCTGTTTTCTTTGCGGCAATCTTGTCCCCCAGACTCTGCATCACTTCAGCTTCTGGCCCTACAAACAGAATGCCTTCCTCGTGGCACCGGCTTACAAACGTTGGGTTTTCAGAAAGAAACCCGTAGCCCGGATGAATAGCATCTACCCCATGAAACTTAGCAACCTCGACAATAGCGTCAATATCCAAATAAGGCTTTAGCGGCTCATCATCCGCACCAATCTGATACGCCTCATCCGCCTTGGATCTGTGGGGTGAAAAACGATCTTCATGCGTAAAAACAGCCACCGTCGGAATTTCCAGCTCCGCAGCCGCACGCAATATTCGAATCGCAATTTCGCCTCGGTTTGCAATCAGTAGCTTGCTGATTTTTTGGGACATATTTACCACTCCCTTAGGTCTAAGCTCTATCAAGCTTGTAGGTTATAACGCATTATCTCATGAAACGGGCAAGATAGAATCTTCCCATACCTATCGGTTGCCAATGAACATGCTTTAAAGTATTTGTCACGATGCACAAATATCGGAGGTATGAAAACGACTTTTCCTGGGATAGCTGGTTTCAGTAGGCGACCTCTTATCCTTTAGAGAAGGAGACTGTAAAAAAAGTGGTGTAACTGTCTACTATTAAGCCCCAATTGGGTAAGACATCATCAGCGTTCCCCTTTTAACTCAGCCTCGGAACTAATCGGTTCATAAATGCACTCATAAGGTTCGCCAGAGACTTACCTGTCATAATTATATTTTGAACCGCCCGAATTGTGTATGAGCTTATGCGTACAATTCTTGCCTGAAAAAAGAGTGGGTTAACAAAACAGCCCTGTTCTTTTGCCTTCAGCTCTCTTCTTTCGAGTGCTTTCTTTTATTTTTTATCAGACGGATGAACCAATTGAGGATCATGAATTCTTGAAATTTCTTCAAAAATTCGAATTAAATTATAGGTCATTGCTGTCAGGCGCATTTGATTTTTGAGTGAGTTAACATTTGAAGACCAGGCCTTTCTCTCCTTCAAATCACTCTTACTATTGTTGAATGCCTTCTCAATCATCCAGCGCTTGTAATACAGCATAGCGATAACACCTGGATTAATCGATGTGGGCAAGGTAGAAATAAAACGATGAAGTTTTTCTGTTTCGGGATCACGATAATGCACAAGACTGAATTTCACTCCATTGTTTTCATAAATACTGTAACCTTCAACACCTGCATTTATTACCTCATGTTTGTCGAATGAAATGGATTCAACAAAGGTGGCCACTGAATTTTCTTTTAAGACTGAAATCATGTAGTTTTGGTGAGATGTTTGCTTATCCCACCAAAGGTAATCAGTGACGGCTTTATCATACACAGTGAGATGTTTATCAGGCTGAGTCTTTTCACTGTTCTGGTGTTCAATATGTTGGCGTAAAACAGGAATTTCATGATGCCGTGTTGTCCCGCTGGTGACAGAACAAAGTGGTCTGAGCAATCCATTCCTAAGGTTCATGGCATAAATAAAACCAGCAGCATAGACTTTACCATTGACGCCTTTGGGGGTATGGCAAGCATGATCCATGAAGTGTCCGTCAGCCGCTTCTACTGTGTAATCATTGAGTTCAGGAAACTGCTTGAGATAATCAATGCCCTGCGATACCATCATTTCACAGTGAAGCTGATAGCGTTGTTTCTCAACGGCCTCAAGCATACTGGCACGTCTGGGGGATTTAAGTGATTTGAAATAAGTTGAGTGAGGACAGAGTTCATTATAAATATCTTCACTCACCTGTAGAAAATGACGACCACTGTCTATGCGACTCATGCAACGCAATAGTCCAAGCTGAATAAAGTCAATATCACTCAATTCAGGACAAGCGCGTTTCCATAAAGGAAAACGCTCTGCTGCGAGTGCTCTCTGCATACTTTCATTACAATGTTCAACAATATCATTCATTAAGGTGCTTTCTTTGCTCATGAGCATTCTCCATTTTATAGGCTTATAAAATGGAGAAATTTTGAAAATCGACTTTATGTTTGCAAGTCTTTTTTTGTTTATTTTCAAAAAAATGACGGGTTTTTAGAATAATGGCCTCAAGAGCGAATGGCACTTCCTTAAGGATAAATAATAATATATTTCAGTGGCTTAGTAGTTCATCTGATATCGAAAAATTCACCTCAGATTGTTTGCCTTCTCAATGTATAGGCTTACTTTTCAAGAACAGGCAGATTAATAAAGCAGCCACAGAACTTTTGTAACTGACTGATTATACAAACTTATCCGCTTAAGGAAGTGCCATTCAGCACAGACACTACTTTGCAATAAGGTAGTTTAATGGATCACACATCGGGATTAGCCCTGATCTTGTGGA
>FXBE01000017.1_pt1 | contig 21526 bp, 17 predicted proteins | sample 5335311 | NCBI WGS metagenome assembly FXBE01 (sample SAMEA103928390, study PRJEB20085) | sediment metagenome | biome: marine biome; feature: hydrothermal vent; material: sediment | place: Atlantic Ocean | collected 2013-08-06T02:46:56 | depth 0.05 m | reverse complement strand
CGCTAACGGCGTTTGTTTAATATTGTCATCCGCATTTGGTGACACTGCACCAAATCCATCATACTCTTGTTGTAAATTGAGCTTGTCGATCGGTGTCAACATATCTTCAAAGAGTGAGAAGCTTGCTCTCTGCTCTGAAGCAGTCTCATATCTTGGACCGTGTACGATCGCAAGTTCTGGACACACTTCCGCACAATATCCACAAAAGATACATCGTCCGAAGTTGATCGTGTATTCACTAACCTCTTTACGTTGATTTTCATCATACTTTGTATCCATAGTGATACAGTTTGAGATACAGATCTTTTCACAAAGTCCACACCCGATACATCTGTAGTGACCACTTTCAAGAAGTCTCAACATATCGTGAATGGCTCTGTATCTTGGAGAGATAGGCAGCTTTTCAAAAGGATACTTGACCGTATGTTTCTTCCCTCTAAAAACTGTATTGCCCATCTCTCTGAGTGTGACCCACAGTCCTACAAAAAGCTCCAGCTTAAACGTTCTTTCAACGACTTGTTTAAACTGATCTAAACCCGTTTCCGGTGTTTTACCTACATCAACTGCTGTGTAGTTCTGTGTACCTACATTTCTGTTTTTAAATTGTTCTAAACCCATATTCTCTCCTTACACCATCATTACAATACCAGTGATCACAATATTGATCACTGCAATTGGCATTAAGACTTTCCAACATAGCCACATCAATTGATCTGGTCTAATGTGTGGCCAAGCTGCTCTTACCCATAACATCAAGAAGAAGAAGAAAGCCACTTTAAGGATAATCCATAACCAACCCAGTCCTTCTACACTGTATCCACCAAGGAAAACAACAGAAGCAATAACCGCAACAGTGATCATGTTTGCATACTCACCGATGAAGAACATTCCCCATCTCATACCTGAATACTCTGTCGCATACCCAGAAACCACTTCTGCTTCATGCTCAAGAAGGTCAAACGGTGTTCTGTTCGTTTCAGCGAATCCTGCAATAAGGAAAAGTACAAAAGCAACCGGCTGCTGCCAGATCAACCAGGAAGTGATTCCTCCTGACTGATAGTCATTAAAGTCAACAAATGACAATGACCCGACCAACATGATCGGAGCCAAGATAGAAAGCCCTGTGACCACTTCATAGGAAAGGAACTGTACTGCTGTTCTGGCAGAACCGATAATCCCCCATTTGTTGGCTTGTGCCATACCCGCAAGCAGCGGTCCGTAAAGTCCTGCAGCCATCATTCCCAATACAAAAAGAATACCAATGTTGACATCTGCTGCAATAGAAGGCACAAAGACACCACCTAACAACGGTACCCAATTTGGAATGGTAAAGTCCGGAAAGACAGGGACTGCAGCTAAAGCAATAAATGCTGTTGCTGCGGTAATGGACGGTGCAAGTTTAAAGATAAGCTTGTTTGCATTCTGCGGAACAATATCTTCTTTGGTAAAGAGTTTGATACCATCTGCGACCAACTGTAAAAGTCCGTGAGGTCCAACATGCATTGGTCCCAGTCTTCTTTGCATCAATGCAAGTATTTTTCTTTCAATATAGGTACCAAATCCGGCTATAGCTGCAATCACTGCCAAAATAATAATGGCTTTGATGATCACACCAGTAGCCGTCACTTCCGGTAGATGATTCACGAATGTTTCAACCTTTGTATATGTAGTTACTTCCATATTACACCTTTCTCATTGTTACTGTTTTGTATCTCGATTTACCAAAGAGACCATAGACATCTTCTGCACTTTTGAAGTCTGCAAGCGAAACAATATCGCCTTGCATTCTGTCATCAGCGATCACAGAGACGATTATAGCTTTGTCACCAAATGAAATTTCGACTTTCTCACCCAGTGCTTCTGCTTTAGCTGGACTTGCGTAGACACCAAAAGCTTCAAAGATTTCATGTGCTTTGTCAGAAAAGTCGTTGAACTGTCTCTGCGGGTTACATCTGTAAACGATCTCACCTTCAAGTACAGCAGATTCATCTACTTTTTCCACGCTGATCTCGCCGGCATTCGTAACACTGTTATTCAGTGCATACCCTCTGTTCTCTGTACCGTCATTCAAGTAACCATTTGGCAGTGTGTCAAACTCAAGTGCCTGGAAGCCCTTCTCTGTCGGAAGGGATACGGTCCAGTCTATCGTCTCTGAAGGCGCACCTACAAGTGCTTCTACAAGGTCATTTAACTCATAGCCCTCGTAGTCAAGTGCTGCATTTGTTGGGGTAACTCTTTTGTGCATATTGGTCAAGGTACCTTCCTGCTGATTCATTGCAGGCATATCAAGATCACCATCTCCAAGTGCAGAGAGTTTAAAGTCTCCGTTTTCATTGTATCCTATGGTATAACCGCTTGCATCATCGTCAAGATCACAAATGAGTGCTACGCCCAAAGAGTTTGTCTTAGGTGGGATCATAGCTACTTTTACCGCTGATGTTTTTTCTATCAAAGCAACAAGTTTGGCAATATTCTCAGCTTTTTCATGGAAGTAGAGGTCTTCCCCTACGATGAGAGAGAAAGACTCTTTTTTCTTCATCATCTTCTCAAAAGCTTCAGCGAATTTGTCCGCATCTTTGCCAAGTAGTTCAACAAGACCATTCTTTTCAACAGTCACTTCTTTTTCTACCATTTCAGGTACTTTTTTAGTCACTTGCTTCTCTTCGCCTGTCTCTTCATCTATCACCGTTTCGGTGACATCTTTCATCACTTTTTCTTTAACGGTTTTAGTCGAAGTTGACTTGAAACTCTCAAGATACTCTTTCACCTCTGAAGGCAATTGTGCTTTGTCTGCAAAAAGATCAAGTATCAAATAAAGCGCTGCTTCTTCTAGTCCTACTTTATGTTCAAATATTTCAACATTTTTACCGAAGGTAGGCACAAGATTGTCTCCTACAGGGTGGAAGTAAAGACCTGCACCTTTATTTAACTTCTGTACGTTGTTGAAAGCATAACGTGCGTTAGGATTGTCATTTCTGAGCGATGCCCCTACAGACATCACAAAGTCTGTGGCCATCACTTCTTTGAAATCATAAGAGTACAGAGACTGTCCTGCTGCCAAAGAATACGTACTAAGGAATTTCTGGAAAGCTCTTGCATCCGGATTCACGAGCTTCACACCCATCTTCTCTTTTAAGGTCTGAAGCATCAACGCTTCTTCATTGCTAATGACAGAGTTAAATCTTACCGTTTCTGCTTTTTTAAATGCTTCAAGTGCTGCAGCAAAAGCTTTTTTATCTTTTCCGTCTACTCTGTTCTCAAAGTCATAGCCGTAACGTCCTGCCCCACAAAGAGAAACATAGTTCCACTCATTGGTCACACGGTAAATTTTCTCAGATCTGTCAGAAACAGAAGTATGTTTTGTCTCATAATAGATCTGACATCCGCTTGAACAGTGTGCACAGGTGGCAGGAACACGTTTAAGTTCCCAAGCATTTGAGGTATAAACAAAGTCTTTTCCTGTCAATGCACCAACCGGACAGACTGCTGTACACTCACCACAGTCTGAACAGTCAGTAAATTCTGTACCGTTGCTTGGAGCGATCACAGACTTTTGAAGTTTATTCCACATAGAGTAAGCATCTTTAGGCATAGTCTCCTTAAATGCTTTGTCCAGTGGTTCTCCACCTCTTTTGACTGTCGTAATTGCTGCATCACCGATCATATCTTTACAGACAGTGGTACATCTTTCACAAACAATACAAAGTCCCGCATCATAATGCAAAACAGAAGACCAGTCGATGTTGTCTCTTTTTGTATCGGGGATCATGTATGACTGAGAATCTACACCCAATTCAAGGGTATAGTTCTGAAGTTCACACTCACCTGATTTGTCACATACACCACACTGAAGCGGGTGATTGACATCATATACTTCCATAATGGCACGACGCTCTTCAAGAATATTTGGAGTATCAACAGTGATCTCCATCCCCTCTTTGACTTTTGCATTACATGCATATACCTGTTTTCCGTCAGCTTCTACCAGACAAATACGACACGCCAGTGTTGGCGAACATCGTGTCAGGTAACAAATTGCCGGTATAAAAATATCATTGGCACGCGCTGCATTGAGGATGTATTCACCCTCTTTTACTGCAAACTCTTTGCCATCAATTTTAATATTGACTATGCTCATATTAACTTCCTAACCTTTCAAAATCTAACCTGCTAAATCTATAAGAGGATAACAAAGCAGTACTTAATCCCATGTCAAATGTTGGGTTAACTGCAATGGTTCCTTTCATAGTTGTATCAATCTTAAACAATCGATCTACAGTAATTCCGTCTACAGTAAATCGAATGTTCTCTCCATCTTGCAACTTGCTTGCTGTGGCAAACTGTTGTGAACCTAAAAGGATTGCTTCATCTTTCAATAAACCTGACTTGGCGGTAAAAGGCGAAAACTGCTCTGTCGGATTACAGTGATACACTACTGCGCCGTCAAAACCATCTATCTCTTCTACTTCGTCAAGTTTTCTTTTTACTGAAACTTTCCGGCTTTTAAGTACATAGCCTCTATTTTCATTCCCTACAGAATCAAAATAGTTAGGCAGTGCATCAAATTCCATCGTTTCAAACCCGTTTTCTACAGGTAATGCCTTCGTATAATTGATGGTATGTTCTTCATCCAGTCCCAGCGCATTTGCAAGATCATTCAGTACATACCCGCCATACTCAAGCGCAACATTCATCGGCACAACTCGTTTGTCTACTGTGGTCAGTGTTCCTTCTTGCTGGTTCATCGCTGGCATATCCAGATCTCCGTCTCCAAGAGCAGAAAGTGTGAAATCAGCTTTGGCATTGTAGCCAAGTGTTTTCCCTTCTGCCTTATCGTCAAGATCACAGATCAGTGAGATCCCCATGGCATTTCCTGCCGGAGGTACACAGATCACATTGAACCCTGCATATGCTTCCAGCATTGCCAAGAGTTTGGCGATCTCTTCAGCCCTTGGATGGGCATATAGATCTGCGCCAAGCACCAAAGAAAAACCTGATTTTTTAATGAGAGATTTTTTCAATGTCTCAAGCTCTTCTTCACCAATGTTCGACTCAGCGGACAAGTTTCCGATATCAAGGTCATCCATAAACTCTCTAAGTGTTTTAGGCAACGCTACATCTTTAAGTAGTGTTTCTGCCAAAAGTGCGGCTGCACCCTCTTCTGAACCTGCTTCATACTTGATGAACTGCGTGACAATATTTTTCATTTCAGCATCTTCAAGCGGATGCATATAGATGACTCTCGCGCTGTGCCATTTACTGGCCATATTGATATGGTATTTTACTGTAGGGGAATCATCATTGATCTTCGTACCCATCACAATGATCGCCTTAGACTCAGACAATGCTTTAAGCGACCCATTAGCAAGACTTTTCCCTGTCATGCTGCTATACGCCTGCATGAATTTTTGATACGCTTTAGCTTCATTTGAAACCAATTTAAATCCTAGTTTCTCTTTAAGTTTTTGCAGTATCAATGCTTCTTCATTGGAAGTTTGGGATGCAAAAATGACAGAATCTGCATTTTTAAAAGCTTCCACAGCTTTTTTGAAAGCATTCACATCTTTAGAAACATTGGCATTGGCATAATCAAACCCGTAACGCCCTGCACCACAAAGGTTTGCGAACTCATAGGTATTGCTCACACGGTAAATTTTTCCGTTCTTGACTTCGTACGCCATGTCACATCCGCCGCCACAGTGTGGACAGGAAGACGGGATCTTTGTAAGCTCCCAGGCATTGGAGGTATATTTGAAATCTGTACTGACCAGGGCACCCACAGGACAAACCGCTGCTGCCTCACCCAATGAGGCATAGTTTTTTTCCTGTTTTGTATTGATAATGGTTGAACCATATCCACCAAATTGTACTTTCAGTGCCTCATCTCCTGTGATTTCCACAGAGACACGTACACACTTTTCACACATAATACAAAGTGCAGGATCATAAGAGACATGTCCCCAGTTCTCTACGGGACGGTTCTGATCTCTTGCTGTAAAGCCCTGCTCTTCAACTCCAAATTCCATGGTTTTGTTTTGAAGGTCACACTCTCCACTTTTATCACACACACCACACTCAAGCGGATGGTTGACATTGTAGAGCTTCATAATATTTTGACGTTCGCTGTGCAGATCATCTGAATTTGTCTGTATCACTGCACCATCTGTTGCTTTTTCCTGACAAGAGAGGATCATACCATCCACACCTTCTACTTCTACCACACACATGCGGCAAGAACCAATAGGCTGTACTTTTGTGAGATAACACATGGTTGGCACGTAGATCTCATTCTCTCTGGCGATCTCCAAAATAGTTTTTCCAAAGGTACTCTTACAGATCTTACCGTCAATTGTAACAGTAATTTCTTTCCCGATATTCATTGAATTATGCACACCCATATTACACCGCCACCATAGAGATATAATAACAACGCATACATCTTTCTGCTTCAGAGATAGCCTCTTCACCGGTAAATCCGAGGTTTACCTCTTTGTTATTCGTTTTACGTTCATCTGTTGGAAGTTTTTCACTTTCAGCACGAGGCAAGCCAGGCATCCAGCCGGTGATCTTCTCTTTTTTGTCGTAGACTCTAAGTCTGTTCAAATGATCTTCCATGATCTCATCATCCAACAATGTACATTTTCCGTCATAAATATAACGGGAAATCACAGAAGCTGCTCTTCTTGCTTGACCAACTGCATTGACAATGGTCATAGGACCGTATTCACAGTCACCCGCAGCAAAAAGACCCTCACGAGATGTCATAAAGTCTTTACCGTTGGTCAAGATCGAGTTCCATGATGTCATCTCAATATTCCACTCTTCAGGCAAAATCTGCGTGTCAAGTGCCTGAGAAACAGCAGGTATGAGGTAATCACACTCTATTTCAAAATCACCGTCTTCTATTTTTACCAACTGTGCTCTTCCTCCGTTAGGATCAGGCACAAGTTCAAAACGGTTGACTTTGAGTTTTTTGATATTATTACCATCGTCAAAGATCTCTTCGATCGCTGAGTGGAAGATAAATTCTACACCCTCTTCAACCGCTTCATGGTACTCTTCATACGTCGTGTTACGAATAATGGTTTTTTCATCACGGCGATACAGCATGATCACTTTTTTGGCACCTTCGCGAATGGAACATCTCACTACATCCATAGAGGTAAATCCACCACCTACACAAACAACCGTTTTCCCGGCAAGTTCATTTGAGGCGGGTGAACCTATCTGGTATTTATGCCATAGATTCACTTTATCAAGCATCTCGATTGCACCCCAGTAACCACCCATATTGACATTTTCATTGGCAGCACGTACTTTCTTGGAAAGTCTTGCACCAAAGCCCAACATCACCGCGTCATACTCTTCATCAAGTTCTTTAAGGCGTGCTGCATCTACTCTGTGATTATTCACAATTGAAACTGCTTCCATTTCAAGCACAAGGTCAATATCTTTTTGGTATTTCCCAATAGGCATTCTGTATTCAGGTACACCTACTGCCACTTCGCCACCATTGACTGGCAACTCTTCAAAGATATCTACTTGTATACCCTCAAGCGCCAGATAATACGCAGCAGTCAAACCGGCAGGTCCTGCACCGATGATAGCAACTTTTTTACCATCATTTCTCAATGGCTTAGGCTCTGAAGGATGCAGCCAAGGCAATTCATGGTCTGTTTCATAGTCAGCACCCAAACGCTTCAACTCCATAATAGAGATAGGTTCGTCAAGGTTTGTACGTCTACAGGCATCTTCACAAGGGTGAGGACAGACACGGCCACAGGTATGTGCTAAAGGCATGGTCTGTCTTGTCGCAGCCAAAGAGTCTGTAAAGACCATATCTCTTACACCTTCGATGTATGCAGGAATGTCTACATGTGCAGGACACATGTCTGTACACGGTGCAGTTACTTTTGCGATGTACGACGTATCTCCGGCATAATGTTTAGACGGTATCTGCGCATCGATACAGGTATCGAACTGCTCTTTATAATGTTCCATCAGATCCAAAATAGGTTTAGGTACCGTTTTCCCTATCTCACATTTAGAAGTACTCATCATTGTTTTTGAGATCTCTTTTAAATGTGCTACATCATCGTGTGAGCCTTCTCCACGCGCAATCTTGTCGAGTAAATCATAGAGAATCCTGCCACCCCATCTTCCTGGAGCACAACGGCCACATGCTTCAGAGTACTCCTGGTACTGTGCTGCATACTGTGATGCCAATTCAACCGCATCTATATCTTCGTCAAAGATGGCAACGCCGTCCCAACCTATAAATGCTTTTGAATTGGTATCTCCATAATATGTTTCTGGCAGCTTAAATCCAGATTCACCCCACTCGAGCGCCGGTTTACCACGATTGTCGATAAACTCGTCCCTCCAAGTAGAGAATACAATGCCTGACATTATTTAGCCTTTGGCTTTGTAGTTTTACTGGCAGCTGGTTTCTTAACTGCTGGCTTTTTGGCTACAGGTTTTTTTGCTGGCGTTGCTTTAGCTGCAGGCTTTTTTGCAGCTGCCGGTTTAGCCGCTGTTTCTTTTGCTTTGGCTTCCGCTTCTTCTTTCGCTTTGGCATCTGCAGCTTCTTTGTCAGCTTTGGCTTTTGCCTCAGCTTCCTCTTTCGCTTTTGTTTCTGCCTCTGCTTTTTCGGCTGCTGCTTTTTCTTTTTCTTCAGCGGCAGCTTTTTGGGCATCTTCTTTGGCTTTTGCTTCAGCCGCTACTTTGTCTGCTTCGGCTTTCTCTTGGGCAGCAATACGCGCTTCTTCTGCTTTTTTCTCTTCTTCGATACGTGCAGCTTCTATCTTCTCCGCTCTCTCTTTACGTGTGGCTTCATCTACTTTTTTAACAACAACGGTCCAGTCCACTTCATTGAACTTCAATGAGTTCATAAGGTCGTGACCTGTTGCTTTAATGACATCAGCAGATTTTTGGATAGAAGAAAAATCACCCACTTCAAACAGGAAAATTCCTACTTCACCAACTTTGATACCTTTATCGATAAGCTCAACCATTCTGTCGTAAAAATCATCTTTTAAGTGTCTTAAATCATATCTTTGCATTATCTGTCCACCTCTCCAAATACGATGTTGGTTGTACCAATAATAGTAACAACATCTGCGATGTATGTACCCACAAGAAGATCTTGAAGCAATCCGGTGTGGAAGAAACTCGGTGCTCTACACTTCAGTCTATACGCATAAGGCTCTCCCTCTGACTTGATGTAGAAACCAAGTTCACCTTTTGGTGACTCAGTAGGTACATACACTTCACCTTTTGGCGGTCGCATTCCCTGTGTTACAAGAACAAAGTGCTGCATAAGCGCGTAGTTCTGTGTCATGATCTCTTCTTTTGGTGCTGAAATGTACTGTGGCGCATGTGCCATAAGTCCAGGTTCTGACTCTTTATACATAGGAATAAGCTGTCTAATGATTCTTGTAGACTGTTTCATCTCTTCCATATAAAGTCTGTAACGTCCGTAAGAGTCACATCTGTCAGACGTAGGAATATCAAAATCCAACTCAGAGTAAAGCTCATACGGCTCCTCTTTTCTAATGTCCCACTTCACGCCAGAGCCTCTTAACATTGGACCTGAACATCCCCATGAAAGTGCATCTTCCGCAGAGATAACCCCTACATCTTCAAGACGCATTTTCCAAATACGGTTCTCTTTAAGAAGTGCATCATAGGTATGTTCCAGTTCATACTCTACCTTATCACAGAATGCAATTATTTTTTCGATCCATCCCTCCGGAAGATCCAAAGGTACCCCACCGATACGTACCGCAGAGTGTGTCAATCTTGCACCACAGTAATCTTCCATAAGATCCATCGCAAACTCACGTTCACGGAAAGCGTAGAGGAATACGGACATTGCACCGACATCCAAAGCGTGTGTAGCGATGAAGAAAAGGTGAGAGATGATCCTGTTTAGTTCAAGTAACATTGTTCTAATGGTTTGTGCTCTTCTTGGTGCTTCAATACCCAAAAGTTTCTCCACAGCCAAAGCATAGGCGTAATTGTTTGACGTAGAAGCAATATAATCTAGTCTGTCTGTTGTTGGCAAAAACTCATTATAGGTCATATTTTCTGCCATTTTTTCGATACCTCTGTGAAGGTAACCGATATCTGGGTAGGCTTTCACGACCTGCTCACCGTCCAACTCTAAAACCAGTCTCAACTGACCGTGTGCAGAAGGGTGCTGAGGACCAAAGTTGATAACCATTGTGTTATCTTCACGCTCAAAATTGAGGTTTTCAAAAAATGGCGTTAATTTATTGACTTGTTGCATGCTCTCCCCTTATCTTCTCTCATCTAATGTTTTAGATGAAGTTGTATAGTCTACCAGTAAAGTATCACTGTATTCAATGGCTTGTTCTTTTTCTCCCGAAGAGATATCCGCATCAAATGGTACTTCATATCCTACTCTTGAGAAACGTTTTGTATCATATCTGTCAACACGTGCCGGGTCTCTGTTCTCAGGACCGATCACATCTCGGTACTCTTTACCGAAGATCTTGTCTACTTCATACCATGAAGCGAACTCATCTCCTATCATAGGGTACGTTTTAAGAAGCGGGTGTCCTTCCCAGTCATCAGGCATAAGAATACGCTTAAGGAAAGGATGGTTGTTTACTTTAATACCGAACATATCGAACATTTCACGCTCAGCGAAGTTTGACGATTTATAAAGAGAAGTGACTGACTCGATCGCTTCATCTTTTTTAATACGACAAACCACTCTGACCCTTTTTGCTTCTGTTACATTAAGAAGCTGCCAGAAGAGTTCAAACTCTCCGTCTTTTGCCAGGTAATCTACAGCCGATTGTTCAGAACACTGTGTGTAACCGCATTTCTCTTTAAGCAGAGTCATGACTTCAAGGTTTGTTGTGGCATCTATATGGACAACCAACTGCCCGATCTCAACATAAGACTCTTTTGAAAGTTTTCCCAGTGTTTTTACAACAGCTGCGAAGTGTGAATTTTCTTCTACTTCCAATCTGGGAACACGCGGTGCTACCCAGTATCTGTCTGTATAGTATGATTTTCCCTGAACATTGTCTTTTGGTACGTATTTTCTCATTACACTAACCTCAAGTTCTGTTTTGTATTGTTATTCATATTTGCTGACTCTCTTCTGATCTTCTTTTGAAGCATCATCAATGCATACTGAAGTGTCTCAGGTCTTGGTGCACAGCCAGGAAGGTAAATGTCCACAGGAATGATTCTGTCCACCCCTTGTACCGTTGCATAAGTGTTGAACATACCACCGGTATTGGCACAAGAACCCATGGAGATGACCCATTTAGGCTCTGTCATCTGGTCATAGAGTCTTCTTGCAAACTCTGAGTGCTTTTTAGACAATGTTCCCGCAAGGATCATGACATCTGCCTGTCTTGGAGAAGCTCTAAAGATCGTTCCCATTCTGTCAAAGTCATAACGAGATGCACCCGATGCCATCATTTCGATCGCACAACATGCGAGTCCATAGGTAAGAGGCCAAAGCGAGTTCGATCGCCCCCAGTTCACTAGTTTGTCTACCGAAGTCAGTGCTATCGGTAAGCCTGCTGCTGAGGCGTAATTTACTTGATGCTGTGCCATTCAAGTGCTCCTTTTTTCCATGCATATACGAAACCAATCGTAAGTAGTAATATAAATAGTATCATCTCTGTAAATCCGAACCAGCCAAGTAGTTTAAAGTCGATCGCCCATGGGAACATAAAAATGATCTCCACATCAAACAAAATGAACAAAAGTGCTATAAGGTAAAACTGTACTGAGATCGTGTTTGGTTGTTTTGTTACCTCAGGCCCACACTCGTAAATACTAAGCTTGAGCTTTTCAGTATCGAGTTTTGCCAACTTTCGGGAAACAAATCTTGCCAAAGCCAGTGTTGCTGGGAAAGCAACGACTGTCAAGGCAAATAGTACAAATACACCAAAATATGGATTTGCTGTAATAACATGAGTCATATTAATTCCTTAACTATATTAATTCGAGAGTCTTCTCAGAATATTACCTTTATATTATCTGAAAGATGGTTAAAGTATTTTGCACTCTATTTGCTTTAGTATGCTACTTCAATGCGATGTAACTATGTGAAACAAAAAAATAGTGATACAATAGCAAGAAAACAATCAGATTGTTTGATTTAAAATAAGAACGTAACAATCAAAGGCCGTAGATCTCATGAATAAAAATCAGTTTACCAACATACTTTACTGGATTGCTATGGCAGGCATTGCTCTTTACTTTTCCTATACAAAAGGGTGGATACTTGCAGACTTCAAATTCATTACGCCAAAACAGGCACAGGTTCTCATAGAAAAGGACCAAAATGTAACACTTTTGGACGTAAGAACTATTAACGAATTCAAAGAGGGTCATATCAGAGGTGCTACACTCATACCATTGAGTAAGCTTGAGAGTAATCTTGCCAAGTTAAACGATTCAAAAAACAAACAAATCGTCGTCTACTGCCGATCAGGAAGCAGATCAGTCGCCGCATCCCGCATCTTAAAAGCACATGGCTTCACACCGTTAAATGTGAAGACCGGGATGATAGGACTGCTGGGTACAGACCTGGAGATAGTCAAGTAGTTAGGTGGGTGGGAACCCTAAACTTGTTTAGGTCTTATTCTGTTTTGGTACATATACTACAACTTTATACTCTCTTAAACAAGTTTAGGGTTTCTGGTTCCTGTTTTAAACCTTGAACCCCATACTTTTTTTACCTTCAAAACTTGAGCCTAACTCTTTTTCTATCTCTTCGAGGAAATCCTGGTTTCCGAAAACAGACTCGTCACGTACCGCTACTTTATAAGCTGTGTTCTTAATGATAAGATTGATCTGCCCGCCGGTGAGTTCGTACTTTGCCAAAGCTTCTACATCGAAGTCTTCTGTATAGTCTGCTTTTTCAGGCAGCATAAATTGCCAGAGGCGCAAACGTTGTTTTTTACCGGGTTTTTTAAACTCAATCTTGTAATTAAAACGTCTCGAGAAAGCTTTGTCTATGTTTCCAAGAAGGTTAGTAGTAGCGATGAGAATACCTTCGAACTTTTCGATCTGTTCGAGGAAGATATTTTGCATCTGGTTGTGCATTTTGTCAGCTGAAGACCCCTGTCCTTCGCTTCGTGAACTCAAGAACTGGTCTGCTTCGTTTAGCAGCAGTATGGGTTCCACTTTTGCTTTTTTGGAAAGATCCTTAAAGTCATCGAATATCTTTCTGACATTCTTTTCACTCTCTCCTACATACATCGACAAGATCTTCGAACAGTCAAATGACAAAATGGGTTTTTTAAGTGTCTTAGCCAAAGAGACAGCGGTCATCGTTTTACCCGTTCCCGCTGCACCGTAAAATATGATACGCGCATCAATGGTCTTACGCTTGTCTTTGATGCCCCACTCTCTCAACTTTTTAAACACTTCTTTGTCAACCTGTTTGACAACATTATTGAGGGTCTCCCTAGTCTTGGGGTGCAGCACCACATCGTCCAGTGTGGTAAGTGGTTTAAGATATTCGAAAAGTTCCTGTTCCTGTACCAGTGCATCCAGTTTCAGTTTGGTGACTTTTTTGTTCTTTTTTGGGTGAATAATACGCTGCATCACCTCTTCCTGCAAGTAAAATGCGCGTGAGACACCGCCGAACATATTGAGTATCTCTTCGTAGTCGATGATCTCTTCGGTAATAAGCTTCGCACCGTCTTCAAGTAAAGAACGGTTCTTTATCTTCTCATACTCATCAAAAGAGATGAGTTCTATGAGCGTATTCATATCTCTGAACTGCCCTTCTCCACCGGAATACTCCTCTTTTAAAAGTGCCAAAAAGATACGTTTTTCTTTGTCATCCAAACCTTTCTCTTTAAAGAACTCTTCTACCACAATAGGCGCATCAGTCATCTTCAAACGCTCTTCAATACGTGTTGTCAAAAGTGTCAACTTGTTTTTGAGTCGTCCGATGCTCAAAGAGTTGTCGGCAAAACCTTGTTTGAAAGTTGAGATTTTATGCAGTAGCTCCACCATATCGAACTGGTCCTGGAGGTACTCCAGGTGATCTGTGTAAGGCTTGACTTCAGGAAGGTAAACTTCAAGTGAACCCTCTTCAAGCAGACGAAGCAGCGCAATACTCGGAGTAATGGAGGTGTTAAGCAGTTCCAGTTTTGAAGCTTCATGGGCTTTGACCTGTCCAAAACTCATTTGTATCATCCAACCCAAATCTAAAAGGTTTTTTACCAATCCAAGCTTGGAGATATACGCATAATTATCTTCAGGAAAATTCTCTCTCAACATTTCAAGAACAGGGATCTCTTCTCCTCCTTTGACATAACGTTTACAGACATACTGCACAAGTTTCGCTTCTGCTTTGGTACATTTCAAATGTTTGTAGATAGATGTTTTACTTACATCTTTGGCTTCAATAAAATCAATAAGATACTTCAACTCTTTTCCTAACTTTTATAATATTTTTACACTATTTCTTTGCAGTATAACAAATGTTTGATATACTCTTACATAAGAAGATTATACCTAGCAAGGAGTTTATGATGCGTTTATTGTTGTTTGTTTCCATATTTTTCACTTTCTCACTGGCTGAGATAACCATGATTCAGGACCCTAAAAGTTCTCTAATGTGGGAAGATACGTCACATGTCAGAGAAAGCAAGATTACCCAGATTAGAGCAAGAGAGTACTGTTCTGAATTAAAACTAGGAGGTTTTGAAGACTGGAGACTTCCTACTATTCAGGAACTGCTGACCATTATTGACTACACACGTACTTCTCCTGCCATACTTTCTGCATTTTCTTACACAGAAGATGAATCTTTCTACTGGTCTAAAACCCGTGTTGCAGATGAAGATGATGCCTTTTGGGGTGTCAACTTTAAACGTGGTGCAAGTTCTAAAGCTTCAGAATATTATGACCGCTATGTACGCTGCGTAAGAGACAGTAAATAGTTGATGAATTGGTTCAATCTGTTCTTTTCAAAACCGCTCTCCTCTGAATTGGAGATCAGTTCTGCTAATGGGTTTCATCTTAGACCTGTGGCACAGTTTGTTTCTGTTGCCAAAAAATACAAGGCTGACATAAACGCTACCTTTAAAGGTAAAACTGTCTCTGCCAAAGCCGTCAATGCACTGTTGTCACTTTCTCTAGAAAAAGGTGACAGTTTCACACTAACATGCCAAGGCAAAGATGCCCAAGAAGCTATGCAAGCGCTAAATGACATTTTTCATACGTTAATGCAGGAAGATACAGAAGTGGCAGCCATACAAAAAGAGACCTCCGACTATGAAGGCACGACGCTTGAAGGTGAGATCATTGCACAAGGTATCGCCATAGCAGCACTTTACACTTACACCGAGCATCAGACAGAACATAAAAGTGGTCTTGAATTTAAAGAGGCCTTTGAAAAAAGTCTTGAAGAACTTGAAAGTATGCATACTGAGACCAAAGAGAACTCCACTGCAGACATTTATCTTGCACAAAAAGAGCTTTTGGCCTCTCTTCAAAATGAGGTGACAGACCTTGAGACATTGGAACAAAACATAAAAGATGCAAGTACACAACTCTCAGGTACAAAACTTGAAGCAAAAATTTCAGACTATAAAGACATTTTACATCGTGTCAAAAAACATTTGGGCTGGGAGACAGAAATCATTTTCCCAGAGAGTTCTTTTATACTTTTAGCAAACGATCTTTTACCAAGTCAGATAGAAAAACTGATAGAAACTTCCATTACGGGGGTCATACTGAAAGAGACTTCTTTAAATTCTCATACTGCTATACTGCTTAGAGCTTCGGGCATCCCATCGCTTATTGTAAAAGAGCTTGACCTTGAAGAAAATTCGGAAATTATTTTGGATGCACATGCCGGTCTTGTTGTTACAGAACCCAGTCAAAAAGACCTTGACTATGCGAAGCAAAGACTTTTAGAAGACAAAAAAAGAGAAATTATCGCCAGAGAAAAACGTTTTGACAAAGCCTATACAACAAAAGGTAAAGAGGTGAAGGTTTTAGCAAATGTGACCGATGTAAACTCTGCCAAAGTAGCCAAAGAAGAGGGAGCCCAAGGTATTGGTCTGCTGCGTACAGAGTTTCTTTTCAAAGAAGAGAAACCCTCTTTGAAGCTACAAACAGAAGCCTACAAAAAGATCTTTGCACTCTTCGATGAGATCACGGTACGTACTCTGGATGTCGGGGGAGACAAAGCACTGCCCTACATTGACCTGATTCAAGAAGAGAACCCGTTTTTGGGCATACGAGGTGTTAGACTTTTTCAAACGCACCCTGAAATACTTTCTGAGCAGTTACATGCCATCTTTTTGGCTTCAGAAGGTGCAGAGATCAAGATCATGTTTCCTATGGTAAGCTCTGTGGAAGAGTTTGTTGAAGCCAAGAAGTTTGCAGAGGCACTTGCACAAAAACTGCAGATAGATATTTCAAACATTCTCTTTGGCATCATGATAGAAGTGCCTTCTGTACTTTTTTTACTTGAGTCCTTCAATGAAGTGGTAGATTTTTATTCCATAGGCACCAATGACCTGACCCAATACCTCTTTGCCATAGAACGCACCCATGCTACACTCAAGACAAACGACCTCTCCCCTGCTGTTTTTGATGCTATTGCTCTCATTGTCCAGAAGGCAAACAAACCTGTAAGCATTTGCGGAGAGTTGGCAGCCAATGAAAAAGCCATTCCGACACTTTTAAATATCGGGATTGAGACACTCAGTGTTTCAGGAAAAAATATTACACAAACCAAGGAAATCATTAGACATGTTTAATTTACTACAGCGTATCGGTAAAGCGCTTATGACCCCTATTGCCGTCCTTCCTGTAGCGGCACTGCTTTTACGTTTAGGTTTTGGAGACATTTTTGACGGACAAATTGCTCTTATTATGAAATCTGCAGGAGATGCCATATTTGCCAATCTTGATATGCTTTTTGGTATCGGTATTGCATACGGTCTGGCAAAGAACAATGACGGAGCAGCTGCACTTTCGGGAGCCATAGGGGTACTCATTGCCAAAGCGGTCTACCTCAGCATTGATGACTCTGTCAATATGGGCGTCTTTGTCGGTATCATTATTGGGGTACTTGCCGGAACACTTTATAACCGTTTTCATGACATCAAAGTCCCTGAATTTTTAGGCTTTTTTGGAGGTAAACGCTTTGTGCCTATCATTACGGCTCTCTCTTCTATTCTTGTTGGTGTGCTTGCCGGGTATTTCTGGCACTATGCACAAGGCGGCATAGACGCCTTTTCCAATATGATCATTGGGCTGAATGAAGTAGGTACGTTTATTTACGGTACACTCAACCGTCTGCTTATCCCACTTGGTCTGCACCACATCCTCAACTCTGTCTTTTGGTTCCAGTTGGGAGAATACACGTACATGAAAGATGGCGTTGAAGTGGTTGCCAACGGTGATTTGCACCGTTTCTTTGCCGGTGATCCGACTGCCGGTGTCTACATGTCAGGCTTTTACCTTGTCATGATGTTCGGTCTGCCTGCTATGACTTATGCGATCTACCTCAACACGCCTAAGGCTTACCGTAAAAAAGCCGGTGCCATTTTAGCAGGGGTAGCGTTTACATCTTTTTTGACAGGAATCACAGAACCTCTTGAATTTCTCTTTCTTTTTGTTGCACCACCATTATTTGTTCTACATGCTCTACTGACAGGACTTGCACTTGCAACCGCACAACTCTTCAATATTCATGCAGGTTTTGGTTTTTCTGCGGGATTCATTGACTACGTCATTAACTATAAACTTTCGACCAACGCTTTACTGCTCTTGCCTTTAGGTGCGGTATTTGCAGTTCTCTATTTTGTACTCTCTTATTATTTGATCAAAATACTGAAACTAAAAATACTGGAAACAGAACTCAAAGAAGAGGATAATGAGTGTGAAGTTTCCAATGAAGCACTGGCATTCATCACGGCCCTTGGAGGCGTTGATAATATTGTCCAAACAGATGCCTGTATTACCCGTCTGCGTATGTCAGTTGTTGATAGTTCAGCTTTAAAAGATGAAGACTTTATGAGACTGGGTGCAAAAGGGGTTATCCGTCCAGATAAAAAATCTATTCAGATTGTGCTTGGTGCGAAGGCTGAGGGAGTTGCGGAGGGGATAAAAGAGGCGTTGAAATAGAAATACGGTATCTTGCTCCCATCGTCCCTGATGGGAGCTGATGCTGCATGCATTCCCACCGAGGACGGATGAGGAACGAGAAATGATTACTCATCATCCTTTTTCTTCTTCGGAGACTTCAGAACAACAAAAAAAGCCACTAAAATAATCGCATACACCACATAATACCAAATATTATCACTCTTCATCAAGATACCTCCATAATAGCATCACCGCTTTTTACAGCATTGCTGTTTTTATTGATCTCGCTGTATTTACTCTCATCTGTCACCAAAACAGGGGTAATGATATCTTTGGCATTGGCTTTAATATACTCAAGATCTACTTTGATGACCGGATCGCCGGCTTTTACTGCTTCACCCTCCTGGGCTAAACGCTCAAACCCTTCTCCTCCAAGTGCTACTGTTTCAAGACCAATGTGTACCAACACTTCCAAGTCTTGTTTATTTTTTACGGAAAAGGCATGGTTGGTAGAAAATATTTTAGTGATGACACCGTCTATGGGTGAGGCAAACACATCTCCTATGGGTAAAATGGCAAGACCATCTCCTGCCATTTTTCCTGCAAAAACTTCATCATTGACATTTTCCAATGCAATGAGTTGACCATCTACTGGTGCATAGATGACTCTTGGTTTTCTTTTTAAAAATCCAAACATTTAGACTCTCCTGTATTTTACTTCGCCTGCAACGATTGTTGTAATGATACTGAAATCTTCATCAAAAATGACTATATCCGCATCATATCCCTCTTTTAACTGACCTTTTTTGATGCCAAGTTTTTTTGCAGGTGCTTTTGTAACCGCAGAGACTGCTTCCAGCCTATTCATAGAAGTATGTTTCACCATGTTGGCTAAAGCTTCATTCAATTTCAAAACTGAACCTGCTAATGTGCCGTCATCCAAGGTGGCTTTTCCATTTTCAACTTTAACAGACTGCCCTCCCAGATCGTACGTACCGCAATGCATACACCCCGCCCGCATAGAATCTGTGATGAGCATGAGCTTCTCTCTTTTTACTTTGTATGTAAGATCCAACACAGAGGGATGTGTATGCACAAGATCCGCAATGATGTCACAACTCACATCCGAATCCAACACTGCCCCAACAATACCGGGTTTTCTGTGATGGTAAGGGTTCATTGCATTAAATAGATGCGTGGCATGGCTGACACCCCAGGTAAAACTCTTTTTACTCTCTTCATAAGAAGCATCTGAATGCCCGATGCTCAATACAATATGCGGATACTCTTTTGCAAGAAGTTTAATGAACGCTTCTGCCCCCTCCACTTCGGGTGCAAGGGTGATCATTTTTACCTCTTCGAGATACTTTTCAATAAGTGTAAGGTTTGGGTTTTGTATATAATTTTTGTCTTGTGCACCGTGTTTGTCAGCGTTAATAAACGGACCCTCCAGATGGATACCAAGTATCTCCGCACCGCTTACACTTTTTCCATGAGTCTGAATATTTTGTAAAGCATTGTCAATCACTTCTGTTGACATAGTCATCGTTGTGGCAAGCAAAGAAGTCGTGCCAGTTTGAAGTACTGTCGTGGAGAGTGTTTCCAAAGCTTCAGGGGTACCATCCATGACATCATCACCGCCTGCACCATGTATATGCAAATCTATGAACCCTGCTGAGACATACGCACCTTTGGCATCAATGACTTCAATATTGTCTAGGTTTACATCCCTGTCTATCTTTACGATCTTATTGTCAAAACAGAGTATGTGATCTTCAATAATTTCATCGCAGGTAATGATCTTTGCATTGACTATGGCTAACTTAGACATTGTCTTCTTTAAGCTGCTCTTTTAAAACACGTTTGAGTACCTTACCTGTTGCATTTTTAGGTAACTCTTCTATGAAGTGAATATGTTTCGGCATTTTGTAGTTGGCAAGCTTCTCTTTCATATACTTTTTCAATGCCTTTTCATCAATATGATCAACACCCTCTTCCAATTCAAGATAAGCTACAGGTACTTCTCCGCTACGCTCGTCTACAATACCGACTACCGCAGAAGCTTTCACCCCTTTAAAACTGTCTATGACCTCTTCTATACCTCGTGGGTAAATATTGATCCCCTTGGAGATGATAAGGTCTTTTTTTCTGTCTACAATAAAGAGGAAACCTTCGTCATCTAGGTATCCCATGTCTCCGGTCAGAAGCCAACCGTTCACAACTGTCTCTTCTGTCGCTGTCGGACGGTTCAGGTACCCCATCATCACGTTGTCACCTTTGTAGATGATGTCACCTACCGTACCCACAGAGACTTCATTGAGATCTTCATCGACGATCTTCACTTCATTGCCATACATAGCCCGACCCACAGAACCGGCCTTTTGTCTTTGAATGGTATTGACCGAAACCACCGGACTGGCTTCACTCAAACCATACCCTTCAAGCAATTTTGCTTTTTTGAACTTTTGAGACATGGCATCCAGTGTTTTTGGCTGCAGTGCCGCTGCTCCGGAAATGAACGCACGGATGTTATTGAACCATAAAAAATACCAGGGCAGTTTTGCCTTTGCCAAAGCATTATAAACATCAGGGATACCAAAAAAGAGTGTGACCCTTTTGACCAGTGTTTGTTTGAAGATATTGGCAAAAGGCAGCATGGATCTTATGATAACCAGAGAACCACCCACATAGAGAGGCATGGCGACACCAACGGTAAAGGTAAAGGCGTGAAACATAGGCAAAAAGACAATGACCCTGTCTTTTGAAGTAACTTCAATGAGTTGTTTTGAGTACTCCATGTTAGAAAGTAGATTCTTGTTGCTTAACATGGCACCTTTAGGGTTGCCTGTTGTTCCCGAAGTGTAGATGATAAGGGCACAATCTTCCAACGATCTCGGTATTTGTTCAAGCTTAGCATCCAGATGCCATGCATCTTCAAAAGAGGAAACTTTTTTCTCTTTTGAAGAGACACCTTCCCAAAGGATATTTTGACAGATACTGTTTTTGGAAACCACTTTTTCATGTATCTGTGAAGCTACAAGCATTTTTGCTTTGGAGTCTTGTAATATATAGTCCAACTCTTCAGATTTTAAAAATGTATTGACCGGTACAGAGATAGCACCTATTTTAGAAATGGCAAAGATCGCATAGATGAATTCAGGTGAATTTCTAAGAAAGAGAGCTACTGTGTCACCCTCTTCTATACCTTGTTCTTTAAAATACACAGCAAGTTTATCTACCTTTTCCAAGATTTGACCATAGCTGATCTTCTCATCATCTACAAACAACGCCACTTTTTTGTGACGCTTTGCTGCCTGTGTGCTAATGATCTCGTAAAGGTTGGAAAACTGTACTGCCATACTAGAACTCGTATGCCATACCGAGTGTTGTGAGGAATGCACCGCCACCG
>FXBE01000016.1_pt1 | contig 21788 bp, 21 predicted proteins | sample 5335311 | NCBI WGS metagenome assembly FXBE01 (sample SAMEA103928390, study PRJEB20085) | sediment metagenome | biome: marine biome; feature: hydrothermal vent; material: sediment | place: Atlantic Ocean | collected 2013-08-06T02:46:56 | depth 0.05 m | reverse complement strand
CAAATTTGTCTCATCACGTTCGGGACGGAGAGTGCCGGAGAAGACCTTGCATCTGCTGGCACTGTTCGGAGGTTCACCCGCTGCACTTTTGGCACAGCATCTCTTCAGGCATAAAGTTTCCAAGTCTTCGTTTCAATGGATCTTCCAGGGAACTGTACTGCTTCAGGTAATACTTTATTGGTACTTCAAATCATATTTGTTGTAATATAGGAATAAACGTACACCGAACTTTATTATCTTAAGTTAAATACAAGATCATAGTATTCATATATTTGAAGGAATAATATGGGCAATCCAATAATTGCAGATAACAAACCAGTTAAGGTAAGTCTTTCCAAAGGACAGGAATATCATTTTTGTACATGTGGCAGATCTAAAAGCCAGCCATTTTGCGATGGTTCGCATACAGGTACATCATTTACTCCCAGAGTCATTGTTTCTGATGAAGCCTATTTGTGTGCATGCAAACATACTGGTAACACACCTTTTTGTGATGGTACACATACACAGTTCAGCGCAGAAGATGTAGGAAAAGAAGGACCTGGAACAACATCAAAACCTTCTGAATTACCTACAGCTGTAGCAACAGTGGAAGAGCCTACCGTAGAATTTATACACCAGCTTGCCCGTGAAGGCTTATCCAAACTGGGACATCATGGTAAAATGACATCGATGGGTGTGCCGCGTCATAAATTACCCCATTGGGATGATTTACAAATAATGGCAGCGCAAATGGCTACCAAGCCATTACTCGAAGAGATACCTGTCGGTACGGAACTGATTATTGGACCCGAAGCTAAAAAACCACTGGTATTAAAAATCCCTTTATTTGTTTCCGACATGAGCTTCGGCGCATTATCTGAAGAGGCAAAAATAGCTTTAGCCAAGGGCGCAAATCTTGCAGGCACTGGTATATGTTCAGGTGAAGGAGGTATGTTACCTGAAGAACAGGAAGCAAATGCCCGTTACTTTTATGAATATGCCAGTGCCGGCTTTGGCTATAATGAAGAACTGCTGCATTAAAGTACAAGCCTTTCACTTTAAAGGCGGACAAGGTGCTAAAACGGGCACGGGAGGCCATCTCCCGGCTAACAAAAATATAGGTAAGATATCACAGGTTAGAGATATTCCTGAAGGTCAGCCTGCTATCTCTCCCCCGACATTCAAAGATCTTTCCTCAGCTAAAGATTTTAAACAGTTTGCAGACCGTGTTAGAGAAGTTACAGGGGGTATTCCTATTGGTTTTAAACTCAGCGCAAACCATATAGAAAAAGATATTCAGTTCGCACTGGATGCCAGTGCGGATTACATCATATTGGATGGACGCGGTGGCGGCACAGGTGCTGCACCTGAGATGTTTAGAGACCATATCTCTGTGCCGACCATACCTGCGCTTGCACGAGCACGCAAGTACCTGGACAAACAAGGTGCCAGTGGCCGTGTGACGCTTATCATTACTGGTGGCTTACGTGTGCCTATTGACTTTGTTAAAGCCCTGGCCCTTGGTGCTGACGGTATTGCTGTTTCAAATAGTGCCATGCAGGCAATTGGTTGTGTCGCTGCAAGAATATGCAATACAAATAACTGTCCCGCGGGTATAGCCACACAAAACAAAGACTTACGTCAAAAATTAAATATTGAAAAATCATCGAAACAACTGCATAACTTTTTTGACGCTTCAATCGAACTCATGCAAGTCATGGCACGTGCCTGCGGTCATAATGATTTAAGCCAATTCAACAACAACGACTTGGCAACCTGGCATCGCGAAATGGCACTGCTTTCAGGGGTGTCTTACTCAGGAGCCATGGACATAAAATAAGGAGAAGCGCATGAAGAATTCTAATGAAGATACCTTGCACCCTTGGGTCGAGGAGCTTCATTTCAATGGATCTTTCGGAAAACTGTACTGCTGCAGGGCATATTGTACTGGTACTTAAAATCATATTTGCTATAATACGCGGATGAAAATACAATTAACCCTATTTTCTATGATGTTGATGTTCCTGCTTTCTGCATGTACCACATCTGACCCTGAACCGAAATGCACCACAAAACCCATTGCCTATCAGGGCTTTTTAGAGAGTAAAAAGGTTAAAAAGTAAGATACATTTTTCTGTCCTCATCGCTTAACTGGATAAAGCAGTGCCCTCCTAAGGCGTAGCTCGAGGTTCGAGTCCTCGTGGGGATACCAAGCATCAATTCATAACACAATTTCTGTTTTAAAATAGGAAAAAAAGAAAATACTTAAGTTTCAAACTTGATTCTAGTCAGAATAACACAATTTATTTTTAACATTTGAATGCTGCATCTTGATACCGGCATAGGTGTCATCCGCATTGAAAACACAGGCAAACTCTTTCAAATGGGTACTGTCCTCACTGTATTTACCGTAAATGATCTTTGCGCCTCTGTGGTATTCGATAGGATAGAGATAGATATCTTCGGTATAGATACCGAACTCCCGTGAAACTTCCTGTTTGCAGTAGTACGGCATTCTTTTTTCAGAAATGATTTTATATAGGTCATCACTTGGTATGGACTCTGTATCTGCACATCCGGCTATGCCGACGATAGCCAGCCCCATCACTGCGAAAGTTACTGCTTTATTCATATGTTGTTCCCTGTTTTAGTATTTAAATCATACCCAATATATGCTTATGCATTTGTCATCATCTATTATTAGAGGTGCCCTTAATTAATTGTTATCTATTATCGACTATACTTTTGCATCTTAAAAAAGGATTTAACCATGATCAAAAAATTACTTCTTGGTGCAGTGATCACTTCCGCTGCCCTATTCGCACTTCCGAACAATGAACTGCAGCTCACCGTACTTGCCAAAGCGGCACAGAAAAAAGCAGTGGTGCTTTCAACTATGAATCTTAAAGGTAAAACAAAAGAGCAGTTTGGAAAACTTTATGATGAATATCAGCAAAAACTGATGGAGAGAGGCATGAAGCATCTGGCCCTCCTCAGAAACTATGCTGCCAACTATCAGCAAATGACCAATGAGACCTCTGACCAACTCATTATCAAATGGGCGGGACTTGAAGAAGCGGAACTTAAACTGAAAAAAGAGTATATTTTGAAATTTAGAAAATTCCTCTCTTCTGCAGAGGTCATGCGTTATTTTCAGATAGAGAACCGTTTCAAGATCCTGCGTGAAGCAAAAACCATGAAAATGATCCCACTGGCAACACCGCCTGCACTCTCGGCAGATATGGCCATTATTACGACTGAAGCAAAAGTTGATGACAGCAATAAAAGTCAATAATATTCACGTCTCTATTTGGTTTCAACTACCGGAATAGAGACACTTCGACCACTTAACTGACAGAGTCTTTATCGCCTACTGTGCTTTTCTGTATCTCTGCAGGTTTTTCCTCTTTTATCTCTTTCTTCTCTGTCTTCTCTGTCTTTGGTGTTTGATTGAACTCATCTGTGATCTCTACCGCATTTGTCTTGACAGGATCTTTTTTAACTGCTTTCTGTTTCTTCTGTTCTTTACTGGAAGAGGATTCTGTTTTTTCTCCACTCTTCTTTTCCACTTTGGAAGGTGCGGAAGTGACTGCAGCAGAGCTTTTCTTTGCTGTGCTGATCTTAGAGACTGTGATCACAAGTTTTCCGTTTTTATAACCGGCCTTGATACTGTTCTCGTCTGCATCATTCGGTAGCGTTGTACTTTGCTGGTACATACGTACAGAGCGCGAGGTGCTGAGCGTATTGTTGTTTTTGTTCTCTTTTTCCTCTACGATCTTGGCAGAGACCGACATAACGCCGTTATCGGTATTGATATTGATGTGGTTCTCTTTGTTTTCAGGGATGTTGGTCATTAACTCATAATGGTCACCCTTGTCCGAAAACTGGTTCTGTACAGCCATTTTGTACGTTCCCAGAGGACTCACCAGTCCTGAAGAACGCTGTTGCCTTCTGTGCTGCATACGACTGAACATCTGGTCCATATTTTTTTGCATTTGAAGCATTTCTTTGAAAATATCATCTCCAAAAGGATCATTGAAGAACGGGTCATTCACTGGATTTTGTGCCTGAAGTGAGATGGTCGCAACCAAAGGTAATATGAAAATTGAAAGTTTTTTTGTTAACATTTTGTACTCCTAATGTTTTGATAGTCAAAGTATAAAAGATGAAGTTTAACCGTTTTTTAATATTCCGGGGATCTATAGTAAGATTAAAGTAGTACAATTATTGAGAAATATGCCAGATAAAGGATCTGTTTGAAAAAAAGAACAAAAATTGTTGCGACACTCGGGCCTGCATCAGACGCCTATGAGCAGATCATTGCATTGATGCGGGCCGGTGTCAATGTTTTTCGTCTCAACTTCTCCCACGGGACACATGAGTATCATCTGAACGTACTGACACGCATACGAAAAGCTATTGAAGAGACCGGTCTTATGACCGGTATCCTGCAGGATATCTCCGGCCCGAAGATACGGGTGTGTATGCTTGAAGAGGATTTCATACTGAAAAGCGGCGACAAGATCGAGTTTATGAAAAAAGAAGAGATCGTAGGTCACCGGGTTGAAGAAGGCCTGTACAGACTCTGCATCAATGAGCCTGCCATACTCAACCAACTTGCGGTCGGTGAGTATATCTATATGTATGACGGTATTATCCGTGCAGTGGTCACCAGCTCCCTGCCGGATAAAGTCATCGTTGAAATTGAAAATGACGGTATGCTCTCTTCCCGAAAAGGGGTGAACTTCCCCAATACGCGTCTGGGTATTGATGTATTGACCCAGAAAGATAAAAAAGATATGCTCTGGGGCGTTGAAAACAATGTTGATTTCATGGCTATCTCTTTTGTACAGAATGCGCAGGATATGCTTAACGCCAGAAAGATCATCCGCTCCTGTGGAGGCAGTACACAGATCTTTGCCAAAATTGAAAAATTCGATGCCGTTGAGAATATAGATGAGATTTTAGAGGTTTCTGACGGTATAATGGTTGCCAGAGGTGATCTTGGCATAGAGATCCCCTACTTTGATGTACCCTATACGCAAAAAATGCTCATACAAAAAGCAAATAATAAAAGTAAACCGGTCATTACCGCTACCCAAATGCTTCTCTCCATGACCACGAAAGAGACAGCAACCAGGGCAGAGATCTCCGATGTGGCAAATGCTGTGCTGGACGGTACCGATGCGGTGATGCTTTCTGAGGAGTCTGCCATCGGCCATAATCCTGTACTGGCGGTAGAGACCATGGTGCAGACCATTAATGCAGCGGAAGAGCACTACCCTTTCCACAAATTCAAAGACTTCAAAATGTATGATCGCGGTGACAAAATAGATGATGCGGCCGTGCGTCTTTCGGAGAGTCTGGACACTTCAGGTATCATTGCGATGACCACATCAGGAGGTTCTGCCAAAAAAATTGCACGGTATCGTCCAAGCAGACCGATCTACGCGATGACACATGACCTTGGCATTGCCTGTTCTTTGAGCATCGTCTGGGGGATCGTACCGGCATTTTCCGTCAAAAAAGATTCGCTCAAACATATGATCTCGGATGTGTTGGATCAGGGTATTCAGCGAGGGGTACTGGACCTTGAGAAAACCTATATACTTGTAGCCGGTGATCCGGTCGGAACACCCGGTTCTACCAATTTGATACGGGTACTCACCGGCCATGAGATGCGGTTCTTCTGTACACTGAAAAAGCATCATAGCTGACTTGATCGACAGTGTGCTTTTGTGAACAATTTGAGTTATAAATAAAGACATAGGTAAAGGAGACACAATGGCAACAGTTATTTCATACGGAGCAGCAGAGGTTGTAACAGATTCATGTTACTCCCCGAAGCGCAACAGCGGTATACATGAAGAGGTGATCTGTCTATTATGAAAATACAGCGTAAATCTTTATTCCTTATCTGTAAAACACCCAAAAGCGGTATGCGTATGATCACGATGGGCCTGATGGCAATGCTCAAGCGGGAAGTGCAGGATGTTGCCTTTTTCAAGCCACTGGTCGCCTCGGGAGAAGAGGATACAGACATCAAATTCATAACGCAGTATTTCAAACTCAAACAAGCCCCTGAAACAGCCTACGGTATGACCATAGACGAAGCAAAAATGCTTATTGCAAAAGAACAGGATCATACTGTATATGAAAGAATTCTGGAACGTTACAGCCTTTTACTGTCTGAGTATGATTTTGTCTTATGTCAAGGTATGCATGATATGCAGGATGATATATTGATAGACGACTCTTTCAATTTCAAGATCGCTAAAAATCTTCAAATTCCGGTACTTGAGATAATAAACGGCCATGATCTTCAAACGATCGAAGAAGCTAAGACCATTATTGACTATACAAAACATAACGTATCCCGTTACAGTATCCCTTTGCTTGGTATTTTTTTCAATCGTGTTTCTCCGGAAATGCTTAGCATATTCAAAGAGGAAAGCAGTGATTCACTTTGTATTTTTGTGTTACCTGAGATCCCCGAACTTAATCAGCCGACCATGTCCGATATTGTTTCACAGACAGGTGCCGGTTTAGTGACAAAAGACAGATCAATGTTAGAAAGAACTGTCATTGACAGCAAAATAGCTGCGATGATGCTGGAGCATTATTTGGACTATATTGAAGAGGGAGACTTGATCATCGTTCCAGCTGACCGAAGTGATATACTCGTAGGGACATTTTTAGCCAATCTCTCCCACAATTATCCTTCTCTTGCAGGCATACTTCTGACAGGAGGCACCCTGCCTGCAAAATCAATTGATACCTTGATCAGAGGAACAGATATCCCTATCTTACCAATAATAGCACTCAATACAGATACACAAAGTGCTGCTTTTAAAGTAAAAAATGTTTCAGCAGAGATCACACTCAACAGTGAACGTAAAATTGCTTTGGCATTGGGCCTGTTCCATGACCATGTTGATATGGAGACACTCAAAAGAAGAATCTCACTGACAGCACCTACAACAATGACACCTGTGCGTTTCACCTATATGCTATATGAAAAAGCCCGGGCTTTTAAAAGTCGTATTTTACTGCCGGAAAGTGCCGACGAAAGAATATTGCGTGCTGCAGACAATGTGCTGCGTCAGGGACTGTGCGATATCACGTTACTGGGAAATCCGAAAAGTATCGCCCAGCGCTGCAGTCTTTTGGGACTTGACCTTTCCAGGGCAGAGATCATCGATCCGGAGTCCTGGGATCATATGGAAAAATTTGTCGATACCTATTATCAGCTTCGCAAACACAAAGGCATCCTCAGACAGATCGCAGTAGAAATGATGAGCCGTACAAATTATTTTGCAACGATGCTGCTCTATCTGGGATATGTCGACGGGATCGTATCCGGTGCCACGCATACGACCAGAGAGACGATCAAACCGGCATTTGAGATCATTAAAAGAAAAGAAGATGTTGCATTGATCTCCAGTCTTTTTTTCATGCTGCTTGATGACCGTGTACTGGTTTATGCGGATTGCGCGGTCAACCCTGACCCCAATGCCGAGCAGCTTGCGCATATTGCTGTCAGTTCGGCTAAAACAGCCAAAATATTCGGTATGGAACCCAAAGTTGCCATGCTCTCTTACTCCAGTGGTGATTCCGGTGTAGGTGCAGATGTGGAGAAAGTGCGCCAGGCAACGAAGATCGCCCAGGCATTGGCACCGGATATCATGATAGAAGGTCCCATGCAGTATGACACGGCCATCGATCCTAAAGTCGCAGCCCAGAAGATGCCGGAGAGCAAAGTCGCCGGCAATGCGACCGTATTTATATTTCCTGATCTGAATACCGGGAACAATACCTATAAAGCAGTGCAGCGAAGCGCTGATGCTATTGCGATAGGGCCGATTTTGCAGGGACTTAAAAAACCGGTCAATGATCTCAGCCGCGGTGCCGAACTTGCAGACATTATACATACCATTGCCATAACCGCTATTCAGGCCGCAGAGGGAAAAGCAGGATCATGAAAATATTTGTTCTCAATGCCGGAAGTTCATCGATCAAATATAAACTGTTCGATCTGGATCAGGATGTACAGGTGCTTGCTTCGGGCGGAGTGGAAAAAATTGCAGAAGAAGAGAGTTTTATCTCACTCAATAAAACAAAACAAAAAGTTAAATGTTCTACACATAAAGAAGGCTTACAGCTGATAACAGCACAGTTGAAAGAAGCAGGTATGCTAAAAGATTATTCAAGCCTGAAAGCTGTCGCACATAGAGTGGTACACGGAGGATCGGTGTTTTGCGAACCCACAGTGATCGATGAAGCCGTGACCGAACAGATACGCCGCATGATCCCTCTGGCACCATTGCACAACCCTGCCAATCTTGAAGGCATTACTGCCATGCAGCATCTTGCGCCGGATATTACACAGATCGCCTTTTTTGATACAGCTTTTCACCAGAGTATGCCGGCTTCTGCTTTCCGCTATGCCCTGCCGGAATCTTTTTATTATGATATGCAGATCAGGCGTTACGGTTTTCATGGTATTTCACATCACTATCTTGCCAAGAAGAGTGCACAGTTTCTGGGAAAAGCTTTGCACAACTGCAATCTTATCACCCTGCATTTGGGCAACGGGGCAAGTGCTACCGCCATTCAAAATGGCAAAAGTTTAGAAACATCCATGGGGTTCACCCCGCTTGAAGGACTGGTCATGGGATCACGCAGCGGGGATCTCGATCCGGGAATTTTACTTTATCTTCTCGATCAGCAGAACTATAATGGTGAAAAACTTGACCAATTACTCAACCATCAGAGTGGCCTGAAGGGTCTGTGCGGCACCAATGACATGAAAATAATCATCCGGAAAATGCAAAAAGGAGAGAAAAATGCAAAACTTGCATTTGAAATGTTCTGTCAAAAAGTCAAACAGTATATCGGTGCATATATCGCATTGCTCGGCAATGTGGATGCGATCATTTTTTCAGGCGGTATCGGATCCAACTCTCCTGAAGTAAGAGAAGCAGTATGTGCCAATATGGGCGCATTGGGCATTATACTAGACAGAGAGAAAAACCAAAAAGATCTTACTCTGATCGGAGATAAAGGGCCTGTTAAAGTATTGAATATAGAGACGGATGAAGAGTTTGAAATGGCAGATCAGAGTGTGCAGATCATCAAAAAAAATACTGTTTAATAATCGTTATTCTTTTGTGTTATAATACAAGCACCTCCAAATAATATAAGGATAATTATGACTCCACAGAACCAAGAAATAGAAAAAATGAAAAATTCGATCATCACTGAATTAAGAGCCGTGTTTAAAGCCAATATGAAAATATTTGACTGGGATATCCCTGAAAATGATGACAGGAAGTCGGCAGAACTTATTATTGATGTGATGCAAAAGGCTATGGATGAACTGAAAGAAGAAACCAAAGCCGGCAAATACGACCAATACTAAGGAGAACAACTATGAGTAAAAGTAATTTAAAACATTTAGAGACGATCAAAGAGAATATAGACAAATCCCCTGCACTGAGCCAGGAAGAGAAGAGCGATTCCATGAAACGCATTGAAGAGTGGTATGCAGAGGACAAAGCATGGGAAGCACTTATGGCTGAACTGAGCGACCTCTCACCAAAAGTAAAAAGCATACTCGCAGAACTCGGACTTATCTAATGATGGAGTTCATGAAAAAAGCGATGGACTGGGTACTTGAAAAAGAGCAGGAAGCCGCTAAGAACTGCCATGCTTCTCCCAAAGATATTGAAAAACAGATCAAAATGATGGAAGAGAAAAAAAATATGCTTGAAACAAAATACAAAGAAGAAATTTCCGAAATGGAGCATATTCTCAACCGTCTGCACAGAATCAAGGCCGAAAGTCTGAAGTGTCATACTGAAGGCTAGAGTTGTCCGCAAAAAAGATAGGATTCATTGAAGCATTCAGTATTGGTGTGGGAGGCATGGTTGGCGGCGGCATCTTTGCGGTGCTGGGACTGACCATTGATCTTGCCAAAGGAGCTGCACCTATTGCCTTTATGGTGGCAGGGTTTATTGCCCTGGTCACGGCATACTCCTATGTAAAACTTTCTTTGCGCTACCCCAGCGAGGGAGGAAGTATTGAATTTATTGTCCAGGCTTTCGGAAATGGACTTTTCTCCTCTATTATCAACAATCTTTTACTCGTCTCTTATGTTATTATGCTGGCGCTCTATGCCTATGCTTTTGGCAGTTACGGTTCAGCACTGATACTGGGATCAGATGTAGAATGGCTGCATAAAGCATTGGCAGCGGGGGTCATACTTCTGTTTATGTTTATCAATCTTCTGGGTGCCTTGCTTACCGGACGGGCGGAAGACATCATGGTGTTCATCAAGTTGGCGATCCTGGCTGTTTTTGCAGCAGTGGGTACAGCTACCATAGATTTTTCACATATGGCACCGGTACAATGGATGCCTATGCCCTCTGTCGTTACAGGCGGTTTGATCATATTTCTGGCCTATGAAGGTTTTGAACTGATCGCCAATACGGCGAGAGATGTGGAAAACCCTGAAAAAACCCTTCCCAGGGCTTACTATGCTGCGGTGATCTTTGTGATCATACTTTATGTATGGATCGCTATGGTGACTGTCGGAAATCTCTCTTTTGAAGAGGCGAAAACAGCTCAGGATTATGTACTGGCCAAAGCGGCAGAACCGTTCTTTGGCAAAACAGGATTCATCATCATTGGTATTGCCGCCCTGCTCTCTACAGCTTCTGCCATCAATGCTACACTTTACGGCGGCGGACGGACGAGTTATCTGATAGCACGTTACGGTGAACTGCCGAATGCTTTTGAAAAAAAATACAAAAACGGCTTTGAAGGTATGATCATTATTGCTCTTTTAGGGGTGATATTTGCCATATCTTTTGATCTGAACAATATTTCAGTCGCCGGTAGCTTAGGTTTTCTTATTGTCTTTTCACTGGTAAATTATGCCAATTTAAAACTCTACCGGGAAACAGGTGCCAATCGTTTCATTGCCGGCGGCGGCACACTTTTAGGTTTTGTCGCCACCGCAGTGCTTATCGGATATACACTGATCCATGCACCCCACTCACTTATTACCAGTGCTATTGTAATACTGGCAACTTCTTTTTTGAGTTTTATATACTATTATCAGAAAAAAGAACATTTATCGAAATATCTGGATAAAGACCTTGAGAGAGATGAGACGAAATAACGTTTTCTCTTAACCATGCCGGCTGTCGGTTCTTATGCCGGATCTATATTGTAAAATTCTTTTAATTCTTTGTAGATATCCGGAAAGTGTCTTTTCAGACTTTGCGGTGATTCATAGAATCTTTCTGTAAGCACTGCAAAAAATTCTGCTTCATTGGTCGCTGCATATGCACCTATGAGTTTATATTTACCCCAGTCTCTGTTTTTAAGTGCTACTGTGTTCAGTTTTTCAAACTCTTTGTAAAGCACACTTGTCCATTCGTGGTAACGGGAACGCTCCATAGGAGGCACTCCGTCTATCTCCCCGTCCATAAAGTCTATTTCATGGGCAAATTCATGAATAATGACATTGTCATGACGGGGATGAAATATCTCATGTTTTGCTTCATTCCAAATGATCACAACCGTATCATTGGCAGACTGACCGGAAATAAGAAACTCCTCTTTACTGAAAATACCTCCGTTATTCTGTACTTTTTCTATCATTGCAGGATGAGAGTAGATAATGATCGTTTGCAGATTATCATAACAGTTTTCAGTCTCTATATGCAGGAGAAGCAGACAGGCATAAAAGGCAATGAGAACCTTCATTTCATCATTGACTTCAACGCTTTTAACACCAATAAATGTCTTTGTATAGATAAAACGCAGGATAGAGGCTTCGATCCTGGTTCTTTCTTCAGGAGTGAGCTTTTTATAGTGTGAAAGTCCTGTGAGGTAATGACGGTAATTTTCAGGAAAAGACAATGATGCTATCCTCTTCAACTTTTTTTTGCGGCTGTAGGTACGGTAGGTCCAAATACCCATAATGAGAAGCCAAAGTGACCCGATAAAAATAAGTAGATGCTGGTAATATTCTATGATGATTGTTCCTTAACTTTTGTATTTAATGATTTTCTTTTTTTATATTTTTTCGTAACATATTTTTTCCTGATATCAAAAAAAAGACTGGTAAAATACTCTACGAGTATCACAGAAATCGCTGTACCAATGACCACATTGTAATCAAAGGTGGTTTCCATCGCAAGGATCACTGCTGTCAGAGGAAGTTTCATCATAACCCCCATAAATACCGCAGCACCGATAGCAGCAAAATAATAAGGTTCTATAGGGAAAAGATACATACTTATCAGCTCTGCAAAACCGTAACCAATGAGTGCCCCAATACTCATCAGCGGCAGGAAAATTCCTCCCACAGCATTGGCATAGATCGCAACCGTTGTACCAATGATACGTAAAAGAATAATACCAAAGATGAACATCACAGAGATATGCATATCCTGATTCATCAGATGCATTACAATGATCTTTCCGGAAAAACCTGCGTGTGGTTCAATGAGGAGTATGGTTCCTACCACTCCCCCGCCGATCAATGCGAATATATGATTGCGAAAACGCTTGAAGTTATTAAATATCTGATGGTCAATAACGACAAGAAGCCGCTGTTTTAAAAAGAGATATAGAAAGACAAACAGTGTAATAAACGGAATGAACATAAGGTTTGCAATAAAATAATCATTGTTAAATTCTTTACCGTGAGAATGCTGAAAAGCAATAGGATCAAGGTAGTTTATGGTGATGGCAAAAGCAATGGCAGAAGCCAGAATGAGATAACTGATATATTGTTTAACAAACTGATAGGCGATGTTTTCAACAGCAAATGCCATACCGGTAATGGGTGAAACAAAGATCGCTGCGATACCGCTGCTCGCCCCTACCGAGATCATCATTTTTATGAGCATGGTAGGAAGTTTGAACAGTTTGTGAATATGATAAGCGATCATTGCCCCGATTCCGGCACTGGGTCCCTCTGTACCGACCAGAAAACCGCTTCCCAAAGAGAGTGCTGAAGCAACAACTTTCAGAAAAAGCGTTTTCACTTTCAGTGTCATTTCATTTTTTGCAATGGATTCTGCAATTTCACTGACACCGTATTCCCTGATATTTTTATCGGTAGAGGAGAGATAGTTCACAATAAAGATCGCAACTGTGGGAACAAGATAAATATACCATACCGGTAATGTGGGAATTGTTTTAAGAGGATCGCCCAAAAAGAGAAGGTGTGTCATAAAGACAACAAGAAACTCATAAAGGAGAATGAAAAAGCCACTGATAATACCTGTCAGTATAGAGGCAATTATCAGCTTTCCAATCATATGATCAATTCTCTTTGTTCATACTTTTCATATAGTGGAACATAGCGATCTCTCCGAAATAAGGACCAAACATTTGCAGTATTGGTATAAAATTGAAAAGTGCAGTGAGAAAACTGATGAACCAAATTGCAGATCTATGCTCTTTCATTGCTTTTTTGTCCACTTTTTCAAAACTCAAGGCTGCTGCATCATAAGTGATGGTATCTTTGATAAGCCATATCCACAGAGCGATCTGTATGATAATATTGATTAAGGGAATAAACAAAAGAGGCAAAGCTATAATGGAGAGCCCTATAAAAATGAGACTGTCTTTGAGCGTATACCCCACTGAGGAGAAGACATGATCCCTGACAACATCATCTTCTTTGAAATGACGTTCCTCAACAGAAACAAGAAGCGGTTTACTGAATATACTTGCAATAAACAGCAGTGTAACGATAATGGCATTATAGATCAGATAAAAACCTATAAGGAGGGCAAGACCCTTCTCTACTGTTTCAAAGGGCAGCCAGGTCATCAGCTTCAGGAACTGATGATAGATATAGTCACCTTTGAAGAACCACACGATCCCCCAGAAAAGTGCACTCGCTCCTGCAACAATAAGCGAAAAAGAGGTATATTTGTCTTTGGATACAGATCTTAAAATAATATTGCCGAAAAAAGCGAAGATCAATGCGAACGTCAGGAACACTGCCTGCAACCATAAAAAAGTCGAAAGCATCCATGCACCGTTGGAACGTACCATTGAAAAAGGCACCATTTCGAGAATACGGCTTGTCGCAGACAGGATACCTTCCCAGAAGTAAAAGCCCAGTGCTATCCAGACAACAGTGACTAAAAAACCGGTGATCAAAGCATACAGCATTGTATTCCAGTTCAATATCTCTCTGAAAGCAAAGATAACTGCATTCATTATATTTTTCATTTTCTTCCTTTTTGCATTTTATCATAAATGATGCGAAACATATTCTTATTCTTAATCATAGCACTAAATCCATAAAAAGTATATCAATACTACCGATCATCTTGTCTATCAAACTTATTTTCTGCTGATCTTTTTAAATTCATTTCCGATACTTCTTTCAAGTTTAGCCAGGAGTTTAACATTTGTCTGCACACTAATCACCCGCTTCGTAAATAAACGTAATATTATTTCGACAACAAAAGCCAAGAAAAAAGCACCCAGAATATAGAGCCATATGAATGGCATTTCGGTTGTACTTGTATAGTAGAGTGTCAATCCGGCTATGACAAACATACTCGTTGTTGCAGCAAAAACAAGGTAAATATTTGCACCTGTTCTTTTAATATGCAAAAGATGGCCCAAATGGGTCAATCCCTGTATAAGTAAAACCACCAGAGCCGCGATTGTTGTGACCTGAGTCAAATTTAAAAAGAGGATCATCGGAATAATGAGTATACCGGAGATCACCAGACCTTGATAGGAGTGATGAATATTATAGGTATATGCCTTTGGCAAATCACCCTCCTTTGCCAGCGTATACCCTATCTCTGTTGCAGCATAGAGTGTGGCATTAATAGCTGAAGCGGTCGCCAGAAGTGCAGTGGCTGCCATGATCTTAAATCCAATCGTACCAAAAATAGGTTCAGCTGCCTGTGCCAAAGCATAATCTTTACTCTTGATGACTTCATCCAAAGAAAGATTACCCAGTACTGCAATACTTGTGAGTATATAGAGTGCCCCTACGAACACAATGGTGATTATCATCGCTTTGAGCATTGTTACTTTTGGATCTTTCATATCTTCAACCGTATTGGTAATGACAGAAAAGCCCTGATAGGCGAAGAACGTTAAGCCAATGGCAAACAGCATACTGCTAAATGGTTGCATATCGCTGCTGCTGAGCAATTTGGGATCAATATAAAAAAGTGCAATACCTGCAAAAAAAAGTAAAATAGTCAATTTTATAAAAACGATCACATTTTCAGATTTTGCGACAAATGAAGCCCCAACAAGATTGATGAGAACAAAAAGCCCCACCACTGCCAGGGCAAAAAGATCTTCTGCACCTTTGGCTCCCTCTATAAATGTCGCCGCATAGGCACCAAAAGATTTGGCAACAGCGGCAATGGCTATGAGTTGGGAAAAATAGAAAAGTACTCCCATACTGCCGGAGAAAACACCCTCTCCAAAGTTCTGTACCAGATATTCAACGATACCTCCCCGTGAAGGATAGGCAATAGCCAGTTTTGCCAGGGAATAGCCGCTGAACAGTGCTGCTATCCCGCCAAAGATAAAAGAGACCCACACCAGATTACCGGCGATCACTCCCGCCTGTCCAATCACAATAAAGATACCGGCACCCACCATGGATCCGATACCTAAAAAAACTGCGCTCCATAATCCAAATGCTTTTGAATTATTTTGATCCATTCTCATCCACTTCTTCCATTGCATTGCCTGCTATAAAAAGTGCGATACCATCGAAGAAGAGACTGAATCCAACCAGTAAGCCTATCAGGTACATGGAAGAGAATGGCCAATCCACTACAAAAATAATCGCCATGACCAATGAGAGAACAGCATTAACTGCCCATAAACCCCATCCTTTCTGTGGATAAAGAGAAGAAGAGAGCATAAACCCGCTGAAGGCATCCATGAAAAAATAGATAGAGAATAGAAGCCCCAGTGTTGCTATACCACCCAGTGGGGAGGTGAGCATATAAATAGCAACACCGATGAGAATAATACTTTTAAGCCAGCCGGACCAGTCACTTTTATCGGTAATAAAAGTAAAATATCCTGCGAACAGTCCTGCCACCAGCATGAGCCATGATATAAAAACCACCACGGCAAAAGAAGTAACAACAGGAAATATTGCACCGATCAGGCCAAGAACAATAAATATGATACCTGCGGTCTTTGCCTGTTTTTTATATTTACCCAACAGTATCAACTCTTTTGGTTGTTTCCACATTTCAGATCCTTTAATTTAAATTATTATTGATGAATTGATTATAATCCTATATTATTAACCGAATATAAATATAAGTTTAGACAATTTTTGATATGAGAGGTGTTCTTTATTATACGTGATCTTATCTGCGCGGTGTATCTCTTTTACTCATACAGATCATTCCGTGTCTGCAGTGAAATGCTCAGATCATTGAGAAAACATTTTTTCCCTACAAATCCTATATTTTCATAGACTGATTCTCCCGAAGCCGCATCAATATAAAAGATGGAAGGAAAGAAGTTTTCTTTGAATTCTGAGGGAAAGTCATCATCGCTGTCGATAATAAGGGTCACATAACTTTTAAGTCTCTCTTTCACTTCCGGTTCAGAGAGTGTTTTTGCGACCAGTTTGTCACACCATCGGCAGTTTTTCTTTACAATGACCATGACAAGAATTTTTTTCTCACTCTTTGCTTTCTGCAAAGCCGCAGTAAAACTGTTCTCCGCACCCAACTGTGCCGCCGCCTCTTTTGCATCAGCGCCAAAAAGCATAAACGTACATAAAACAGACAATAAAAATAACTTCAAAACTTCTCCTTGCTCACAAATATATTTATAAGTATCTAGAAATCATTATACATGAGTATCGCTTTAAACTCTGGTTTTCCAAAATATTCTGATTTGTTTCATCTCATATTTGGATATACTTTCATCATGGCAAAGAAAAAGAAAAAATACCTCATAAAACTTAACAATAAAATACGGAATTACTTTAACGGTCTCCCTTTTGACGAAGGCATCGATACCCTTGATGATGACAAACTCATTGAACTCATTATGCTGCTTGAACTTACCCTCCCCTCCCATGAACATGATGACATGGTGCGTGCACTTCGCCGTGTATGGAGTGAAGAAGGTGCGGGGATCCGTGAACTGATCGTCTCTTATTTGACACAGTCCTATAAAGCGGTACATCACGGCAAAAGCAAACGTCCGCTCGATAAAGTTGAGAAAATATTGCAGCTGCTTGAAGATATTGACCATACAAAACATGAAGAGAACCTGCTTTTGGAAGCGTTCATCGATGTGAAGAATTCCAAGGTCACCGCAGACAAGGTTCTGTCAAAACTGCAGTACCTGCGTATGAAAGATCAGCTCTCTGCTCTTGAACGGTCACTTAATGTCGAGTTCAGCACTATGAATGAAATGCAGTTCATGCACTCTTTTACTTTTGCTTTGAAGGATTTTGACTTTACGAAACAGCTCTTATGTAAAACAGATCCTCTTGATGTGGATGCACTCCGGGAACTCAACAGTGATGAAACCCTTGAGAAACTTCGGCAGATCAAAGAAGATACCGTGAGAGAGAAAGAAGAAGAAATACATGCTTTCTTTGAAAAAGTGAACGAAGGGGAACACCCCTTCTTAAGTAAAGAGGTCATCTCTGCCTCACTACGCAAAATGCCTCCTGAAACCGAACTGTATCATGCTCCGATCGCAGTGAAAACCATTGAACAGATATTAAATAACATTAGTGACAAATACCATATTTTTGAAAGTACGGACCATATTATCATAGAAAAAGAGAAGAATCATGACCTCTTTGGTACAACACTTTATTACAATACTTCTGTTTCTTATGGAAAACCTTTTTTATACAACCTGATATGGCGCGGAGAAGAACCGCCTGTTAAAGAAGATATCAACCGTGTCAATGATGATCTGCTGGGCCATTTTAAAGTTGCTGTGGACGATCTTGTCTACGATATGCGTGAAATGAGTGAAAAGCTTGATATCGATGAATCCAAGATCCATGAATTCATTGTGCGCTTTGTTGCCCCGCAGGTTGAGAGTTCACAGACATTGAAGTTCAAAGAGAAGAGTAAACGACGTATCTTATTCCATTTCGGAGAGTATATCAAACCGCTTTTGGAGAAGCAGAAACGTGAGGAGCTTTTGGCAAAAACGATCCGTGACTTTAAAAACCTCTTTCCGCTTGCCAGAGAACTGAAACGAAAGATCGTGTTTCATGTGGGTCCTACCAACTCGGGAAAAACCTATCAGGCACTCAAAGCACTGGAAAAGGCGACCACAGGGTATTACCTTGCACCGCTGCGTTTGTTGGCACTTGAAGGATATGAAAACCTTAAAAAAGAAGGTGTGGCCGTGTCGCTCATTACCGGTGAAGAGGAGATCATCGACGAAGAATCCACCCATATCTCTTCCACCATCGAGATGATTAACAGTGCCATAGATGTGGACGTGTGTGTGATTGACGAGATACAGATGATCTCCGACCGTGACAGAGGCTGGGCATGGGCGAATGCACTGATGGGTGCGCCGGCAAAAAAGGTCATCCTTACCGGTTCAAGCAATGCTCTTCCTGCTGTCAAAGAGCTCTGCAGTTACCTGGGTGAAGCACTTGAGATCGTTGAATTTGAACGAAAAAATGAACTGGCAATGATGAAGTATCCTGTTTCCATGCGGAAGATCGAGCCGCAGACAGCCATAGTGGCCTTTTCAAGAAGAGATGTTCTCTCGCTTAAACAGCAGCTTTCTGAAAAATACCGTGTCTCCGTCGTATACGGCAATCTTTCACCTGAAGTCAGACGTGAAGAAGCAAGACGTTTCAGGGAAGGAGAGAGTGAAATACTTGTGGCCACCGATGCCATTGCTATGGGCCTGAACCTTCCCATCAAGACCATTCTTTTTGCAAAAGACAACAAATTCGACGGTTTGCGCAGGCGTGAACTGTTACCGGCTGAAGTACTGCAGATCTCCGGTCGTGCCGGACGTTACGGTTTCGAAGAGAAAGGATTTGTGGGTGCATTGGATGAAAATGCCTTAAAGACCATTGACACCGCTTTCCACTCTCCCCTTCCCGATATAGAACTTCCCGTCTCCGTGATGGCAAGTCTGGAACATGTCATGCTCATAGGTGAGATACTCGAAACCGAAGATATTACCACTATTCTAGGATTTTTTGCGGACAATATGGAGTTTGACGGCCCTTTTATGGCAGCGAACATTGACTCCATGCTTGAGATCGCTGCCATTGTTGATGAATACACTCTCGATCTCAAAACACGTTTCTACCTCTCCTGTGCACCGGCAAGTATCTCTTCACCGTATATAGAATCTGTATTTCACCGTTACATACGACAGATCGAAGCAGGAGGACAGGTACTTTACATCCCGCCAAGAGACTTGCCTGCTTTTGCACAGACCAACGATATGCTGCTCAATGCGGAAGACAGGGTCAGAGAAATTTCTCTTTACCTCTGGCTCTCATTCAAATTTCCGGATATCTTCCAGGATACCCAAAAAGCCATCGCAGCCAGAGTCAGACTCAACAACTTTATAGAAAATTCTTTAAGGCAGGGGCATTTCACTAAAAAATGCCGAAGATGCGGAAAAGTGCTGGATTTCTCCTACCGCTTCTCTATTTGCGATGCCTGCCACAGCAATGGAAAACGGGGTTCCGGCCACTCAGGTTCAAGAGGCGGATACAGGGGCCGAAGGCGTAGATAGTGCAAGAAAAAAGCAATACTGCAATATAATAACACTAAAAAGGATGATCATGATCACATTTCTCTCGGCAGTTGTCATTTTGATACTGGCCTATTTCATTTATGGTAGATTCATTGAAAAGGTATTTGGCATAGATGACCGTCGCCTCACCCCTGCCTATAAGCAGGAGGATGACGTGGACTACGTACCTATGGATACCAAAAAAGTCTACCTTATCCAGTTTCTGAATATTGCAGGTCTCGGGCCGATATTTGGCCCTATTTTGGGTGCACTGTACGGGCCTGCTGCCTTTTACTGGATCGTCATTGGCGCTATATTTGCCGGTGGTGTACATGACTATATGTCAGGGATGATGTCAGTACGTACCGAAGGAAAAAGTATTGCGGAGATCACAGGAGATTACCTGGGCGAACCGGCACGCTATCTGATGCTTTTTGTTTCTGTCATCTTACTTCTTTTTGTCGGCGTTGTTTTCATTGTAGGGCCTGCAGCATTGCTTGCCAACCTGCACTTTACCAACGATGGACATGGCATTTTTGAGGGTACCGTCTTTGCCAGTACTTCATTTTGGATCACTATTATTTTCATTTACTACTTCATCTCGACCATTGTGCCTATAGACAAGATCATCGGACGCATCTATCCTTTCTTTGGTGCAGTACTGATGTTCATGGCCTTTGGTGTAGCCGGTGCCATGATCTACAACGGTTTAGACATTCCGGAGATCACCGAAGCGGCAAACTTTTCCAACCCTAACGGTACCCCCATCTGGCCGGCACTCTTCTTTACCATCTCCTGTGGTGCCATTTCCGGGTTCCACGCCACACAGTCGCCATTGATGGCAAGAACCATTAAAAAAGAGTCTCTCGGACGTACTGTTTTTTACGGTGCCATGATCACAGAAGCTGTCATAGCCATGATCTGGGCTGCCGTTGGTATGGCTTATTTTCCTGACGGGCTCAACGGTCTTAACGACATCATTGCCAAAGGAGGACCGGGACTTGTAGTGAACTCTGTTGCTGTAGGCTACCTTGGTGTGGTAGGCGGTATCATCGCTATTTTAGGTGTCATTGTTGCGCCTATTACCTCGGGTGATACTGCGTTCAGATCTATCAGACTTACTATCTCCGACCGATTCAATATGCATCAAGACAAGATCATGAACCGTATGCTGATCGCACTTCCCATATTTATCATTGCCTTTTTCATCACACAAATTGGGTTTAAAACGATTTGGATGTATTTCTCTTTCACCAATCAACTTTTGGCGACCATCACACTTTGGACGGCTGTGGCTTTCCTTTACCAGCACGGTAGAAATATTTGGATCGCTGCACTGCCGGGGCTCTTTATGTCCGCTTCAGTGGTCGGGTATGTACTGACTGCCAAAGAGTTCCCGTTTGGCTTCTCTCAACAGACTGCATTTATAGCCGGTGGTTTGACTGCGCTTGCGATCTTTTTCTACCTGATCAAGATGGTTATGCAGCAAAAACGTGTATGTGAATCCTAATGGCACAAACATACACTGCCACACAAAGGGAGAAGCTGCTCCCTTTTCTCTTTCGTGTACTTGACGGATGGTCAAAAAAAACAGTCAAACAGCGTTTACAAGGCTCTTCTGTGGCTGTAAACGGCACAATCACAACAAAACATGACTTCATACTTTCAGAAAATGATGTGGTGGAAGTCGGTGTGGTACACAAAACAGGCCGCGCCACAGCTCCCGTCAAAAAACTGGAGATCCTCCACCAGGACAAAGATCTCATTGCCATCAACAAACCTGCGGGTCTTCTCTCTGTAGGTGCCGGCAAAGAGACCAAAGAGCATGCCCTCGCCCTGCTTCGTTTACAACTCACCAGAGGTAAAGAACGCGTACAACTCTGGCCGGTTCACAGACTCGACAGAGATACTTCAGGTGTACTTCTCTTTGCTACATCAAAAGAAATGAGAGAAAAGGTGATGGATCAGTGGAACAATACTGAAAAAACTTACCTTGCCATTGTGGAAGGCACACCTGC
>FXBE01000015.1_pt1 | contig 21790 bp, 19 predicted proteins | sample 5335311 | NCBI WGS metagenome assembly FXBE01 (sample SAMEA103928390, study PRJEB20085) | sediment metagenome | biome: marine biome; feature: hydrothermal vent; material: sediment | place: Atlantic Ocean | collected 2013-08-06T02:46:56 | depth 0.05 m | reverse complement strand
TCATGAAAATATGATTTTCTGTAATCTACTTAAATTACAATCGGTTAAATTGAAGCGGCAACACGCCCTAGAATTATTCCTTTTATTGGGCAGGCAAATCTACACGTACTAGAACCTCTTCAAACTAGACACTGTAAAACCCCGGACGAATTGTACTCAATATCTACCGAAGGGTATTCTTCTTCGAATGCTGCTTTATATAGTGTAGACATTTCTTCAGGAAAAGAAGTAACTATAACGAGCTTGTTTTCCGGGGCATGCTTTGTTTTAGTTTCGGCAAAACTGATATTTCGCTAATTAGGAATACTATTAAGTCCTGAATTCAAGTAATAAGTGCATAACCCGTTAATTCTTTTTCTTTAATGCTCGTTAGCTCCCGTCCATCAATAGATATTTACTGGCGTAACAGTTTACCTCGTCTGCAGCGTATTGTTGGATTTTAAACTATGGAACCCAACAGCCTAGACACCGTAAAGTCATTCTACGGTCACGGATTTTGCAAGATTCCTCGGCTGATCGACATCCGTACCTTTCAGTACTGCAGTGTGATAGGACAGTAATTGCAGGTAAACAACATTAACGATGGGCGCAATAGCAGTAGGCACTGGTTGAACCTGAATAACCGTTACTCCCTCAGCGTCAAAGCCACCATCAGTATCAGAAAAAACGTATAACTTCCCCCCACGAGCACGGACTTCTTCGAGGTTAGAGCGTAGCTTTTCAAGCAACTCATTCCCGGGGGCAATAGCAATAACCGGCATGTTCTCATCAACCAATGCCAATGGCCCATGCTTAAGCTCTCCGGCTGGATAGGCTTCGGCATGGATGTATGAAATCTCTTTGAGTTTGAGAGCTCCCTCCATTGCGATAGGATATTCAACTCCGCGGCCAAGGAAAAGCGCGTGGTCCTTATCGATAAATTCTTCACAAACGGCTTCTATTTCCTCATCTTTATTCAACGCTTGCTCAAGGAACCCGGGTAGCTGCGTCAACGCAGAAATAATCTCTTTGCGCTTGCCCTCATTCAATTCATGCCGCTTTCCAATCACAATAACCAACTGCATCAACGCTACAAGTTGGGTGGTAAATGCCTTAGTTGAAGCCACACCAATTTCAGGCCCTGCTTGAGTCATTATCGTTAGATCAGATTCACGCACCAAGGAACTCTCGGGAACATTACAGATGGCAAGGCTGCCCAGATAACCGGTTTGCTTAGCATTAATTAGGGCCGCTAATGTGTCAGCCGTTTCTCCAGATTGAGAGATGGTAATAAATAAACAGTTATCGATGACTACGGGGTTGCGATAGCGAAATTCACTGGCTACCTCAATATTACAAGCCACCCCAGCAAGAGATTCAAACCAATATTTTGCACAAAGACCGGCATGATAGCTGGTTCCGCAGGCGACTATTTGGATGCTTTTTACTTGATCAAATAATTCTGTCGCGCCCATACCAAAAACCTGATCCAGAACGTCGTTGCCTGAAATACGTCCTTGCAGCGCTTCGCTAATAACCTGCGGCTGCTCGTAGATCTCTTTTTGCATGAAGTGCTTAAAATTACCGCGCTGAGTTGCGGTATCATTTAGCGCTGAGGTCTTGGGTTCTCTCTCGACCGGATTTAGCTCCATATCAAAGAGCTTTACTTCATCGCGTGTAATATATCCAATATCGCCATTTTCGAGGTAGATAAACTGATGGGTCACCGGCAGAAGTGCTTGTACATCGGACGCTATAAAGTTTTCGCCAATACCCAAACCAATCACCAACGGACTGCCTTCGCGAGCAATAACAAGTTGGTCTGATTGATCGCTTGCAATTACGCCTAGGGCGTATGCTCCTTTAAAATCCTTAATGGCTTTTTGCACCGCCTCTAATAGATTTCTGTTTTCTCGGTAATACCAGCTAACTTGGTGAACAATTACCTCAGTATCGGTTTCTGAAGTAAAGACAAACCCGCGTTCTTTTTGTATTTCACGCAACTCTTCATAATTTTCAATAATCCCGTTGTGCACCACCGCGAGTGAATCCTCGCAAACATGCGGATGAGCATTTCTTTCAGCGGGGACTCCATGAGTTGCCCATCGAGTATGTGCTATACCAATTCCGCCCGGCAGCGCTTCTTCTTTTAGTGCGGCATCTAATTCAGCAACTTTTCCCAAACGGCGATAGCGGTGAACTTCATTATCTTTATTGATGACGGCTATGCCGGATGAGTCGTAACCGCGGTATTCAAGTCTTTTCAATCCTTCTAGCAAAATCGGATATACATCTCGCTGCGCTACACCACCAACAATCCCGCACATTACTTTTCTCCTTTAGTTGGACGTTGCCAATTATCCAGTGTAATTTGCCGGCTACGCTCCAGCGTCAGTTTTTCTTTCGATGCTCTTTTTGTAACTGTCGAACCTGCACCGATAGTCGCGCCTTCCTCAAGCACCACCGGAGCAACCAAGGCTGAATTTGAGCCAACAAAAACATTGTCACCAATCTCAGTCAGGTGTTTATTCGCACCGTCATAATTACAGGTAATAGTGCCTGCTCCTACGTTAACATTTTTGCCGAGTTTTGCATCTCCGATATAGCTAAGGTGGTTAACCTTGCTACCCTCTCCTATAGAGGATTTTTTAATTTCTACAAAATTTCCTGCTTTTGAACCCTCCTTCATAACGGTTTCCGGTCGAATACGCGCGAAAGGACCTAATGAGCACCGCGCTTCGATAGTCGCATTTTCAATCACCGTATTGGCAAGAACCTCTACACCGTTACCTAGGCTCGAATTGCTGATCAGACAATTGGGACCGATAGAAACGTCATCACCTATTTGAACGTGACCGGAAAAAACACAATTGATATCAATAAAGACATCCTTTCCAGTTCTTAATTCTCCACGCACATCAAATCGGTTTTTGTCCGCTAGTGTAACTCCATTCTCCATAATCTCTTGGGCTCTATTTCGTTGAAACTGCCGCTCGAGTTCATTGAGTTGTGGCTTATCATTTATGCCTGAAACTTGCCACACATGTTCAGCTTTAATTCCGCTTACCCGACCTTTTTCAGAGATGCATAATTCAATGCAATCTGTCAAGTAGTATTCTCCCTGGGAGTTATCGCGTCGTACCTTCGCAAGGAAGTCTGCTAATTCCAGGCATGGGGCACAAAGTATGCCTGTATTGCCTTCTTTTAAGTGCAAAACATCCTCGCTTGCATCCTTATGTTCCACTATTTTTTCTACCTCACCCATGGAGTCACGTACAATCCGGCCATACCCAGTGGGATCATCTAAGTCGACGGTTAGCAAGTTAATAGAGCGGCCTTCTAGTCCTTGAATTACCGGTTGTAAGGTTTCAGATGTAATTAGTGGCACATCTCCATAAAGTACTAGAACATTGTCAGCCTCAATCTCCGGCAATGCAATCCTAACAGCGTGCCCTGTGCCAAGTTGTTCTTCTTGTACCACCCAACGGATATTATTAACCAAAATCGCATTTCGCACTTGGTTAGCGCCATGACCAATAACAACGACTATCTCTTCAGGGTCCAGCTCTTGCGCCACATCGATCACATGCTGAAGCAGTGGTCGACCCGCCAGTTCATGTAGAACCTTGGGCTTAGATGAACGCATTCTAGTGCCTTGTCCCGCAGCAAGAATTACCACAGCCAACGACTTACTTATCATCATAAAAATCCCTAGCGATAATAAACAGAGCAGATATTTTACATCTGCCGCAAATAAAAAAGGCAGCTAAATAGCTGCCTTTACAATACTTTTACAAACCGGAATCCATAGTTATGGAGGATTTGTTGCTTTGATGAGGGCTATCAGTGCCTTGGGGGAGATCTAACGCGACCTTTTCCTAATCTTCTTCAGCATTTCCAGTTGAGCAACCGCGGATAATAAGTCTGCCTTAGCTTTAGCGTACTCCATATCACCTTCTTTCTTCTTAAGCGCCTCTTCAGCCCTTTGCTTTGCTTCGGTTGCCTTAGCTTCATCTAAATCATTAGCGCGGATACCGGTATCCGCTAATATCGTAACCACATGAGGTTGAATCTCGAGGATACCACCACTGACAAAGATTGATTTAAGTTCTGATTGCCCTTCGGGCTTAACTCGCACCTCACCTGGCTTCATTCGGGTTACGAGTGGCGTATGTCGCGGCATAATACCGATCTCACCCATCTCTGCAGGGGCATAGATTTCTTCGACCGTGCCGGAGTAAATTTCTTCCTCAGCGCTGACGATATCGACATGCATTGTCATGGCCATAAACTAATACTCGTTAGGTGATTGTATTAAGTAACCTTTTTAGCCTTTTCGACGGCTTCTTCAATGGTTCCAATCATATAAAACGCCTGCTCGGGCAGTTCATCGTATTCACCGGCCATTATGCCCTTGAAGCCTGAGATGGTCTCTTTAAGAGTGACGTATTTACCAGGCGATCCTGTAAAGGTCTCAGCAACGGCAAACGGTTGTGAAAGAAACCGCTGGATCTTACGCGCACGGGATACGGCTTTCTTATCATCTTCAGAAAGCTCATCCATACCAAGAATAGCGATAATATCTTTGAGCTCTTTGTAGCGTTGTAGAACACCTTGAACTTCCCGAGCTACGCTGTAATGCTCCTCTCCCACAATATTCGGATCAAGCTGACGGGAGGTCGAATCAAGTGGGTCCACCGCAGGATAAATACCCAACTCGGCGATCTGTCTGGAAAGCACTAAAGTTGCATCAAGGTGAGCAAAAGTTGTTGCAGGCGATGGATCGGTGAGATCATCCGCAGGCACATAAACAGCCTGAAAAGAAGTAATCGATCCTTTTTTCGTAGAGGTAATCCGCTCTTGCAATGCGCCCATCTCCTCAGCCAGAGTCGGCTGATATCCTACTGCCGAAGGCATCCTTCCCAATAGCGCAGAAACCTCTGTTCCCGCCAAAGTGTACCGATATATATTATCGATAAACATCAAAACATCGCGGCCTTCATCACGAAAATACTCTGACATGGTAAGTCCCGTTAAGGCGACTCGCAATCTGTTTCCAGGAGGTTCGTTCATCTGCCCGTAGACGAGAGCAACTTTATCGAGTACGCCCGCTTCTTTCATTTCATAATAGAAATCATTGCCTTCGCGTGTACGCTCACCTACGCCTGCAAACACAGACAAACCTTCTTGCTGCACAGCAATATTATTGATCAACTCCATCAGGGTAACAGTCTTACCAACCCCCGCACCCCCGAAAAGTCCAATCTTTCCGCCTTTTGCGATCGGCATAATCAGGTCGATAACTTTGATACCCGTCTCAAGAATCTCAAGCGAAGCAGCTTGCTCTTCATAGCTAGGGGCCGGACGATGAATCGGCATCAAGCGCTCACTCTTAACTTCTCCCGCGTCATCAACAGGTTCGCCAAGAACATTCAATATGCGGCCAAGCGTACCCTCCCCTACCGGGACCTTGATCGGTTCACCCGTATTTTCGACATTCATGCCGCGTTTAAGCCCATCCGAGGCACCCATTGCAATGGTTCTAACGATTCCATCACCGAGCTGCTGCTGAACCTCGAGTGTAAGGTTATCTTGGTCTGTGACATGCATTGCGTCATATATCAACGGCACCGCGTCGCGTGGAAATTCTACATCGACAACCGCGCCAATGATCTCTACGATATTGCCAGAACTCATAAAACGTTCCCCTTAAAAAATCTATAATTCGGTTAAACTGCTTGCAGCCAAGAGCGCTCGCGATCCTTAAACTGCCGCGGCACCGCTAACGATTTCAGAAAGCTCCTGAGTAATCGCAGCTTGACGTGCTTTGTTGTAGATCAACTGAAGCTCATTAATCATATCGCCCGCATTATCGGTAGCCGCTTTCATCGCAACCATCCGGGCCGACATTTCACAGGCTATATTTTCTACGACTGCCTGATAAACCTGAGATTCAATATAGCGGGTCAGTAATCCATCAAGGACTTCTTTAGAGTCCGGCTCGTAAAGATAGTCCCAATAATGCTTGAGTTCCTCGTCCTCTGCTGGCTGAACTGGAATCAACTGAGACACTCTTGATTGTTGAGTCATCGAATTAACAAACTCATTTTCTACGAGGTAGAGCCGGTCAAGACTACCTTCCATGTAGGAATCTAGCATTACTTTTACAGTTCCAATCAATTCATCAAGACGGGGGTTATCACCAATATGATTGATCGTAGAAACCGTATTGCCCAAACGTTTAAAAAATGACTCCGCTTTGGAACCAATCAGGCACATGTCGATTTCGACACCGCTTTCTTCCCATTGAGTCATCGCGTTTAAGGCTGTTTTGAAAAGATTGATATTCAATCCGCCACAAAGGCCCCGGTCGGTGGAAATAATAATATATCCCACGCGTTTAGTTTCACGTACCTCAAGGAATGGATGCTTATACTCTGGATGCGCATTCGCCAAATGACTAATCACCTGGCGCATTTTTCCTGCGTAGGGTTTTGATGCCGCCATACGATCTTGTGCTTTGCGCATTTTACTGGCCGCCACCATCTCCATGGCTTTGGTAATTTTTTGCGTATTTTTGACGCTAGCGATTTGGGTGCGTATTTCTTTACCAACAGCCATGATTAAACTCCGCTACCAGCTACCATTGGTTTTGAAATCTTCAAGCGCCTTGGTCATTTCTTTTCCAATTTCATCATTAAAATCACCTTTCACGTTGATTTTATCGAGTAGATCAGAATGTTCTGAGCGAATATAACTCTGCATAGCCGCTTCATAATCAACGACTTTTTTGGCATCCACTTCGTCAAGAAACCCTTCATTCGCTGCATATAGCGAGAACGCGAGTTCTGCCACGGACATGGGTGCATACTGCGTTTGTTTCATGAGTTCAGTAACACGCTCACCGCGCTCCAACTGTTTACGGGTGGCGTCATCGAGATCCGAAGCGAACTGTGCAAACGCAGCCAACTCGCGAAACTGGGCGAGTGCTAAACGGATACCACCACCGAGTTTTTTAATGATTTTAGTCTGCGCGTTGCCGCCAACTCGAGATACCGACAAACCCGCATTGATCGCAGGACGAATACCTGCGTTAAAAAGATCACTTTCAAGAAAAATCTGCCCGTCCGTGATCGATATCACGTTAGTCGGAACGAATGCAGAAACGTCACCTGCTTGAGTTTCGATAATTGGCAATGCTGTCAGTGAGCCGGTCTTTCCTTTCACCCTACCGCCGGTATTTTTCTCGACGACAGCCGCATTAATTCTCGAAGCTCTTTCAAGTAAGCGCGAGTGCAGATAAAAAACGTCACCCGGATAAGCTTCTCGTCCCGGTGGACGACGCAATAGCAACGATACTTGACGATAAGCCCACGCTTGTTTGGTTAGATCGTCATAAATAATGAGGGCATCTTCACCACGATCACGAAAATACTCACCCATGGCACAGCCGGAATAAGGGGCGATGTATTGCATCGCAGCCGAATCGGAAGCCGCAGCCGCTACAACAATCGTGTGCTCCATCGCATCGTGTTCTTCGAGCTTGCGTACTACACCGGCTATTGAGGAGGACTTTTGCCCTACCGCAACATAGATACACTTAATTCCCGTGCCTTTCTGATTGATTATCGTATCGATAGCCACCGCAGTTTTGCCAGTCTGGCGATCACCGATAATCAACTCACGCTGACCTTTTCCAATGGGCACCATGGAGTCTACTGATTTAAGCCCCGTTTGCACCGGCTGATCTACAGATTGGCGCTCGATTACACCAGGAGCCATCTTTTCGATGGTATTAAATCCATCGTTATCAATCGGGCCTTTACCATCGATAGGCATTCCGAGTGAATCGACAACACGACTTAACATGCCATCACCTACGGGTACCTCAAGAATACGCCCGGTGCATTTAGCTGTATCACCCTCTGTAATGTGTTTATATTCACCCAGCACAACTGCGCCGACTGAATCACGCTCCAGGTTTAGCGCCAAACCATAAGTATCGCCCGGAAACTCGATCATTTCCCCGGACATAACGTCAGCCAAACCATGTATCCGCACGATGCCGTCCGTTACGCTGACAACGCTACCCTCCGTTCGTGCCTCGGCAATAGACTCAAAATCGGCAATACGTTTTTTGATCAGGTCACTGATTTCAGTTGGATTTAATTGCATAATTTTTTCCTAATTAGCGCGACAGCGTGGTGCCAATCTTTGCCAGGCGACCCTGTAGCGATCCATCAATCACCAAGTCCCCCGCGCGAATAATGGCTCCACCCATCAGGCTTGTATCAATTCGTGTGGTCAGCTTAACGTCACGGCCCAAGCGCTTTTTGAGGGATTTGGCGATGGCTTTTTGCTGCTCATCACTTACCTCGAAAGCAGATATTACCTCGGCATCAATGCTGCCCTCAGCTTCACTACGCAGCTTTTCATAAAGGACCGTAATTTCCGGCAAAAGCACGAGACGATCATTTTCAGCGAGTAGCTTAGTGAGGTTTATACCCTGCTTATCAAGATGCTGGTCACAAACCTTAATAAAAAGTTCCGCTGTTTGTTGCTTGGAAAACTTCGGATTATCCAGAGCCTCGACCATTGATGAGTCGGCCGCAACAGCCGCCATGAATGTCAATTGTTGAGACCATTTCTTCTCATCCTTGTTAGTCTCGGCCAATTCGAAAATTGCTCGGGCATAAGGTCGGGAAGCGGTTATGAGTTCAGACATTTATCCGCCTCAAATCTGTGCAACGAGATCATCTAACACCTTGCTATGCGCAGCGGCGTCGATCTCTTTGCCTAAGATTTTCTCGGCACCCTGTAACGCGACCTTGGAGACTTCCTTACGGAGTGTTTCCCGCGCTCGATTCACTTCTTGATCAATCTCTGCTTGAGCCGCAACCTTAATTCGATCGCCTTCTTCTCTCGCAGTTTCTTTAGCTTCATCGACAATCTCACCCGCACGACGCTCAGCTTTAACAAGCACTTCTGCTGCCTGTTGTTTGGCTTCACGTAAAGCATCTTTTGCTCGCTCTTCAGCTAACTCCTGCTCATGTTGACCACGTTCAGCGGCAGCAAGACCATCGGCTATTCTCTGTTTTCGATCCTCAAGCATGTTGAGCATCGGCTCCCAGAGCACCGCCTTGATGAACCAAATGAGTACCGCAAAGGTCAACATTTGGCCAATTAAAGTTGCAGTAATATTCACGCTAAACTCCGCGTTAAGATTTGAAGCTGATTAACCGGCAATGGCTGCTTTTGCGGCACCTATAAAAGGATTGGCGAAAATAAACCACATTGCGATACCCAGTACGATCATAGGGAAAGCTTCCATTAATCCACCGGTGAAAAGCATTTGACCGGTCAATTGAGGACGCATTTCAGGCTGTCGAGCAATGCCTTCCATAAACTTGGAGCAGATTAAGCCCCAACCAAGAGCAGATCCCAAACCCGCAGCGGCTAGAATAATGCCCACGCCCAGGGCAGTAAATGCATAGATATTGGCGATTTCAGCAGGACTCATCAATTAATCTCCAGTTTGAAAATAAGGTTTAGGTTTAGGTTTAAATTTAAGGCTAGTGGTCAGTCTGGTGGGCCAAGCTTAGATATACAATCGTTAGCAGCATAAAGATAAAAGCCTGCAACGTGATGACCAAAATATGGAATATGGCCCACAAGGTTCCCAACGCCACCTGCGCGGGTAACGCAAAATATGAAAAAGAGAGGAGCGCGATCAATAAAAATAGCAGCTCTCCCGCAAACATATTCCCGAATAGCCGCAAACCTAGACTGACCGGTTTAGCGACCTCTTCGATAGTCGTCATTACAATATTGACAGGAATAAGGAATTTCCCAAAGGGGTGGAACAAGAACTGTTTAGCATAACCCCAAACTCCTTTAATTTTTATATTGTAATAAATGATCATCCCAAAGACCGTCAAGGCCAATGCAAAAGTGGTATCTAAATTGGTGGTGGGTACCACCTTCATATAGACATGGTGTGGGTCCGCTCCAAACCAAGTTGCAACCTTCGTAACAGCAGCGGGGATCAAATCTACGGGGATAAGATCCATTGTATTCATGAGAATAACCCAGATAAAAATGGTGAGAGCCAACGGCCCGATAATAGGGTTAGTGCCTGGGAAAATATCCTTTACCTGCTGATTAACAAACTCCACCACGGACTCAAGAAAATTCTGTATGCCGGTAGGTTTATCGGGGTCTAAGTTTTTGCCAATACGCCAAGCGACATAGGCAAACAGTCCCGCCAAAAACAGACTCCATAGATAGGTGTCCAAGAAAAAGGCGGAAAAATCGAGGATGTTCGCAGGTTGATGTGTCTCGGGGTCACAACCAATACACCAATTGGTGAGATGGTGTTGAATATATTGAACAGGATTCGAGGAAATTGGTGCCGCTGCTTCGCTCACAGTTTCTTTACCAAAAATCAGTTATAAGGAATGGATCCAGCAATCCCTTATTCCTAAGGGACTAAATCCTTCGTTAGTTAATCGGTGCGCGACCCGTGAAAAAAAGAGCCAATTGTGCAACCCCAAACGTTAGCAGCAATGGCTCGGCCATGAGCTTGAATACTGCCAGTCCGATAGCCAAGGCTACCAGCACAAAAACAAAACGCTGCACTGCACCAAAATAAAGTACGTAAACGCTCAGCTTCGGATTTTCCTTTGCAGTTTCGCCCGCTTGAATAACACCTTGGTTTAACCAGAGTGTGTTCAGTAGCGCTACTCCACCTCCGTAAAACGCGGGAATGACAGCGCCGGCTTCGAAAGTGTAAAAGCTAAACCCGATACCTCCAAGAATGAAGAGAACCTGAGTAACAATTAAACGCTTATTCATATCCAAGCCCAAAAGCGTTCAGCCTGTCTCTTCTCTTCCTGAGAAAGGGGGGAGTATATAGACTCTTTGCTAAAGTGGTCAATTTAAAAAACCATTTTTAACACTGAGCTCTGGCTTAAGTCGAGATTCATAATGAGCTTATTAATTACGAATATGCTCAAGCAAGCCATCCAATTCATCAAGGCTATTGTAGCTAATAATCAACTGCCCTTTGCCGCGATTATTATATTGAACACTAACAGGTGCGCCTAGCTGATCTGCGAGCTCATGTTCTAAGCTAATGATATCGGGAGACCGGTATATAGACTGTTTTTTAGTTGTTTTAGTTCCCTTAAGTTTCTTAATATATTTTTCAGTCTCGCGTACCGACAAACCCTTCGTTACTACATAGCGCGCGGCAACGGTCTGCGACTCACCCTCCAAGGCCAACAGCGCCCGAGCGTGGCCCATTTCCAACGACTTATTAGCCAGTAGTGTTTGGGTTTCTTTTTCCAAATCCAGTAGCCGCAGTAAATTTGTCACTGCCGCGCGCGAACGGCCAACCGATTCAGCCGCCTGCTGGTGAGTCAGACCAAACTCTTCGATCAATCGTTTTATCGCTTGAGATTCTTCAAGCGGACTTAAATCTTCTCGCTGAATGTTCTCGATCAGCGCCATCGCGGCCGCTGCCTGATCAGGTACGTTTTTAATCACAGCGGGTATCTCGTGCAGACCGGCTAATTGCGAAGCTCGCCAGCGACGCTCCCCGGCAATCAGCTCATATCCGCCATCAATCGGACGTAATACTACGGGCTGCACCAAACCCTGGGCGCGTATAGAATCCGCTAATTCCTCCAAACCCTGCTGTGATATGTTCTGACGCGGTTGGAATTCACCGCGTTTAATTTGTTCGACGGGAACTTGGCGAAGAGAATTTTGCTCACTCGCGTTCACTGAGGCCGCACTAGAGGCCGTCGTTCCCGCCCCACTTAATAGCGCATCCAACCCTCGACCCAAACCTGGTTTTTTTCTCGCCATCAATTCTGCTCCCTAAGCCCCAACGACAGCTGATTGACTAGAGGCATTGCGTCCCAACAATTCTCCAGCGAGGGTAAAGTACGCCAGTGCGCCTCGGGAGTTCCGATCATAATGTAAAATGGGTGTACCGTGGCTTGGCGCCTCAGCGAGACGGATATTGCGCGGAATAATCGTGTTTAACACTTGACTACCAAAGTGCTCAAGCAATTGCTGGGAGACATCGCTAGATAGGTTATTCCGCGGATCAAACATGGTACGCAGCAACCCCTCCACTTTTAAATCTGGGTTTACAGACTTGCGAATATCCTCCACAGTCTGCAATAAAGCCGCCAGCCCTTCGAGCGCATAGTACTCACATTGCATTGGAATAAGTACGCCACTGGCTGCAACCATGGCATTAACTGTCAACATATTCAGTGATGGCGGGCAATCAATAAAAATGTATTCGTATTGATCGATGACTTCTTGCAAAGCATCACGCAATTTGAATTCACGCCCGGTGACGGTGGCCAGTTTAATTTCTGCCACGGTCAAGTCCGCATTGCCAGGTAAAAGATCGAAGCCCCAACGTTCCAGTGGCTGTATCACTTCGTTGATCGAGGCTTCACCTAGCAACAGGTCACAAGCAGATTTATCCAAGTTGTGCTTATCAACTCCGCATCCCATGGTGGCATTTCCCTGGGGATCCAGATCAATCAGCAACACGTTACGCTTGGTGGCAGCCATCGATGCCGATAGGTTAACACTGGTCGTGGTTTTACCCACCCCACCCTTTTGATTGGTAATTGCGAAAATATGACTCATTATTCTCGTGTGATAGTAATCAGATGCCGCTCGGCATCCAGGCCGGGTACGGTTAGTGGGGTGACAGTGTACGCGAAATATTTCTTTAGCGCCGCCAGTTCTTGGGCAGGGAATTTGCCCTTCATGGCCAACCATTTACCACTGGCTTTCAATATACGAGCCGTATCCTCGATAAACGTATCCAACGGCGCGTAAGCCCTACAAATTATCACATCATACCGCTCTCTACTGCGAAACTCTTCAATACGCTCATGTACAGGCTTGACTTGCGGTAGCTCTAGTTCAATCACTACCTGGCGCAGGAAACGAATTTTTTTACTGCTCGCATCAATCAGGGTAAGTTGCCAATCTGGATTATAAACAGCCAAAGGAATGCCTGGTAGCCCCGCTCCACTGCCAATATCCAGAATTTTTTTACCTTCAACGTAAGGCGCAATACTTAAGCTGTCAAAGAGATGGATCGGCAGCATCTTCTCAGGATCATCCACTGACGTTAGATTGTAAACGCGATTCCATCGGACAATCATTTCCAAATGGTTACGCCACAATTCGACCTGCTGGTTAGTCGCTTTAACGTTGAGCGCGTAGAGTCCTGCCTCCAAGCCGTTAATAATGCCGCCTATGTCTAATCAGTCCGCCAACAGGCTTCAAGGCGCTTTTGCTGCAGCAGCGGTTAACATCTTTAAGACCTTGGACATTTTTTTAAAGATAGCCGTCTGGTCGTTAATATTGTGACGATCAGCTAAATACTCTGGGTCGTTATAAGTAAGGAATGTTTTGCCATCAGCATCCTCCCAAATCAATACCTTCATGGGCAAGTCTATGCCAATGCTACGCGCAGAACGCATAAGAGGTGTACCCAGTTTAGGGTTGCCAAACAATAAGAGATGAGTCTTACCTAAAGGTTCATCGACGCTTGCGCCATTCGCTTTATGATCCAGTTCAAACGCTATCTTTATTTCTTTTGAGTTGAGTGTGGCTTTAAAGCTTTCCACAGTATCTGAGAATCCGTTGTCGCTGGGTACGGTTTCTACACCGGAATCGGCGATTGCCGGAAACGTAAACAAGGCCAACAAAATGACGGCTAACAATCTTTTAATCATACGAATCTCTCCTCTTTAATACAGTTTTCAAGCTGTTTTTCTTTTTTTCAGGTGGATTAATAACAATGATATCGCTGCGGGTGTAACGCCCGAAATACGCGAAGCCTGCCCAACAGTCTCAGGGCGGTGGTCATTAAGCTTTTGACGCACCTCATGAGATAGCCCTACTACATTATCATAATCGCTCAATTCGGCCAGCGAGGTGGTTTCTTTTTCTTGCACCCGCAGGATTTCTTCCCGTTGCCGCTGGATATAGCCAGCATATTTTACCTGCACTTCGACCTGCTCTGCCACAATCTCTTGATCAACACCCGGACCCGCAACATTCAGCGACATCAAGTCTCGATAAGTTACTTTCGGCCTGCGTAACAAATCCTCAAGACGATACTCGCGACTTAACTTAGCCCCAAAAATACGCTGAGTCTCTTCCGCAGAGATCAACCTCGGCTGAATCCAGGAGTCTCTAAGCCTCTGCAATTCCTGTTCTACCGCTTCGCGCTTAGTCTCAAAGGCCTGCCAATGAGTATCGGATATCAACCCTAAGCAGTGGCCTGTTTCTGTCAATCGTAAATCGGCATTGTCTTCACGCAGAATCAATCGATGCTCTGCCCGACTCGTGAACATCCGATAAGGCTCTTGGGTTCCTTGAGTAATAAGATCATCCACAAGCACGCCCAGATAGGCCTCATCACGACGGGGCCACCAGGGTTCTAACGCCTTTATTTCTAATGCGGCATTGATCCCGGCCAATAAACCTTGGGCGCCCGCCTCTTCATAACCAGTCGTTCCATTGATCTGGCCAGCGAAATACAAGCCCTTTACATATTGAGTTTCCAGCGTGGGTTTAAGGCCCCGAGGGTCAAAGAAATCATATTCAATCGCATAACCAGGGCGAGTGATATGGGCGTTTTCAAACCCTTCAATTGAGTGAACAAACTCATATTGCATATCAAATGGCAGACTGGTGGAAATACCATTGGGATAGACCTCGTGGGTATTGAGACCCTCAGGCTCAATAAAGATTTGATGGCTATTCTTGTCAGCAAAGCGCACCACTTTATCCTCAATCGAAGGACAGTAACGCGGCCCGGTGCCTTCGATACGTCCGCTGTACATCGGCGAACGATGTAAACCTGCATGAATCAGTTCGTGGGTGCGTTCATTGGTATAGGTAATATGACAAGCAACTTGTTCGGGATGATGCGCTCGTTGCCCTAAAAATGAAAACACCGGCGTGGGTTCATCACCCGGCTGTGCTTTGAGTCGGGAATAATCAATACTACGACTATCAATGCGCGGCGGCGTCCCCGTCTTAAGCCGATCGACCTTGAATGGCATCTCACGCAAACGCTGAGCCAGAGTAATGGACGGAGGATCCCCTGCTCGTCCTCCGCTGTGGTGGCTCTCGCCAATGTGGATTTTTCCACCCAAAAAGGTTCCGACCGTTAAAACCACCGTTCTGGCCTGAAACTCCAAACCCATCTGTGTGCGCACGCCAACAACCCGCTCACCTTCCATCAGCAAGTCATCAACGCCCTGCTGAAAAAAGCTAAGATTAGATTGGTTTTCTACACTGAATCGAATAGCCGCCTTATAAAGACTGCGGTCTGCTTGGGCCCGTGTCGCGCGAACCGCTGGGCCTTTGCGCCGATTGAGGATACGGAACTGAATGCCACCCCGATCGGCCGCTTGCGCCATGGCACCACCCAGCGCGTCAATCTCTTTAACAAGATGACCCTTGCCAATCCCTCCGATCGCTGGGTTGCAACTCATCTGCCCGATCGTCTCGATATTATGCGTTAGCAATAAGGTTCGAGCACCCATGCGCGCGCTGGCCAACGCCGCTTCCGTACCCGCGTGACCACCACCGATTACTATAACGTCAAAAGACTCTGGAAAACGCATCTTTATATATGGACTAAAAATGATGGATTGTAGCCGCTGTTGGGCAAGTCGACCAGAGGCCACATTGTTCCTATATATAAGAGTCGGTATGATCGCGGCAGATTCTTAATAATTACGTACTTTATATGTCTGCATCCGGTTCTAAAAAAGTCATTATTGCGGCCTTGATCGGCAATACCGCTATCGCGATTACAAAGTTTATCGCCGCTTCGATTACGGGTAGCTCCGCCATGCTTTCTGAAGGAATTCATTCCCTGGTGGATACCGGCAATCAGGGCCTGTTGCTGTTTGGTATGAAACAAGCGCAAAAGCCACCCGATGAAGCCTTCCCCTTTGGCCATGGCAAAGAGATCTATTTTTGGAGCTTTGTCGTCGCTATCCTGATATTTTCAGTGGGTGCGGGTGTCTCTCTTTATGAAGGCATCCATCACATGATTCATCCAGAACCAATAGAAAGCCCCTATATTAACTACATCGTTCTCGGCCTCGCTATTGTTTTTGAAGGCGGCGCACTGTTGTTTGCACTCAAGGAGTTTAACCGTAGCAGAGGAAAACTCGGTTATATTGAGGCCGTTCAGCGCGGCAAAGACCCTTCCCTATTTGTGGTGCTGTTTGAAGACTCGGCGGCCATGTTGGGTCTGGTCGTGGCCATGGTCGGAATTTTCCTTGCGCAACTCACTGGCCTCGCTTGGTTCGATGGCTTAGCTTCCGTCATAATCGGCCTCATCCTTGGTGGCACTGCATGGTGGCTGGCTTACGAGACCAAAGGCTTGCTGATAGGTGAAGCGGCCAATCAAAAGGTTATTCAAGGAATTCGCAGTTTGACGAGTGAGATCCCCCATATCGGTCAAGTCAACGAAGTACTCACCATGCACATGGGGCCAGATTTTGTTCTAGTTAATATTAGCGCAGATTTTAATGATAACGTTCAAGCCGGTGAGATTGAAAAGGCTATTGCGCAACTGGATATAAAGATTAAGGAGCAGTTCCCCGAGGTCAAGCGGGTATTTGTAGAGGCCGAAGCAGGTAAGTAGACCTAACTCCTCGTTCTTATTTGCCAATGCAAAAAGAAGAGAAAATTTCACCAAGCAAATCATCAGAAGTGTACTGACCGGTTATTTTACCGAGTGATTCTTGGGCTGTTAGCAATTCCGCTGCCATTAGCTCACCCGCCTGGTAGTCTGTTAGCTGTTGTTCCGCCCTGGCAATCGCCGCGGCTGTTTCTTCTAGTCCCTGCAAATGTCGGCGCCTCGCGATAAACAGCCCTTCTGTAGAAGCGTTGTAGCCAACCGCTTCTTCTAAAGTATCAATTAGCAAGTCAATACCTGCTCCAGTTTCTGCGGACAAATAGATTCCCTGTTCATCCCTGCCCTTCGATTGACCGCTTAAATCGATTTTGCTATAGATCTTCAATAAAGGTAATCTTTTAGGCAGTTTATCGAGTATTCGCTGGTCTTCTTCACCAAAGCCTTGCTCATGATCGATAATAAGCAGTAATAAGTCGGCCTTGCCAATCTCAGCCCAAGCCCGCTTAATGCCTTCTTGCTCAACAGGATCAGTGCTCTCTCGAAGTCCGGCGGTATCTACGATATGCAACGGTAAACCATCAATATGAATTTGCTCGCGCAACACATCCCGGGTCGTACCGGGTATCGGCGTCACTATTGCAGCATCACGGCCTGCGAGGCGATTAAGCAAGCTCGATTTTCCTGCGTTAGGCCGGCCAGCAATCACGAGGTGCATCCCTTCCCTTAGCAAACTGCCCTGTTGTGCCTGTTGCTGGATTTTATTGAGTGCCTGCTTGAGTTGATGCAATCCATTTATCACCGCCTCTTCTGCTAGGAAATCAATTTCCTCTTCCGGAAAATCAAGAGACGCCTCTACGTAACAACGTAATTGAATAAGGTCTTTTAGTAATTTGTTAACCGCTGTTGAAAACTCTCCTTGTAGAGAGCGAAGCGCTGATCGGGCGGCTTTCTCGGAACCACTTTCAATCAAATCAGCGATTGCTTCGGCTTGTGTTAAATCCAATTTATCGTTTAAAAAAGCGCGTTCTGAGAACTCACCAGGCCGGGCAATACGAGCCCCAAGAGCAACGCAGCGCTTCAAAAGCAGATCCATAACAACTGGACCACCATGGCCTTGTAGTTCCAAAACGTCTTCACCCGTAAACGAATGGGGTCCTGGAAAAAACAATGCGATGCCTTCGTCAAGGCTAACGCCATTAGTATCTAGAAAGGGTGTATAACAGGCGCTACGCGGGGTGGGTAGGAAGCTCAGTATTTCCTTCGCGATTTTCTTTACCCTCGGCCCTGAAACCCGGACAATGCCAACGCCGCCCTGCCCGGCCGGTGTGGCAATGGCTGCGATGGTTTCGAGTGGTACGCTAATAAATGTATATCCTATCGACCTTAGGTCAGAGCTTTTTAGTCTCTTGCTCAATATTCCGTGTAATAGCCCATTGCTGAGCAATCGAAAGAAGGTTATTCACAAACCAATACAACACAAGTCCCGCGGGGAAAAATGCAAAAAAGACCGTAAACACGATGGGCATCATCGTCAGCATTTTCTGCATCATTGGATCGGGTTGCGGTGGATTAAGTTTTTGCTGGGCAAACATGGTAATACCCATCAATAATGGCAAAACAAAGAAAGGATCCTTTATCGACAAATCTTTGATCCAAAACATCCACGGTGCTTGGCGTAGCTCGACGGCCTCGAGCAATACCCAGTATAGGGAAATAAAAACCGGTATCTGAACCAAGATAGGCAAACAACCTCCAAGAGGGTTAATCTTTTCCTTTTTGTACATATCCATCATGGCTTTCTGGTAAGCCTGCTTATCATCACCATACCGATCTTTTAGTGACTTGAGCTTGGGCGCGACTTTTTTCATCTTTGCCATAGACCGATAACTGGTCGCAGAAAGCTTGAAAAACGCAGCCTTTATCGAAATAGTTAACAATATAATTGACCAGCCCCAGTTACCGATTACCGAGTGAATAGTACTCAGCAACCAAAATATTGGTTTAGCTATTATCGTTAAAATCCCATAGTCAACGGTGAGCTCTAATCCAGGCGCTAGCTTTTCAAGATCATTTTGCAGTTTTGGCCCCGCATAAAACCGGCTTGAAAATCCGCCGCTTTCTCCTGCCGGAATGGTAACTGACGAAGACCGCATGCTAATCAGATATTCCTGAGTTCCGGCACCGGACAGCACCTTAGTTGTCAACATATTCTTCGACAAAGGATCGTTTGGAAGCCAAGCGCTGAGGAAATAATGCTCCATCATGGAGATCCAACCACCTGTCACCTCTTGGTTCAATGGTTCTTCGGCCATATCGTCAAATGCGAGTTTATTGTATTTGTCTGAAAAGTAAGCAGCTCCATTAAAAGATCGCGCTCCCCCGAATGGCATGGAACCTTTATCGGCTTTAACTGGCACTTGACGAATTTGGTGGTATTCCCTGCCAACCCAAGGAGAGGAAGACTTATTTTCGATTTGGTAATCTAAATCAACTACAAAGTTACCCCGTTTAAAGGTAAATACCTTACCAACAAAAATACCGTCGGGAGTTTCCCAAGCCAGAGGTACCTTTAACTCTTGAGTACCCTCCTCCAGCTTGTATTCCGATTGCGCAGCCTCGAAAACTGCATAATGACTCGGTGCCCTCGCGCTATGATCTACATCCGCTTGTTTATCATGCAACAGCCCGGATTGCGCAATATAAGTTGATGGCTCTCTGTGCAACAACTCAAACGGTGTATCCTTTTTTTCCAGGCTTACGGGATAGGTGGGAAGATTGACCGCGACGATATCGCCACCCTGGGTGCTGATCTCGACTTCAAGAACATCGGTCACCACTTTTATGGTGGGCGCAATGGCTGTCTTCTCTGTCGTCGGTGCTTCGGTTGGGGTAGCTGCTCCCTCTCCCGCTCGCGGAATATCCTCACCGCTAGCAGCTAAGGGCATTTCACCTTCAGTTTTTTCTACGTTCTCGGCTACTTCCTGTGGTTTTGAAGGGATAGGCGCATGGTCTGCAACCCAAGCTTGGTACAAAAGAAAGCCTGTAAATAACAGTGCTATGTAGAGCAGTGAACGTTGATTTTCCATTTATTTAGGCACAGTAGAGATAATTCGCGACCATTGTTTTTCTAGGCTAGTGAAAAGTGTTGGGTTTGGCATGGCTGCAAGTCCGGGTTGACTAATGAAAATCATATCGGCTGATGGCAATTCCAACCGCCAATGCCGGAACGATTCTCTAACCACACGCCTTATACGATTGCGATCGACACTCAATCTAACCTTCTTTTTTGCGATAATAAACCCGATGCGGGCAGTTTCTGCACTACCCTGTCTAACCAATAGTGTGAAACCCCGGTCGCGATATGATCGTGCATCCGCGAAAACCAGATCAAAATCAGCCTTAGTTAGCAACCGGCTGGATTTCGGGAGCTTACAGTTGCTATCCAGCTAAGGTGCCAGCCTTACCCGACCCTTAGCTCGGCGGGCATTGATGACCTTTCGACCACCGACGGTGCGCATACGAGCACGAAATCCGTGCGTTCTAGCTCGACGTAGATTACTCGGTTGAAATGTTCGTTTCATGACATTTGGATCCGCGTTAGAATTTCGATTCGAGGGCGCGCGAGGTTAACCCTACTCATGGTAATTGTCAATTCTAAAAGACTTGCTAATCATCGCGCTCCTTAAGTCTTATTCTTCAATTAGTATCGGGCGCTCTACAAGTACTATAATCGCCAAGCTAATCCATTCCTTTTAATTTAAATTATGCCTTTATGAACTCATTGTGGCTGCAATGTACAGACCGGCTAGAGCAAGAGTTACCGGAGCAGGAGATCAATACCTGGATCCGCCCTTTGCAAGTCAAAAACGACCGCGAATGCCTGCGCCTTTTAGCGCCTAACCGGTTTGTTTTAGACTGGGTTCAAGAACATTATCTGCAACGTATCAAAGAACTCGTTGGAGAACTCACCTCAGATCCCAATCATTGTCTTAGAATTGAGGTCGGAGACCTTCCTGATACTTCAAGCCAGAACAAGAATAACCCACCGTTTGCAAAAAATAAAAGCGAGGTTATCTCCGCTGCGTCGCAACGTTTCACGAACCACCTTACCGTTGGTTATACCTTTGATAATTTTATACAAGGTAAGTCTAATCAGTTAGCAAGAGCAGCTGCTTTGCAAATTGCTGAGCAACCCGGAATCGCCTATAACCCCATGTTTATCTACGGTGGAGTAGGGCTGGGTAAAACACATTTAATGCAGGCCATTGGCAATCAGATCATTCTGAATAAGCCTAATGCGAAGGTTGTTTATCTACATTCAGAACGATTTGTAGCTGATATGATCAAGGCTTTACAAAATAACATGATTAACCAGTTTAAAGGGCATTATCGTTCTTTAGATGCTTTGCTGATCGATGATATTCAGTTTTTCGCTGGAAAGGAACGTTCACAAGAAGAATTCTTTCATACTTTCAATGCGTTACTGGAAGGCGGACAACAAATTATTCTTACTTCCGATCGTTATCCCAAGGAAGTAAAGGGGCTAGAAGATCGCTTAAAATCTCGGTTTGGGTGGGGCTTAACCGTCTCCATTGACCCACCCGAACTTGAAACGCGTGTTGCTATTATCAACAAAAAAGCGGAGCAGGGCGGGGTTACATTGTCTTCAGAAGTCTCCTTTTTTATCGCCAAGAAAATTCGTTCCAACATTCGTGAGCTAGAAGGGGCGCTTAGGCGCGTCATCGCTAACGCTCAGTTTACGGGACGCACGATCGATATTGAGTTCACTCGGGAAACACTGCGCGATCTACTCGCATTGCAAGACAGGCTCATCTCAATTGATAATATTAAGAAAACGGTTGCCGAATACTATAAAATTAAGGTTTCTGACCTTGAATCACCCAGTCGTAGTCGGTCTATCGCCAGACCTCGACAAATGGCGATGTCACTGGCTAAGAGTTTGACCAATCACAGTCTTCCTGAAATAGGGAAAGCCTTTGGCCGCGATCATACAACGGTGTTGCATGCTTGTAAAAAAATTTTGGAACTGCGCGAAAAAGATATTCGAATGGAAGAAGATTTTAAAAACCTCGATAGAAC
>FXBE01000014.1_pt1 | contig 22683 bp, 23 predicted proteins | sample 5335311 | NCBI WGS metagenome assembly FXBE01 (sample SAMEA103928390, study PRJEB20085) | sediment metagenome | biome: marine biome; feature: hydrothermal vent; material: sediment | place: Atlantic Ocean | collected 2013-08-06T02:46:56 | depth 0.05 m | reverse complement strand
TTTAGGGAGTTAGCTGACATAGGTGTTAAGCCAGTTTTCGATAAGTATAGCGGCAGCCTGCTGGTCAATTTCCATTTTGTGCACTTTTTTTCTGCGGCCTTGTTGGCGTTGTTGTTTCAGTCGATCAACCGCTTCGAAGGAAGTCAGTTGCTCATTAATAAACTCCACCGGTAAATCATACCGTTTTTTTAGCGTCGCGGCGAAGCGCTTAATGGGTTTTTTAAGGCTCGAGGTTTTTCCGTCATCGCGGATCGGCATGCCCACAAGCAATAATTGCGGATTCCAGGCTTCAATGAGCGTCTGAATTTCGGTCCACAAAGTGTCCTGATGACGATAGGCGATGGTTGCAAGCGGCGTTGCAGTACCTGTCTCAGGGATCCCCAAGCCAACGCCCACCCGGCGCTTACCGAAGTCGAATGCCAGTAGCGAGCGAATTGATTTTTCCTTTGACATAATTGCGAATTAAGCATGCCCAGCATCTGGATTAAGAAGGTTCAGGTCAACCCCTAGTCCATCAGCCGCCGCTTTCCAGCGCTCTTCTGCCGGCAATTTAAAAACAATGTCGGCGTCCGCTTGGCTGGTGAGCCAGGCGTTGGCGCTGATTTCTTGTTCCAGTTGGCCGGGGCCCCAACCGGCATAGCCAAGCAGAAAGAGCTTGTTCTGTGGGCCGTCACCCACTGCGGTTGCTTCGATAATATCGAGCGAAGCGGTAATGCCGAAATTATCGCCAACGGTTAAAGTCGTCTCCCAAGTTTTTTCCGCTGAATGCAAAATAAAACCTCTGTCAGTCTCGACAGGACCACCAGCATATAATGAGGATTCGAGCAGAGAACTTTCGGCACTTACTTCTATATTTTGTTGTTCAAAAAGTTCGCTGACAGGAACTTCCGTGGGACGATTGATAATAAACCCAAGGGCGCCCTGATCATTGTGCTCACATATTAGGGTTAAAGTTTCCGAAAAATTAGGGTCGGCCATCCGTGGCATTGCGATTAAAAAATGGTTGCTTAGCTCGAGATTCATGCCGTAGTTTAATTTTTAGGGAATCCTAAGAATTGACTCTAGATTTCGCTGAAGAGCGCTGTACTTAGGAACGTGCATGAAATAACTTCGACACTCTAACTTATCTTATCGTCCCAGACTGGATGATCTCAGGTCGTTGCGTAGAATAACTATGCGCCTTTTGAGATCATCCAGTCTGAAACAATAATCCTGCGTTATAGTTGTCGAAGTTATTCCATGCACGTTCCTTATTCGTTTGCTTTTGCCTTGGGTGGGCTCTCCGGGTCGAGATCTGGAACGAGTTCTTGGGTTTCAGTTTTAAAGGACCAAGTTCGTGTAATCATGAGCTGATCATACTCCTGTTTCATTTCAGCGGGAAACGCTGGAAAGGGCGATGACAGGGTGATGATTTGTTTGGCAGCGTCGTCGAGTACTTGGTTGCCTGAAGAGATGGCAACCTGCACTTTTAGAACCTTACCGATATTATTTAGCAATACATTTATCACCAATTTTCCCGTAAGGCGGTCTTTCCTGGCGTTTTCTGGATAGTTGAGGTTGCCAATGCTTTGCACACGCTGAACCCAATCATTTGTGTACTTGGCTTCAACCGCGCTTTTGGCACTGACCGCATCGATAAAATGAACCCTAGGGCGCTCAGCGTATTTTTTTTCTGCGTGCTTTATTTCTGACGATAATTGCGCCATGGCGGTTTGCTTTGATTGTTGCTCTATTTTTTGTTGTTCTCGGGTTACACGTTCCTTGTGTGTTTCGATATTTGACACCACCTTTTCGTTAGCGTTATCCGTGGTGTGTATAAATTGCTGCGATTGTGTCTGCTTAACTTCGCTTATCATTGTTTCTTGGGGCGCGACAGCTTCACCTTTGCTCGGTGTCGGCAGTGGGCTAGAGAATGGGTTAGACGGTGTGTCGGGCGTATCGCTACTGCCGCTCGCCTCTTGGTTGTGCTGAGCGATATGCTCTGCATCCTTTGGAGCAACTTCACTCCTAGTTTGCACCAATACGACATCCATCGTGCGCTGAAAACTATCCGGGCGCTTAAATGACTCGCTAAAGGAGACGCCAAGAATTACGATGGCATGAATTACGATCGCCATAAAAAGTGTCATGCTGAGGCGGTCGGAGGCGGAGATGTTGGGTTTGGAGATGATGCTTTCCATGGCTTGCTTGGATTGAGTCTGCGTTAAGTAATGGCGCGGCTATTGTAACGTGAATTTGGATTCACTCTATGACGTAGATAGCGTTTTTCAGCTTGAAAGAAGAAAATTTGAATGGGGCACTATTCTAAGATTCCGCCACAACTACTCCCGCGACCTGCTGTACAACCATAACAATGGTCAGCGACTTCAATGGTTTGCTGAGAGGGGCCGGTCGAGCAAAGATCGCGAAGGTGGAGGCGTTTTTTCTGTTTGCGGATGTTGAGGCCCAGCATTTGATTAAAATCGCAATCGTATAAGTAGCCAAGATAGTCCACGCTGATCAAATCGAGACACATGACATGATCGAGGTTTTGATCTTGATGGGCATTGCGCAACAAGTCCATGTAGTCGTTAAGGCCGCCGGTTGAAACCAGGGTGCTGCCAAATCGGGCGATCGGCATATTGGCAATCGTATAAAGCTGATTAAAAACGACGCCGTAGCGTGTTTGTAGTTCACGTTCATAATCAGATTGTAATTGCTCCTGTTCAGGGGGCAGCGAGGGGCCTACTGGGTTGTATACTAAATTCAATTCCAAACCGGATCCAGGTTTGCCATAGCCAAGCGCATTGAGTTTCTTTAGGGCAGTGATACTTCCTTGGAGGACGTTCTTGCCACGTTGTGCATCGACATTTTCCTGCAGATAGCAGGGGAGGGATGCGACCACTTCGACTTGATTGTCGGCAAGAAACTCTGCGGTGTCTGCTTGGCCAGGTTCAAGAAGTATGGTGAGGTTACAACGGTCAATAACATGCTTTCCCAGTGCACGGGCGCGGGATATTAGGCTGCGAAAATCAGGGTTGAGTTCTGGGGCACCTCCGGTGAGATCCAGTGTTTCAATGTTATTGCTACGTAGCGCTTCAATCACCAGGCTGATGGTTTCTGTGTCCATTTCTTCCTTGCGACGCGGTCCTGCGTTGACGTGGCAATGAAGACAGGACTGATTGCATTTGTAGCCGAGATTGACTTGTAATGTGGAAACAGAGCGCCTGGTAAGCGAAGGGAAGTTTGTTTCTTGTAGGAGCGGTAGCATGGAATGCATCAGGAGTCCTTATGTTTGGTTGCGCAAGCGACGCAGCAGTCCGGGAATAAATAAGAGCGTTGCAAATGCCGACAAGGCGATTAACAACCAACGCATTTGTCCGGGCACGCTTTGCTCTGTCAGTGCTGCACCACCAGCGTGTCCGATTAATGTATACGCGGCGGTGCCTGGTAGCATAAAAATAAAACTTGTGATGGTATAAGTCAGTAGTGGAATGCGCGTAAGGCCCAGTGCGTAGTTAATGAGCACAAATGGAAACACGGGTACCAGTCGGATCCATGCGACGAATCGCCAACCCTCTTCATCGATACCGCTGACCAGTTGACGCATCTTCTTGCCCATACGCTGTTCGACCCAATCCTGACCAGAGTATCTTGCGAGTAAAAAAGCGCCGCTGGCCCCCAAAGTCGCGCCGATTAGGTTCAGGGTGGTGCCCAGTATTGGACCGTAGACGATGCCTCCGGCTATCGTCAGTATTGAACCTGGAAGGAATAGCAATGTAGCTAGCGCATAAATGAGGATAAAAACCAGCCAACCGACTGAGCCTGCATTCTCCATCCATATTTGGATATTGGCGATATCTATGCGCCCCTGAAGGGAAAAGGCTACAATCGCGCCCCCGATCAATGCCATGAGGATTAATCGTTTTTGGTGTTGTACGGTAAATTTTTTATTCATGCAGATCTATACGGGTATAAAGGCATTATGGATTTTTTGAGAAATTTCCCTACGGCACCACTGGCCGCAATGGCGGTTATGTTAGCACTGGCACCGTTCTATCCTGAACCCCATTTAGTGGAAAAGCTGCGCATGCTGAGTCAGGGTGAGCTCTCAAAGGGAATCGATATTTTTGATCTATTCCTGCATGGCACGCCCCTGGTGCTACTGTTGATCAAGCTGTTTGTGTTGAAGAACAAATCGGGTGACTAAGACTTTTTTTCGCAGTAGCGGTTACTTGTCCGACGATCATATTCAAGGCAGCAGTGGCCATTGGTTTGATATGGGCGGCTTGCCACCCTTTTTACGTACCCTGTTGGTAACAGACGGCACAGTGACCAAGAGCCTGGAGGCTTATTTCTGGGAGCCTGTGGATGTTACGCCGTTGACCCAGAATAAAATTACTTTGCAAGGACCTGTCGAAGGTCTCGCGGTGGCTTCGGGCGATACCGCTTTGCGGCGCGAGGTGAGCCTGATGGGGCGTCAGTCAAGCCGACGCTATGCCAGTGCCCGTTCATTTCTTGCGCTCAACCAATTACCGAACGAGTTGGCTGAGGCAATGGTGACGGGGGAGATTGGGATTGGTGAGTTGTTGCGTGAGAAGGGGGTAGAGACCTACCGAGAAATCATCAGCGTGGATTTTATCGAGAGAGGCAAAAGCAATGACGCGTTGCTTGTTCCCTTTGAAGACGACTTGGTGTCGCGTTCCTACCGTATTCGAGTCGGTGGAACCCCCGCTATCGTGGTGACGGAGCACTTTCCAGTGGCGCTTTATTTATAGTGGCTTAGCGGTTCCGCTAATGGGCTAAATTATGTGATAATCGCCGGATTCTCACTACAAAGAGGTTAACTGTGGACGATCAGCGTAAAAAGGCATTGGCAGCCGCTTTGAGTCAGATTGAGCGCCAGTTTGGTAAAGGCGCGGTGATGCGCATGGGTGATGCTGGCGCCGTCAATGATATTCAGGCGATTTCAACAGGCTCATTGGGCCTTGATATCGCGCTAGGTATTGGTGGTTTGCCGCGCGGTCGTGTCGTCGAAATTTATGGCCCAGAGTCCTCGGGTAAGACCACGTTAACGTTGCAAGTGATTGCGGAAGCCCAAAAGCTTGGCGGCACTGCGGCATTTGTGGATGCGGAACATGCGCTGGATCCAGTTTATGCCGGGAATCTAGGTGTGGATGTCGATGAGTTGCTCGTGTCCCAACCCGATACCGGTGAACAGGCGCTAGAAATTACCGACATGCTGGTGCGTTCCGGTTCTGTCGATATTGTTGTCATTGATTCAGTTGCGGCGCTGACACCTAAGGCAGAGATCGAAGGGGAAATGGGTGACCACCATGTTGGTTTGCAGGCGCGACTGATGTCGCAAGCGCTGCGCAAGCTGACCTCCAATATTCAACGCTCCAATACGTTAGTGGTTTTCATTAACCAAATCCGCATGAAGATTGGTGTCATGTTTGGTAGCCCAGAGACGACTACCGGTGGTAATGCACTTAAATTTTATTCGTCTGTGAGGCTGGATATCCGTCGCATTGGTGCAATCAAGAAGGGCGATGAGGTGATTGGTAACGAAACCCGTGTGAAAGTCGTCAAAAACAAAATGGCGCCACCGTTCAAACAGACGGAATTTGAGATTATTTACGGTAAGGGCATCTCCCGTTTGGGCGAGGTTATTTCTCTAGGCGTTAAGCAGGGTTTAGTTGATAAAGCCGGTGCTTGGTACAGCTATAAAGGTGAGCGGATTGGCCAGGGTAAGGAAAATTCACGTACTTACCTGAAGGAAAATCCAAAAGTTGCGGCGGAGATTGAAGGCTTGATTCGAGAGCAATTGTTGCCCCAAGTCGAAGCAACTGCTGACGTTGTTGAGGTGGAGCCTAGGTCTGAATCTAAGCCTGAAGTGAAGAAGAAGGCTGGGAAAGCACGCCAAGCATAGTCAGGATGAAAATGAGCTGCCGGGAGGCGGCGATGAATTTACTCGCGCGCCGCGAACATTCGCGCCTCGAACTGCAAGGCAAGCTCCAGAAACGTGGTTTCCCTGCTGTTGAGATTGCTACCAGCCTCGATAAGTTGATGGCTGAGGGTCTACTGGATGAGGTACGTTTCGTCGAGGCCTTTACTCGCCTTCGTGTTAGGCGGGGCTGTGGCACGATTAAGATCCACCATGAACTTAGGCAGCGCGGTATTACGGACGAAATGATTGAGGCGGAGTTGCGGGTTTACCACGGGCAATGGACAGGCCTGGCGCAACGAGAGCAAGCAAAGCGTTTTGGTGCGTTACCAACAGATTTCAAGGAGCGGGCTCGGCAAGCCCGTTTTTTGCAAAACCGAGGGTTTGATTTTGATGTTATCCGCGAAGTACTAGGACTCTAGCAATATGAAAACCAGTGCCGAAGTTCGTCGAGCATTCCTGGACTTTTTTGCTGAGCGCGATCACGAGGTTGTGGCGTCCAGCTCGTTGGTGCCTGGTAATGACCCCACGCTGCTGTTTACCAATGCGGGTATGGTGCAGTTTAAGGACACTTTCCTTGGTCTCGATGATCGGCCCTATAAGCGCGCAGTTTCTTCTCAGCGCTGCGTGCGTGCGGGTGGTAAACACAATGATCTCGAGAATGTGGGTTACACCGCACGTCACCTCACTTTCTTTGAGATGTTGGGTAACTTCAGTTTTGGGGATTATTTTAAAGAAGACGCGATTCGCTATGCCTGGGAATTTTTAACCAAGACTTGTGGGTTACCCGCAGAGCGGCTGTGGGTGACCGTTTTTGAAGAAGATGATGAAGCTGCCGACATCTGGTTAAAACAGATCAAGGTTGATCCGTCCCGATTTAGCCGTATCGGCGCCAAAGATAACTTCTGGTCCATGGGTGACACCGGTCCTTGCGGTCCTTGTACCGAGATCTTTTACGATCATGGGCCTAAAGTTCCTGGTGGTCCCCCGGGTACGCCTGAGGAAGATGGCGACCGTTATATTGAAATTTGGAACCTCGTTTTTACCCAATACGATAGAGATACCAGTGGAACCCTGCATCCATTGCCAAAACCATCGGTGGATACCGGTATGGGATTGGAACGATTAGTGGCAGTGATGAACGGCGTCCACAGCAATTATGATATTGATGTGTTCCAGGCGCTGATCAAAGCGGCAGCGCAAGCCACCGGAGAAAAAAATCTCGAAAATAATTCACTCAAGGTGATTGCCGACCATATCCGTTCCTGCAGTTTTTTAATTTCCGATGGTGTTTTGCCCGCCAATGAGGGGCGTGGTTATGTCTTGCGTCGTATTATCCGGCGGGCAGCTCGGCACGCCCATAAACTGGGTTGCCAAGATCCTTTCTTTTATCAGCTCGTGCCTGTCTTGGTGGCCGAGATGGGCGCCGCTTATCCAGAGCTTGTAAAAGCGTCAGATCAGATACAGCGAGTTCTTAAGCAGGAAGAAATTCGTTTTGCCGAAACCTTAGATAAGGGAATGGGGATTTTACGCGAGGCGATTCTTGCAACCAAGAATAAAACCCTTTCTGGCAGTATGGCGTTCAAGCTTTATGATACTTACGGTTTTCCGCTCGACCTAACCGCCGATGTAGCACGCGAACATGGTCTTGAAGTCGATATCGAGGTTTTTGATCAAGAAATGGCGAAGCAGCGAAACAGGGCGCGTTCCGCCAGTCAGTTTGCGAAAGCAGAAGGTCATGATGTGGTTGCGCAGCTGGGCTTAAGCAGTCAATTCGTCGGCTATGAGCGACTAGTGGCAACGGCATCCGTCACGGGCCTGGTTACCGAAACTGGGGTTCAAGAAATTCTGGAGGCTGGCAGTGAGGGAATGGTGATCCTAGATCGGACACCTTTTTATGCTGAATCGGGTGGTCAGGTCGGTGATTGGGGCAGTTTGCGCTCTGATCAAGGTGCTGAATTTCAAGTTAGCGATACGCGTAAGCAAGGCGATTCTATTGTGCATATCGGCAAGCTGCAGGCGGGCTCTCTAAAAGTAGGCGACAGTCTCTTAGCGCAAGTGGATAAGGTACATCGGCAAGCAACGGTACTGAACCATTCTGCGACACATTTAATGCATGCGGCTTTGAGGCAAGTTTTGGGCGATCATGTACAGCAGAAGGGTTCTTTAGTCACGCCCGAACGGCTGCGTTTTGATTTCTCACATTTTGAGCCAGTGACCGCAGAACAAATTGCGCAAATTGAATCGATTGTAAATTCCGAAGTTCGTGATAATGCCGCTGCCGATATTGCCGAAATGTCGATGGACGAAGCCCTGGCGTCAGGAGCAATGGCGTTGTTTGGTGAGAAATACGGCGACCAGGTGCGGGTTGTCAATATTGGTTTTTCTACCGAACTTTGCGGTGGTGTCCATGTGCAGCGAGCGGGTGATGTCGGGTTATTCAAAATATTAAGTGAATCGGGTATAGCGGCGGGCGTGCGGCGCATTGAGGCGGTTACGGGTGAAGCTGCGCTAGCATGGCTGGGCGAACAGCAGCAACGACTACAGAATATTGCCTTGTTGGTTAAGTCAGATGTCTCCAATGCCGAGATGAAGATCGGCCAATTAGTGGAACGCGAGCGTGAACTTGAAAAAGAACTGAACAAACTCAAAGGCAAACTGGCATCTCAAGCCGGAGATGATTTGTCATCACAAGTTGTCGAGGTGGGGGGCATTTCAGTACTGGCCACAATGATGGACGGTGTTGACCCTAAATCTTTGCGCGAGACGGTCGATAAATTGAAGGATAAATTGGGCCACGCGGCAATTATACTAGCCACTGTGCGAGGCGAAAAAATTAGTCTCGTTGCCGGGGTGACAAAAGATGAGTGCAAACGACTCAAGGCCGGTGAGCTTGTTAATTTTGTGGCGCAGCAAGTTGGCGGGAAGGGTGGTGGCCGACCGGATATGGCCCAGGCGGGAGGAAACCAGCCCGCTAACCTACCGAAGGCACTGGAGTCGGTGCCGTCCTGGGTAGAAGATAAATTGGACAACTAGGATGTCACTGATTGTCCAAAAATACGGTGGCACCTCAGTCGGTTCGATTGAACGTATCCAAGCCGTTGCCGATCGGCTGATTCGCTGGAAGCAACGCGGGCATGATTTGGTGGTGGTTGTTTCAGCCATGAGTGGCGAAACCAATCGTTTGATGGAGCTTGCTCGGCAGGCAATGGAGCATCCTCAAGGGCGCGAGTTGGATGTGCTATTATCCACGGGTGAACAAGTTACCATTGCGTTGCTCGCAATGGTGCTCTCCCAAAATGGCTTTTCGGCTCGATCCTATACAGGTGCGCAGGTTTGTATTCGCACTGATGATGCGCATAACAAGGCGCGTATACAAGCAATTGATGCGGAGCGAATGCGCGATGATTTAAGCCAAGGCAAGATAGTGGTGGTGGCCGGGTTTCAAGGGGTTGATGAAGTCGGTAACATTACAACACTTGGACGTGGTGGCTCAGATACGACAGCAGTTGCGCTGGCCGCCGCGTTAAAAGCGGATGAATGCCACATCTATACGGATGTCGATGGCGTATATACAACGGATCCTCGTGTGGTACCTGAAGCGAGGCGGCTTTCAAGGATCACTTTTGATGAGATGTTGGAAATGGCGAGTTTAGGCTCCAAGGTCCTGCAGATCAGAGCGGTTGAATTTGCCGGAAAATACAATGTATCCTTGCGGGTACTATCCAGTTTTGAAGAGGGAGGCGAGGGAACACTCATCGCTTCTGAGGAAGAGGACGTGGAACAAGCGCTGATTTCGGGTATTGCATTTAGTCGTGATGAAGCCCAGTTAACAATTACCGGTGTGCCGGATGAGCCGGGCGTTGCTCACCGGATTTTAGGCTCGATAGCCGACGCGAATATCGAAGTGGATATGATCGTGCAGAATATTGGTGCGGATCATACGACCGACTTTACTTTTACAGTTCACCGCAGCGAATATCCCAAAGCGCTGGATATCCTAAAAGATATGGCGGATCGATTGGGCGCAAGGCAGGCATCAGGTAATGCCAATATTGTGAAGATTTCTCTCGTGGGTGTTGGCATGCGTTCGCATGCAGGAATCGCAAGTAAAATGTTTGAGGCGCTTGCGACTGAAGGCATTAATATTCTTATGATCTCGACTTCTGAGATTAAAATATCGGTGTTAGTTGAAGAAAAGTATTTAGAATTGGGAGTGCGTGCGTTGCATGCTGCATTTGACTTGCAGAGTGAGAATGTCGCGTAATACCGTAAGGGGATCACATTCGTGTGAGTTTGTCGCAATTTACAAGTAAAGGGGCTCGACAATCCAAGCGTTATATGGAGAATCAGCCAACTCAGCTACAAGAATAATTTATTAAGGCTGAACAATAGAAAATAATTCAGGAATTAAAGGAGTGAGTCATGTTAATACTAACGCGTCGAGTCGGAGAAACCCTCATGGTGGGTGACGACGTAACCATCACCGTTTTAGGCGTCAAAGGCAATCAAGTCCGAATCGGTATCAATGCCCCAAAAGATGTACCTGTCCACCGCGAGGAGATCTATCTTCGCATTAAAGATGAGGAACAATCTGATATCCTCAACGACGGCTGATTTCGGCCCTTTACGTGGGCGCATTGGGAAGGTATCCTTTGCGCCCTCGATTTGGAGAGGTGGCCGAGCGGCTGAAGGCGCTCCCCTGCTAAGGGAGTATGGGGTTTATAGCTTCATCGAGGGTTCGAATCCCTCCCTCTCCGCCACATACCTGCGTATAATACGTTGCGTATTGGAAACGGTGAAAAGGGTAAGGATCCTTCCACAGAATCGAGAGTAAACGTTCTATCAAGGCGCCCGTAGCTCAGCTGGATAGAGTACCTGGCTACGAACCAGGTGGTCGGGAGTTCGAATCTCTCCGGGCGCGCCATTTTTTAAAGTAATTATTTTGCGCATCAAGCGCTGATTACTTGGACTCTTAATGACACTTGTGCGATATTTTTATTTATACCTCTCGCGCTCAAGAATACCCCATTTCTAGCAAGCATCTTTTTGCGAATAGCATCGTTGTAAAGCCTTGCCCTCCACAAACCCACGCACTATAAACAAATATTCTCAAGTGTGAGCGGTATTGTACTGAGCCTTAGTGATAAATAAAATCTTCAACGCTTTTTTCAAATAGACTGTAATCTCCCGTATATTTTTTATTCAATCCATTCGCATCTTTGTGTGCGCAACTATTCATAGATTTAATTAAACTATGTCTAGTAGAAGCTATAATCTTCAATGGTTTGAGCCTCTTGCAAAACTCCGTGCAAAATCAAATAATCAACAAGTTACGCTGGATAATACGCTGCAAGTCATTGATTATTGGTTTTGAAAAATAGTTTTGCAAGTGCCTCATTACAGAAAAATTTTGTTTCAGGACAAGAACTGTTCTGCAAATGTTTCTCTAGAAATGGATTCCGCACCTAACCTTGTCAGGTGCGGGTTAGGCAACTGACAGTCAATGACTTTAATACGTTTAGGCTTTAACCACTCGGTTAGTGATACCAGGGCGATCTTGGACATGTCGGGTTGGCGATTGAACATTGACTCACCACAAAAGACTTTATCCAGAAGGATACCGTAGAGACCGCCAACGAGCTTGTTATCTTCACTCCAAACCTCTACTGAATGGGCATGACCCTGTTGATGGAGTTTCAAATAGGCGGACTGCATATCTCGAGTGATCCAAGTGCCAGAAGCAGTCGCGCGGGGTTCGGCGCAGGCGCTGATGATTTGGGTGAAAGCTTGATCAAAGCTGACGGAATAGGGCTTGTTGCGCAGGGTTTTTCTAAGACTGCGTGAGATTTTTATTTTGTCCGTGAAAAGCACAGCCCTTGGGTCAGGTGACCACCAAAGAATGGGTTGGCCCTCTTCATACCAGGGGAAAATACCCTTGCGGTAAGCATCCAGTAAACGACCAGGACTCAGGTCACCGCCTACGGCAAGCAGTCCATTGGGGTCTGTTAAGGCCCGCTCTAGCGGCGGGAAATCATCATGATTTTCATTGGGGCCGAGCCAAGTGAGCATTAACTATCTTTGGAGTCGATAAACTTCTCTGCATCCAAAGCGGCCATACATCCGGTGCCTGCTGAAGTGACAGCTTGGCGATAGATATGGTCCATGACATCACCCGCTGCGAAGACGCCGGGTATAGAAGTTGCCGTGAAGTTACCGTCGTCTCCACAATGAGTCTTGATATAGCCCCATTGCATATCGAGCTGTCCCTCGAACAATGAGGTATTCGGTTTATGACCAATGGCGATAAACACGCCGTGCAGGTCAATATCTTCAGTTGTATCCGATTTTACATTACGAATGCGCATACCGGTAACGCCACTGTCATCGCCTAATACTTCGTCGAGGACGCTATCCCATTTCAGGGTGACGTTACCGTTTTCAGCTTTTTCGAGCAGCTCATGCTGAAGGATCTTTTCTGCGCGTAATGCGTCTCGGCGATGCACGACAATCACTTCCGAAGCAATATTGGAAAGATAGAGTGCTTCTTCTACAGCAGTATTACCACCGCCGATGACGGCGACTTTGCGGTTTTTGTAAAAGAAACCATCGCAGGTTGCACAGGCGGAAACGCCCTTACCTTTATAGGCTTCTTCTGACGGCAGGCCTAGGTACATGGCTGAAGCACCGGTGCAAATAATGAGCGAATCGCAGGTATAGGTGCCTGAATCGCCTTTTAGTGTAAACGGATGCTGCTGTAACTCGGCGGTATGAATCTGGTCAAAAATTATTTCGGTTTCAAAACGTTCAGCGTGTTTTTGCATGCGTTCCATGAGTTCTGGTCCTTGCACACCATCGTTATCACCGGGCCAGTTATCGACATCGGTGGTTGTCATAAGCTGGCCACCCTGTTCCATGCCGGTTACCAGCACGGGTTTTAGGTTGGCGCGAGCAGCATAAACAGCCGCTGTATATCCTGCTGGGCCAGAACCTAGAATCAGTACTTTACAATGCTTGATGTCAGTCATTTAATTACTCCAGGATATTGATAATAGTGGGTTTATACTCTGAATTTGTGGGTATGGATACAGGCTTAGGAGCAAAAAGGAACGTTAGAGTTGGCAATGTTATTCAATTCTCGATCCTTATGCTAACAGGCGGATTAGAATTTGCTCATAATAGTTTCCGAGAGTCTCAAGTTCCGCAATACCGACATGCTCATTGGCTTGATGAATTGTGGCATTAATTGGCCCCAGCTCCACAACCTCGGCACCCGTGGGTGCGATAAAACGGCCATCCGAGGTACCGCCTGCGGTTGAAAGCTCAGTCTCAATTCCGCTGGTAGCGAGGATGGCTTCACGAATGGCAGTCACTAGCTTGCCTGATTCAGTCAGAAAAGGTTTGCCCGAGAGCGTCCAGTCAATCGTGTAGTCGAGACTATGCCGCTTGAATATTTCCTCTGCCCGATCTTTAAGCTCCGTGTCAGTTACGGCGGTGGAATAACGAAAATTAAACAGCACTTCGAGTTCACCCGGAATAACGTTGGTGACTCCGACGCCGGCATGGATGTTAGAAATCTGCAGAGTGGTCGCGGGGAAAAACTCGTTACCTTGATCCCACTGCGTGTTGGTAAGTTCAGCCAACGCGAAAGCCGCTTTGTGGATCGGGTTGCTGGCTAAATGAGGGTAGGCCACATGGCCTTGTTTGCCATGCACCAATAGCCGCGCACCGAGCGATCCGCGGCGGCCGTTTTTTACAACATCGCCGACCTGTTGGGTGCTGGAAGGTTCTCCGACCAGGCACCAATCGATGTGTTCATTCCGCGCCTGGAGCGTTTCGATGACTTTAACCGTTCCATCCACCGCAGGGCCTTCCTCATCGCTGGTGATTAAGAATGCGATGGAGCCTGAGTGATTCGGGTGCTGCTCAATAAAGCGTTCAACCGCAACACATATAGCTGCGATGCTGCCTTTCATATCGGCGGTACCGCGCCCAAAAAGTTTGCCATCCCTAATCTCAGGCGTAAATGGGTCGCTTTGCCATTGATCAAGCGAGCCGGGTGGTACAACATCCGTGTGCCCCGCGAAACAGAAGAGCGGAGCTTCAGTTCCACGGCGAAGCCAAAGATTATCAACCTCGCCAAAACGCATTTTCTCTACTTTAAATCCCAACGGTTCCAAACGTGCAATTAGCAGGTCCTGACAACCTTTGTCATCTGGCGTGACTGACGATCGAGCAATCAGATCTTTGGTGAGTTCGATGATTTTGTTCATAGTGCTTTTTTTCAACTAAAAATTAAACGGTAGGTTTCAGCAGAAAACCCTACGATGCGTTTGCTTCCAAGATCCAAGACCGGTCGCTTAATAATGGCGGGTTGCGCAAGCATGATGTTGAGGGCCATTTTATGATCAATATTTTCTTTAACATCCGGGTCTAGCTTTCGCCAGGTTGTGCCACGCTTATTGAGTAAAATCTCCCAGCCCAGTTCTTCGGTCCATCGGCTTAGTTGGTTTTTATCCAGTCCATCAGAACGGAAATCATGGAACGTAAACTCAATGCCTTGATCGGTCATCCAACGACGAGCCTTGCGAATTGTATCGCAATTTTTTATGCCATAGAGCGTCACTATACTTATCACGTACATAGTTTCCCGGAGCGCATGCGTTTGTTATGTGTTTTCAGCACCGTAAATATTCCCTACCAATACTCAGGTTTGATGAGTGCTTCAACACAACGAGAATTTCCTGCAATTGAGTTAATATCACTGCCAACCAATGATTGACAGAGCCACCCCTCAGGTTGCGTCAATTCGAATGGAGCTTTGGCTATTTCTTCAGTAATGCATCTAAATCCAACTTTAGAGTAAAAATCAGGGTCACCATAAGTAAATGCCAGCTTTACACCTTTGTCCTTCAAGTCGTTAATGCCAAAATCAATCAAGTTCTGACCAATTTCTTTCCCTTGGTGACCTGTATGGATGGCTACAGGTGATAAAATAAAAGCATTAACAGTACTTTCAAATGCCAATCTTGTAAAAAAATGCTGCCAATTATTTGATTGTTTTCAGTAGCAATAAACCCATAAATATCTTGAGAATCAGTAGTCTTCATTAAATCAAAAGCCAAGCTTCCAATTAACAAACCTTCTGCCTGACCCTCTGAGTCAGAAAATACCTTTAAAAATAGTTGCTTGATTTCTTCAACATCAGATTTTTTGTATGTTGAGAGTTCCATATTTTTGTCTTGATGAGCTAATGGGTTAAGCATTTAACGGCCACTGTTCATTACTGAACCAGTTACGCGTTATTGCGCCTTGCCTCAGAATGAACAGGGCGCGCACTTTTTCAGGAGAGCCTATATCCGCGATGGGTTTGCCATTAAATATCGCGCAGCAACTCATTAATACCCACCTTGCTACGTGTTTTGTCATCTACGGTTTTTACGATAACGGCGCAATAAAGGCTGTATTTTCCGTCTTTAGACGGTAAGTTACCTGAAACAACGACTGATCCTGCTGGCACTCGACCATAGAGTATTTCATCTTTTTCGCGATCGTAAATGCGCGTGCTTTGGCCAATATAAACGCCCATGGAAATCACCGATCCTTCTTCGACAATCACGCCTTCGACGACTTCGGAGCGGGCGCCGATGAAACAGTTATCTTCTATAATGGTGGGTGAAGCTTGCAGGGGTTCGAGAACACCGCCGATACCAACGCCGCCGGACAGGTGTACGTTTTTACCAATTTGCGCGCAAGAGCCAACCGTGGACCAAGTGTCGACCATCGTGCCAGAATCGACATAGGCGCCGATGTTGACATACGACGGCATTAATACGGCGCCGGGTGCGATAAAGGAGCCGTGCCGAACGGTCGCGGGTGGCACAATCCGCACGCCTTCTTCGCGAAAATCACGTGAACTTTTATCGGCGTATTTTGAAGGTACTTTGTCGTAGTAATTGGTGGATCCACCTTTAATGAATTCGTTGTCGTTAATCCGAAATGAAAGCAATACGGCCTTTTTCAGCCATTCATTAACGATCCAGTCGCTGTCCTTTTTTTCCGCAACCCGTGCTTTGCCGCTATTGAGAAGTTCAACAGCCTCCGAGACGGCTTCTTTGACGCGCGGCTCGGCGTTGCGGGGCGTAATATCGGCGCGAAGCTCAAAGGCTTCGTTGATGATGTTTTCCAGTTCGCTCATTAAGGTCTCCAGTACTCTCTTTAAAGTGATTCTATGCTGCTGCGAATGCCTTCAGCGGCTGTTATACACTCATCCAGCGGTGCCACCAAGGCAAGGCGCATACGGTTTTTTCCAGGATTGTGGCCATTATACTCGCGGGAGAGGTAGCTGCCGGGTAGGATGCTAATATTTTGTTCTGAGTAAAGCCGTTGGGCAAATTGTGTGTCGTCTTCAGGGGTTTCTGGCCACAGGTAAAAACCGCCGGCGGGCAATTCGACGTCTAAGGCGGGATTGAGAATCTTGCCGACAGTTGTGAATTTTTCACGGTAGAGCCTACGGTTTTCGACAACGTGCGATTCATCGTTCCATGCCGCGATACTAGCTGCTTGCACTACCGGTGACATAGCGCAGCCATGATAGGTTCGGTACAACAAAAAGTTTTTAAGAATATCCGCATCTCCCGCAACAAATCCGGAACGCAAGCCCGGAGCATTGGAGCGTTTTGATAAGCTGTGAAATACGATGCAGCGATGAAACGCATCATTGCCCATTCTCGCTGCCGCGCCTAGCAGGCCAGGCGGTGGCTGGTTTTCATCGGGATAAATTTCGGAGTAGCACTCGTCGGCGGCGATGATGAAATCGTGTTTTTCCGCAAGATTAATTAGTGTTTGTAGCTGTTTTTCCTCGATAATTGCGCCGGTAGGGTTATTCGGTGAGCAGATATAAAGCAGTTGGCAGTCATTCCAGACAGCATCCGTAACGGAGTTAAAGTCAGGGAGAAAATTATCCTGCGGGCGGCTGTCCAGATAGTAAGGCTCAGCACCCGCCAGCAGCGTAGCGCCTTCGTATATCTGATAAAAGGGGTTGGGAAAGACCACTTTTGCCGGCTTGTTTGTATCCACCACGCACTGAGCAAAGGCGAACAGAGCTTCGCGCGTACCATTGACGGGCAGGATTTGAGTGGCAGGGTCTGGGCGATTCGTTTGTAGTTCAAAGCGGCTCACCAGCCAGCTGGAGATGGTTTCTCGCAAGGCAGGTTCGCCCATTGTTAGCGGATAGTTTGCCAAGCCTCTTATGTTATCGGTGATCGCCGCTGCGATGAGCGCTGGTGTAGGGTGCTTGGGTTCGCCGATGGAGAGACGGACGGCCGGTTTATCGACAGGTGCCTGCAGGTTAGCGAACAGTTTCGCTAACCTTTGAAATGGATAGGGCTGGAGCTTATCCAGAAGTGGGTTCATAACAATTAGTGGTAGAATTGAGCGCGAGATTATAGCAGTAAGAGTGCTACGCGAACTATGCAAAATCAACCGTCACCTGATCCAGGTTTTATAGGGCTTCACCATGCGAGTTTAATGGTCGCAGACGTGGTTGTTTCCACGCATTTTTATTGCGATGTTTTAGGCCTTGAGTTTGATACGAATCGACCTGAAATGATGTTTCCAGGCGCTTGGTTGAATATCGGCAAGTCCCAGCAGATACACCTCCTGCAACTGCCTAACCCTGATCCAACGGAAGGAAGACCCACACATGGTGGCCGCGATCGACACACTGCTATGCATGTTAGTGATATGGATAAGCTCGAATCTAGACTCAAGCAAGCGGATGTTCCTTATACCTCTAGCCGCTCAGGCAGAGTGGCGGTTTTTTGTCGCGACCCTGATGGAAATGCGCTGGAGTTTATTCAGGTTTAGCGTCACTACTCAGAAAAATTGAAGCGTTCTCGCCGTGGACCCTCTTAAACTCCACTTTACAGCGTCTCTTCTAAAGCTTGACGTACCCGTTGTTCTTCCTCCGGAGCCAGTGGGGTTCCGTCTGCAGTAGTGATTTGCAATATGTCTTGAGCTTGCTCGCTGACGGTCGCGATTCTGGCAAAACGTACTTTTACGTTGGCTTTGAACAGCGCCTGGGATATATCTGCCAGTAAGCCGGGGCGGTCTGGGGTATAAATTTCCAATTCGGTATAGGGCTTGTTTGAGGGAGCGGAAAATTTAATCTCCGTTGGTATTTCAAAAGACTTTGCCTTACGGGGTATGGGACGGTCCATCTCAGTGGGGTTCTTATTTGGAGATGCTAAAACTTGGCTAAGATGCGCCCTAATTTGTTCCAGTCGCTCAGCTTCCGTGCAGCGCGAGTCGTCGCTTTCCTGCACGTGAAACGTATCCAGTACCATGGCGTTTTTGCTCGTATAAACGCGCGCATCGACGATATTCAAACCCAGTTGCGCAATGCCGCTGGTGGCCAAGTTGAAAAGAGCGGGTTGCAGCTTGGTGTAGATCGCGATTTTAGTCGTACCACGGCCTGAATCGGCCATGATATCCACACCCACTGGGTCATCTCCTGGATTATTGAGCATGAGTTTCGTATGCCAAGCGATCGTTTCGGGTGCGTGACGACGGAAATATTCGTCGTGCAGGTTTTCCCATAAGAGTGTGACTTGATTTTCATCTACGGATTGCTCGTTCAATAAATGCAGTGCTTTTAATCGGTTGTCTAGAATTATTTCAGCATAAGAGTTATCAGGGTTTTGAGATTTTTCGATCCAATGATGGGTGCGGTCATAAAGTTCGGAAAGCAAACTGGCCTTCCAATTATTCCACAGGCCGGGATCGGTACCGCGAATATCAGCTACTGTTAGTAAATAGAGATAATTAAGACGCTCAATATTTTTTACTTCACGGGCAAACGCTCGGACAATATCGGGATCGGAGATATCCTTGCGCTGGGCCGTTAGCGACATGATCAAGTGTTGGCGAACAAGCCATACGACCAAATCGGTATCCTCTTGGCTAAGGCTGTGTCGCTGGCAGAATTCACGTGCATCAATCGCCCCCGTCTCTGCATGATCTCCCTTACGGCCTTTACCCATATCGTGAAACAAAGCTGCAAGATAAATTAGTTCTGGTTTACGTAGGTCAGGAAAAAGCGTGCTGCATTTTGGAACTTCCTGGGCATACTTTGGAATGCCCAGGCGCCGCACATTGCGCAGAACCATCAAGATGTGTTCGTCAACGGTATAGATATGGAATAAATCAAATTGCATGCGCCCCACAACTTGCTCGAAGACAGGCAGGTAGGCGGCGAGTACACCATAGGTATTCATCAAACGTAGTTCATGATAAATGCCTTCGGGACGACGCAGAATCTCCATAAAGAGGCTTTGGCAAACAATGTCATTGCGGAAATCATCGTCAATCAAATGCAGGTTGGCGCGCATCAGGCGTATCGTTGTCGCGCGCAGACCGCGACTGTCAGGGAATTGTTGCAATAGTAAAAAAACTTCCAGCAAGGCGGAAGGGTTATTAGAGAAAACATCTTCGTCGGTAGGTTCAATAAAGCTGTTACGCAATTGGAATCGGTTGTTGAGCGGTATGGGAGGTGTGAACTTATTTTGCAGGACGATTTCTTCTTCAAAATGCTGTATCAGCATTCCGCTGAGGCGCTGCAATTGGGTGACGGTGCGATAATACGTCTGCATGAACTGTTCAACTGCAAGGTTATGATCTTCGTCGCGATGTCCCATTTCTTCGGCGAGCGTTTTTTGGAAGTCAAACAGTAATCGGTCTTCTTTGCGACCGGAAAGGCGGTGCAGTGCGAAGCGAATCCGCCAGAGGAATTCCCGACCCCGGTTGAGCATTTCATACTCTTCTTCGGTCATAAACCCGTGGCTGATTAAGTCCTGCAACGTGTCGACATCAAAATGACGCTTGGTGATCCAGCCGATTAGTTGTATATCGCGTAGGCCGCCGGGGCTTTCCTTAATATTGGGTTCCAAGCGGTAAGCCGTATCGCCAAAGCGTCGATAACGTTTTTGTTGCTCTTTGATTTTGCCGGTGAAGAAATCTTTGCTGGACCAGAATCCGGTTTCTTTCTGTCCTTGCTGGAATCGCTGGTATAGATCCTCGGATCCTGTGAGCAGACGCGATTCCAGAAAATTGGTGGCGATGGTAATATCTTGGCCACCTTCCTGCCAGCATTCATCTAAGGTTCGAACGCTGTGCCCTAAATCTAGGCCAATATCCCACAAGAAGGTAAAGTAATGGCTTAGCTTTTCCGCCAGTGCTTCACTTTCCTGTTCCTCTAGCAGAATAACGATATCGATATCCGAGCCAGGGTGTAGTTCACGGCGGCCATAACCGCCGACCGCAATCAATGCTAAATTGGCGGCGCTGCTTAGGCGGGTATTTTTCCATGTCCGTAAGAGCAGGGTGTCCATGCCCTCCGTCATTTTCTTAAGCAAGTCGTCGATGTTGTACTGCTGGTCAAAATAATCGCTAAGAATCTGTTTTAGATTCTTAACGGCGTCTCGGTAGGTTGCAGGGTCATCCTTCAGATTCACGGTCTTTGCGGACCAATCTTCGAAGTCAGTGGTCAGTAAGGGCGCAAAGGTTGGATGCGATGTCACTCTATGGATTCTCCTATACGCAAAGTAAGGACTTCATATCCATCCTCAGTCACCAAAATGGTGTGTTCCCATTGTGCAGAAAGGCTGCGGTCTTTAGTGACCACGGTCCAGCCGTCCGAGAGTAATTTGGAATTGCGTTTTCCGGCATTAATCATTGGCTCAATAGTGAAGGTCATACCGGGGTGCAGCTCAAGGCCGGTACCGGCCTTGCCGTAGTGGAGCACCTGAGGTTCTTCATGAAAACCTCGGCCGATTCCGTGTCCACAGTATTCCCTGACAACCGTGAAGCGCTGTGCTTCGGCGTAGGTTTGAATTGCGTGGCCGATATCGCCCAGCGTTGCGCCGGGCTTGACCATTCTGATACCTCGGAGCATAGACTCGCGAGCAGTATCGACCAGGCGTTTTGCCAACACCTTCGGTTTGCCCAGGCAAATCGTTAGGCTGGTATCGCCATGAAAGTCATCTTTAATCACGGTGACATCAATATTCAGGATATCGCCGTTTTTTAGTGTCTTCTCACTGGGGATGCCGTGGCAGATCTGATGGTTAACTGAGGTGCAGATCGATTTGGGAAAGCCGCGGTAATTCAGTGGAGCGGGGATCGCTTTCTGGGTATTAACGATATAATCATGACAGATGGCATCGATTTCGTTCGTCGTGATGCCGGCCTCGACCTGAGGTTCAATCATCTCCAGTACCTCGGCTGCAAGCCGGCCGGCTACGCGCATCCGGGCGATTTCATCTGCCGTTTTGATTGAAACACTCATACCTAATTTTCCTATGTCTAAAATTTGGCTAGCTTGACAGGCAGGATACATTAGGTCAAAAATCCCTGATTACAATACTGTATGCTATGTCACAGCCATCAGATCGTTTTCGTGCTCTTCCATGATTTTTTCTGATGTGCATTCCTCAGTTTTTAATAAGAGATAACAATTCATCAGAAAAGAAGGAGTCACTAATGGAGTCGTTAACGTCTGGCCTAGATACCCTATTTGTCTTAATCGGTGCCACTATGGTATTAGCCATGCATGCCGGTTTTGCTTTTTTAGAAGTGGGCACTGTTCGGCACAAAAACCAAGTCAATGCCTTGGTAAAAATCATCGCGGATTTTGCCACCTCGACGATCGCGTATTTCTTTATTGGTTATATGGTGGCGTACCAGACCGGATTCTTTGCGGACGCGAAGACTCTCGCGGCCGATAATGGTTTTGAGCTTGTAAAGTTTTTCTTCTTGCTGACCTTTGCCGCAGCCATCCCGGCCATTATTTCGGGCGGCATAGCAGAGCGAGCCCGATTTTACCCGCAACTGTTTGCCACGTTCGTAATTGTCGCGCTGATCTACCCTTTTTTTGAAGGCATTGTTTGGAATGGAGCTTATGGTGTTCAAGATTGGATAAACGCCAGTTTTGGTGCCGAGTTCCATGATTTTGCCGGATCGGTTGTGGTCCATGCCATGGGCGGATGGCTGGCCTTAGGTGCGGTGATTCTGTTGGGGCATCGTCAAGGCCGCTATAACAAGCAGGGGCAAATCGTCTCTGCGCATCCGCCTTCTAGTATTCCCTTTCTGGCTTTAGGTGCCTGGACGCTGAGTGTGGGCTGGTTTGGATTCAACGTCATGTCGGCGCAGTCTATTGAAGGTATTAGCGGGTTGGTGGCGATGAATTCGCTGATGGCCATGGTCGGCGGTATTCTCGCTGCTCTGGTGGTGGGGCGAAACGATCCTGGCTTTGTACACAACGGCCCCTTGGCCGGTTTGGTGGCCGTTTGTGCGGGTTCCGATTTAATGCATCCGGCTGGAGCGCTAGTGACGGGTTTGGTGGCCGGCGCATTATTTGTCTGGTTATTTACCGTGACGCAAAACCGCTGGAGGATCGATGATGTGCTCGGAGTTTGGCCACTGCACGGCTTGTGTGGTGCATGGGGAGGTCTCGCGGCGGGGATTTTTGGCCTTGAAGCCATGGGCGGAATCGGCGGTGTGACTTTTATGTCTCAATTGGTCGGAACAGTCATGGGTGTTGTCATTGCTGGCGTAGGTGGGTTTGTAGTTTATGGCGCCCTCAAGGCAGTAATTGGTATCAGACTCAGTGAAGAGGAGGAATACCAGGGCGCTGATTTAAGTATCCACAAGATCAGGGCTAATCCCGATGTGTGATCCATTAAACTACCTTATTGCAA
>FXBE01000013.1_pt1 | contig 22685 bp, 15 predicted proteins | sample 5335311 | NCBI WGS metagenome assembly FXBE01 (sample SAMEA103928390, study PRJEB20085) | sediment metagenome | biome: marine biome; feature: hydrothermal vent; material: sediment | place: Atlantic Ocean | collected 2013-08-06T02:46:56 | depth 0.05 m | reverse complement strand
CTGGACTTTTCTATGCCCTTTGGGTGCAAGGTGCCAATCCATGAATAAATAGAGATGCCCTAAAGTGAAACGCGTGCAATCATCAAACGATGGGGAATTATAACTCCCATGTTTTTTTTGCCTTTGTAACACGCAGCTGCCGGTGAATCCAGAATCCAAAAATAGCTGCCAGCATGAGCTCAGAGGCGTAGGTAGCCATTACAGCCCCACGCCATGAAAAATAACCAATTAACACAATAGAAAGGACTACATTGAATACCGCAGTAATAGCCTGAGCCACGCCGCGTGCTTTGGCGTGCCCGCTGGTCATCAGCACTGCACCCAAGACCCTGTGGGTCGTCTGAATAGCAGGCATCAACGCCAACCAGGCAAGCACAGATGCAGCTTCAGAGAATTCGCTACCGAGTATGAACGGGATTGCCGGGCCAATTAACACAAGCCCCACAGCCGCTAGGGCGACATACAAAATTAATACGAATTGAAACTCACGAATATGGGCGAGTGACGCACGTATGTCACCGTGTCCGGCACGAAACATTGCGGTTAATTTCGCCATGACAAGCGCTGCCACAGGAACAAAAGCGATTGAGACCAAACGATAGGCAACGGTATAAACGCCAGCAACCGCTTCGCCTCTCATCCTAACCAAAAGGGTTTTATCTGCATCTCCGTAAATAGTCTCTGAAGTGGCTCCAACCGCAAAGGCAAACCCTTCCGAGAAAGACATGTTTTTAAATGGATGGCTAAACAACGGACGAGCCAACCGATACCACATAATTCCAAACAAACAGATCGATAGCGCACCCATCGCGAATGCCTGGGTTAACGCCCATTCAGCCGGGCTGGGGCTGGCAACACTGGCAGCGAAAATAAGAAGCGCTATAATTCGCACGGCGGCCCAGGAAAGACGCATTATGGCTGAAGATTTAATATGTTCTACTGCAAGAAAACTAGCCCATCCCAATTCAACAACCCTTAGAGTGATAAGATCAGAGATGAGAAGCGGTACCAGAATTCTTGATTCATAGGCATCACCAAGAATATAGGGAGCCGTCAAAACCAGCAGCGCACTCAGTAGGATAGAGATGACAAAAGTAACGCTGATACTCGTACCAAGCCATTGCCCAATAAGTGAGTGATCACGCGATACATGCTTGATCAACAAATCCGTCGACCCCCAAGACGCCAGTGGCTGCACCACGCCCACTAAGGCCACCGTCCCTGCGTACTGCCCAACTCCCTCGACGCCGAGGATCGCCGCCAATAGAAGAAAGAACGAAGCCTGTAAGGCCAACCGAACAACCTCAGCGCTGCTAATCAAAGCTGTTCGTCGTGCATCCTGGTTGGTATTCAACTCTCGCATTGGTACCGTCGAGTCGTTTTTATTGGCATTCGATTAGTCGGTCGATATCCATGCAGGCCAGTGTAGGTAGTTAAATAGCCCCCCTTCAGACTTCATCATTAAGTTCTTTTGCAGCATCAATCCAGACTGTAACCATGTCAATGCTAGGTTTGGCGTAATAATGATTATTCTTAGCGGTTGCTTCTAAATTTTTAGCCATTAATTCTTGGGCATCTTGTGCCGCAAGCTGCTTTACGGATAGAACACCGGATAGCACAAGTTGTTCAGCAAACTGTCCACGAATGCCTGGAACCCGCATCAAATCAGCCGTACTTATCCATGCTCTAACCAAGGATTCTTTTTCATTAACATGACGGCCAATTTCCGCCACCGCAGCAGACGTTTTAGCTTGTTTGAGTAACTGCAGAGTCGTCTCAATGTTGATCTCTCGCAAGCGTTGACCACACCGCTTTCCGATACTTCTTACGTCTTCAATGGCATAGTCTCTCAAGTCCTTGGGTGAATCCCCAACATCTTCTGTAAGAATCATTGCGACGGTAGGTATTGAGGTATAGTTCGTGGTATCCAGGTGACTTGTCTCTTGCTCAGCTTGAGCATTATTAATGAGGATCGACTCAGAAATTGGGAGATATCGCGCTTCCGAGTCGATGTTCATTGCTTTATCTTTCACGATATCTTCTACAAAAGTCTTTGCCGCGGCAGGGGTTGAGGTATTGAATGTGTTATCAACGTGATTCGCTTCCCGCTCAACTTGATCATTAATGATCAGGGTCGAGTCAGAAGCCCGTAAATATTGCTTTCCAGCGTCGGCATTTTTTTCTTTTTGCATTTCGATATCATCTTCTGCAAAAATAGCTTCGGCTTCAGGAGGAGATGTATCGTTGGAATCGTCATAGTGATTCATTTCTTTCTCGCCTTGTTCGTTATTTAATTTTTTTGCCGCTTCGATCCAAACAGTTATCATGTCAATGTTAGGTCTAGAACCATAGCGATTCTCCTTGGTTGCTACCTCAGAATTTTTTTGAGTTAACTCATAGGCCTCTGAAATTTTTTCCATTAATTCATGAGCATCTTGTACCGCGAGTTGCTTTACGGATAAAACACCGGACTGCATCATCTGCTCAGCAAACTTTCCACGAACGCCTGGAACCCTAATCAGATCAGCCATGGTTATCCATGATCTAACCAAGGATTCCTCATTATGCAACTGATGGCCAATTTCTGTGATCGCAGCCGATGTATCAGCTTTTTCAAGCAACTGTTGGGTCGTATCAATGTCGATCTCCCTCAAGCGTTGACTACACCGCTTTCCGATACCCTTTATTTCTTCAATGTCATAATCTAGCCTGCGCGTCCATGAACCTCCACCATCCTCTGCAAGAATAACTTCAGCGTCGGGGAGAGAGGAATCGTCAGCGCTATCAGAGCGACTAGTTTCTTGCTCAGCTTGATCATTATCCGTCAGAATTGATTCTGAAATTGGTAGGTATTGCGTTTCAACACCAACGTCAGTCTCTTTTTCTGTCTCGCTATTATTTTCAGCAAGAATTGCTGCGACATCAGGGAAAGAGGTTTCGTCCGTGCTGTCTAAGCAATTAGAATCTTGCTCAGCTTGATCGTTATCCATCTGAATTGAATCAGAAATTGGTAAGTACAGTGTTTCAGCCTCAACATCAGTCTCTTTTTCTGTCTCGCTATTATTTTCAACAGAAATTACTGCGGCATCAGGGAAAGAGGTTTCGTCCGCGCTGTCGGAGTAATTAGTTTCTTGCTCAGCGTGATCGCTATCCGTCAGAATTGAATCAGAAATTGGTAAGTACAGTGTTTCGGCCTCAACATCAGTCTCTTTTTCTGTCTCGCTATTATTTTCAACAGAAATTACTGCGGCATCAGGGAAAGAGGTTTCGTCCGCGCTGTCGGAGTAATTAGTTTCTTGCTCAGCGTGATCGCTATCCGTCAGAATTGAATCAGAAATTGGTAAGTACAGTGTTTCGGCCTCAACATCAGTCTCTTTTTCTGTCTCGCTATTATTTTCAACAGAAATTACTGCGGCATCAGGGAAAGAGGTTTCGTCCGCGCTGTCGGAGTAATTAGTTTCTTGCTCAGCGTGATCGCTATCCGTCAGAATTGAATCAGAAATTGGTAAGTACAGTGTTTCGGCCTCAACATCAGTCTCTTTTTCTGTCTCGCTATTATTTTCAACAGAAATTACTGCGGCATCAGGGAAAGAGGTTTCGTCCGCGCTGTCGGAGTAATTAGTTTCTTGCTCAGCGTGATCGCTATCCGTCAGAATTGAATCAGAAATTGGTAAGTATTGCGTTTCAGTATCGACGTTCGTCTCTTTTCCTGTCTCGATATCACCTTCTGCAAGAATAGTTTCAACGTCAGGGATAAAGGGTTCGTTCATCTCGTCTGAGTAGCTCGCTTCTTGATCGGCTTGATCGTGATTACTCAGGATCGAGTCAGAGATCGGTGGGTATTGCGTTCCCACATCAACACTGTTCGCCTCTTTTTCTATCACGGCATTGTCTTCTACGAGAATAGCTTCGACCGCAGGGAAAGAGGTATCGTTCGCGCTGTCAGAGTGATCCATTTTTTGATCGATTTGATGGTTATTAATCAGAATCGAATCGGCAATTGGTTGCGTTTCAGAGTCGGCGCTTATCTCTTCTTTTGCCGCGGCATCATTTCCTTCGAGAACTACCTCGGTGTGAAGTAAAGAGGTTTCGGCCGGGCCGTCAGCGTCAGAGTGATTCGTTTCTTGCTCTGATTGATCGTTATAAATAGGTGGGTTTTGCGTTCTAGCATCAAGGCTTGCCTCTTCTTCCATCGCAATATCATCTTCAGCAATAATAACTTCATCGTTAAGGAAAGAGGTTTCGTTTATGCTATCAAGGTAATTCGTTTCTTGCCCGACCTCATTGTTATCGAGTTTCTTTGCCGCATCAATCCAGACGGTAACCATGTCAATATCAGGTTCGGCTCGATAACGATTCCCCTTGGCCGTTACCTCCAAATCTGTTGCAGCTACTTCATAGACGTTTGAAATTTTTTCCGCTAGTTCATGGGCATCTTGTGCTGCGAGCTGCTTTATGGATAGAACACCGGATTGCGCTATCAGTTTAGAAAACTGTCCACGAACACCTGGAATCTGGATCAAATCAGCCATGCTTATCCATGTTCGGATCAAGGACTCTTTTTTGTTTATATGATTGCTAATATCTGTGATCGCAGTCGATGTATTAGCTTTATTGAGTAACTGCTGGGTCGTATCAATATCAACCTCTCGCAAACGCTGACCGTATTGCTTTTCAATACCAATTATTTCTTCAATGTCATAATTTAGCATATGGTGAATCCGCGCCCCCCCAATGTCTTCTGTAAGAAAATCTTCAGCACCTGGGATAGAAGTATCGTTCATGCCGTTAGCATGAATCGTTTCTTGCTCAGCTTGATCGATATTCATTTTACTTGGCTCAGAGATCTGTGAATAGTTCGTTTCAAAACCAATATTCGCCTCTTTTTCTGTTGCGCTACTAGTTTCTTCAAGAATTCCTTCAGCGTCAGAATTAAGGGTATCGCTCATGCTGTCGGAGTGATTGTCTTCTTGATCAGCTCTATCGTTATTGGTCAGGATTGAGTCAAAAATTGGTTGGTATTGTGTTCCAGCATTAACATTCCTCTCTTCTTTCGTTGCGACATCATCTTCTACAACAATAGCTTCAACGCCAGGGATAAAGGCTTCGCTCGTGTTACCAAAGTGCTTCGTTTTTTGCTCCGCTCGCTCAAGATCAACCAAAATCGACTCAGAAACTGGTAGATATTGGGTATCAGAATCAGCATTTGTTTCTTTTTCCGTTGCGGTAGTTTTTTCTTCGAGAGTATCTACGACCTCAAAGATAGAGGGATCATTTGCGCTGTCAGAGTGACCTATTTCTTGAATCGGGAGGTATTGCGTTTCAGAATCGGCGTCCGTTTCTTTTTCTGTCTCAATATCATCTATTGCAAGAATAACTTCGCCATCAGAGGTAGAGGGGTCGACCGTGCTGCCAGAGTGATTTATTTCTTGAATCGGTAAATATTGCGTTTCAGAATCGGCGTCTGTCTCTTTTTCTGTCTCAGTATCATCTATTGCAATAATAACTTCGCCATCAGAGGTAGACGAGTCGTCCGTGCTGCCAGAGTCATTCATTTCCTGAGTCGGGAGGTATTGCGTTTCAGGGTCAACTTCCTGCTCTTCTTCAGCCTCTGCATCATTTCCTGAAAGCATTGCTGCCGCCGTATAGATAAAGGTATCGTTCGAGTTGTTAATGCGATTCATTTCTTGCTCAGCTTGCTCCTCATCCGTCAGAATTAACTCAGATATCGGTAAATATTGTGTTTCAGAGTCGGCTTCGGTCTTTTCTTCTATCGCAATATCATTTTCTGCAAGAATTATTGAGACATCAGAAACAAACGGATCTTTAGAGTTGTTGACGCGATTCGTTTCTTGTTCAGCTCGCTCCTCATCCGTCAGAATTAACTCAGATATCGGTAAGGATTGTGTTTTAGAGTCGACGTCTATCCCTTTTTCTGCCGCGATATCATCTTCTGCAAGAATCATTATAGCGTCAGGGATAGCGGTTTTGTCCGCGCTATCCGCGTGATTTTTTTCTTTTTCAGTTTGATCATAAGCAGTCAAGATCGAGTCAGAAACCGGTACACTAAAAAGCACGGTAGGATCAGAAATATAGGTATCGTTTGAGCTGTCAGCGTATTGTCCTCCCTGCTCATTAACCGGGGCTAAGTCAGGAGCCACAGGTTTAAATCTTCCAGTGCCGCTAGCCACTTCTTGTTTAATGCCGGTATTACCCCAAAGCGGTCCCCAGGGAGTTGGCCAACCCGGCTTAGGCCTCAAGTGTTTCGCCCAACTGGTTTTTAGTTTATTCGGATTTAAGATAAAAGCCGGCAAACGCCCGGTTGAGGAAACGTTAGTGCGCGTTAGTAACCCAACCGTTAACGCCAACACCAACCACCATTGCCGCTGATAAGTCGCCTCAACGAGTTGGCTTGCCACCGCCATCAGAAGGTGGGCTCCCAACAACGAAGCGGAGATCCGGGCAATTTGATCACCACGCTGGCCTTCCCTCCTCCAGTGTCGAAACCGAAGCCGCATAAGTCGCACAACGGGCTCACCGATAAACAAAAGGTATAAAGCAATCCCGACTATACCCATCTCAACCGTCATCCAAACCACTGAGTTATGGATAATAATTTCATTCTTCTCTAGAAAAACGGATAGTCCAATACCGACATAATGGCCATCCTTAAGTAGCCTTAAACCCTCAGCTATTAATTCCATGCGATGAGACCCGTTATCAGGTCTATCGTTTATATCTTGAGCAAGGTGCTCCAAGACCCCTGAGAAAATAACACCTAAAACTACGATTACACTCAGAGCAATTACAGGAGCTTTTATCTTTATTGGACGCATCACTACGACCACTAAAATACCAAAAACGCTGGCAATCCAGGCACCTCTTGAAATACACAGTAAAAGCCCTACACCTAAAATGCCTCCAACAATGTATATAGAAGAATCACGCTGGAAAATATCCCGTCCCAACGCCGCAATAAACATAAGGCCGACGCCTGTCAAGGCGCCATAATGATTCGGATCGAAATATCCTCCGGAAAATCGGGACTCGATAAACCTTACCGTAATGATGCTCACCCCAGCATAAAACTCAACCAGACCAAACAAGGTGAATACTACAGAGCCCAATAAAAAGGCCTTCATGAGATCGAATATTCCTCGCTCACTCTCCTGGGCGACCTGTAGCCAACTCAGCAATGAAAATAGAAGCACTACAGCGCCAAGTACTTTCGCAACCATCGCATGAGACAATATCTGTCCGTTTACCAATCCTCCGAGGAGCGCGCCATAAACCATGACCAATGGAAACAGCAGCGGAGCAACAAGCATCGCACGGCGTACAACTTGAAAACGCAACAGAAGCAATGGGCTCGCTAAAACAACGAAAAGATCCGCGAGGGACAAACGACTCGTGGCACCCACCGGAAGTTGCAGTGGAATAAAAAAGACCGAGGCTAGAATAAGCCAGGTAAAAATATCACGGCCAGTGGACTTCAGTTCCTTTTTTGTTCTGTCTCCCACCATGATGAGACCCCCAACATCGTTGAAAGCCCGGTACGATCCCAATCAGGAATGATTGCGACATCAACCATAGAATCAGTTACCAAAGCATCTGTAAGAGTATCTCCCACTAGAAGTGCAGGACCGCCACCATTCGCTAGACGCCGCTGCGAAATAGCCTCGACTTTTAGATCAGATCCAATCTCGATCCAGCGGCCATCACTATCGGGTCCAGAACCGGTAATTACGGGAATACCGAACGCTTTTTCGATAGCAGGTCGATAGGCACTTAAAGCAGCGGTTACGACAAAGGTTGTCACTGAAGGAGCGGTGGCAACTGCAGCTAAAGCAGGACGTCGATGCTGACGCAAACGATGAGCCAGTTCATGAAAGTACGACTCAGTCCAGTTTGGAGTGAGACTACGTATTCGCCTGTCGAGCGCTCTTTGAAGGAAACGATGATTGACCAAACGAAGTTTTTTAAGCAACCGTGTGAATGCCAACTCGATAGATAAAGAGTAGGCCCTTCGTTGCCAATAGAGCCGGGCCAGACTATTGATTGCGTCACGAAACGAATCGGTGGTTAACGTCCCGTCCAAATCTAGGAATAGCTGCAAACCCAATTGATTCATATTCGAGGTTCCGAGAGCGTTAGGCTTTATAGCTCCACCCAGTAACTCGGGTTTGTTCAGCTGAGACAAGTCTCCATCGACAAAATCAGCAATCTCACCAGACACCAACGTATACTGACAGTCAGAAACTACCCTGCCTAAAGTACTCGCCAGTGTAAACACAATGACACTAGCGTCCGAATCAATCTCGGTAATAGTTTGAAGGACAACACGTATCGTCCCACCCGAATCGATGCAGTCATCAACCACTATAACTGGACCCGATCCGCGATCATTAAGTAGCTTCGCCAGTTGATCGTGTTGTTTTTTAGGGAGCTCTCGCTTCGAGGCGCCTGCAGCATCGGTGAGCCGAACAACGGACTGAAACAACAACGCCTTATACAATCGACGGATATATTTGGGAACGAATTTGGACCACAAAGTTCGTATTTTTCCGCGAGACCCCATTGATGACGGTCGAGAAAAGCTAACAGCGAGAGTATTGTCCGCTCCTGAGCCCTCTGCAAAAGCACGTGCAGGTGCCGTACCGCTGCGCGCGATACCAACCACCGCAGATGGCTGCCCGTACAGCTTGCGCACCAACTGCCCTGTGCTCGTTGCTATTCGCGCTATCTCTGCATGAGTCAGCGCAACTGTCATTGAGAAATAACAGCAGAGATTGGCATTTTATCTTCAAATGCCAACTGCTGATACAGCTTAATCGTGGGATCTACCATCTTATCAAGAGTAAAAAGTTGCTCAAAACGTGCACGTCCTGCTTTACCCATAGTCAGCAACTTATCGTCGGCATCTATCACGCGAGTAATGGCGTTGCGTAAATCATCAGGTGAGCCAGCAGTAGCCAGAAATCCAGTTTCACCTTCAACCACAAGTTCATTAATGCCGCCCACATCGCTCGCAACTACAGGCAGACCAGCCCGCATCGCCTCAATAATACAAATCGGCAGGCTCTCCCACCTGGAAGACAGCACAAACAAATCTGCGGCAAGTAATTCTTCCTCAACCTCATCAATAGCGCCTTTCCATGTAATCAAAGCCGCAATCTCCAACTCATTAGCGAGCGCCTGGGCCTCACCCATTAGAGAACCATCCCCAATCAGCAGCAACTCGACGCTGCCCGCAGGAAGGCCGGCAACAGCCCGAAGCAAAGTTTCCTGATCTTTTTGGCGCTCAAAGCGCGCAACGCTAATGATACGCCGTGGCGAGGAATCAACCACAAGCTCGGCAACCCGCTGTGTATCGGGGATACCATTACGTATGACGACAACTTGATCGGGGCCTACAACACCCTGGTTAACCCCCAAATCGCGTTCAAACTCAGAAACCGCAATCACCATACCGGTACGGTGACGCAAACTCCTTTCGATTAACCAACCCGCTCCCGACTCAAGCGCAGGTGTACCAGGAGCAAAAACCCAACAATGAGGTGTATACACAACCGGGACCTCTAGTCGCGAGCCGAGCACCCGACACAGCATTCCGGCAACAGAAGCCTGAGCTGAGATAAGATCTGGAGCGTAGGATTTAAGCCTGCGATAAAGCGAAACCAGTGCGCAGAGATTCTTGATCGGGTTTAGGCTTCGTGAAAAATAAGGAATATTTTCCCATTCAATCCCTTCCGACTCCAGAAGATCCGTAAAATGGCCCGTACCAGGAACAAAAAAACGAACTGAATACCCTTGCTGATGCAGCTTACGCGCCAATGCTAGCGCATAAACCGACACTCCCCCCACGATATCACTTCGATGGAAGACAAAAGCGATCCTCACGGAAGCGATCCTTACCAGCGGTAAAGCGCAGTTCTTTGGGTTCACGCTGGAACCCTGCGCTGTTTTAAGCGTTTTTATGATTGTGCTCACATTCTTTGTATTGACTACACCTGAGGTGAAGCATCATACCTAAATCTATCCGGCTAAAATGTGAGGTACTCCTAATTAGCTTGTAGCCATCATACAAATAGGCTTTACCAGGCACGTTATTGCCGGAGACTTGAAAACACAAGTATTATGTTGTCAAACTAGACCTCTACTACCAAATCAAGAATTCTCCACCCTTAGTATTCTTATAACTTATTAGTTTGTCTTTTCTAGAACACATTGCTATATGTATCAATAACATCAATAGCTTAGATCTCATAAAACGTTAAGGTGAGCAGCAACGCCCCAGATAATAAGTTTATCTGCATTGGAGAAACGTTCATTGGAATTATGCTCATCACTTTCGCCAGGAGAGTGTCGGGTGAAGCTGAAAGCATTTGGGTGATAAGCAGCCTTATTTTTACACAGGAAGCAGGATATAAAGGGGGTTTAGCAGAGAGCGAAGCTTGGAGCCCCCGTCAATTGTAACGAGTTTTTCTTTCTGGAACTTCATCCATAACGCAATGCGTCAACCACCGAAGCTAAACGGCCAAACAATCTACTTCGTACCCTTGCGCGCCTTCTTTTTCCTAGGCTCATACTTTGGAATCATTGGATCATCATCATCCATCAGGATACGATGCCCTTGCCCTTCGAGGTCATCGTACTGACCGCTGCGCACGCTCATGATAAAGGCGGCCACGGCGATACCGGCGAGCAGCATTGCGACTGGAATCATTAGATAGAGTATTTGCATAACAACTCACCAAACCTATGAGAAGAATCATTAAACGGTTATCCGTTAATGAAGAGCGTTAGTCCGACGATAGGACACTTCGTGTCCTTGTGGTGATGTCTTTTTCTGCATCCCTTAACCAAAAACCAACCAAATCAAGGACTCCGTAACCGCAAGGCATTTAATACCACAATCAGCGAACTAGCGGACATGCCAATCGCAGCCATCCAGGGGGCGATATATCCAGCTGCGGCCAGCGGAAGTGCAACTAGATTATAACCGATTGCCCAGGCTAGGTTTTGACGGATAATTCTGAGAGTTTTTCTAGCATGGGTGATGCTCTGAGGCAGCCGTTCTAGGTTATCTGAGAGCAACACCATATCGGCGCTCGCTTGCGCCAGTTGGGCACCGCCGCCCATGGCAATGGAGACTTGCGCGCCTGCTAAGACAGGAGCATCATTTATGCCATCGCCTATCATAGCAACGATTCGACCCTGTTGTTGCAAATCTTTTGCATAAGCGAGTTTGTCATCGGGCAGCTGGCGGGCGAGGCGGTGTTTGATATTGAGCGCATTGGCGATCTTTTCTACGGCGGCTTCATTATCGCCGCTAAGTAAGTGAGTTTGAATCCCCAGATCTTTACAATGTATTAGCGCGAATTCAGCCTCGGGGCGCTGTTCATCGTTTAACTCCAACCGTCCCAGTACTTTGTCTTGATCCGCCAGGTAGATCCGCGTACCCGAAATGCGGGTATCGCTGAATCCGGGATGCCATTCGTTTACCCAAAGTAAACTGCCAAGGCGGTACAGCTTGCCATTGATTCGGCCCAGTACGCCGCGCCCGGTTTCTGATTCGATCACTTCGGCCAACCCGGCTTTCTGCCCCTCTCTGACGGCCTGCGCGATGGGGTGTTCGCTATGAGCCTCCAAACTCGCGGCAGTTTCGTGCAGAGTATCGGCATCCATATCGCTCAGACTGTGTATATCGACAAGCTGCAGTTGGCCTTTAGTGAGCGTGCCGGTCTTATCGAAAACAATATCGGTGGCATTAGCCAAGGTCTCTAGGGCATGCCCGCGTGTGGTCAATACGCCAAGGCGCGTGAGTGCTCCGGTGGCAGCCGTCAGTGCTACCGGTGTCGCCAATGATAGCGCGCAGGGACAGGTTACGACCAATACCGATAAGGTAATCCAGAAGGCATCATCCGGTGCTTGTCGGTACCAATAGGCAAACACCAACGCGGCGATTAGCAATAGGGCTCCGACAAACCAGGCGGCGACTTGGTTAGCAAGCAGTGCGACTCGGGGCTTTTCCTCGTGGGCACGCTCCAGCAATCGGGAGATACCCGACAGCACTGTTTCCTGGCCTAGTTTTTCAACGCAGATTGTCAAGGGCGAGGCCGTATTCAAAGTGCCACCGATCAACATATCGCCAATACACTTATCGATTGGCAAGCTCTCACCTGTTACCAACGATTCATCCACGCTACCCTGCCCTTCGATTAGCCGGCCGTCCGCGGGTATAACTTCGCCCGGCCGAATTAGCACTTCGCTGCCGACTTGCAGCTCCGTTACAGGTATCGGTTCGATACCGTCGGGTAATTTAATATTTGCGGTGGCGGGCATGAGCTTAATCAACTCTTCGGCGACACGACCGGCCTTGTGTCGTGCCGTCAGCTCCATGAATCGACCTACCAATAGAAAAAAAGTGAGCATGGTGACCGAGTCGTAATAGACTTCACCACCACCACGTACCGTCGCCCAAACACTGGCCAAAAAAGCCGCCCCAATCGCTAGCGACACTGGAACGTCCATCCCCAATCGACGGCGTTTGAGGTCGCGCCAGGCGGAGACAAAAAACACCTGCGCCGAATACAATACCACCGGAACAGTAATGATTAGACTCGCCCAACGCATCAAATTACGGATACCAGGATCCATGCCTTCATCACCCGCAAGGTACACGGCCACCGCCATAATCATGACCTGCATCATGCCAACCCCTGCTAGGCCAATCCTCCGCAGCGCTTGACCTCTTTCCTTACGATGCAGCTCTGCCTGGCGACCCGGATCAAATGGATGAGCGTGGTAGCCGATTTCACTGATCGCCTTAAGCACATCGCTAAGATGAACAACACTATCGTCCCAGGTGAGCTGAGCACGATGGGTAGAGTAGTTGACGTAAAAACCTTTCACGCCGTCCAGAGCACTGACATGCCGTTCGTTCAACCAAACACAAGCCGCGCAGACAATGCCTTCGAGTATCAGCGAAGCCTCGCGAAGCGAACCGCCCTGCTCATGAACAAAACTCTCCTGAAGTTTTTCATTGTCGTAGAGTTCCAGTTCCCGCAAAGCCTCCGGCACCAGTGCCTCCGGCGTTGCGGTGGATTCCGTGCGATGCCGGTAAAAATCCTCCAAATTGTTTTCGACAATAGCCCGTGCCACGGCCTGACAACCCATGCAACACATTGGGCGTTGCTCGCCGAGGATCTCAACTTGCAAATCAAGAAAATCAGGAACAGGTAAACCACAGTGGTAACAGTCTGGCTGATCAGAAGGTTTGGACATTAGTCAAACTAATAGAAGAAGAAACAGGAGGGGCAGTTTAGAATATCTCTTGGGCTACGACCATACTTCTCGCACTCTCAAGAGTACCCGCTTAGAGTACGTAGATTTTTGCGGTGTCTCGGGCGTCAAGGCTATTCGCAAAAAGATGCGTGCTATAAATGAAGTATTTTTCGAGTGAGGGAGGTATTCATACAGAATCACCGAAGAGCCACCAGTATTGCGCACCTCGCTGCTGGGTGTATTGCGGGGAATGATGATAGAAACTAAGAACAACTAGCAGGATGCGCCATATTATAAAAAACTCCAAAGCAGCGGCACCTGAAGCCGGTCTACTTAATCGTTGGAAAATCATAGCTTTGTTTTTCTTTTTCTTCCCATATTTTTATAAGATTATTGTATCTATCAGATTGTCCTCGCCGTTCTTCCAGGCGTTTGACGGGCTTAGGGGGTTGTTGCCATGGTGGACAAAGACCCCGGCATGATCTAAGCCCGGAATCTTCTCTAAGCTCTTTCTCTTTTCCAAGATTCTTATCGGCCTCCTGAACGGTTGATCCTAAGCCGTAAGAAAACTTTCTAGTCGGTAGAACTGCGATGAGTTTGTCAATTGCTTCTGGTTTCAAAGAGGTGACTATCACGAACTCATCGCCTCCAAAGCGGTAGATATCATCTTTGAAAATGAGACGAAGCTGACTGGCGACTTCTATGATCAGACTATCTCCCGCTTCGTGGGAAATTTTGTCATTAATATATTTGAGAGAATCTATATCGGCTACAATCAACGTCTCAGACTCTTGAGGCTCAATAGTATCAAAGGCTCTGCGATTCCAGGTGCCTGTCGAAGAATCTCGAAACACAATTTCAATTAGATTTTCGCTCGTAATTTCTTTTTCTATGAACTCTAGCAGTTGGGCTTGTCTCATTCCGTTGTCTCTTTTGAAGCCTATATACCATTAATCCGACAAAATAGAACTTGTGGCAGGTTTGCGCTACAAACTGTTATCCAGCTCCTTAATACTCTTTTGGAAGTTATGGAGGCAAAGTATGGTCAATAGGTGGCAGAAAATATACCTTTATCCGACAACTGACAATCAATGGCCGACGACAAGAAAAGCGATTACACATTCGAGCGGATGTTGTGGAGCAGTTTTTACGCAATTACTGCGCCATTTCAATCCATTACATGAACTTTAGAGCGCGGGTATTCGCTCCAAAATCAGCGGTAAGTATCGATCAAATAGCAGGAAGAAAAATAGCAAAAGCAGATAAACGATGGAGAAAACGAACGTTTTAATCGCCCACTGAGGGCTTTTGGTATACCACATCATTAACGCATAGTAGAGAAATGCGCCGCCCAACAACACCGCTCCAATCAAATACATCAATCCGTTTACACCCATTAAAAACGGCAACATCGTCACGACCAATAATAATAAGGTGTAAAAAATAATTTGCAGGCGGGTGAAGTCATCCCCGTGGGTCACCGGGAGCATAGGAATATTGACCTTTGCATATTCATCTTTGCGGTAAATAGCCAACGCCCAAAAATGCGGCGGGGTCCAGGTAAAGATAATTAAAAAGAGTACCAATGCATATGGGTCAACTTGGCCCGCTACAGCGGTCCACCCAAGCAACGGTGGGGTGGCACCTGCCGCACCTCCAATAACGATATTTTGCGGTGTTGCTCGTTTTAAATACAATGTGTAAATAAATGCATATCCAACAAGAGACAAGGTCGTTAATACGGTAGTGAGCACGTTCACCCAAATCAGTAACACCAATAAACCCGAAACGCCAAGTACCGCTGCGAATGTCAGACTTTGCGCAGGAGATAAATTACCGGAAGGAATGGGCCGGGCTTTGGTTCGAAACATTTTTGCGTCGACGCGTCTATCGACAACATGGTTAATTGCCGCTGCAGAACTCGCCATCAAGCCAATACCGATAGTTCCAAAAATAAACGGCTGCAGAGGAAAAACACCAGGATCAACAAGCAACATTCCGACCCAGGCAGTAAACACCATGAGAGCGACAACACGCGGCTTACCGAGCTCATAATAAGCAGCAATAGTTTCGCGAAAGGACTGAGAAATAAATAGGGATTGAACTTGAGGCATTTTGGTTTTCTACTCACTACACAAGGAACGTAAATTCAATATCCATATTATCCTGACTCGTCCTTTTCCTCTTGCTTAAACGATCTCAATCGTTATGAGATAATTTATACAAATGAAAAATTACTCGCCATAATGACAGCGCTATTAAATCTCTATCCCTAAGGTTTCAATATGATCGAATTCCATATTACTCAAGCCTTGTACAAAGCTAAACTTGAAGTTTAATGGATCGCCACGCTTCTTGTACATATCTTTACAAAGGAAACGGTTAGCCAATTTTTGATACTTTTAACAAACGGCGCAAATCTTTAAGCATTCCCTTAGCGTCATAGTCTTTCTTGTAGCGAAGAACAAGGTTTCCTAAAGGATCGATAAGATAAAATGCGCCCACAGGATTATCACCGAAAGCCGACGACTGTTTATTCGCCATACCTGAGGCAACCTGCGCCCGCATCATTCGTGGGTGTTCCTGACCCAATTTATTCGCTGCATCTCTCGCCGGCTCATCCAGCTCTAGAAATAGATACTGAACACGATCCAGCTCTCGACCAAGCAATATCCGTAGCTGCCGAACCTTAATTAAATTAGCCTGACAGGCCTTATCACAATCACCTTTGCCCACGTAGATAAGTGTCCATTGATCTTTAATGGTCTCCAATGTCACCGGCCCCCCCGAATCATTGTCAGTGAGATCTAGGTATTCCAATGGGGCCGTTGGTAAAACTAATTCACCATGGTTCATTGTCTCTGCTGGGCTCCAAATATTGAGATTGGAATACAAAAACATCGCTAAAAAAATCGGCCCAAAAAAGACCATAAAAAGCGCGACCATCGTTACACGAGATTTAAGTTTACTAGGCGTACTCGATTTAATCTTAGCTTGGCTTCGCTCCGCGTTACTAGTAGCGTCGTTCATATATCGTTTCTCTTTTTCAAGGCTAGTATCATAAAAATTACAATCATTGCTAAGGCAAGTGCGTACCATTGAACAGCATAGCCATAATGCTTTTCAGGGCCCATATTTATTATATTCCATTCGCGTAAAAAACCATTTTCAGCTTCTGCTGACAGACGTATTACTACTGGAAGCAAATCATACGATAAACGTTCGGACATCTCTTTAAAATCTAGGAATTGGATGACGCGCGGCCACAAGAACTCACCATCATCTAACCCTCCCAAGCGAAAACCCTTACCATACGGTACATATAATGCACCTGTAAGCTGAACTCCTATATTCTCTATATCAATATTTGGAGGCAATTGCCGAGTGAGGCCTTGCGCAACCCATCCTCTATCGATTAAAACAGATTTCTCACTGCCCTTAACCTTCACGGGAGTAAAAACGTTATACCCTACCTGGTGATTTTTCACTTGGTTATCAAGAAGGAACTGATGCTTATTATCGTACTCGCCTTCGACACTAACAGGAAGATGCCGAAGCGACTCATACTCAATTCGGTCTAAAGACAAGGGTTTTGCTTGCTGCTTAGAGCGCTCTAGTGAATGAGAAACAATACGTTCTTTTTCCACAGCTCGATTTTGCTGCCAACGCCCAAGCGACAAGAAAACAATCAACATAAAAACCACCAGCACACAAAGGCCAACCGGACGACAATTCAAGTGCATAATTGAGTTATACTGAACTCCAAATTGTTGCTGGTACTGAGTATGATCGTTAAATTATTTGTCATTTTTTTGCTGTTGCTTATCGTTGGAAGCCTTGGCTCGGCTATGATTTATTTACTGAAAGACCAAGGCAAATCGACGCGTGTCGTACAAGCGCTCACCTTTCGTATCAGTCTTTCTATTTTCGCTTTTCTAATTTTAATGGCGAGCTCCTATTTTGGCCTGATTGAACCTAACAACCCGTTTCCGCAAGCGCCAAGGTAGTGGGAGCATCTAAGGAACGGAAAATCAATAACATGACTTTCTAACGTGTCCTTTTCCTCCTGATTAAACGATCTCAATCGTCATTTAGAACCACTATATTCCTCTTGAGGTCGTTTAGTCAGAAGAAAAATTACTGGGCCAGAATGTCATGTTATTAAATTTCCGTTCCTTAGTACGTTGAATTTAACGTCGTCATGATGCAATCCTTATGAACTCCCCTACTGGGGTCGCCCCCGCGGGTCTACAGTTTCATTCATAAAAAACGGGCGATCCAAGCGCCCGTTTTTTATGAAATTATTAGTACTCACATCCAATAGACAAAGATAAATAATATCAGCCAAACAACATCGACGAAGTGCCAATACCAAGCCGCTGCCTCAAATGCAAAATGATTTTCCGGTGTAAAATGCCCCCTCATCGACCGGAACAACATAACGGTTAACATAATTGCGCCGATGGTGACGTGCAAGCCATGAAACCCCGTTAGCATAAAGAATGTGGAGCCGTAAATACCGCTGCCTAAAGTAAGGTTAAGATGAGCATAAGCTTCTTTATATTCAGTCGCCTGAAAAAACATAAATAAGGTGCCTAGAGCCACAGTGAGCACTAATCCGAGAATCAAACGACTACGATTACCCACTTTCAACGCATGATGAGCCCAGGTCAATGTTGCCCCAGAACTCAATAAAATAAGAGTATTAAGCGCAGGTAGTCCCCATGCCGCCATGGGTTCGTATTCACCTCCAACAGATCCAGGGCCGTTAGTAGGCCAGGTATTTTCAAAACCTTGCCAAAGAAATTCGTTAGTCGCAAGCTTTGCCCCCTCACCACCCAACCATGGCACAGAGAGTTGACGCGCGTAAAATAGCGCACCAAAAAACGTGACAAAAAACATCACTTCTGAAACGATAAACCAGAACATACCCCATCGAAAGCTTAAATCAACTTGTGGATTGTAGGTTCCTGCCTCACTTTCTCTGATGACGGTTCCAAACCACCCGATGATCATAAAGAGGGTTATTGCCAGACCACCCATTATAATATAGCTGCCATTTTCTGCCTGATTAAGAAACATGGCAAAACCAACCAACATTGTGGTTAGACCAATTGACCCGATTATAGGCCAGTAACTCCCATGCGGGACATAGTAACTATCTGCTGTAGACGACATGCCTATCCTCCATTAGTGAATTTTTCTTTACTCCGCACCGCTATAAATCGTGAAATAATAATAGGTTCCATTCGGTCAAGAGCAAGGCACAGGGACGAGTCATAGCGGGGCTATGGCGAGGAGCTGTAACGCAGCTATTGGCCGAATGGAAGGTGTTAAAATTCATGAGTTATAGCGGCGCGGAGTATTTAACGGGTAATTGATTATTGTCTTTTAAACGGGGCTCAACACTTGCGGTAGCGGGTGTGATATCAAAAAAGGTATAAGCCAATGTGATTGTCTCTACATCTTTCGGTAAAGCCGGATCAACAACAAAACTCACCGGCATCTCGCGACGTTCTTTAGGCTCAAAAGCTTGCTGAGTAAAACAAAAACATTCTGTTTTATGAAAATGTAAAGCGGCAACACTCGGCATCACACTGGGTATTGCTTGACCCACAACCGCTTGGCTACGCAAGTTTTGGGCAATAAATTGTGCGGTGTATATCTTCCCAGGATGAACTTCCATTTCAAAATTTTTGGCGGAGAAGCTCCATTGTGCCTCTTGATTAACGGCAGATAAAAACTGAACTTTTACAGTACGGTTTTTATCCTCAACGAATTCAAGATCTGTCTGGCGCTTAATATTGGTGGTATTACCGTTAATTCCAGTGAGATCGCAAAACACATTGTACAACGGCACCATTGCAAACCCGAAACCAAACATTCCCAATGCTACCAACGCTGACCAATAAACAGTTCGCGATAGACTGTTAGTGCGCGTGCGGGCCATCTTATCTTGTCGCGACCATTAGAATAAATCCAAAATAGAAACTAAGCGCAAGTACAGCAACTGATAGAGCAGTTATAACAACTCGCTTTCTACGTTTCAGGTCGTCAATCATAGCTTTCTCGGGAACATAAACTGTCTGACAAAGACAACCGGAGTAATTGCCCCGGTTGTCACAGGATTAAACTACTTAATCTCTGGAGCCGTGGTGAAACTATGGTAAGGCGGAGGCGAAGGGAGAGTCCATTCTAATCCCTCGGCACCTTCCCAAACTTGAGAAGTGGCCTTCTCTCCGCCTCGAATAGTTTTAATAACGAGGTAGAGAAATATAAACTGGGCCAACCCAAAGCCGAAGGCCCCAATGCTCGACATCATATTAAACTCTGCAAATTGTATAGGATAATCTGGAATTCTGCGGGGCATACCAGCCAGCCCTGTAAAATGCATGGGGAAAAAAGTTAGGTTGACGAAAATTGTCGATAACCAAAAATGCAGCTGGCCTAATTTTTCGTTATACATATTACCCGTCCACTTCGGTAACCAGTAATAGGCTGCCGCCATCAATGCGAAAATTGACCCGGTCACCAGCACATAGTGGAAGTGCGCAACGACAAAATAAGTATCGTGATACTGAAAGTCAGCAGGAGCAATTGCCAGCATTAGGCCAGAAAATCCACCGATAGAAAACATCACTAAAAATCCGACAGCGAATAACATTGGGGTTTCGAATGTCATAGAACCCCGCCACATAGTTGCCGTCCAGTTAAAGATTTTTACACCGGTTGGAACCGCAATCAACATGGTGGAAAACATAAAGAACAATTCCCCTGCCAATGGCATTCCAGTCGTAAACATGTGGTGCGCCCACACGATGAAGGACAAAAAAGCGATACTCGCGGTGGCATAGACCATTGACGCATAGCCGAACAGCGGCTTGCGTGCAAAAGTGGGAATAATCTGAGAAATAACACCAAACGCGGGCAAGATCAGAATATAAACTTCGGGATGACCAAAGAACCAGAAGATATGCTCGAACATTACGGGATCACCACCACCCGCTGCCGAGAAAAAGCTGGTGTCAAAGAACTTGTCCGTCAGTAACATTGTAACGGAGCCCGCGAGAACCGGGACTGTAGCAATCAGCAAGAAGGCGGTAATAATCATGGTCCAGACAAACAGCGGCATTTTCATTAAGGTCATGCCAGGAGCACGCATATTGAAGATAGTTGCAATAATGTTAATTGATCCGAGTACAGATGAAATACCCAGCAAATGCACCGAGAAAATCAAAAAGGGAAACGCATCTCCAAGCTGCAGCACGAGCGGGGGATACATCGTCCAACCTCCAGCGGGACCGCCCCCCGTCATCAGCAGTGTAGACAGCAACATAAAGACCGCAAACGGAAGCAACCAAAAACTCCAGTTGTTGAGTCTTGGGAGGGCCATATCGGGTGCACCCAGCATTATTGGTAGCATCCAATTTGCCAGCCCGGTAAAGGCGGGCATCACGCCACCAAAAATCATGATGAGCGCATGCAAGGTGGTCATTGAATTAAAAAACTGAGGGTCTGCGAACTGCAGCCCTGGCTGAAACAACTCCGCACGAATCACCATCGCCATCACACCGCCAACGAAGAACATCAGCAGCGCGAACAACAGGTATAACGTACCAATGTCCTTGTGATTCGTCGTCGTTATCCAGCGCATGATGCCGCTGGGATGATCTTCATGATGGTCATCTACCATTACAGTACTCATTAACGTTCCCCTTAGCGATTAGCTTTAATCTGTTTGGGCTGCACGAAATCACCCGTGTTATTTCCAAATGCATTGCGCTCGTAGCTTATAACTGCCGCAATATCGAGATCATCAAATTGACCCGCAAATGCTTGCATGGCCGTACCTGCCTTGCCGTTCATAACAATATCCATATGCCCTTCAAGTGGCCCGATCGCGACCGGGCTGCCCGCAATAGCGGGAAAGACCCCCGGCAGCCCCTGGCCATTCGCCTGGTGACAGGACACACAATTCTTGGCATAAACTTGTTCGCCTTTTGCTATCAACTCTTCTTTTGTCCACTCTTTGTCAGCAGCATTGGCAAGGGCTTCTGCGGCAGATTTCTGCTCTGCTGCCCAATCAAGATAGGCTACCTCATCCTTTGCAACTACGTTGACAGGCATAAAACCATGATCCTTCCCACATAGCTCTGCACACTGACCGCGGTACATACCCGGCTCATTGACAATGGTCCACGCCTCATTCACGAATCCTGGAACAGCATCTTGCTTAACCGCAAAATCAGGCACCCACCATGCGTGAATAACGTCATTAGAAGTAATCAGGAAACGAACCTTTTTATTGGTCGGAATAACCAGTGGATTATCGGCTTCGAGTAGGTAGTTTTCACCTTTTTCTGCCTTGTTTTCAATTTGATCGCGGGGTGTGGATAAACTGCTGAAAAACGAAACACCTTTGGCATCGCCATCCATGTACTCGTATTTCCATTTCCACTGATATCCGGTCACTTTAATGGTCAAATCAGATGCAGAATTGTCCTCCATCGCAACGAGCGTCTTGGTGGCGGGAATCACCATGGCAATCAAAACTGCGAAAGGAATAATTGTCCAGAGAATTTCGACCAAGGTGCTTTCATGGAAAGTCGCGGCCTTATGGCCCTTGGATTTACGATGCTTAAACATCGAATAGAACATAGCACCAAAAACGACGCTCGCAATAATGATACAGAGATACAGGACCATCATGTGTAGGCCGTATACCTCATTGCTGATATCGGTTACACCACGCCTCATATTGAGACCAAACTCTGCAGCGGCAGGCTGCATGGACAATAGTGCTGCAGTAAATACAGACATTAATCCAGCGGATCGTTTTTTCATATGACTCATCCTTATACGCTTATAATCTATGATGTAGCTTTATCTAGGATATTCCGTAACCAGCCTTTTCAGCCGGCGTGCGAGCGACACTCGTTCATCTTCATTCAGAACTTCACCAATTCGAACCTGGCTTCCTGCCGAACGCAAAAATAATTTGCTTGGATAACCACGTATTTTCGATGATTCCAGCACGACCTGAACCCAGGCTCGCTTGAAATCGCAAACACATTCTGCTCGGTCAATGCCGACCTCTACCTTGACCGTGTCAGAATCAACGGAAATCAGTTGCTTTCTACGACTACTTTTCAACAAATGCCAAAAAACAGCGATAAGTAGACCAATCTCAAGCCCCGCAAAGGGCGTGACTAGCCACAAGCCCTGATAAGCAAAGCCGGCAGCGATTAGCAACAACACAGCGGAGATAGCAGCAATAAAACAACAGGCTGCCGATGCCGTTAGCGATGCGTTCTGTTGGATGACAATCTGTGTCATACGCCGCACATTTCCATCTTTAGCTCATAAAAAAATTGGATTTAATGCTAGCTGATTAGTAT
>FXBE01000012.1_pt1 | contig 24044 bp, 23 predicted proteins | sample 5335311 | NCBI WGS metagenome assembly FXBE01 (sample SAMEA103928390, study PRJEB20085) | sediment metagenome | biome: marine biome; feature: hydrothermal vent; material: sediment | place: Atlantic Ocean | collected 2013-08-06T02:46:56 | depth 0.05 m | reverse complement strand
TATATTGATAAAGTGCTTTTTATTCATGGTCTCCGCTCCTTCTTTGCATTGAATTAATACTTTTCATAAATCAGTCTTATAATTTTTTCCGTATTGTATCACTATTTTTTTGTTTCACATAGTTACATCACAGTAAAGTAGCCCTGTATTCTGGAGAGGGTAAAAATTACTTTAACTATCTTTCAGTTAACATAGAAGTAATATTCTGATAATACTCTCGTTATATCTGTGGCTACCGCAATAACGCTGAGAAAGAATTAATATAGTTAAGGGATTAATATGACTCATGTAATTACAGAACATCCATATTTCGGTGTATTTGTTCTATTTGCATTGACAGCCGTTGCGTTTCCCGCAACACTGTTCTTGGCAAGAATAGTTAGTAGAAAACTGGCTAAACTCGACACAGAGAAGCTTAAGCTTACCATCTATGAGTGCGGACCGGAGGTAACTAAACAACCAAACACGATCTCCGTACAGTTCTATCTGATAGCACTTTTGTTCATCCTGTTTGATGTGGAGATCATCTTTATGTTCCCCTGGGCAATTGACTTCAAGCTGCTGGGTTGGTTTGGATTCACAGAAATGATACTATTTATATTACTACTTACGATTGGTTTCGTATATGCATGGAAAAAAGGAGCACTTGAATGGCACAGCATCAAGTAAATTACGCCTCAGCAGCAGGCTTACCGATAGCACTGACTTCGGTAGACAAACTAGTGAACTGGGGGCGATCGAACTCGCTTTGGCCGCTTACATACGGACTCGCATGTTGTGCGATCGAAATGATGGCATCGGGAGCATCCCGCTATGACTTCGACCGAATGGGAACGATATTCAGAGCTTCTCCGAGACAGGCGGATGTGATGATCCTTGCAGGAACGCTTTCCAAGAAACACTCGGAGTTCGCAAGAAGACTGTATGACCAGATGACTGAGCCTAAATGGGTCATTTCCATGGGGTCATGTGCGAACACGGGCGGTATGTTCAATACCTATGCAACGGTGCAGGGTGTAGACCGTATTATTCCTGTGGACATTTACCTTCCGGGATGTGCACCCCGACCTGAAACACTGCAGTACGCAATGATGATGCTTCAGAAAAAGATCAGAAGAGAGTCTGCGAACATGAATAACAATACAAAACAGAACCTGAGGTTAGTGTAATGAGAAAATATACGCCAAAAGACAATGTACAGGGTAAATCATACTATACGGACAGATACTGGGTCGCACCGCGTGTACCGAGATCTGAAGTGGAAGCAGGGTCTCATTTTGCAGATGTGGTCAGCATACTCGGAAAACTTTCCAAAGAGTCTTATGTGGAAATAGGACAACTGATTGTCCATATAGATGCCATGCAGAACCTTGAAGTACTCAGTGTACTGAAGAATAAGTGCGGTTATACACAGTGTTCCGAGCAGAGTGCTGTAGACTATCTGGCACAGGATGGGGAATTTGAACTTTTCTACCAGCTTTTGAGTGTGACAGAAGCCAAAAGGGTCAGAGTGGTATGCCGTATCAAAGAGGGGCAGGCGATCGAGTCTGTACATTCTCTCTTCAAGTCAGCGAACTTTGCAGAACGTGAAATGTTCGATATGTTCGGTATCAAGGTCAACAACCATCCCTTCCTTAAACGTATCCTTATGCCGGATGACTGGGAAGGGCACCCTCTTCTTAAAACGTACCCTATGATCGGTGATGAATTCGCATCATGGTATGAAGTGGACAAGATCTTCGGGAAAGAGTACAGAGATGTGATCGGACCGGAGAACAGGGATCCTGCGCGTATCGACAGATATGATACAAAACGTTTCTCAAGAGTAGGATATGAAGTACCGTTCGCTGCTGATATCTCTGAAGGAGAGAAAGAGCAGGCGGTAGAGTACAGTGAAACAATTCTTGTAGACTATACTAAAGATTCTGGCAAGCAGCTAGACCACAGAAGATAAGGGGAGAGTATGCAACAACCTAATAAATTAACGCCATTTTTTGAAAACCTCAATTTTGAGCGTGATGACAATACCATGGTCATCAACTTTGGTCCTCAGCACCCTTCGGCGCACGGTCAGTTAAGGCTGGTCCTTGAACTGGACGGTGAGCAGGTCGTCAAAGCCTATCCGGATATCGGTTACCTTCACAGAGGGATCGAAAAAATGGCAGAGAACATGACCTATAATGAATTCCTGCCAACCACAGACAGACTGGACTATATTGCTTCTACAGCAAACAATTATGCCTATGCACTGGCTGTAGAGAAACTGCTGGGTATTGAAGCACCGAGAAGAGCACAGGTCATCAGAACGATGCTGCTTGAACTCAACAGAATTATCTCACACCTCTTCTTCATTGCAACACATGCACTGGATGTCGGGGCGATGTCAGTCTTCCTTTATGCTTTCCGTGAACGTGAGTTCGCCATGGATCTGATGGAAGATTACTGTGGAGCAAGACTGACACACTCTTCTGTACGTATCGGCGGGGTACCGCTTGATCTTCCCAATGACTGGATCAATAATATGATCGCATTCTGTGAGAAAGTGGATTATGAGTTGGAACATACCTATAATGCCCTGCTTCAGGAGAACCGTATCTGGAAAATGCGTCTGGAAGATGTAGGGGTCATTTCCGGGGAAGAAGCACTTTCATGGGGATGTACCGGACCGATGCTGAGAGGATCGAATGTCAAATATGATATTAGAAAAGAGGAGCCGTATGAACTATACGGTGAGTTGGACTTTGATATTCCTGTCTCTGACAGATGTGACTCTTACGGACGTTACAGACTCTATATGGAAGAGATGAAGCAGTCGACAAGGATCCTCAGACAGCTGGTTCCTATGTACAAAGATTCAGAACCTCAGCTGATGGCGCATGCGCCACAGTACATCTCCGCGCCTAAAGAGGAGATCATGACACAGAATTATGCATTAATGCAGCACTTTGTACTGGTCACGCAGGGGATGAGACCGCCAAAAGGTGAAGTCTATGTACCGACAGAATCTCCAAAAGGGGAACTTGGTTTCTATATCAAGTCAGAAGGTGAACCTTATGCTTACCGACTGAAGTGTAGAGCACCGAGTTTCTTCCATACAGGATTGCTTCAGGAAATTCTTGTGGGTACATATATAGCAGATGTCGTTACGATTATTGGTTCTACCAATATCGTATTCGGTGAAGTTGACAGATAGGAGCGGCAAATTAATGAAAAGATATGATTTAAGACACTTAAAAGATGATTTTTATGACAGAATGGTCGAGCTTATCGATAAAGGTATCAAAGTGGACGAAGTGGGGATCTTCCTTTTTGAAGTAGGAGATTTCTCTTCTATCCAAAAATCCGCTGATGTGATCCGTGCGACAGGCCATGACCTGATGAACTCACTGAAGTTCAATGAAGTGGATTGGACTGTGGTCGTGAAAAAAGTAGATGAAGCCACACAAAAAGAGCGTGCCGAAAAGATAGAAGCTGCACGTATTGAAGCTGAAAAGAAAGCGGAAGAAGCAAGAATAGCAGCAGAAGAGAAGGCGGAAGCGGACAGGATCGCGGCTGAAGTCAAGGCAAAAGAAGAAGCAGAAGCCAAAGCCAAAGAAGAAGCTGAAAAAGCAGCGGCTGAAGAGAAAGCCAAAGCGGAAGCGGAAGCAAAAGAAAAAGCTGAAACAGAAAAAGCAGCTGCAGAAGCAAAGGCCAAAGAAGAAGCTGAGGCTAAAGCCAAGGCAGAGGCAGAAGCAAAAGCTGCAAAAGAAGCAGAAGACAAGGCAAAAGCAGTGGCTGAAGTGAAAGCGAAAGCAGAGGAAGCTGCGAAAGCCAAGGCAGAAGCTGAAAAAGAGACAAAGCCGGCTGTAGCAAAGAAGGCCCCTGCCAAAAAACCGGCAACAACAAAAGCTCCGGCAAAACCAGCAGCCAAAAAACCTGTTGACAAAAAACCTGCTGCAAGAAGAGCAAGAAAGCCAAAGGCTAAATAATGTCAGGAATTGTATTCTCTACTTGGAGGGACGAGTTTATCGACAATCGCGGTAAACCGGACTTAGAGTGGGGTAAATCTGAGTTTAAACTACCAGAAACATACTATGGGGATACCAACTCCAAAGCATTTATAGGCTGGGATGGTGTTGCCATCTTTGACGAAAATATAGATGCGGTAGAGTTAGCCTCACAGTATGCTGCACAGTATCAGGAGTACTCCGAAGCCTGCGGCCGTTGTGCTCCGGGCAGATGGGGTGGCAGGATCCTGTATGATTTACTCGACAAAATAGCACGCGGGGAAGGGTCACACGATGATGTGGCACATTTAAAAGAGATCTCAAAGACCATGATGACCACTTCTAAATGTGAGATTGGAAAGACTGTACCTAAACCTATTCTGGACTTGATGGAGCACTATAAAGATCAGTTCAATACCTGTATTGATGCACAGGTACCGTCAAAGCATTATAATGGCGATACATCGTATATTGCAAAAGTGACTGCGCCGTGTACGGATATGTGTCCGGCACACGTGGATATACCAGCGTATATCGAAGGGGTAAGAGATATGGTCTTTACCGACTCTCTTGCCGCCACAAGACAGACCATGCCGTTGGCGCATACCTGCGGGCGTGTTTGTCCTCATCCTTGTGAAGATGCCTGTCGCCGTACCAACCTGGATTCACCTATTTCCATTATGGAATTGAAGCGTCTGGGTGCAGATTATGAAACAGATCATGAACTCCCCTGGTTGCATCCTGTAGAACCAAAACCATTGAGAAACGACGGTAAAAAAGTCGCCATCATCGGTGCCGGTCCTGCAGGATTGACAGCGGCATACTATCTGGCACTGCAAGGTATCAAGGTAGATATCTTTGAAGAGCTTCCGGTGAACGGCGGTGAAGTGGCTGTCGGCGTACCTGAATATCGTATGCCTATCGGGAAATATCAGAAAGATATCGATCTTGTGCTTGAACTGGAAGCGGTTAGTATCACCAATAACCACAGGGTAGATGCAGCGCGCTTAAAAGCACTGGATGAAGAGTATGATGCGGTGATGCTCGGATTTGGTGCAAGACTTTCAAAGAAAGTACGTGCAGCAAATGAAAATGTGAATATGGGCGGATACTGGGGTGCGATCGATATGCTTGACAAAGTGAATCTTTGGCATAAATATGACATTGGTGCACCTGTATCCGACGAACTGAAAGACAAAGTGGTTGTCTGTGTCGGTGGCGGTTTTACCTCTATGGACGTTGTAAGATGTTCTATTCGTGAAGGTGCCAAGAAAGTGATCATGCTTTACCGCCGTGATGAAAAGACGATCATCCGTAACACGACCTATGAAGAGTATCATGAAGCAGTGGAAGAAGGGGTGGAATTCATTTTCCACTCAGCGATAGAAGAAATTTTTGATAACGGTGAAAATATTACCAAACTCAAAGTGAACCGTTTTGAACTTGTGCCTGATCCAAACGGTGGCAGGGCACAGCTTGTGAAGATCGAGGGTGGAGATTTTGAGATCGAATGTGATTACCTTATCCCCGCAGTTTCACAGGCTTTGGATACACAACTGCTTCCGGATGAATGGAATCTTGAAATGACTTCATGGAACTCTATCCTTACCAACGGTAAAGATTTTATGACCTCACGTCCCGGACTCTTTGCTGCAGGTGACTGCGAATACGGTCCTATGACCATTGTCAATGCAGTGGGGCAGGCGAGAAGAGCGGCTTCTGTGATCTCCCGTTATATTTATGACGGGAAATGTACTTTGCTGGATGATGAGATCATGGAAGACCATTTGAACAGACTGAAAGTCTATGACAAAAAAGAGAAGATCTCAGGTTGGATGCCCGGTATTCCCCGTGCCGAGAGTGAAAAACTTCCAACAGATGAACGTAAAACGAACAACAAAGAGGTCAACCTCGGCTTTACAGGTGAAGAGGCGATCTCTGAAGCGGAAAGATGTATGCGTTGTTACTACATCTCCATGGTAGCAGTGTGATGGAAGGCGGTGTAATATGAGTATACATAATTCTATGAATAAAGGCAAAGAGATCACTGTTACCATCGACGGTAAAGTATGTAAAAGTACCTTTGGAAAGACCATACTTGAGATCGCAAGGGAAAATGAGATCTATGTGCCGACCATGTGTTACCTGACCAAGGTACAGCCTATCGCTTCATGCCGTATGTGTATCGTAGAGGTTGAAGGGGTGGAGGGGATGATCCTCTCCTGCCAGGAAAAAGCAACTGACGGTGCAGTGATCAATACAAACAATGATGAGATCTATACAGAACGTCAAAATATCATGAAGCTTTATAATGTCAACCATCCGCTTGAGTGTGGTGTCTGTGACAAGAGTGGCGAGTGTGATCTTCAGAACAAGACCATGGAGTTTGATCTTGAGGAGCAGGAATTCACTGCGAGAGATCAGCATAGACCTGTGGAGAACTGGGGGCATGTATCTTATGATCCCGCACTCTGTATCATGTGTGAGAAGTGTGTCAGGGTCTCTATGGAAATTACCGGGGATGAAGCGCTTAAAGTCAAATTTGGCGGTTACGGTTCCACGATTGTGAACACCAAACAGGAGAAGAACTACGCTTCTCTGGGTGAAGCAGCTGCAGTTTGTCCTGTCGGTGCATTGGTCAGCACAGATTTCAAATATACAGCCAATGCCTGGGAATTGACAAAGATTCCTTCTGCCTGTCCTCACTGCGGCGGCGGATGTGATATGGCCTATGAAGTGAAGAACGGGAAAATTTACCGTGTAAGCAATACCTTTGAATTTTCCAACCTTTGCGGTGCAGGAAGATACGGTTTTGACTATGCCAATGAAAATGTAAACAAAGACAAAGAAGCTTTTGCGAAGGCTGTGGAAGCGTTCAAAAAAGCAGAAACAGTTGTTTTTGCAAGCCAAACTTCAAACGAAGAAGCACTGATACTGCAAAAGCTCAAAGAGAAACTGGGATTTAAACTGCTTTCCCATGAAGCAAGAGCTTATCAGAAGTTCATGCAGGCGTACAGTACTATCACAGGTAAAAACCTAAGTAACGGGACACTGAAAACACTTTCCGAATCCAGAGCCGTGATCATAATGGGAACAAAGATAAATGATGATTCACCGACCGTGAAATACCATATCAACATGGCAAGCAAATGGCATCAGGCAAGAGTTGTCTACATGCATCCGCTTGAAGATCTTGAGATGAAGAACATTGTGACCCAGTTCATCAAATATGAAGCCGGCAGTGAAGAGGGTGCGGCGGCATTGCTGGCAGAAACACTCCTGAAAGAGGCGGACCTGCCAAAAACGCTCAGAGATTTCATGAATGACCTTGATATCGGCAATTTGAGTGCAGAAAGCAATATTGGTGAAGAAGAGCTTGAAGCATTGAAGAAGTCACTCATTAAAAAAAGCGGTTTCTCTCTGGTCGTAGGTTCTGACTTTTATGCACATCCGAGAGCGGAGCAGATCGCAAAACTGATCGCCCTGCTTGAAGAATATGCAGGATTCAATGTGATCTGTGTACCGCCGGCAGGCAATGCCATGGGTATTTCACTGATCTGTGATCTTGATGATACGGCAGAAGGCAGAAGTGTCGGCTACAATGCGCCTGCAGATTTCATACTCTCTGCACTGGGAGACGGTGATCTTGATATGCCGGCCATGAACCAGCAGGAAGGTACACTGACTACCGTAGACAAGCGTGTTGTTCCCATGAATGTTGCACTTGATTACGGCGGATATGTGTTGAATGACATTGCCAATGCGTTGGGACTGGATGCAGAGTATACGATCAGTTATACAAAAGCGTTAGCAGAAAAGTCCGGCTTCCTGGCAGTTGAATTTGATGATCTTCCAAACTATTTTGATGCGGTAGGCAACGAGAACAGAGGATACCTATTAAAGAGCCAAAAGGTTTCAGTCAGAAGAAAGCTGGATGAAGTGGAAGAGATGGAAGGTTTTGACGGCGCAGTGGTATACCGCTGCGATCCTACAGAACAGTTCTCCCCCTTCACTGCCAAGTCTCCTCTTTTGAAAGATGAAGCAGTCCTTTTGGGGTCTCAGCAGTTCGCGACAGCAACCAAATTAAAAAATGGAGAGAAGATCACGTTCACTTTAGACGGGATAAAGTTCGATCGTGTGTTTAAGATCGATACAACTATGAAGGGAACTATAGCAGTTAACCCTACATTTGACAGAGGATTAAGTACTGCTTTGTTATCCTCTTATAGATTCAGCAGGTTAGATTTTGAAAGGTTGGGAAATTAATATGAGCATAGTCAATATTAAAATTGATGGCAAAGAATTTGCAGTCAAAGAGGGTGAGTATATCCTTAATGCTGCACGTGCCAATGATGTTTTTATACCGGCGATTTGTTACTTGACGAGATGTTCGCCAACACTGGCGTGTCGTCTCTGTCTTGTGGAAGCGGACGGAAAACAGGTATATGCATGTAATGCAAAAGTAAAAGAGGGGATGGAGATCACGGTCGATACGCCGAATATCCTTGAAGAGCGTCGTGCCATCATGGAAGTTTATGATGTCAACCACCCGCTTCAGTGTGGTGTATGCGATAAAAGTGGTGAATGTGAACTTCAGAACTATACACTTGAAGTCGGTGTGGATTCACAGTCTTATATGATCCCCGATACAAAGAGAGAGACCATTAACTGGTCTTCCGTACTGCATTATGATGCAGGGCTTTGTATCGTCTGTGAAAGATGTACGACGGTCTGTAAAGATATGATCGGTGATGCCGCTATCAGCACAGCAAAAAGAGGCGGGGAAGCACTGGACAAAGCATTTAAGGAGACTATGCCTAAAGATGCTTATGCCATGTGGAACAAACTTCAGAAATCTGTCATTGCACCAAGCAACGGTACAGAATTCACGGACTGCTCAGACTGTGGCGAATGTACCGCTGTCTGTCCGGTGGGAGCATTGACCGGTCGTGATTTTGTCTACTCTTCCAATGCCTGGGAGTTAAAAAGAACACCTGCAACCTGCGCACACTGTTCAAGCGGATGTCAGATCTATTATGAGACAAAACATACTTCTGTCTCTGACAGATCGGAGAAGATCTACCGTGTGACAAACGAATGGAACTATGTGTCACTGTGCGGTGCGGGACGATACGGATATGATTTTGAGAATAATGTTGAAAGCAAAGATGAAAAAGCATTTGCTGCAGCGCTTGAAGCCTTCAAAAAAGCAGATACAGTAAGATTCAACTCTGTGATCACAAATGAAGAAGCACTGATGCTCCAGACACTGAAAGAGAAAATGGGTCTGAAGCTTGTCAACCCGGAGGCAAGAGCATTCCAGAAATTCCTTTCTGCCTACTCTGCAGCAGCGGGACAGTCGCTTTACAGCTTTGATTTCAAAGAAGTGATGGCAACAGATTTTGTTATGTCTGTAGGGGCAGCACTCAGAAATGACAACCCGAATGCCCGTTATGCTTTCAATAATGTCCAGAAAATGAATAAAGGTGCAGGACTCTACTTCCATCCGGTAGGCGATAACCTTGTGCCTACATTCGGCAAGAATGTTGAAGTCTTTACCCATAAGGTCGGACTGGAAGAGGCAGCCCTGTATCTGATCCTTGATCTTTTTGCAGATAAAGACCAGTTGCCTGCAGACGTTAAAACGTATATCGACTCTTTCAAGTCTTCATCAACCAAGACAGTGAAAGAGAAAGTCATGAAAGATGTCACAGAAACTGTGATAGATGAAGAGACAGGCGAAGAGAAGATAGTGACGAAAAAAATACCTGAAATGGTAGAAAAAGAGGTCACTGTCGAGAAGAACGGTCTTGTTGAACTGCTTGGGAAAGATGCGGATGCTTTTTCCGAAACCTTTGAAAAGATGATGAAGAAGAAAGAGTCTTTTTCTCTTATTGTGGGGGAAGATCTTTATTTCCATGAAAAAGCAGAAAATATTGCCAAACTGATCGCCCTGATAGAAAAAACAAGTATGGTGCGTGTGGCCATGATCCCACCGAAAACAAACTCTCTGGGTGTTGCACTTATCTGTGACATGGATGATGATGTTAGCGGATATACAGTAGGGTATAATGAAAATGGAGACTTCAGACTTTCTGCACTCGGTGACGGAGACCTTGATATGCCGGCAATGAATCAGCAGGAAGGTACACTGACGAACATGCATAAAAGAGTCACACCGACCAATGCCGCGCTTGAATATAACGGGTATGAGCTGAACGACCTGGTAAAAACACTTGTGAACGGGCCGGAAGAGACGATCGACTGGACCGTTTCTCTTCCTGTTGCAAAAGGTTTCCAGGCACTTGAATTTGATAGCCTGCCGAACGGATACCTGAATGACGGTACAGAGAACAGAGGATATGCTTTAATAAATACGACAGGTGCTACGGCAGAGATCAAAGTGGAAAAGATAGATGAGTCAATTGCTCTTGAGGGTGAGATCGTTTACCGATGTAACCCTCAGAGACAGTTCAATGATTTCTCTGACAAGTCTCATGAGATCTTTGAAGCATTCGGTCTGTATGCAAGTCCGGAAAAGGCGGAAATACTTGGTCAGAAAGTGGAGCTTGACTTTGGTGAAAGAAGCATAACTGTAGATGTTGTCACAGATGAAAGAATGGAAGGCGGTATTGTTGCGCTTTCAGACTTCAAAAGTGCAGAAGATATCTACAGCCTCTTTGACGGAGCAAGATACAAAACAGTAACAATGAGAAAGGTGTAATATGGAAGTAGTTACCTATACAACAGTGGAAACATTCGTAAATCATTTACCGGAAGTGACCGCAGCAGGTGTCATGATCAAAGCGATCATTATCCTGGCAGTTATATCGGCAATTGCCGGTTTCGGTACATTTATTGAAAGAAAAGTGCTTGCATTCATGCAAAGAAGACTGGGGCCTATGCACGTAGGGCCCTACGGATTGCTGCAGCTTGTAGCGGATGGTATTAAACTTTTTACCAAAGAAGATCTCGTACCTCAAAATGCAAACTCTCTTATCTTTAAGATCGCACCGTCCATTACAGCGGCAACCGCTTTTATCGCGTTGGCCGCAGTACCTGTTTTCCCTGACTTTACGATCCCTGAGTGGGTGCCGTTACTGGGGGGCGTGTTCGTACCGTCGATAGCGGCAGATCTGAACATCGGTATTCTCTTTGTACTGGGTATGATGGCAGCAGGTCTTTACGGACCACTCTTGGCTGGTATGTCCCAGGCGAACAAATGGGGTATTATCGGTTCGGCAAGAACAGCGGTACAATTCCTGTCGTATGAAGTGGTAACCGGGCTTTCCATACTGGCGCCGATCATGCTGGTGGGCTCATTGTCTTTTGTTGATTTCAATGCGTATCAGTCAGGCGGTATCGGTTCATGGATGATCTGGCAGCAGCCGGTAGCCTTTATCCTTTTCCTCATCGCAGGATTTGCAGAGACGAATAGAACACCTTTCGACCTTCTTGAGCATGAAGCAGAAGTCGTTTCGGGCTATGCCACAGAGTATTCGGGAATGAGATGGGGAATGTTCTTCATCGGTGAGTATGCGAATATGATCACAGTATCGGTTATCGCAGCCGTGGTGTTCCTTGGCGGGTACAGTGTAGAAGGAATTGGTTGGTTGACGATCATTTTGAAAGTCGCTTTCTTTTTCTTCCTGATGTTATGGGTAAGAGCAGCTTGGCCGCACATAAGACCGGATCAATTGATGTGGTTGTGTTGGAAAGTCTTAATGCCGATTGCGATGATCAATATTGTGATCACAGCTATTGTGATGACGGTGTAAGGAGAAACTATGGGTTTAGAACAATTTAAAAATAGAAATGTAGGTTCACAGAACTACAAACTGCTTGATCTTGGAGCATCTCCTAAAACAGGAATGGGCAAGTTCAAACAAGTGGCGGCAAGAACCGTTAAAGGTGAACTTTTCGTCGGACTGTGGGTCACATTGAGAGAGATGGGAAATGCACTTTTCAGAGGAAAAATGCATACGATCAAATATCCTTTTGAGAAGTTGCCGATCTCTCCAAGATACAGAGCGATCCATGATATGCTCAGACTGCTTGAAAGCGGTCACTACAGATGTATCGGATGCGGACTTTGTGAAAAGATCTGTATCTCCAACTGTATTTCTATGGATACACGCTATGACGAGAATCAGCGTAAAGAGGTCAGTGAGTATACGATCAATTTCGGCCGCTGTATCTTCTGCGGGTACTGCGCTGAAGTCTGTCCGGAGCTTGCGATCGTACACGGACCGAGATATGAGACAGCTTCAGAGCAGAGAGCTTCATTCTCACTCTTTGAAGATATGTTGACACCTATCGATAAGCTCAACTTGCAACAAGAGTATGACGGGTTTGGTGCAGTGTCACCAAATGCGGATGACAATATTAAACAAACGCCGTTAGCGTATTAGGAGGAGAGAATATGTATGAAGAAATAGCCTTTTACCTATTTTCGGTTTTAACAATAGGACTTTTTTTCGTGACGATCATGAGTAAGAATGTACTCTATGCAATGACATCACTTGCTGCGGGCATGGTGCTGATCTCAGGATTTTTCTTTATTCTGGGAGCAGACTTTCTTGGGGTAGTACAACTCATAGTGTATGTGGGTGCTATCATGGCGCTTTACTCATTTGCAATGATGTTCTTTGATGCGACCAAAGATATTAAAGAGAAGAATACCAATCCTGCTCTGGTATTCCTGCTGGGCGGATTGTCGGCGCTTGTTTTGGTATTGATGTTCGCAGCACCGATCCATTCTGACGCAATTCAGGCCTTGTATCCTATGCATGAAGGTGTAGGGAACGCACAGGATGTCGGTATTGTACTGTTCACGAAGTATCTGGTACCGTTTGAAGTGGCAGCGGTCATGTTGCTGGTAGCAATGATCGCAGGGATAATCCTTGCCGGTAAAAAAATGGATGACAGTCTGACTAAAGATCTCAGTGCAGATGAAGAAATCCTGACTCAAAAGGATCAAAAATGATAGGTTTAACACATTATCTTGTTGTTTCAGCGATCATCTTTTCTATAGGATTGGTCGGAGTACTGAGAAGAAGAAATCTATTAATGCTTTTCTTCGCCACGGAAGTGATGCTCAATGCGGTCAATATTGCATTTGCAGCGATCTCGCATTATTACAATGACCTGACAGGTCAAATGTTTGCATTCTTCATTATTGCTATTGCAGCATCTGAAGTGGCAGTCGGGCTCGGTCTTCTGATCGTGTTGTACAAAAAATACGGTAGTCTTGATCTTGATGATCTTGCAAATATGAAGGGGTAATGATGGAAAGTTTAGTTTATATAGCACTGTTTGCTCCGTTTGCAAGTTCACTGTTCGCAGCATTGTTCGGAATGAATGAAAGAAAGACATTTGTCGGGATCATAGCATCGTTGCTGCTGTTCCTCTCTTTTGTTGCTTCGGTTATGTTGGCATTTTATGTCTACAGAACAGGAAACACAATACATGTGACCATGATGGATTGGATCTCGGCAGGAGACCTTTCCATTCCGTTCGGTTTCCTGGTAGATCAGGTATCGGTCACAATGATGACAGTGGTAACACTGGTGTCAACAGTGGTCCATGTCTATTCTATAGGATATATGGATCATGATAAGAGTTTCAACAGATTTTTCTCTTATCTGTCAGCATTTGTATTCTCCATGATGATCCTTGTCATGTCGGATAACTTTGCAGGACTGTTCATCGGTTGGGAAGGCGTGGGTGTCTGTTCATGGTTACTCATCGGATTCTGGTACCACAAAGAAGATGTCACAAGAGAAGAGAATCCTTCTATCTCTCCTTCATGGGCAGCCAATGAAGCGTTCATTATGAACCGTATTGCTGACCTTGGAATGTTGATTGGACTCTTTATTATCTATTGGAATGTTGGAAGTCTTCAGTATGACCAGGTATTTGCAGCCTTGCCTAACCTTAGTGGTTCAGTGCTCAATGCTGCGGCGATCGCACTCTTTATCGGAGCGATGGGTAAATCGGCACAGTTCCCGCTCCATACCTGGCTGACAGATGCGATGGAAGGACCTACACCGGTCTCGGCACTGATCCACGCGGCAACGATGGTAACGGCAGGGGTTTTCCTTGTGATCAGAGCGAACCCTCTTTTTTCCGTTACGCCTGAAGTGAGTTACTTTATTGCAGCGCTGGGTACATTCGTGGCATTCTTTGCAGCCTCAATGGCATTAGTCAACAGAGACTTGAAGCGAATCATTGCATTCTCTACATTGTCTCAGTTGGGATATATGTTTGCGGCAGCAGGATTGGGTGCTTACTGGATCGCATTGTTCCACCTTGCGGCACACGCTTTCTTTAAAGCACTTCTCTTCCTGGGTGCAGGTAACGTGATGCACGCGATGGATGGTGAACTTGACATCTTCAAGATGGGAGGGTTGAAAAAGCCGATGAGATGGACCTTTATCTATATGGGTCTTGCATCTTTGGCACTTGCGGGGATCCCATTCTTTGCAGGGTACTTTTCAAAAGATGCCATTATCGAAACAGCATGGAATGAAGGTACTTTGGTCTTGTGGCTTATCCTTGTGGTGACTGCCGGTATGACTGCATTCTACAGCTTCCGACAGGTCTTCCTTACTTTCCTTGGAGATGAAAGATATAAAGCATTTGGTTTTCATCCGCATGAAATGTACAAATTTGTACTGATCGCTATGTCTCCATTGGCGATTCTGGCAATGGTTGCCGGATTCGGTAAGGATGCATTTGAGCACTTTGTCACAAAATTGCTTCCTGACTATCATATGTCTGAGCATACACACCACATTGCCTGGATACTTGGTCTGATCGTTCTTGCCTTTGCCGTAGGCGGTATTGTTTTGGCATATAAAAAATATGCGAAAGAGCTCAAAAGAGATGAAAAGTGTGAAAATTCTTTCATTTACAGACTTTTGGCAAATCAGTACTATATTCCGCAGCTTTATGAAGAATTCATCACGAAGCCATATGCAATGATCTCAGAGCATATGTGGAAAGATGTCGATATGAAGATCGTCGATACCACCGTTGACGGAATTGCCAAATTCCTTTATAAAAGTGGTGACGGTACAAGAAAAATGCAAACAGGTAACCTTTCAAACTATCTGAATTGGATGGCTGTTGGTTCAGTATTACTTCTAGTGGTCGCAGCTATTTCTGCGATGTTTGTTTAAGGGGACGAGATGGATAATATTTTAAGTATATTAGTATTTTTTCCGGCGATCGCAGGATTGTTGGGATTTGTTGTCAATAAAGAGAGTGCCAGAGCCTACGGTATCACGGTAGCGGTAATAGAGTTCATTCTCTCTTTATGGCTATGGTTCAGTTTCGATGCTTCAAATGCAGGGATGCAGTTTGTGGAGATGGTTCCTTTGATTCCTGATTTTGGTGTCGGGTATTATCTGGGTGTAGATGGTATTTCTCTTTTCATTGTCATCATGGCGACATTGATGACCTTGGTCGGAATGGTCTCTATGAGCATTACAAAGAACATCAAAAACATGATCATCACTCTGTTATTCCTGGAGATGACAATGGTGGGAGTATTCGTTGCTCTCGATGCGATCATCTTCTATGTTTTCTGGGAGCTTTCATTGGTACCGATGCTTTATATCATCGGTGCCTGGGGCGGTTCGCTGAGAGTATATGCATCGATCAAGTTTTTCCTCTATACCTTTATGGGATCACTGATCATGCTGGTGGGTATGTTGTTCGTAGCCTATGTCTATCATAACCTTACAGGGGTGTGGTCTTTCGCGATCACAGACTGGTACACGCTGGTATTGCCGGTAAATTACCAGTTATGGCTTTTTGCGGCATTCTTCTTTGGTTTTGCGATCAAAGTACCGATGTTCCCGTTCCATACCTGGTTACCGTATGCCCATGGACAGGCACCAACGATCGGTTCTGTGATACTTGCTGCCGTACTCCTTAAAATGGGTACATACGGATTTGTAAGATTTTCACTTCCCATGTTCCCTGACGCTTCTGTGATGATGATCACACCGATCGCGGCCATTGCGATCATTATGATCATCTATACAGCAATGGTGGCGTATGCGCAAAAAGATATGAAACAGGTTATTGCATACTCCTCTGTATCCCATATGGGTATCATCATGCTGGGTATCTTTGCGATGAATGCAGAAGGTATCTCCGGTTCAGTTTTCCAAATGTTGTCTCATGGTATTGTTTCCGGCGCATTGTTTATGCTGGTCGGTGTGATCTATGACAGAAGACATACAAAAATGATGGATGAATTCGGTGGATTGGCTTCGGTCATGCCCAAATATGCAGTGATCTTCGGGATCATGCTTATGGCATCTGTAGGACTGCCGCTAACGATCGGTTTTGTCGGTGAATTCCTGGTATTGCTCGGGTTCTATCAGGTATCTCCCATCATGACAGTTCTGGCAGGTACATCCATTATCATTGGTGCAATCTATATGTTGTCGCTCTATAAAAAGTCATTCTTCGGACCGATCACCAACGAAGCAAATAAAACGCTGAAAGATCTTAATGCTAAAGAGACGTGGGCACTTGTGCCGTTGGTACTCATTGTTATCTGGCTGGGGGTTTATCCAAAACCTGTGCTTGGACCGATTGATACTTCGGTAAAAGCAATGTTGGAATTTATGGATGAAAAAGCCATAACACACGAGGCAAAAGACATGATACAGACAGCGAAAACAAAAATCATCATAGAGGAGGTTGAGTAATGTTACAACCTATAAATGTAAGTTTGGAAAGTCTTAATCTCATCACACTGGCACCAATGCTTATTGCCATTGCAGGTGGTTTGATCATTTTAATTCTTGACCTGATCAATGACAAATTACACAAGTCACTGTATGTGATGATGACACTGTTGATACTCTTTATTGATTTTGGAGCTGTACTGGGTCTGAATGTCAATGAACGCGGTTTCTTTGATGTAATGTTGATAGACGGTATCTCTATCATTGCGCAACTGATGATCATTGTGGGTTCTATGATCTTTACACCGTTGGCATTGACTTCGAAAAGATTCCACGAGTATTCCTATCCGGAATTTTTTGCCCTCTTCCTTTTTATGGTAGCAGGTTTCCAGTTCATGGTTGCATCTGACAACCTGATCCTGATCTTTGTCGGTATCGAAACGGCTTCTTTGGCTCTCTATACACTGATCGCACTGCACAACAGATCGAATTCTTATGAAGCAGCGGTGAAGTATTTTACCATGGGTGCTTTGGCAGCGGCATTCTATGCCATGGGTTCTGCAGTGATCTATGCATTGACAGGATCGATAGAGCTTTATAAAGTAGCGGAAGTCATGGCAACACGTCTGGGTGAAACAGGTGTGATGATCACGATCTTCGGTGCGGCGATTCTGCTGTTGACAGCATTTGCCTTTAAGCTCTCCCTCTTCCCGTTCCATACCTGGGCACCGGATGTGTATGAGGGTGCTTCCGCACCATTGGCAGGATATATGTCTATCGTACCAAAGATCGCAGCGATCGTTGTGGCGATAAGGATATTCGGTATGTATATTGACCTGGGCGTGGAGTGGGTAAGGATCATTCTGATCGCAATGTCAGTTATTACAATGACACTTGCAAACATTATGGCGCTGGTACAGGATGATGTGAAACGTATGCTGGCCTATTCCTCTATTTCCCATGCCGGTTTTGTAATGGCAGCATTGGCATTGAGCACAACAGAAGGTACAACAGGTATTTTCTTCTATTATGCACTTTTCATGTTCACAAACCTTGGGGCTTTTTCAATGTTATGGATATCAAGACATAAGAATAGAAGATTTAATACAAGATATGACCATCCGTATGAGAAATTTGCCGGCTTTATCAAAATCATGCCTGTAGGAGCAGTGATCATGGCGATCTTTATGTTGTCCTTGGCAGGTGTGCCTCCATTCTCTGTCTTTTGGGGAAAGATCTATATTATGCAGGCAGCGGTCAATTCCGGGTATGTATGGCTGGCGATCGTAATGGGGATTAACTCAGCCATCGCAGCATACTACTACATAAAACTGATCGTGTATATGTTCCTGATGGATCCGGTCAAAGATGTAGATACCGTATATTACAACCTTTCAAAACCGTTAATGGCAGTGATCGGTATGGCAGCGCTTGCAACTATCGGAGCGATCTTCTATGTGCAGCCTTTGGTTTCCTATCTTTATTATATGATCTCGGCTTCGGGATATTAATTGTAGGGTGCGTATTCACGCACCCTATAGTAACACCTTCTCCAAATCTCCAATACTTCCTCTTACAACATTTTCAAACTGTGAATTGTTGAACGTACGTTGACGTTTTGCCAATCGTGCAGTATTGGTCGTGATCTTTTCAATCATTTTATCTTTGGTATAGATCCCGTCCAGATAGGCCAAAGTCTCTTTGATACCTATGGCTTTCATACAGTTGGGTCTGCGGGTATATTTCGCTTCCAGCCTGCAGATCTCATCGATCAGGCCTTCTTCAACCATGAGTTTGGTACGCAGGGCAATACGTTCACGCAGAAGTTCTCTCTCCCGCTCTATTTGATAGATGGGCAGTGTAGCGTGGATCGTAGGAACAGGCGGATGCTGCTTGAAATAGACGGAAGGTGCCAATGACGTTTGCAGATAGATATGCAGCGCTTTTTCAATGCGGTACCGGTCAGTACTCTCAATGGATGCCATATATTCAGGATCTGTTTTTTTCAGCAGGCTATAGGCTTCAGGCAGATCGCTGAGGAGGGAAGCGGCTTTGTTCCGAATCTCGTCTGAGATACTTGGAAGATCGCTCACCCCTTCTAACAGCATCTTCAGGTAGAAGCTTGTCCCTCCGACGATCACAAGGGCTTTTTCTTCTTTTCGGCAGCGTTTGTAAACATGCTGATAGAGGGAAATAAAGGTTGTCACATCAAAATTTTTATCGGGGTAAAGGACATCTATCCCAAAATGTTCAATGCCTTCTCTCTCTTTCATACTTGGTTTGGCAGATACAATGTCGATCTCTTTATAGACAGAAAGTGAATCCAGAGAGAGGATATAGGCATTCAGCTGTTTGGCTGCTTTGACAGCCAATGATGTTTTTCCTGATGCTGTCGATCCTATGATCGCGATTTGTTTGACATGGGTATTCATAGTGTAATCATAACAAGATAGAGCTAAGTGTAAGGGTTAAGTGCTAAGAGGGTAGAATAAGACAAATTATTTTGGAGTATTCATGGGTCTCTTTGACAAAAACGATCGTTTTAATATCGCCAACCTGATTACTTTTGGAAACATAGCTGCCGGGTTGATCGCGATACATTTTATTGTGCATGGTGACTATTTTACTGCGATCATCCTCGCATGGATCGCCGGAGCACTGGATATTGCGGACGGTAAAGTGGCAAGGAAATACAATCTGTCAACCGAGTTCGGTATACAGGTGGACAGTTTTGCCGACTTTATCTCTTTTGTGGTGATGCCGTCATTTTTACTCTACTATGCCATTACTGAAAAGAGCAGCGGTACTGAACAGCTGATCCTGGGACTGGTATTCATCTTTTATATCATTTCGGGTCTGAGACGTTTGATCGAGTTCAATATCAACGCAGAGGAAGGTGAGGCAGCCAAATATTTTACCGGTGTGCCGACACCGCTGGGTGCAATACTCCTGTGGATACTTTATTTGCTTTTTTCTTATGATATTATTGCCATCCCTTATGTTATTGGTATATTGACTCTGATCATAGCCTGGTCCTTGAACAGTAAATTAAAAATACGTCATCCTTAGAAAGTGAGCAGTGAGCAGTGAGCAGTGAGCAGCAGACAACAAATGTTTTTTTAAAAAAACTGAATGACTTTTCTGAGTTGGTGATGTTCAAACACTCTGTGTTTTCTTTGCCGTTCATCTTTATCGCCATGCTGGTTGCGGCAGACGGGTGGTTTGGATGGAGGCTTTTGGTATTGGGTACACTGGCTGCCGTCTCTGCACGCAACTTTGCCATGGGTGTCAACCGTTACCTTGACAGAGATATTGACATTTTAAATCCAAGAACCAAAAACAGACCGTCGGTGGACGGGAGGGTTTCCGATGCACAAATGATCGGTTTTATTGTGCTGAATGCACTTTTGTTCATTGTCGTAGCCTATTTTGTCAATGCTCTGGCATTTAAACTTTCCGTACCCATTCTCATGGTGTTGGCTGCCTATACCCTCTTTAAACGTTTCTCGGCTGCCGCACATCTTATTTTGGGAGTAAGTCTTGGATTAGCTCCCATAGCCGGTGTCGTAGCGGTATCGGGGGAGATCACGCTCTGGTCTGTTTATCTTGCTGCAGGTGTCATGTTCTGGGTGGCAGGCTTTGACCTGCTTTACTCGCTTCAGGATATAGAATTTGACAAAGCCAACGGCCTGCACTCCATTCCTTCACGTTTTGGTCCGCAGAATACCATGCATATTGCCAAGGTGTTTCATATTCTGGCGATCGTTTTCTGGGCACTGTTTGTAAGCAGCGCTGATCTTGGGCTTTGGGCACAGGCTGCTGTGCTTTTTGCTGCATTGATGTTGACCTATGAACACTATCTTGTCAACAAGGACTTTACAAAAATTGACAGGGCTTTCTTTACTGTCAACGGTTATCTGGGATTTGTATTCCTGGTCTTTATTATTCTGGAGGTATTATGATATATTTAGAAATTTTAATGGGCGCGCTCGTTTTGCTGCTTATTCTTCTGGTGGTGGTGCTTTTTAAGAACAAAAAGTTAAAAACAGAGATCAGAATGCTCAAAGAAGTACTTGCACTAAAAGATACAACGATCTCCAATTTTGAAGCTTCCCGTGTTGCCGTGAAGGATGTGATAGAGAATCTTTCCGCACAGGAAGAAGTGATGGCCATGGTTGAAGCGGGTGATAGCAGAACAGAGATCTCTGAAAAGATGGGTATCCCTGTGAATAAAATAGAACTTATCATCAAATTCGACAAGATCAAAAAAGAGAAACATCTCTAATGCAAAGCTGGGACATCATTCTGCAGGAAGCCTATGCCTCACTTGAAGAGCAGTATCGGGTTTTCCTCGAGTATGACAGGGAGTACTTCCCCTCTTCTTCACGCTACTTCAATGCCTTCAAAACACTTCCGAGAAACAAAGTCAAATACATTCTTTTCGGGCAAGATCCTTACCCCCGAAAAGAGAGTGCAGGCGGCTATGCATTCATAGATGAAAAAGTAGAAAGACTTTTTTCAGATACAGGGCTGAGCAAAGAGGTGAACCGTGCGACTTCTTTGCGTAATTTTATTAAGATGGCCCTGCTTGCCAGAGGTGACCTGATGATGGATGACACCTCACAGGAAGCCATCAGCCAGGTAGATAAGACATCCCTTATCAACTCCATAGAGGCGCTGCGTATCAATTTTGAAAAGAATGGTGTACTGCTTCTCAATACCGCATTGATCTTCACAGATAAAAAGTCTTCAGCCAGACATGTGAAAGCCTGGAGACCTTTTATTGCCTCACTTTTGGAAGCATTGGCAGAAGATGCGCCGAAACTTATACTGTTCGGAACCCATGCAAAAGAGTTGAAGAAAAAGTTAGCGTTGGAAAGGTTCAAGACTATCGAGCTGGAGCATCCCTATAATCACACGTTTATAGGCAACCCCAAAGCCCTTGAATTGTTCGGCCCGATGCAATTACTTGAAAAGTAAAGTTTTTTTGGTTATACTTTCGCTCTAAATATCGCAACTACATTTTAAATGTGCACTCTTGGCTCAGCTGGATAGAGCATCGGTTTGCGGTACCGAAGGTCACAGGTTCGAATCCTGTAGGGTGTACCACTTTTATCACTTCTATTTCAAATTTTCTTATAACTGCCATACTATAGGTGTCTTCCCTTTGTCTGTCAGATAACGGTTGATCCGTGAAAAGGGTTTGCTCCCCCAAAATCCGCGATACGCCGAAAGTGGTGAAGGATGAGGAGATTGCACTATATGATGCTTGTCTCTGTCTATGATTTTCCCTTTTTGTTGTGCGTGAGCTCCCCAGAGCAGAAACACCACATGGCTGCATTGGCAATTGATCACCCGGATCACCGCATCGGTAAACTGCTCCCAGCCCTGCCCCTGATGCGTATGGGTTTTCCCCTTCTCTACGGTTAACACCGTATTCAACAACAGCACGCCCTGCGCTGCCCAGGGAAGCAGGTTTCCCGAATGGAAATTGTCAATACCGCAATCTTCTTGCAGCTCTTTATAAATATTGGCCAGAGATTTGGGCAAGGGTTTCACCTCAGGCTGCACGGAAAAGCAGAGTCCATGCGCATGCCCGGCGGCAGGATAGGGATCTTGCCCCAGGATCACCACTTTGACCTGATGCAAAGGGGTGCGGTTCAGTGCTTCAAACCAATATGGCTGAGGAGGAAGTATCTGTTTGTTTTGGGCAGATTCCTGCGCCAAAAAGCGTGCAAGCTCTTGCATATAGGGTTTTTCAAACACCTCTGCCAGTGCTGTTTTCCAACTCTCCTCACTCAAGAGCTCTGAGAGAGTATCTACCATGCCACATCCAAGACAATACAAAGAATGAACATGAAGCCCAAATAGCCGTTGACTGTAAAAAATGCCTTGTCAATCCTGGCAAAGTCTTTACGGACAAGGTAGTGCTCATACGCCAACATGGCTGCGCTGGCAGCTACCGCGAGCCATGCCCAGATCCCCAGTGCTGCGGTTGTAGTAAACAAGATCCAGAAAAATATGGTCAAGCCGTGGAAGAGTCTGGCGATCCACATCGTCTTGGCAACACCAAACCTGCTCGGTATAGAGTGGAGTCCATGCTTTTTGTCAAATGCCATGTCCTGCAGGCTGTAAAGCAGGTCAAATCCAGCCACCCAAAACATCACCCCTGCTGCGAGATAGAGAGACCAGAGCGTCACACTGTTCTGCACGGCAACGACGCCTGCAATAGGAGCAAGACCCAGGCTGACCCCCAGTATAAGATGGGCTGCTGCTGAAAAACGCTTAAAAAAAGTATAGGCACCCAATACCAGTAAAATCGGCACAGCAAGCACCAAGGCCAGACTGTTGATCTCATAGGCAACGGCCACAAAAAGCAGTGCGTTGATGAGCACAAAACCAAGCATCTGCCCTCCACTGACCCTGCCATCTACAGAGGGTCGCCCTTTGGTGCGGGGGTTGAGACTGTCCACATCCCTGTCAAGGTAACGGTTGACGCCCATCGCAAAGTTGCGTGCAGTCACTGCAGCCACCAGGCCCAGAAAAAAAAGTCTCCAGCCGAACCAGCCTGATCCTGACACCTGCCAGGAGGCCACGATCATAGCGATAAAAATAAACGGCAGCGAAAACAGAGAATGCTGTAGCATCACCAATTCAGAAAAATCTGCCACTCTTTTAAAGATCTTATGCACTTTTGACTGCTCACTGCTCACTGCTCACTGCTCACTTTCTAAGGATGTGGGATTTTGAGTCTGGAGTTCAGCGACCAGGCGATAACCAGCACCCATACTGCCACACTGTAGCCACTGTTCAGTGCCCCGTAGGCGACCAGCAGGTAGAGCAGCCAGAGCAGGATCGCACCCAGCGGCGTAGGCACACCCTCAAAGTATTTGGCAACCTCTCCTGCGTCAACCTTGAGGTTGAATTCCACCAAACGTCTCAACCCTGAGATGATATACCAGACAAAGACCAGCCCCAGAAGAAGCTCCTGAAATCCGGAAATCCCGACATAATACTTGACTGCGTAAAAGAGAAGAAACGCCGGCATGACCACAAAAGAGAGAAAGTCCGCAAAACTGTCAAGCTGTACCCCAAACTCCGTAGAAAGTGCATATTTTCGTGCGACTTTGCCATCGGCGATATCGAAGGCACCTGCAATCCATGCCAGAATGATCGCCGGGAAGAAATGGTTCTGCTGTATCAGATACATCGCTGTCACCCCACAGGCGATATTGCCAAAGGTAATAAGGTTGGCAAGATTAAAACGATACTCTTTGTCATATAAACCCATAGAAAAACCTTATAAAATAATATCTCATTTTACCCTCTTAACACTGAGTATGTTATGATA
>FXBE01000011.1_pt1 | contig 25169 bp, 25 predicted proteins | sample 5335311 | NCBI WGS metagenome assembly FXBE01 (sample SAMEA103928390, study PRJEB20085) | sediment metagenome | biome: marine biome; feature: hydrothermal vent; material: sediment | place: Atlantic Ocean | collected 2013-08-06T02:46:56 | depth 0.05 m | reverse complement strand
GTAGAAGATAAATGATAGTTCAATAGTAGTATTAACTAATTGATAATCGTCATACTTTAGTGACGGTCGGGTGCTAATGCTCACCACCTTTGCCTGGCGCTTTGAGTACTTCAAATTCGACGTTGTTGGTTGATCCACCTTCTAAGGTAAAGCCTATTTTCACCTTATCGCCCATTTTAAGAGGCGTCGAAGGCATCATTAACATCAGGTGATACCCGCCTGGGCTGAGTTCCAGGGAGCTCCCGGCTGGGATGGGTAAGTTTTCTTGTTCAATCATGCGTGCGGTGCTATCGGTGCTATCGGTGCTATCGGTGACTTCGGTTTTGTGCATCTCAATGTCCATGAAGGCCTCGCTAGCAGCGGAAAGAATGACGACGTCCTTCTCGCTGTTATTCTGGATAGTCACGTACCCTGCCATCATTTGCATACCTGGAGGTGCTTCTCGAATCCAGGCGTCCTCATATTGCAGTGTACTGGTTTTAGCTGTGGCAGCGGGCGTAGTTGCTGCCTGATCACACGCGAAGAGCATTGAGCAAAGAGCGGCGGCTGTTAAAACAAGTGTGGCTCGAAACATAGCAGGTCTCCTGTCTTAATTATTTGTATGCTTTTCACGTTTGAAAATGCTTTGTTTATAGCACTTATTATTTGCTGAATGGCGTTGTGAAAAGTCTTGAAATAGCAGGCCAATCTTACTCCTTTGTGGTTCATTCTTCAGCAGAAACTATGCTCTATTAGTAATGGATGCTTATAGGTGAAAGGTGAAATTATTGCGCCAGTCGATGCACGATTTGCAGAGCTATTGTTAAAGAGGGTTTATATTCGAGCTAGACTTGGTCTATCATTACCCCTCAATGTGAACTGTCGAGGGAGAGAGGGCGCCAGGAATTGATATCCACCTGGGTCCCGCCGAAGGCGCAATCCGCCCGGAAACGCTCAGGCAAACGGACCGCGACAGTGATATTGACTCTGGAGAGCGGCGCAAGTTTTTGCGCACACCGAAGGGGGATAATCTCTCAGGTTTCAGGACAGAGGGGCGGTAGACTGCAGGTCGAAGGAGCCTTACCCATATTACATTGGGATGCCTTGATGTGCGTCTGCCGCCTTTTTTTTGAAATAGGATATTTATGCCATCACATACCCCGTTGTACGAAGAACATTTGAAAGCCGGCGCAAAAATCGTTAATTTTGCGGGTTGGAATATGCCGATCCACTACGGATCGCAGATCGAGGAACATCATCAGATTCGTCAGGATGCAGGCATGTTTGATGTCTCCCACATGGTGGTTATTGACCTAAGAGGCGAGCGGGTACGGGAGTTTCTGAGTTACTTACTAGCCAATGATGTCGGCAGGCTGGAAAAGCCTGGGAAAGCATTGTATAGCTGCATGCTGAACGAGCAGGGCGGGGTGTTGGATGACCTGATCGTTTACTATTTAACGGAATCTTTTTTTCGCATGGTGGTCAATGCCGCTACTAGGGAAAATGATTTGGTGTGGGTTGAGCATCAGGCAGCGACCTTTGGTGTTGAGGTGTATGAGCGACCCGAGTTGGCCATGATTGCGGTGCAGGGGCCCAGCGCTCAACAGAAGGTTCAAAGCCTATTAGACGATTCAGGCCGAGCCGAAGCGCAAGCGCTCAAATTATTTTTTGGTGCGCAGATTGGTGAACTCTTTATTGCTTATACCGGTTATACGGGTGAAGCGGGTTACGAAATCATCGTCCATGAAGACGTCTCTGCTGAGCTTTGGCAGCAACTCTTAAAGGCGGGTGTAAAGCCCTGCGGTTTAGGCGCACGAGATACTTTGCGTTTGGAAGCGGGTATGAATTTATACGGTACCGACATGGATGAATCGATTACGCCACTGGAAGCGGGTCTAGGTTGGACAGTAGCCCTGGAACCTGCGGATCGAGAGTTTATTGGTCGAGAAGCGTTGATTGCACAAAAGGACGCGGGTGGTTTGAGAAAATTCGTAGGACTGGTGCTGGAAGCGCGAGGTGTTTTGCGTGGCCACCTAAAAGTTGTTCTAGAGGATGGTGGCGAAGGTGAGACCACGGGCGGTACTTTTTCTCCAACACTGCAAAAAGCCATTGCTATGGCGCGGGTGCCGGCGACGATCGGAGAGCGCTGCCAGGTAGAAATTCGCGGTAAGTTGTTACCTGCCCGAGTCGTTAAAATGCCATTTGTGCGTAATGGGAAATCGTTAGTTTAGTGGTAACTACTTGCTAGTAGTTGCAATTTATTATTTAAGGGGCAGTATAGTTATGAGTAATATTCCAGCGGATTTAAAGTACACCAAATCTCATGAATGGATAAGTGACAACGGTGAGGGTGTCGTGACTGTCGGGGTTACCGATCATGCTCAAGAGTCACTGGGAGATTTGGTTTTTGTAGAGTTACCCGAAGAAGGAGCGAACCTTGCGGCTGAAGATTCTTGTGCGGTGGTGGAGTCGGTCAAGGCTGCTTCTGATATTTTTGCACCGATCGCTGGTGAGATTACGGCGGTTAACTCTGCGCTTGAGGATGCCCCTGAGCAGGTCAATCAAGATCCCTACGGAGAAGGTTGGTTGTTCAAGATGAAGGTCACTGATGCGGCTGATCTGAATGGTCTGCTAACCGCCGATGAATACACTGCTGAAGCAGAGGAATAATTCTTCGTGCCGTTTATCCCACATACCCAGGAAGACATCGAGCAGATGCTAGGCGCTATTGGCGCGACAAGTATTGACGATTTGTTTGATGAAATACCCGCTGAGCTGCGTTGCGGTGAACTCTCGGCGATCCCTGATGGCCTTCCCGAGATGGACATTAGCCGGATTATGCAGCAGTTTGCCGCCCAGGATGGCGCTCCCTTAAACTTTATTGGTGCGGGGGCTTACGAGCATCATATTCCAGCTGCTGTTTGGCAGCTTACAACGCGTGGAGAATTTTACACGGCCTATACACCTTATCAGGCCGAAGCCAGCCAAGGCACGCTGCAGGTTATCTACGAATACCAATCGATGATGACGGGCCTGACGGGTATGGATGTGTCGAACGCATCAATGTATGACGGTGCGTCGGCGCTTGCTGAGGCTGTTTTGATGGCGGTGCGCGCTAACCGCAAATCGAAATCGAAAAAAATCCTTATGCCGCAGACGGTTCATCCCGCCTATCGAGCAACCACTCATACGATTGTAAAGAATCAGCAAATTGAGTTAATTGATTTGCCTTGGTGTAGTGAGGGGAATGTCTCTGTAGATGCGTTGGAAGCATTTTCAGGTCAGGACATCACAGCGCTGGTTATTCCTCAGCCCAATTTTTTTGGAGTGCTAGAAGAAGTTGATGCGCTGACGGATTGGGCTGAAAAAAATAATGTCTTGGTGATTGCGGTGGTCAATCCACTGACCTTAGCGTTACTCAAGTCCCCCGGCGAATGGGGCAGTAAAGGAGCAGATATCGTTTGTGGCGATGGCCAACCACTGGGCGCACCCTTGTCATCTGGCGGGCCATACTATGGACTGCTTTGCTGCAAACAAGCACATGTTCGACAAATGCCCGGTCGGATTGTCGGGCGCACGACAGATGCCGACGGAAAGCCCGGTTTTGTCCTCACGCTGCAAGCGCGTGAGCAACATATCCGCCGATCCAAAGCGACCTCGAACATTTGTACTAATCAAGGGTTGGTCGTGACCGCTTCGACGATCCATATGGCACTACTAGGTCCGCAGGGGCTAAAGTCAGTGGCGGCTAACAGTTATGCCAATACTCACCAGCTGGTAGAGCGATTAACTCACTTAGGTTTAATACCGCATTTTAGTGGAGAGTATTTCCATGAGATCGTTGTTGACCTTGGAGAGCTGGCAGCCGCGGTGCTTGAAAAAATGGCGGCAGAAAATGTGAGCGGTGGATACGACCTGGGCAAGGTTAATTCTGAGCTTAATACATGCATTCTAATATGCGTAACCGAAACTAAAACCGAAGCCGATCTTGAGCGCTATATCGAAGTGCTTAGCAAGGCAATGAACTCATCGAAGGAGAATTGATATGGCGACAGTAACACTGGAAGGCAACACAATTAACACCAATGGCGACTTACCTGCGGTGGGAGCTACGGCTCCTGGTTTTAAGCTGGTCGATAAAGACTTGAATGATGTGGCTTTGGATGATTTTTCTGGCAAGCAAAAACTCTTGAATATTGTGCCCAGTTTGGACACCGGAGTCTGTGCTACCTCGACTAAGAAATTCAATGATGCGGCCAAGCAACACACCGATACCGTTTTTCTCACGATCTCTGCCGATCTACCTTTTGCCCAAGGCCGATTTTGTGAAGCCGAAACAATTGATAACCTCAAGACTTTGTCGATGATGCGTTCTAAGCAGTTTGCCGAAGATTATGGCGTACTGATTTCGGATGGTCCTCTGGCGGGTGTCACGGCTCGAGCGGTGGTTGTACTAGATGCGAATAACAAAGTGGCATACATTGAATTGGTTCCCGAGATTGTACAAGAGCCTGATTACGATAGCGCCTTAGCGGCACTTTAAGAAATTATTTTAAGCGTAGTTTTCCTAGGAATTAAAAATGCTGATCTTCGAACATTCCCGTTCCACTCGGAGCGCAACGGCACAGGCGCCTGCAAAAAATCCTACAGTTGCGTTACCCGAGCGTTTTCGGCGTCAATCCAGTATGGATTTGCCTGAGGTCTCGGAGATGCAGGCGGTACGCCATTACACGCGGCTTTCGCAGAAAAACTTTTCGATTGATACGCATTTTTATCCGCTAGGTTCGTGCACCATGAAGTACAACCCGCGCGCCTGTAATAGCTTGGCAATGCTGCCAGAATTGATGAATCGCCATCCTTATGCTTCTGCGAGTCATAGCCAGGGAACGATGACACTTCTTTACGAACTTCAGGAAATGCTTAAGGAAGTAACGGGAATGGCCGGGGTCTCACTCACGCCGATGGCAGGTGCTCAAGGCGAGTTTACCGGGATTGCAATGATTCGTGCCTACCATGACGCGCGTGGAGATACCGAACGTACCGAAATTCTCGTTCCGGATGCAGCTCATGGCACTAATCCTGCCACCGCGATTATGTGTGGTTACAAAGTGCGCGAGATACCTACGCTTAAAGATGGTGACGTCGATGTTGTTGCCCTCAAAGCAGCGCTTGGGCCGCAAACAGCGGGGTTGATGCTGACCAATCCTTCCACACTGGGAGTATTTGAACGCAAAATGGGGGAGATGGCGAAGCTTGTACACGAGGTCGGTGGATTATTGTATTACGATGGCGCCAATCTGAACGCTATCCTTGGCAAAGTAAAACCCGGTGACATGGGATTCGATGTCATCCATATGAATTTGCACAAAACCTTTTCTACCCCTCACGGTGGTGGTGGTCCTGGTTCCGGTGCGGTGGGCATGTCAGAGCGACTCATGCCGTTTCGCCCAATTCCCGTGGTAGAAAAACGAGCGGACAAAATGGTTTGGTTGGATGAAAAAGATCTGCCTCAAACTATTGGACAATTGTCTGGCTTTGCAGGCAATGCGGGTGTGCTGTTACGCGCTTATATTTATATGCGCATGCTAGGTCGGGATGGTATGCATCGGGTTGCGGAATTTGCGACGCTCAATGCGAACTACTTAATGATAGAGTTGAAAAAAGCGGGCTTTGAGCTGGCTTTTGCGGATCGCCGAGCCACCCACGAGTTTATTGTTACGCTTAAAACGCAGGCTAAAGAGCTGAAAATTACTGCGATGGATTTTGCTAAGCGCCTGTTGGACTTCGGTTTCCATGCCCCGACCACCTATTTTCCTTTGCTGGTACCTGAATGTCTGTTGATAGAACCGACCGAGACTGAAAGTAAGGAGGAGATTGACGCGTTTGTTGCCGCCATGGTCGCTATTCAAAAGGAAGCGGAAAATGATCCCGACAAAGTGCGTGGCGCACCGTATACGCAGCCGAATCGTCGCTTTGACGAAGTACGGGCTGCCCGAAATCTGGATGTTAAGTGGAGCCCAGACGTATCGTGAAAAAGAATACCGGTTTGCGGCGTATCCTGCTCGCCGGAGGATATTCTTGGCAGGGATTGGTCGCCACATTCCGCCACGAGGCTGCCTTTCGTCAGGAACTCGGGTTGCTGCTCGTTCTTTCTCCCGTCGCACTTTGGCTTGGGGATAATGCCCTAGAGAGCGCGCTGATGATTGCGACATTGCTGATTGTTTTGATCGTAGAGATAGTGAACTCAGCGGTGGAGTCCATCATAGACCTTGTTAGTCCGGAGTATCACGAACTTGCAGGTCGAGCCAAAGACCAAGGTTCGGCAGCCGTGCTGCTTGCCTTGATATTGGCCGGTATTGTATGGATTGCGGTAATTATATAGTTCCGGAGTTATGTGAGTATCAATAGCGATTGGTATACACTAGCCCCCCGCATTTCCAAAGATCGATAGGGGTTCGCTGTTCTGCTGAGAATACGAGCTGGCAGGTTAAATTAACGATTTATAAGGAGGCTCCAAATGGGCGCTTTTTTTCTAGGTATCTTGGTAGGTTGGGCGATTGAGTGGATATTTTTTACGTATTTCTGGAAGCCTAATCAAAACGAGGCCAGTACGGAGGCTGCCAGCGAAATACATAAAGATTGTGAAAAAGAGCGTCACGAACTTTTGATGAGCTTGAAGGATAAGGATCGAGATATTTCCCATTTGCATGCACGTATTGCCAATCTCCAGGAAGTAACTGACCGTGTTGCCCGGCAACAAGCAAGTGCTGAAAAGTCGGCTGCTACGGCATCTTCAGGTTCTTCTAAAGCCGCAGAAAAACAAAAAGCAAAGCCAAAACCAGCAGCTCCTACACCCACTGCACCCAAAGATAGTTCCTCCAAGCCAGTTACTCAGCCGGTTACTAGACCTGTGCCACGCAAGAGCCCAGCAGGGAAAGATGACTTGAAAAAGGTATCTGGAATTGGCCCAAAAATTTCTGATCTAATGAGAGCCGAGGGTATCGATAGTTTCGCCAAATTGGCGAAAAGTAATATGGCTACCTTGAAGTCAATACTAGAAAAAGCGGGTACCCGTTATGCCACTGCAGATCCGCAGAGTTGGCCAAAGCAGGCCGAACTAATAAATTCTGGAGATAATGAAGGGCTCGAAAAGCTTGTGGCGGAATTGCGCAAGTAATTTTTTCTACAAAAATTAGAAAGAGTAAGAGGGCCGCTTTCGCGATCCTTTTTATTGCTTAGGAATGAGGATTCAATTACTTGCGGATTCTAACGCGCCCTTTTGCTCCCCGTTAAACGATCTCAATCGTCGTGTAGAACAACTATAATCCTCTTGAGATCGTCTAACGGGGAGCAAAAATCTGCGTTATAGTTCCGCAAGTTATTAAGTCCTCATTCCTTATCGAGATAGCTGTTCTAGAGTTTTTGGGATCAATAACGACGCTGATATTGGAACGCTTGGATTAAAAATTCTCATTAATGGAATAATAATAGGGAGATCTTCTATGTCCTTTACACTGAGGCAATTGGCCTCAGAGACGGGTGCGGTTGTCCACGGCGACGGCGAATGCATTATCGATAGTCTTTGTTGTATGCGAAACGGTAAGCCGGGTGCGATAGGATTTATTGCCAGTGCCAAGTACGCAAAATACCTGACCAACACTGAGGCCGAAGCCGTTATTCTACGAAAGGACTTGGTCGAGTTTTCGTCGATCCCGGCGTTAATAGCGGATAATCCTCGTGCGACTTATGCACGTATTACCTCATTACTTTATCCGCCCTCAGTATCTAAAGAGGGTATCCACCCGACGGCGGTAATTGATCCTTCCGTAACTATGGCTGAGGGAGTTTCTATTGGTGCTCACTCAGTGATTGGGGCCGGTGTGCGTATCGATAAGAACGTTATCATTGGAGCAAATTGCGTGATTGAGCGAGACTGTTGTATTGGCGACAATACTCGCTTGTATTCGAATGTGACGCTGTATCACGATTGCCATATTGGTCGACAATGCATTATTCATTCAGGGGCCGTCATTGGAGCAGATGGTTTTGGTTTTGAATTTGATCGTGGCGAATGGATAAAAATACAGCAGGTGGGTGGTGTTCGTATCGAGAATAGTGTGGAGATCGGAGCGTGTTCAACCGTAGATCGTGGTTCCTTGGCAAATACTGTGATCGAGGATGGCGTAAAATTGGATAACCATGTACAAATTGGTCACAACGTACATGTTGGGGCGCATACGGTAATGGCGAATGGGGTCGCAGTAGCGGGCAGCACAAAGATTGGCCAGAATTGTATTTTCGGCGGGATGACGGGTATTAAAGATGGTGTTGAGATCGCAGACAATGTCATGGTGACTGCAATGTCGATGGTTTCAAAATCATTGCCGAAGCCTGGCTCTTATTCCTCCAATATACCAATTGATGACACTCGGTTATGGCGCAGGAATTCTGCGCGTTTCAGGCAGTTGGATGAGTTAGCGAAAAGGCTACGTCAGTTGGAAAAAGAAGTTCAGGGGTGTAAGAAAAATTGACGCCGTTTATCAATTGAATATACTCATTACGTTTGGGTATAACCCCGAAGATGGTGCTCCGATTTGGTGAAGAGCAGGGCGTAAATACGCAGGAATAGCCATCCTATTTCAAGTGCTTACAACGCAGCTATTCGCCAAATAAGGCGTATCAGGTTTGGGGTATTCTTGAACGTGATGAGTAGAAAGCACCCGCCTGGGCTTACATCCCGCCTACCACGCATTTTAGAATCCCATAGTCCCAGGTTTCTTCAAATTCGTCATGCAGAGGTTTTAATGCACCTTGTTCTTTGGAGTTAAGTAGCTCTGCTGTTTTTTCAATAAGAAGAATGTCGGCTTCATCCATCGTAAGTACGTTTCTTGCGGTTATCATGCCAGCCTCGATCGCTTCGGCGAGGTGGCCATAAATTGTTGAGCTAGCAAGGTTTCGCTTGAGTGCAATGGCATCGACATCCAATCCCTCGAGATGCAGGCTCAGCGTGTCATTAATGGTTTCACTAAAATTATTGTCGAGTAATTTAGGCAATGGATGATCCCGCATGACCTCCATAAACGCTTTGCCATAACGTTCGAGTTTAACTTCACCCACGCCATTGATATACCGAAATTTATCATCAGATAGTGGACGTAGCCGAGACATTTCCACCAGGGCAGAGTCAGCAAAAATGACATAGGGAGGAACGCCCTGTTGCTCTGCAAGTTGTGTTCGCAGTTCGCGCAAAGCCTGGAAAAGGGTTTCATCGACTGAACGCAGCTCGCTTTTGGCGGAGGATTTTTTTTGTTTCTTTTTCCCCGCTTCGGGTTTTGATTGTTTGCGAGCTTGTAGCTGAGTCTCACCGCGGAGTAGTGGGCGAGATTTTTCCATCAGTTCAAGGGCGCCATAACGCTCCATATTAATGCGCAAATAGCCCATCGCAATAAGCTGACGATATAGACTGCGCCACTCAAATTGAGAGAGTTCCTCGCCAATACCAAATGTAGTCAGCTGATCATGCCGGTTGCGCTGAATGCGTTCGTCGGTTTTTCCTCTTAATACATCAGTGACATAGGCAACGCCAAATCGCTGCCCGGTTCGATATACAGTCGATAGTGCCTTTTGTGCATCAACAGTGGCATCCCAGGTTGTAGGAGGGGTCAGGCAGTTGTCACAGTTGCCACAAGGTTCATCCATTTGCTCATCGAAGTAGGCAAGAATAGCTTGGCGACGGCAACTTGCCAGTTCGCAAAGACCCAGCATGGCATCGAGCTTTTGTTGAATAATCCGTTTGTGTTCTTCTCCTGCATCGCTGTCTTGCATCATTTGACGCAGCGTTATGACATCCTGCAGACCGTAGCTCATCCAAGCATTAGCGGGTGTACCGTCGCGTCCTGCGCGACCCGTTTCCTGGTAATAGGCCTCGATATTTTTTGGCAAATTCAGGTGCGCAACAAAACGTACATCAGGTTTATCAATACCCATGCCGAAAGCGATGGTGGCGACAATAATGACGCTGTCCTCGCGTAGAAAGCGTTTCTGATGGCGTTGGCGAATGTCTGCACTCAATCCAGCGTGATAGGGTAGAGCGATGAGTCCTTTATCGCTTAACCAAGCTGCGGTCGAGTCGACTTTTTTGCGTGACAAGCAATAGACAATTCCGGCGTCTCCCTGATGATTTTCTTGTAGAAATCGCCATAGTTTATCGCGTGAGTTTTGCGCTTCGGAAATGATGTAGCGGATATTAGGTCGATCGAAGCTATTAATAAATACGCCTGCCTGCGACAGTCGTAACTGTTGGATTATTTCTGCACGAGTTCGCTGGTCAGCGGTAGCCGTTAATGCGATACGGGGAGTATTGGGAAAACGCTCGGGTAATATTGAGAGTTGCTGATACTCCTTGCGGAAATCATGGCCCCATTGTGAAACGCAATGTGCCTCGTCGATAGCAAACAAGGCAATTTGGCACTGTTCAAGTAGTTCCAGCGTCATTTCGCCCAGTAAGCGTTCAGGTGCAATGTACAGCAAATCTAACTCATTTCGGCGCAAGGATTGTTCAATATCCTCCTGTTCGGAGAAGCTTAGGGTCGAGTTGAGAAAAGCAGCGCGAATGCCAAGTTGTAATAGGGCGTCGACTTGATCTTGCATCAGCGCAATCAAAGGAGAGACAACGACTCCAACCCCTTCTCTTAGCAGCGCTGGAACTTGAAAGCAGAGCGATTTACCGCCGCCGGTGGGCATCAGAACAAACGCATCGCCACCCTCTAAAATTGTTTGGATGATTTCGTGCTGGTTATGACGGAACTCGTCATAACCAAACGTTGACTGTAAAAGTTGTTGGGCGCGTTGCATGCGTTCCACTTCTTAAATAGGGGCGTACTTAGTGAGATGAATTACCTTCTGAATTCTCTTAAATACCACCATTCAAAGCCTCGCTTTACCCAGTGAAAGAGTCTGCTGGGAGGTAGAATAATGTTATATTTGTGGGTGCGTCCAACGAAAATTCCGGATTTACAGCAGTCTACAATGCAGAGCAGCTCAGCTTTGTAGGTTTTGCTCGGTGGTTCTCCCCTCAGCTCTTGAAGTATATTCATTGAGGCCGCACCGGCTTGTAAATCTGCCATGTGCGCTTGCTTGGGTAGCCAGTCTGGTCCAGGGAAGCTACCTGAGTCGCCCACCACATATACTTTATCCCAACCCTCTACGCGGCAGTATTTATCGGCTTTGATCATGCCGCCGTCTGAACGGGGTAGCTCCGTATTATCAAACCATTTGTTGCCTGTCATGCCGGGCATAAAGAGAATGAGATCGGCTTTGACTTCTCCACCTTCTGTGACAAAACTGTTATCAGTAAAGGATTTCATTTTATGGCCGAGATGCGTTTTTATATCTCGCTTTTTCATCTCATCCAGTAAGCCCTGTACAGCGCGAGGTCCGAGTCGCGCGCCAGGTTTTGGGGTCGGAGTAAAAAAGACTATTTCGAATTTATCCCTGCGTTTTTCTTTGCGCAGTTGCTCATCGATACCAAACAAGAATTCGAACATGGGGCCGCCGCGCATGGCAGAGGGTTCTTTAGGATTACCGGCAAAGCCCATGGCAATGGTTCCGCCTTGCAAATCTTTTAAACGGTCTCTTATTTTTTCGCTCGCAGAAATGCCTTCACAAGGCGTAATGACGTGCTCAATGCCGGGGAGTTTTTTTATAAAACGTCCACCTGAGGCAATAATTAGTCCGTCGTTTTCGATCTCGCCAGAATCGGTGACGAGGATACGCCCAGCTTCTTTAAGGCCGGTTGCATACCCTTGGTGATATTTGATATTTTTGTGCCTGAAGAAGCGCTCGAGTGATACTCGTATATCGCTGCCTTTGCGTATTCCTGAGGGTATCCAAATAGTACTCGGAAGGTAAATAAATTCGGGTTTGGGTGCAACCAGGGTGATTTCAAGATTTTCTTTGCTTGCATGCAGTTTTCGTGCGGCCGTTAGGGCCCCAAAACCTGCACCGATAATGGTGATTCGTTTCATTAAAGTTTCTCGGCTGGATCGCGACTTTATTCGGAGTTAAAACCTAATAATACCCGAAAACTTGCTATGTGGTTGTTGTTTCTTAATCCACTAAGGAACGGTAAATGAATAAGTTTGTCATTTGGCGAAGTAGTTTTCCTTTAGCTTGTACTATCTCAAGAGGAGCGTAGTCGCTCTATGTGACGGTTGAGATCGCGCAAGCTGGAGGAAAAGAACGAGTCAGATGTTAAAGTTTTTTGTTTACCGTTCCTAAGCTTGCAGGAAAGGAGGCGTGCGGCGTTTTACTTACAGGAGAAATTGGTCGAATGAAGGTGAGGAGAGTCGAGTCGGACTGCGGTTAAGCTGCCACCCCAGACGCAGCCGGTATCGACAGCTATTGTATTATTTTCTATTCGATAACCTGCCGTTGACCAGTGGCCGAATATAATCTGGGTATCAATACTGCGTCGACCTGGCACTTGAAACCAAGGAAGTAACGATTCAGGTTGGCTTCCAGGCGTCATTTTTTGATCAAAATTCATTGTTCCATCGGCAGTGCAGTAACGCATACGTGTGAGAGCATTTGTAATAAAGCGGAGCCGATCCATGCCGGTGAGCTCTTTGGACCATTGATCGGGTTTATTATCGTACATCTTGGCCAAGAAATTTCGGTACTTGGGTCCACGTAGTCTTTTCTCTACCTTGCGGGCGCATTTTCGCGCTCGCTTTAGCGTCCATTGTGGTGGTAGTCCTGCATGCACCATAATGGTGTTCAGCGTTTTGTCATAGTGCAGCATGGGGCGGTGGCGCAGCCAGTGCAAAAGATCGGCGGCATCGGGCGCGCTGAGGATTTTGTCTAAAGTGTCTTTTTTACGCAGGGTTTGCAGGTCTTCGCTCACTGCCAGCAAATGAAGGTCATGATTGCCCAGCACTGTAATCGCGTGATCACCGAGAGATTTAACCAAGCGTAATGTTGCGAGAGATTTTGGGCCTCGATTGATGAGGTCGCCGGTAAACCAAAGGTGGTCTGTGTCTGGATTAAAGCTCAGGTGGTCTAATAGGTGCCGTAGCTCGTCATAACACCCCTGAATGTCGCCGATCGCATATACGGCCATTCGTTTGATTCCCTGGTAAAAAAGGGAAGGTTGTCACAGTGGCAGTCCGTTGCCAACCCATTGATTGGAATTATGACGAAGTGTAACTTTGAATGCCGCGTTTAGCGGGTAATCATGCTAAATGTACAACACCTAATGCAGTACTTGAGGGCCTGAAAGTGTGAAGGGTTGGATGGCGGCATCGAAATTCTCACCATTATCCGTAACCATCTGATAACTGCCTTCCATCATCCCAAAGGGTGTTTCAAGCATGGTACCGCTGGTATATTGAAATCCTTCACCTGGTTTCAGATAAGGCTGTTTGCCGACGACGCCTTCTCCTTCGACTTCCTGAACGCGTCCGTTGGAGTCGGTAATTGTCCAGCGGCGGGTCAACAGCTGTGCGGCCGTCTCGCCATGATTCTGAATCGTCACGGTATACGCAAAAATATACCGAGAACGGTCTGGCTCTGACTCGGAAGGAAGGTAGAGCGGTTCTACCTGAACACTAATATCGGCGGGTGATTTATCTCTCATAACGTCTATTTATAATTAATTTATTCGATCAGTATGGCCTAAATCCAGATCAATGGTAATGCCTAGCTTATTGATTTTCAATAATACTGTTACTCAGTTCCACAAAATCAGTAATCGTTAGACGTTCTGGGCGCAGGCTGGAGTCGATGCCTGATTGTATGAAATCTTCGTCTGTAGCTAGACTTTTCAGGCTCTTGCGCAGTGTCTTGCGCCGTTGAGAAAAAGCCTGTTTTACCAGTTTGGCAAAATGCGCGTGATTTGTGGCTTGCCAGGGTCGGTCTGCATAAGGTATCAGGCGAACAAAGGCTGACTCCACTTTGGGTGGAGGTGTGAATGCGCCTGACCCTACATTAAATAGTTTTTCCACCTGACAATGGTATTGCACCATTACAGACAGCCTGCCGTAGCTTCCACCGCCTGGCTTGGCCGCGAGGCGGTCTACGACTTCCTTTTGTAACAGGAAGTGCATGTCTTGAATGAGCTGGTGTTGTTTAAGCAGGTGAAAAATCAAGGGTGTAGATATGTTGTAGGGTAGGCTTCCAGTTACGCGCAATAAAGCATGTTTATCGGTGGTTAGGGTGGAGAAGTCAAATTTGAGGACATCTTGGTTATAAATTTCTAGCGTTCCCTTTCCCGATGTCATTTTGCGTAGTGGCTCAATCAGGTCGCGATCGAGCTCGATAACGGTAAGCGTTCCACTTCGCTCTAGCAAAGGAAGTGTCAAAGCGCCTTTGCCTGGCCCTATTTCAACGAGTATTTCATCGGTGCGAGGGGAGATTGCGTCGGCGATACGTTGCAGAATATTAAGATCATGCAGAAAATGCTGGCCAAAGCGCTTGCGCGGCCTATGAGGTGTTGCGCTCAAAGATATCGGCGCAGATGTTCTGGACGAGAATCACGACAGCCGTGTTTGGTGGCACGATATTGCGCGGCAAAAATTTTTATGGCGCAACCGTGGGAACAGGTAGCTTTAGATAGGCCACGATTGCTGCGCTCATTTTCTTCAGTGAAGTAGTACAGTGCCCGCCGAAATCGACAGATTAGGCTGTTATCAAGGTGAAAACCGACCTCTTGCAGCGCGGTTTCAATTTGTTCCAGTGTGATGGTGGCGAGGTCGTAAGTTAGGTTGAGTGTCATCTCGCCGCGCAGTTTGACTTTATGTATGCCGGCGACTTCGCCGAGAATAGGTAGGGCGCCTTTAGCATCGAGGCCCGGGTCGCCTGGCCCCCGAAAGCTGACGTCGCGATGTTTGAGTAGGACAATATTGTCTTCCATAACCCCTAGTATAGTACGTTATTTGCCGCAATTTTGCTTTGTATCGATATTAACGACCGATTTCAGGTTTATTTGCCAGCCGATTTACGACTTCCTCCAGTTCTGCAAGTCGTTCTTCAAGTTCATCAAGCCGCCCTTGCGTGGGTTGTGGCTTAGTAGAACTCGAGTCAACAAACAATCGGGCAAGCTCGGTTTCTTCAATAAAAAGATGAGTGAACAAGGGCGCTTTATCTGCTGAAGGTAGCTCATGCACTAGAGCAGGAGTACGGTCGTGCCCCATGGTCTTAAGATTATTGCAGACATGTTGTAGATCGCGAAAAGGGTATAGCCGATGGGTATCGCGGAGCAGTTCTTCGGCGGATAGCGGCCCACTATGTAAGAGCACTCCCAGCAGCGCAAGCTGTGCAGGTTTAAGCCAGAAAATTTTGGCAGCATTTTGTTCGTACTGAAAGCGGTCCTTTTGTTGTCGAACGCGTACGAGTGAATCGCGGACCAGTTCTGTTAGCGCTTTGTGAATATCCGATTTAACAACCGGACCGCACGCAGGGTAGCCAGGCTGTAGCTCAAAGGCGATCGTTAGGTTGTCTGCAGAGCAGGGATAATCATCGGGAGCGGTAAATTCCAGTCTTATCAATATCCCGAGTGTTTGGGCTTGTATCGTAGTTAATGGAACGGGGTCGAACATCAGCCACCAATTGTCCTATTTTGGAATACTACGGCCAATGGTAACACGTGGTTGTTGGGCGAGATCATAATACGTCTTTGTCGAAGTGAAACCTGCTTGAACCAATAATTTTGTTACGGGCTTTGCTTGATCATAGCCGTGTTCCAGCATCAGCCAACCATTGGGGCGCACGAATTCACAGGCCCCCGAGATCAATTGACGCAGGTCTTGTAGCCCATCTGCGCCGCTCTTTAACGCTACTTGCGGCTCAAAACGGACATCCCCATGATTGAGGTGAGGGTCCTTGTTCGCAACATAAGGTGGATTGCTAACAATCAATTGATAATTGTGTTTAGGTAGGTTTTCAAACCAATGGCTCTCCACAAACTCGAGTGTTTCGAAATTTAGTGCTTTTGCGTTGCTCCGGGCGATATTAAGTGCTGCTGTGCTGATGTCGGCGCCTATGATATTCCAGTTCGGACGTTCGCTGGCTAATGCCAAGGCGATTGCACCGCTACCTGTTCCGAGGTCTGCAACCTTGCAGCTTGTTTCGGGCAATAGTTGCAGTGCGATTTCCACCAGTAGTTCGGTTTCCGGGCGAGGAATGAGTACCTCAGTTGTGACTTGTAGATCGAGCGACCAAAATTCTCGGTGGCCAGTTAGATAGGCAATGGGCTCACCCGCCGCACGTTGATCGATAGCAATGAGAAATCGCTGGTGCTGTTTTTGGCTTAGTGGTTGTTCTGGCCAGGTGTAGAGGTAGCTACGTGGTTTGTTAAGTACGTGTGCCAGCAAAAGTTCAGCATCGAGGCGGGCTGTTTCACCGGGTAGGGATCTTGCTGCTTGGTTTAACGCCCGGTAAATGCTTGGGTCAATTTTGTTCACTCAGCGTCGCCAATTGCTCGGCTTGGTATTCACTGAGCAGTGGATTGATTACCTGGTTGAGATCCCCGCCGAGTATTTCTTCCAGCTTGTAAAGTGTCAGGTTGATGCGGTGGTCAGTCACTCTTCCTTGCGGGAAATTATAAGTCCGAATGCGCTCAGAACGATCGCCGCTGCCAACGAGGCTTTTACGTAGCTCAGTTTCTTTGGTCACTTGTTTTTGTCGCTCTACTTCCAGTAAGCGGGCTTGTAGCAATGACATGGCCCGTGCCTTGTTTTTATGCTGCGAGCGCTCATCCTGACATTCAACTACGGTGCCGGTTGGAAGGTGGGTGAGTCTCACGGCCGAATCGGTTTTGTTAACATGTTGGCCACCGGCCCCTGAGGCGCGGTAGGTGTCAATGCGCAAATCGGCGGGATTGATATCTTCCTGCTCTACTTCCGCCACTTCAGGCAAAATAGCGACGGTCGCTGCAGACGTATGGATGCGCCCTTGCGATTCTGTCTCGGGGACCCGTTGAACACGGTGCGCGCCGGACTCAAACTTGAGGCGGGAATAGGCGCCGTGGCCGATAATTCTACTAACAATTTCTCTATAGCCGCCATGTTCCCCGGCATTCTCATTGAGGATCTCGATTTGCCAGCCGAGGGTTTCAGCGTAGCGGGAATAAAGCCGAAAAAGGTCGCCAGCAAACAGTGCGGCTTCATCGCCGCCTGTTCCCGCACGTATTTCTAGAAAAACATTGCTGTTGTCATTCGGGTCTTTGGGCAGCAAATGTTTCTGTAATTCTTCTCCAAGAGACTGCAGTTTTGGCTCCAGCATCTTACGCTCTTCAGCGGCCATCTCACGTAGCTCAGGGTCGCTTTCCTTAAGCATTTCTGCAGTTTCGTTTAGCTCGTTGCGGGTTTGTCCCCAGGCCGTATAGGTTTTTACTACTGGATCCAGTTGGCCATACTCTTGGGAAAGGGCGCGGAATTGATTTTGGTCGGCAATGATATCCGGCTCTGCGAGCAGCCCGGTAATTTCCTGGAAGCGTTCTTCCAGGTTCTCAAGTTTATGCAGGATGGATGGTTTCAATGTTTATCGTGTCGAAGTACGAGTATCGGGGTTATCGGAATCCAAATCGAATAGTTCTCTAGCCGTGCTGAGAATATCGTTACGACCATTACGAGCGGCTTGATTGAGGTTATAAGTAGGATTGTGCAATAGTTTATTGGTCAGCGTATGGCTAAGGAAATCGATGACTTCTTCGGGGGCTCTGCCTTTTCTTAACATACGCTTGGCCTGTTCGTTGACCAAATCGCTGATATTTTCGGCCTTGCTACGGTAGGCGCGGACCGTGTGTAGAGCGTCCTGGCTTTTCAGCCAACCCATGAATTCATCGACTTGCACATCAACCAGTTCTTCGGCTTGATCAGCGGCTTTCTGGCGGCTCTTGAGGTTTTCTTCGATGACGCTGTGTAAGTCATCGACGGTATATAAATAAATATCATCTAGCTTGCCAACTTCGGGTTCGATATCCCGCGGAACGGCGATGTCTACCATGAAAATGGGGCGATGTTTGCGTGTTTTCAGGGCACGCTCCACCATGCCTTTTCCCAGTATTGGCAGCGGACTGGCGGTGGATGAAATGACGATGTCTGCCATGGGTAAAACTTCTGGAAGTGCCGGCAAGGCGACTGAATCTGCTTGGAATTTGCTCGCCAATAGTTCGGCTCGGCCCTTCGTGCGGTTGGCCACGATCATGCGACCAATGCCTTGCCTTTGAAGGTGTAGGGCGGTCAGTTCAATGGTCTCGCCAGCGCCTACGAGTAGCGCAGTTTGTTGGTTTAGATCACCAAAGATCTGCTTAGCCAGGCAAACCGCTGCAAAGGCGACCGATACCGCGCTGGAGCCAATAGCGGTCTCTGTACGAACTTGCTTTGCAGTGGCAAAGGTATGCTGGTATAGGCGGTCTAGATATCGTCCTAGCCCATGATATTCCAACGCTTGCTGGTAAGCCGACTTAATCTGCCCGAGGATTTGCGGCTCTCCCAGGACGAGCGAGTCCAGGCCGCAGGCTACACGCAGCATATGTCTAACCGCTGCGCTGTCCTCGTAGGAGTATAAATAGGGTTGCAAGTGTTTTTGTTGCAGCTCATGTGTCGCTGAAAGCCAGGCAGGTATATCGGCGCTGGCATCGCTTTGCCAACAGGTCACTTCGGTACGATTACACGTTGAAAGCACCGAGGCTTCGGTAACATTGGGGAGGTTTAGTAACGATTTAAGCGTTGCTGGGATCTTATCTGGGGCAAAAACAACGCGTTCACGCACCTCAATAGGAGCGGTCTTATGGTTAATGCCTATTGTGAGCAGTGACATGTTAGGAGTATTGATCGAAGAATGATATAAATACAAGTTGTATTATTCAGTCATTATACTCTGTATAGAGCGTAACGGCTCAGATTCCCAATGAATTACACGAATTTATAGATATTGACGACGCGGTGAGTGTGTTAAAGCAATCACATAATTTATGTAAGCATGTCTAAACGGCCGCCTCATACGCATTGGAAATGCGGTAAATCGTCCGGTTATGGTAGAAAAATTTTGTTAATCTAGTAACCTACCTATTAGCGGTTGTTATAGCGCCTCTTGATACTAAACAGACTACAGGGCACCTCTATTTATTCATGGATTGGCACCTTGAGTCCAGAACTTCCAATAGCTGCGTTACTAAGTACTCGCAATAGAACAACTATTACAAGCACTTAGCGCCTTGCTCTTGAAAATCCTGAATCTCAACCTGCTCAACCCAGAATTAATAGAGGTGCCCTACACTTTCACCCAATAGACCTGGAAATTACCTACCTATGCTGAAGTTAACAAGATTCCCGTGGGCGGTGCTCACCCTGGCATTGGGCACCGGCTGCGCCAGTATGCAGGGGCCCGCTGATCAATTCGCGGTGCCTATCGCTTCTCCCGAAGTAAGGCCTGAGGTGGCTGACCGTGCTGAGTTGATATTTCAACTGCTGGCGGGTGAAATGGCCGGTAAGCGAGGCCTGGTAGAGATTGCAACCGAGCATTATCTCAAGGCTAGTGAATTAAGCCCTGATCCGAAAGTCGCAGCGCGTACGGCGAGGATCGCACTTTTTTCGAAGAATTATGATCTGGCTTTAGGAGCTGTCAATCGTTGGTTGGTGCTGGAACCCAACAGTGTGGAGGCGCATCAAACCGCAGGAGTTTTGCAGGTACGCACTGAAAATCCTCAGCAAGCTGCCGAGCACTTTATCGCTGTGATTGATCAGGCTGAAGATCCAGAGGTCAGTTTCTCTCAGCTCAGTTTGTTGTTAGGCCGTGAGAAAGTAACGGCTTCTGAGATTGAACTGATGACCTTGCTCAGAAAACACTACCCCAATGCTATTTACGCCCATCGTGGTTATGCGGAACTTGCCTATCGAGGCAAGAAATACGATCCAGCACATGCTGCTATCGTGGATGCGCTAAAAATTGATCCGAATGATCGTATCTCTCATATCCTCCAAAATAGAATCTTGTTGGCCACTGGGAAAGTGGATAAAGGTTTGCAGGGAATGAAAGCAATGGTAGCGGGTTCACCTAATGACTTTGATTTGCGGCATGATTATGCGCGCATGTTGGTAAAAGCTAAGCGCTATGATCAGGCCCTGAGTGAGTATAAGAAAGTCATAGTGGCGGAGCCCGATGATCTGGACTTGCTCTACAGTAAGTCCCTGCTTGAGGTTGAGTTAAAACACTACGATGACGCTAGCGTCAGTCTAAAACAATTGCTTCAATCACCGCATCATCGCAGCGAGGCTGTTTATTACCTCGGACGGGTAAATGAGGAACAAAAGGAGTATGAGCAAGCCATTAGCTGGTATTCGAAAATTAATGACGGCGAATATTATTTCGAGGCGCAATCCAGAGTGGCCGATATGCTGGCCAGCATGGGGCACTTGCCTGAGGCCCGAGAGCATTTGGCCAGAGTGCGCAACCAGATTGATAATGAAGCGCTACAGATCCGCCTGTATCTAAGCGAAGGGCAGTTGCTGCGTGAGGCAGGCGCTTATCAGGAAAGCTACGATTTCTATGATCAAACATTGGAAAAGTTTCCTGATAATACCGATTTGGTCTATGCCCGCGCCATGATGGCAGAAAAACTGGGCCATCTGGATTGGTTAGAGCGCGATATGCACTGGATATTGGAGCGTGAGCCGGATAATGCAACGGCCTTAAACGCTTTGGGCTACACATTGGCCGACGTTACTGATCGGTATGAAGAAGCTTTGGGGTATATCAAACAGGCATTGGAATTACGCCCAGACGATCCCGCTATTCTAGATAGTGTTGGATGGGTCAACTACCGGATGGGAAATTACGATGAAGCGGAACGCTATCTGCGTAAAGCGCTTGTGTCGCTTGAAGATGCCGAGATTTCGAGCCATCTTGGCGAGGTGTTGTGGGCGCGAGGTCAGCACGAGGATGCCAAGAAAACAGTGCGCAATGCCCTGAAAGCGGATCCAAAAGATAGCCGTTTGCTGGAACTGAAGAAACAATTTGAACAGTAGTTTTTAAGGTTTCCCATTGGCTTCTTGTCGACATGCTCTGAATATTGCGGGCAAACCTTTTGGGCTTATTTTGCCGCTGCTAATTTTGGGTGGCTGCGCCGCTACTCCTGATATTCGACCTGGGCATAGCGATAAACTCCCGCGTGAATTGGCGGCTGAGCGCAAGGCGAGCTATGCGTCAATTGATGAATGGGAAATTCGTGGTCGCCTAGGTATTCAACGTGGTGATGACGGTTTTTCAGCCGGTTTTAAGTGGCTGCAGGAAGGCAAGACCTTCGATATCAAGCTCTTCGATCCTTTGGGAAGGCAGGTTGCTTGGTTACGCGGCGATGACCGCAATGTCAGCCTAGATACCTCAAAGGGTGAAAAAATTAGGGCGCAGGATCCCGAAAAAATGTTGCTGGACAATCTCGGCTGGACTTTGCCGATACGCAGTTTATTGTACTGGGTAAGAGGTTTGCCTGATCCCGCTAGCATTGTTTGGAAAGAGGAGTACGATGAGAAAGGCCGGATGTTGCTGATTCAGCAAGCGGACTGGAATGTGAGGTTTGCGAAGTATCTGACCAAAAACAACAAGTCGTTTCCTAAATTAACCCACCTTGAGCATAAGGACTTTAAGATGAAGTTGCTTGTTCAAGACTGGCAGTAATCCATTCTCCTCGAGGTCTTTCCATGATACCTGCCGGTCTCACGGTGTGGTCAGCGCCCGCTAAACTCAATTTATTTCTGCATATTACGGGTCGTCGAAAGGACGGCTATCATAATTTACAAACCTTATTCCAATTGATCGACTATGGCGACTGCATTGCGTTTGATGTGAGCAATGAAGGCGTGATTCGCCGTGTTACCGATGTTGATGGCGTAGCTTCTGATCAAGATTTGATGGTACAGGCCGCGCAGTTCTTGCGGTCGCGTTGCGGTTGCCAGGCAGGCGTGGATATCCATATTGAAAAGCGCCTTCCTATGGGGGGTGGGCTGGGCGGCGGCAGCAGTGACGCGGCCACCACCTTACTCGTCCTAAACCAATTGTGGGGTTGTGGCTTATCGGTTCCCGAGCTCGCAATGCTAGGGCGGCAGTTGGGCGCTGATGTGCCGGTTTTTATTCAAGGCACGAGTGCTTGGGCTGAAGGGATTGGCGACGAATTGACTACAATGGCATTGTCTTCAAACTGGTATCTCGTCATAAAACCTCCCGTTGAAGTTGCTACAGAGGGTTTGTTCACCACGTCAGAATTGACACGGGACTGCGACCCCATCAGAATACGCGACTTTCCCGGCTTGGACATGAAGAATGTGTTCGAGCCTTTGGTGCGAGAAAAGTACCCTCAGGTGGATCAGGCCATGCGCTGGTTAGGACGCTTTGCGCCAGCCAGGCTTACGGGTACTGGCAGTTGTATCTTCGCAGAATTCTCAGATAAAGAGGAGGCAGTGAAGGTGTTGGCTTGTAGGCCGGCGGATTATCAAGGTTTTACCGCACGAGGTGTTAACCAGTCTCCTGTGCTGGCTGAATTACAAACGGGTTTGAGTTAGATTTCCGGGCAGTTTCCGGAGTGTTTATTGGGCCGTCGCCAAGCGGTAAGGCACTGGGTTTTGATCCCAGCATGCGCAGGTTCGAATCCTGCCGGCCCAGCCAATTTGAATGGAAAGCCTCGCGAAGATCCGGGGCTTTCCACGATATTTATTTTGATCAAAGGTAGGGGAGGCGAGAAGCCATGTCCGATATTTCCGGGATGATGGTGTTTGCAGGTAATTCGACTCCGAAGTTGGCTAGGAAGGTCGCAGCGTGTATTGACATCCCGCTCGGAGATGCTGAAGTGGGCCGCTTCAGTGATGGCGAGATTCGGGTAGAAATTCTTGATAATGTGCGTGGTTTCGATGTCTTTATCATCCAATCCACCTGTCACCCTACTAATGATAACTTGATGGAGCTGCTCATTATGGTTGACGCTTTGCGGCGTTCATCCGCGGGCAGAATCACGGCGGTTATTCCCTATTTTGGTTACGCACGTCAGGATCGCCGAGTGCGTTCCGCACGCGTTCCCATCACTGCTAAGGTGGTCGCAAACCTGCTGACCGTGGTAGGTGTTGATCGTGTACTCACGGTTGATTTGCATGCTGATCAGATCCAGGGGTTTTTCGACCTTCCCGTGGATAATATTTATGGTTCAAGGGTGATGTTGGATGATATTACCTCTGGCAAAGAAAGTGGCGAATGGACGGTTGTTTCTCCCGATGTGGGTGGCGTTGTGCGCGCGCGCGCCTTTGCCAAGCGTCTCGGTGACCAACTGGCGATTATCGACAAGCGCCGTCCCAAACCGAATGTGTCGAAAATTATGCACATCATCGGTGAAGTGGAAGGTCGGCAATGCCTAATAGTTGACGATATGGTGGATACGGCAGGAACGCTTTGTGAGGCTGCCAAGGCACTAAAGAATAACGGCGCGGCGGTGGTTTCTGCTTATATCACCCACGCAGTACTGTCTGGGCCTGCTATTGAGAATATCAGTAACTCTGTATTGGATGAACTTGTTGTAACTGACAGCATTCCTCTGTCAGCGCAGGCAGAAGCTTGTGACAAGATCCGTGCGTTGAGTATTTCGCCGATGCTGGCGGAGTCGATACGCCGGATTAATCGGGAAGAGTCTGTGTCTGAGCTTTTCGAGGACGCATGAGCTAGTTTTTTCGCCGGTTTCCGGCAAATGCATCTCCCTTGGTCGCGAGGGAGGAGCGTGACAGGCTTTTGTTACGCTATTTTTTAACTTAAGTTTTAGGAGTGGTTCTATGAGTGCCGATTTTGTATTACATGCCGAAAAGCGTGCCGAACAGGGCAAAGGTGCGAGCCGCCGCCTGCGGCATACCGGCAAATTTCCCGCCATTGTTTACGGCGCGGGTAAAGACCCAGCGTCAATAACACTGGAGCACAATGAGATTATTCGTCATTTAGAAGAAGAAACGTTCTATTCGCAAATTTTAACGGTTGACCTTGAAGGGGCTCGCGAAAAAGTTGTTTTACGCGATTTGCAGCGCCATCCTGCCAAGCCGCTTGTTTTGCATATGGATTTGCAAAGAATTAATGAGAACGAAGAAATACGCGTATCTATTCCTCTTCACTTTATTAACGAAGAAACTTGTCCGGGTGTTAAGTCGAGTGGCCAGGTGAGTCACCAGATGGTGGAAGTGGAGATCACCTGTTTACCGAAAGATTTACCCGAGTTCCTCGCGGTTGATATGGCAGAAATGGATGTTGGCGATGCGTTGCACCTTACGGATGTCAAGGTACCCGAAGGTGTCCAGTTGTCGATCCTTGCTCAAGAAGGTGACCATAATCCTGCGGTGGTATCGATCCATGTGGCGCGGACACAAGATGTTGAGGAAGAGCTTGAGGCTGCAGAAGGCGAGGCTGCTGAGGGTGAGCCTGGTGCTGAAGGTGTGTCTGAAGGTGATGAATCTTCATCATAACCTACTCGCGTGACGGCACAAGCTATCCGCTTGATAGTTGGGCTGGGTAACCCCGGCGCAAAATATACTCAGACCCGGCATAACGCCGGGTTTTGGTTTGTTGACGGCCTGGCTAGTCGGTTTCCGGGGCAGTTTAAGTTAGAGCAAAAGTTCTCTGCAGAGGTAGCCAGAGTCAATGTTTTGGGGTCTGATACGTGGCTCTCTAAACCCATTACGTTTATGAATCGCAGTGGCCTTGCTGTTCGCCAAATTGCTGATTTTTATAAAATTCCGTCAGATCAAATTTTAGTCGCTCACGATGAGATCGACTTGCCTCCGGGGGTCACCAAGTTTAAACGAGGAGGAGGTCATGGTGGCCACAATGGATTACGAGATATCACTAATCATTTTGGTAATGATTTCTGGCGACTAAGAATAGGAGTCGGTCATCCTGGGCATAAAGATGAAGTTGTTGACTATGTCCTTGGTCGTGCCTGTAGGGCGGATGAAGTATTGATATACGATAGTATTGAGGCGGCGGTTAGCGTTTCAGATCTCGTTGTCACGGGAGAGCTTGAAAAAGCGATGAACCAGTTACACAGCCGCTCTTAGGGCACCTCTATTAATTCTGGGTTGAGCAGATTGAGATTCAGAATTTTCAAGAGCAAGGCGCTAAGTGCTTGTAATAGTTGTTCTATTGCGAGTGCTTAGTAACGCAGCTATTGG
>FXBE01000010.1_pt1 | contig 25868 bp, 33 predicted proteins | sample 5335311 | NCBI WGS metagenome assembly FXBE01 (sample SAMEA103928390, study PRJEB20085) | sediment metagenome | biome: marine biome; feature: hydrothermal vent; material: sediment | place: Atlantic Ocean | collected 2013-08-06T02:46:56 | depth 0.05 m | reverse complement strand
CTTCTTTTACTTCGTATTCAATACCGACTACACAGTTTTCATTTGTAATTGTCATGTTAATTCCTATTATATTTAGATTTTTGCTATTTTATCTAAGCAAACTTTAGTGGTGCTTAGAGAAGATCATTATGCTTTATTTAAAAAGATTTTTAAAGATCGTGACAAAAAACCTTGCATTCACCGTGATCTCATACTGATCCATCCATAAAGCAAGCAGCTTCCTTCTTACTTCGGGTTTTTCCAATGTCTTCATCATCACATAGATCATAGCATCATGGTGTAAAAAGAGTTTTTCCAAACGTGCAAGGGTAGAGAATTTTTTCAAATAAAGACTGTTCCATCTCTCTTTATACACTTCAGGATCACACTCTTCTATAAGGACATCAGAGAGGATCTTTGCGCTTTTCATGGCATAATAGATACCTTCATAAGTGAAAGGAAGCACCTGTCCGGCAGCATCACCTACATAAAAAATGCGTCTGTCATAAAAAAGAGGCTCCTGCCATACAGGGATCTTGTATCCCCGTATCTTTTGATCTTTTTCAAGGCCAAGGAGATCAAAAAGTGCCTCAATATGTTTTTTGTCATTCTCTGATGTCCCTATGCCGATATCTGAACCGCTCCCATAAGGAAAGCGCCATCCGTAAGAACTCTTTGAAATTGAAGTCCCAAAGTAAAAATGACATTTTGTGGTTTTCAGGGACATCACGTTACTGTAATGTGTCAAATGTGCAGGCACTTCTTCTTTGCGCATCTTTTTACGCACAAATGAGTGCACCCCGTCTGCGGCTATCAGATACGCTGCTTCATAAACATGTATTCCGGCTTCTCCCTCTGTTTCCACCTTCACCCCTGTTTCTGTCGTGAAAACATTGGCTACTTTTTCTTCCAGAAGTTCTGCCCCTGCCTTTACCGCATCATGACGCAAACTCTGATCAAATGTAACACGGTCAACAATGGTTAAAGGACTTTGGGAGATATCATAAAGGATATGGGCATTTTTACTTTCAAGCACGATCTCATTGACCCTGTACTGTATCTGTTTTTTATCTATAGAGAATTCATCAAAAGCATCGAAGCGCAAGCCTCCGCCACAGGGCTTTTTGAAAGAAAGATCTTTTTGCAGCAATAAAACCCTCTTCCCTGCAGATGCAAGGTACTTTCCCGCCGTTGCCCCGGCAGGACCTGCACCTGCAATGATCACATCATACATTGCATACTCTATACGAAAAACGTCATACGCATTTTATCTTATCTGTCCGGAACCATAGATCTTGAACTTGTAGGTCGTCAGCCCTTCAATACCCATTGGTCCTCTGGCATGCAGTTTATTGGTACTGATCCCCACTTCCGCTCCAAAACCGAATGCGCCTCCGTCTGTAAAACGTGTAGAAGCATTCACATACACGGCTGCTGCATCGATGCTGTTGAGGAACTTCTCTGCCGTGGTGATATTTTCAGTAATGATCGCTTCAGAGTGCCCTGACCCGTGTCTGATAATATGTTCTATGGCACCTTCTACTCCCTCAACCACTCTAATATTCAGGATATTGGCCAAATACTCCGTATCAAAATCTGCTTCTGTCGCAAGTGTGACATCGATCGTTCTTTGTGTCTCTACGCAGCCTTTGAGTTCGGTATGCGCTGCATCAAAAGCTTCTTTGAGCTTTGGCAGGACCTCATCAGAAACGGCACGGTCCACCAAAAGTGTCTCCATCGCATTACAGACCCCGGGTCTTTGTACTTTTGCATTAATGGCGATCTTAATGGCATTCTCTACATTGGCATCCTCGTCAATGTAGGTATGACACTGTCCCTTGTCATGTTTAACTACAGGAACGGTTGCATTGTCAGAAACATATCGGATCAAACCTTCTCCGCCGCGCGGGACTATGAGGTCAACATATTTGTCCATTTTAATGAGTTTTGCCACACCTTCGCGTGAAGCATCAGGGATCAGGGAGATCAGTGCTTCGGGCAGAGCATTCTTCTTCAATACGCCCTGCAGAACTTTCGCGATCGCTTCATTGGAGTGCTGTGCCTCTTTTCCGCCTTTGAGTACACAGACATTCGAACTCTTGAAAGAAAGTGCAGCAGTATCTGATGTGACATTCGGTCTGGATTCAAAAATGATCCCGATCACTCCGATAGGCACAGAGACCTTTTCAATTTTTAATCCGTCTTCAGTCACCCAGCCGTCAAGAATGCGTCCCACAGGCTCTTTCAGTGCAGCGATCTCTTCAATGGCCACGGCCATTCCCTCAACGCGTCCTTCATCCAGAAGCAGTCTGTCTTTCAGGGCAGAGGTCAGATTGTTCGTCTCGGCATCTGCCATATCGACCGCATTGGCAACAAGGATCTCCGCCGTATTCTCTCTGAGCGCTTCCGCCATTTCACGTAAAATTCTGTTTTTATCCGCACCGCTCATTGAAGCAAGTACCCTGCTTGAAGCTTTTGCCTCTTGTAAAAATATTTCCATAATGCTTGTTCCTCAGTAGTAATTGCGTTTATTTTAACAGATATATCCTAATAATGGTATAATTCATACAATTTATTACAAGAGGGTGACTATGCAAACCATCACATTTATAGGGAACGGCAATATGGGACTGAGTATTGCCCAGGGACTTAAAAGCAAATACAATATCGAGATCGTCGGCAGGGATATGGCCAAACTTGATCTATTTGAAAAAACACTGGGGGTGAAGATAGATAAATATCTTCTTGATAATTTTGATGTTGCGAACAAAATCCTGCTGCTCTGTGTCAAACCGGCCAATGTTGAAGAAGTGGGTAAAAAACTCAAAGGAAAAGCCAAAGTGCTCATCTCTGTGCTTGCAGGTACGAGTGTTGAAAAACTTAAAAAAAATTTTAAACCCCAAGCCGTTGTAAGAGCCATGCCAAATCTGGCAGCTTCGATCGGTGTTTCAATGACCACGCTGACAGGAGATGAAAAATTTAGAAAAGAGGCGGAAGCACTTTTGGGTGCAGTGGGAAGCACACTCTGGTTAAACTCGGAAAAAGAGATTGACATAGCAACCGCACTGGCAGGCTCTGGACCTGCTTACCTTGCACTTGTTGCAGAAGCATTGGCTGACGGTGCAGTCAAACAGGGACTCAAACGAGAAGATGCCATGCGTGTCATGAGAGGACTTTTCGCAGGTTTCGGCACACTCATCCAGGAGGTACATCCCGCACTGCTAAAAGATGGTGTGATGAGTCCGGGAGGAACGACTGCAGCAGGCTATGCGGCACTCGAAGAGGGAAATGTCAGAGCCTCCTGCATGGATGCCGTAGAAGAAGCGTATAAAAGAGCGACCGAACTGTAACAACAGAAGGTTACAGTTTTTTTAGTCTCTTTTTGGCGATCTTCGCAGACTTCTTATCCGGATAATTATCAATGATGTTTTTATAAAATGTCTTTGCCTGTGCCTTGTCTCCAGTCTTTTCCAGAGAGATCGCCGTATGCAGCAGCAGTACATCTATATAACTCGCCTGGTCATACAGGCTGACACTCTTTTTATAATAAAAGATCGCATCTTCATACTTTTTTGTATAATAGGCGACCTCTCCAAGATAATAGTTTGATGCCGCAGGTTTGTAGCCTTTGGTATCGGTGATCTTAAAGTGTTTTTCCGCTTCATCATACCGCTGTTTGACAAACAGCCTTACCCCTTCGCTGTAAAGTTTTGCAGTGGATCTCCCCTCAAAAGACTCATTTGCAGTCTCTTTGTTTGAAGGTGTTTTGGCATTCTTGTTGACCGAAGAGATTTTCTTGCCGTCAAGCACTCTCTGCAATTCTTCTTTACTGACGTAGGAAGCATTGATCTTGTCGATCATCACACCCAGCTCTTTGATCAATGCAGTATTGTCGTTCCTCCCTGTCGATTGAGGAGAAAGTGTATTTCCCATTTTCATCTTGGCGATCGTTCCATTCAGCCCTTCGATCAATGACGTTGCTCCCGAAATTCTCTCTTCAAGATCATCCACACGTCGTTTTAAGGCAGTGATGGTCTTTCTGTTTTGAATGATCACCTGTTTGGCAGGTATTGATTTTCGAGGTTTATGTTCATGATAAACATTTTCCGGAGGATTGTTATCATATCCGTAATCACCATATTCTGCATAAAGCAGCGTGGAACCCAGCAAAGATATCAACCCTGCTTTCAAAACAACTTTTTTGTACATATTCTTCCTACTTTACCAAACGAAGATCAACTCTTCTGTTTTTACCGTAACAACTGTCAGTCGCAGCGGTACATACCGGATTACTCTCTCCATAACTGACCATAATGATCTTACTTCCCTGTACCCCCTGGGAAACCAGAGTATCTTTCACCGCTTTGGCTCTTTTGAGACCTAAGGCATAGTTATATTCATCGGTTCCGAACTCGTCACAGTTCCCTTCGATCTTTATTTTCCTCGAAGCACTATTTGCGACACTGACATCACGTGCCATACCGCTTTGCATGCCTGACGATATACCGTAATCACCGAAATCAAAATAGATACTCTGAAAGCCGTCACTGCTGCTGTTGCCTCTTCCTCCCGATTCGTTTCCGTAACCGTTCTCATTGATGGAAACCGCATCTCCTGTAATCGCCGAAGCATCGGTAATATTTCCCTTCCCGCCTGTACCCAGCTCAGGTACGGTCTGACCGCATCCTGTTAAAAGAAGCAGCGAAAGTGCTGATGCTGTACATAATAGTTTTTTGATCATAAATATCCTTTTATACTTTTACCAATCCAACGATTGTATTTTTCTTCCGCCGAGAGGGAAGAGAAGACTCTGTTTACTTTTAAGGTTGATATATCCTATAGAAGAGGTCCCCCCTCTGTGTTTGATATACTGTATGACATACCCGTCTGTTGAAAAGTGCGGAAACTGGTTCGTACCTGTGGTCGTAAGCGGTCTGGTCGTTCCACCGCTTGAAGAGGTCAGGTAAAGGTTAAACGTATTGCTCCCGAAACTGTTGCGGCTCTCTCTGCTGGAGTAAACAACTTTTGATCCGGCTGCATCCACGGCATTGTTGTTGCGCCCGTGATATACGATCTGGGTAACACCGCTTCCGTTAAGGGATTTTTTAAAAATATTGGGATAGCCTAAGCGGTTGGAGACAAAGACCATACGGCTTTCATCATCCACATACTTGCCGCTCACATCGATCCCGTTGAAATTCGTGATCTTTCTCTTGCCCCCGCCGGAAGCGGACATTTCATAAATATCCGGCTGTGCATCCGGTGCCATGGTCACCAGTATCTTTGAACCGTTCCGTTTGACATCCGAACAAACGATCATCCCTTCGGATGAAGCGATCCTGCGCTTCGATCCGGAATAGATATTAAGCCGGTAGAGTGTCGGTATCACGCCTGCATACGAAGTATAGTAAAAACTCTGCTGTTTGGCATCCGCCCATTTGGGAAAGAGGTTCAATCCTCCGCGTATGATAGCTTTCTGGTAATTGAAAGTATAGTCCGACAGGATGATCTCACTTTGTTTCGCCTTGGTATATCGCGCAAAGATCACATATCTGTTTATCCAGCTGATACTTGGATATTTCAAAACATCATTCACATCGGAAATTGCTTTATGTGCCAGAAAGGGTGCTTTACCGGTCGTAGGGATCGCGTAACTTTTTTTAAAGACCTCTATACCTTTTGGTGCCTTTAGTAAACGTATAATAAGTTTCGTTCCGGAACTTTGATTTAACGTGTATTTCAGGACATACTCTTTATTTTTGAGAGAAGGAGAAATGAAATTTGAATTCATATCACCCCTGTTATGGTTACTGTTCGAAAGAAAATGTCCGGAGATCTTCAGGTCCGACTGCAGTATTTTGAAAAATTTATCGTTGATGACAGAGGAACCGTCTTCTACAGCTATTCTGGTACGATGCTCGACATCGGTTTCAATTCTAAGTGAAGCATCTACGGCAAACAGGTTAAGAGACAAGAGCAGCAGTAAAAGATATCGCACATTCATCCTTCATATTTTTAATTAATTAAAGAACATTGTATCAAGGAGGAGTTGAAATATTCATTAATTAATATTAATACAAAAAATCAACACCTTCAAGATTATGCTAAAATAACTATATAGTTTATATAAGGAGTTGACCATGAACGATATATTAATTGGATTGGCAAAAGCCGCTATTCTGGTTGCTTTGAATCAGCCGGAGAATTTTGATCTACAAAGCGCCCTGGAACAATATCCTTTGCTGAAAGAGAACGGAGCGTCTTTTGTGACACTCACTACCGAACCGAATGATCAGCTTCGCGGATGCATCGGTTCGCTTCAGGCTCACCGTCCGCTCTATAAAGATATTATTTCCAATGCCCAGTCCGCTGCACTGCATGATCCACGATTCAATCCCCTGAGTATTGAGGAGCTGAAACATATCAAGATCGAAGTTTCCATTCTCTCTGAACCTGAGCCGCTTGCGTATAAAGATGCGGATGATCTCAAAAAAAAGATCATACCCAATGAAGACGGTGTTGTCCTGAAACTGAACGGAAGACAGGCAACGTATCTTCCCCAGGTATGGGAACAATTACCCGCATTTAATGATTTTTTCTCCACTTTGTGCCAGAAAGCGAATTTAAATGCAGACTGTCTTTCCCAACATCCTGAGATCTTCACTTACCATGTCAAAAAATATAAGGAAAAATAATGAGTAACGTTACAATCAATAACGACACAAGGAAAGCCGCTGTTAAAGGGTCATTCTATCCGGGCACCTGTTCTGAAATAGAAAACTATTTTAAAGAGTTCAACAATGAATTCAATAAAATAGATATTCCAAAAGAGATCCTGAATCTTATCCCAAAGGCTGTTATCGTACCGCATGCAGGATACATTTACAGTGGATTCACAGCCAATATTGCTTATAGGTTTTTAGAAAGATCCAAAGCCAAACGCATCATAGTGATAGGCCCGAGTCACCACTATTACTTTAAAGGTATTTCAGGAAGCTATTATACGAACTACGAAACACCCTGCGGGGATATAGAAATCGACAGTCCTTATCTGTTTGCACTTGCCAAAGAATTTAATATCGGTTTTGAGCCCAAGGCACATGCCAAAGAGCATTCAACAGAAGTGCAGATGCCTTTTATACAGCACTATCTCAAGGGTAAAAAGGTGATTGAACTGATCTACAGTGATATGCAGGTAAATGATCTTGCCAAAATAATTTTTGCACTTTTACAAAACCCGGACAATGCCGTTGTCATCAGTTCTGATCTGAGCCATTTTCACCCGCTCGATATAGCAAAAAAACATGACCATATCTGTCTGAAAGCTGTAGAAGAGATGGACAGTGAAAAGTTAAAAGAGGGATGTGAAGCTTGTGGGATCATCGGGATTCAGGCACTCATTCTTGCAGCGAAACAGCTTAAACTCTCTTCAAAACTGCTTGATTACAGAACAAGTGCAGATGCGAGCGGAGATACAAGTTCTGTTGTGGGATACATGTCAGCCATGTTCTATTGAATAAACTCATCAGTAAAATTTATAGAATTTAGAATGAAGATAAGTATTTATTGTACTTCATGATTAAACGGCTTTAAAAAAATCAATTTCAATCCCGTTTAACCTACTTTGTTTCATAATAGCATATCAAATGAAAAAAGGATTAAAAATGAAAAAAATACTTATCGCTGCTGCGGCAGTATCCCTGCTTGGCACTATGGCTTTTGCAGAGTCTCACGAAGGCGCGAAACATGAAAAACACTGGGACTACAGCAAGAACGGACCTGCTCACTGGGGTGAATTCTCCAAAACATGTGCCAAAGGGCATGCACAGTCTCCTGTCAACATCATTCCTGGTAAATCCGTACAGTTGAGTGCAAAATACAAATTACACTTGAATGAAGATATACATACGACTGCAAAAATCATCGATAACGGCCATTCTATCAAAGTCACACCTAAAGAGGGTGGTACCATTGAACTTAATGGTGAGACATTCAAACTTTTACAATTTCATTTCCATGGTAAATCTGAGCATACAGTAGACGGTAAGCGTTACAACATGGTAGCACACTTTGTACACCAGAACCCAAAAACAAAGCAGCTTGCAGTCATTGCTGTCTTCTTTAAAGAGGGAAAGAAAAACCCTGTTCTTGACACTGTTATCAATGGTATTGGCAAAGAGGTCAAGATCGATCCTGCAGATCTTCTGCCTTCAGATACACAGCACTATTTTCACTATGTAGGTTCTTTGACAACACCACCTTGCTCAGAAAATGTACAGTGGTACCTGCTTAAAAAGCCTCTGGAAGCTTCCAAAGAACAGATCGAAGCATTCAGAAAGTACTATGTAGACAATGAACGTCCGGTTCAGGAGTTATATAACAGAAAGATCGAAGTACAATAATCTGCATGCCTCTTACCCATTCCACCTTTCAAAAGGTGGAAACTTATCATATTGATCTATTCAACTATTTTACTCTTTAGCAATAAACTCTGCTTCAAAGTTATAGGTTCTTCCGCCATTGTGATGGCCGAAACCAAACTCCTGGAGCTGCTCCAGATATTCAGTAAGACCTTGGTTGAAATTAACGTTCCTCGAAGCAGATTTTATTTTAAATTCAAAAAAACCGCTTGGTCGGATATAGAGCAGGACCTTCACTTTCTCTCCGGCATATTCACTCTGCGCAGGCCATCCTTCAAGCATACGCTGCACTTTCGCCAAATAGGCATTCTCCACACCGCTCCGGGTACTTTTTTGATTTTTCATTGATGCATTGATGCGTTCTGATGCTGTTTTCTTATTCTCTGTCATTTTAATGAGATTGTGTTTAGGTTTTGATTTTACCGGCTCATCCGTGACTTTGATAAGGTTTTTCTTTTTCGGAGCTTTCAAGTCGGCAAAAAGATCTCTCGCATGGTTTTTCTTCTTCGGTTTTGTCTTGTTGATATCCCGTTTCTTTACCTTTCTTTTCTTGACCACTTTCTCTTTGAGCACTTTCTTTTTAGGTGAAGTTTTAGGTTTCTGTTTCGGCTTTTTTACTGTTTTCTTTTTTGCTTTTGTCTTCACTTTCTTTTTAACTGTTTTAGGTTTTGATGTACCGGAAAGTGCCACCTGAATGCGGTGTTCGTCTTTTTTCACATAGTTTTTGCTTTTCTCTTCACTGCGCGTATTGAAATAAAAGATCAACAAGCCCAGCACAAAGAAGTAGATACCTACCGCCAAAGCACCCGGTATCAGTTTTGAAGGCTTTATCTTCATCATAACGTAATAAGTGATACCTTCTCAAAACCTGCTGCCTTGACTGACTTGAGAAGATACATCACATCTTTGTATTTTAACTGCTCATCCGCACGGATATAGACTTCGGAATTCTTATCGAATTTAACAGATTGGTTTACAAAGTCGTCTGCAAACGTATCCAGGGCATAGGTATCTTTATTGAGATAGATCTTTCGGTTTTTATCCATGCGGATCGTCAACGTTTTAGGTTTTTCCACCTTGACCGTTTTGGAACCCTGAGGGAGATCGATCTGTTCCTGGAAAGTGATCGTAGGTGCCGTGATCATCAGGATCGCCATAAGGACCAGCATGACATCAACCAATGGTGTAATGTTCAGATCCGGACTGTCATCCCATGAAAACATTTACTGATCCTCATGAACCTGAGAAAGTATGACCTCAGACTGCGAAGACAAAAGTGAAGAGAGTTCATACGCTTTACGTTTTAAGATCAAATGGAATGTGTAGGCAAAGATCGCGACAGCGATCCCTGCTGCCGTAGCGATGAGTGCTTCAGAAATAGCAGGAGCTACCACTGAGAGTGAAGCGGAAGACTGCGCACCCAGCTTTGAAAAAGTTTCCAGTATGCCTATCACCGTTCCAAACAGACCTATGAAAGGAGAAGTTGATGCAATGATAGAAAGCCAGGTAAGCCCTTTGGTTGACACACGGATGGCATCAGATGATGCTGCTTCCAAAATAGCTTTATTTGGTGTATTCACACGTGTCAGATAAGTAAAAATAAGTGAGCTGCTTGCCACTGATTTTGACTGACCTGTATAGAGTGCTTTGAGTGATTTTGCTTCCGAAGTGATACGTGAATTCAAAATATGGTATCTATCTATAAATACCCAGAAAGTGGCTATAAAATACACAGAGAGCAGAAGCAGTACAAAAATAGTGATTGCACTGCTGTCTGTGAAATAATTAAGCAGAGAGCCCAAGTTAGAGAGACTTTCCGATCTGTTCTACCCTGCTGACCGCAGCAGCGATAGCAACATTGGACGATTCTGCACTTTTAAGAAGTGTTTTTGCTTCCTCAAGCGCATTGGCAAGGTCTGAACCTTCACCAGAGAGTGCAACTGCACCGTCTACAATACAGATTGTTTTCTCTTCATCCACTTTTACATATCCGGAGTTAATAGCGACTGCTACTTCAGATCCGTCAGCTTTATCAATGACGATCACACCTGTATCAAGTAAAGATACCAGCGTTGCGTGTCTTGGCAAAACACCAAACTCACCCTCTGACCCTGGCAGATTTACCTGTTTTACTTCATTGTCGAAGATCACACCGTTCGGTGTGACGATTTCAAGCTTCATTAGTTCCATAATTATCCTTTGTCAGACAAGAACTAAGCTTACTTAGCGTTGATCTTATCGTTTTTAGCAATAGCTTCAGCCATATTTCCTACCATGTAGAATGCCGCTTCGTTCATATTGTCATATTTACCATCAAGAAGACCTTTAAATCCTTCGATCGTATCTTCGAGTGTTACATACACACCCGGAGAACCTGTAAATACTTCAGCAACGTGGAATGGCTGAGAAAGATATTTTTCAATCTTTCTTGCTCTTTGTACCACAAGTTTGTCATCTTCTGAAAGCTCGTCCATACCAAGGATCGCGATGATATCCTGGAGGTCTTTATACTTCTGAAGGATCTGCTGTACCCCTGTAGCAATACTGTAGTGCTCTTCACCGACAATTTGCGGGTCAAGCATTCTAGAGGTTGAATCCAATGGATCAACCGCGGGATAGATACCTTTTTCAGCAATAGATCTGTTAAGGACCGTCGTTGCATCCAAGTGGGCAAATACAGAAGCAGGAGCCGGGTCTGTCAAGTCATCTGCAGGGACATAGACAGCCTGTACAGAAGTAATCGAACCTTTGGTTGTTGATGTAATTCTTTCCTGAAGTGCACCCATCTCTCTTGCAAGAGTCGGCTGGTAACCTACCGCTGAAGGAATACGTCCAAGCAATGCAGACATTTCTGAACCTGACTGTGCAAATCTAAAGATGTTGTCGATGAACATAAGAACATCCAGTCCCATTTCATCTCTAAAGTACTCTGCCATTGTCAAACCTGTCAGGGCAATTCTGTTTCTTGCTCCCGGAGGTTCTGACATCTGACCGTAGCACAGTGCAACTTTGTCAAGTACGTTCGACTCTTTCATTTCGTAATAAAGGTCGTTTCCTTCACGTGTTCTTTCACCAACACCGGCGAATACTGAGTATCCCGAATGTTTCAAGGCAACGTTGTTAATAAGTTCCATAATAATAACGGTTTTACCAACACCGGCACCACCGAAGAGTCCAACTTTTCCACCTTTGTTGTATGGTGCAAGAAGGTCAACGACTTTGATACCTGTTTCAAAAACTTCTGTTTTTGTACTTTGCTCTTCAAATGGAGGCGGGTCTCTGTGAATTGACCAGAATGTTTTAGCATTTACATCACCATTATCATCAATAGCCTCACCAATAACGTTGAAGATACGTCCAAGAACTTCTTCACCAACCGGTACTTTAATTGAGTCACCGGTTGCTTTTACTTCCTGTCCTCTTACCACACCTTCACTCATATCCATAGCAATCGTTCTCACTCTGTTATCACCCAATTGTGCTGCTACTTCTAAAACTAATTTATGCTCTTTTCCGTCAACTGTGAATGTTGTCTCCAACGCTTCATTGATCTCCGGTAGATAGTCTGTAAAATCCACATCTAGAACGGGACCCAAGACTTGTACTATTTTACCTGTCATTTCTTCTCCTCTAATTATTTCATTGATTCCATACCACTGATGATCTCAATGAGTTCAGTAGTAATCGATTCTTGTCTTGCTTTGTTATATTTAACATTTAGCTCTTTAACCATCTCTTTGGCATTCGTCGTTGCTGCATCCATCGCCTGCATACGTGCAGAGTGTTCCGCAGCCAATGAGTCGATAAGTGAGTAATACATTGTATACTCTACATAACGTTTAACCAATGCATCAAGAAGTGTATCATCATCATCCGGCTCAACTTCCAATTCTGAAGTAGATGCAGAATTCAATTCAAGCTTTGATGTATCTACCGGCAAGATCTGATCTTCTCTTAGTTCCTGAGTAATCATATTGAGGTACCCATTGTGTACTAAAATAATCTTATCTGTTTCACCGTTAACATAAGCATCAGCCACTTCAGAAATAAATTCTGCAGCTTGTTCAAAATCAGGTGAAGCAGAAAGGCCAATAATTTCATCATTCAATTCTGTGTTATTGAATTTAAAATAATCTATACCTTTTCTACCCACTGCTCGAAGACGAACTTTGATATTTTTCTCTTTATACTCAGCAATCAACTGAGTGACTCTTTTGATCGTTTGTGAATTAAAACCGCCACAAAGACCTTTGTCTGCAGTGATAAAGATAATATCTACTTTCTTTGGTTTTGTAACCTCTCTAAAGTAAATATTGTCCAGACCATCTACATTTGCCTGATGCATTTTTTGAGCAATCTCGTTTAAGAGTTCAGTCAACTTTGCAGCATACACTCTTGAACGCTTCGCAAGTTCTTCTGTTCTTTTCAGTTTTGCAGAAGAGACAAGCTTCATAGCGTTAGTAGTTTTCTGTGTATTCTTAACAGACCCTATCTTACGCTTTATCTCTTTTAAATTAGCCATAGTTAGCCTTTCTTACTCAGCAAATGAAGCTTTGAAATCTTCGATAGCTTTACGTAATTCTGCTTCAGTCTCATCAGTGATCTTTTTCTCTGATCTGATCGATTCCAGTACATTTGCATATTTTGCTTCCATGAACGGCATAAGCTCAGCTTCGAACTTAGTCACTGAAGATGCAGCAATATCATCAAGGTAACCGTTTGCTCCGGCAAAAATGATAACAACCTGCTTCTCAATCGCAACAGGGGCATATGGCCCTTGTTTAAGGACTTCTACCATTCTTTGACCACGCTCAAGTTGACCTCTTGTATAGTCATCCAAGTCAGATGCAAACTGTGCAAATGCCTGAAGTTCTCTAAATGATGCAAGGTCAAGTCTCAATGTTCCTGAAACCTGCTTAGTTGCTTTGATCTGTGCAGCACCACCAACTCTTGAAACAGAAAGTCCAACGTTGATCGCCGGTCTGATACCTGAGTTGAACAAGTCAGTCTCCAGGAAGATCTGACCGTCTGTAATTGAAATAACGTTTGTCGGAATATATGCCGCAACATCACCCGCCTGAGTTTCAATAATAGGGAATGCAGTAATAGAACCCGCACCTAAATCATCTGAAAGTTTTGCCGCTCTCTCAAGAAGTCTTGAGTGAAGGTAGAAAACATCGCCCGGATAAGCTTCTCTTCCCGGAGGTCTTCTAAGGATCAATGACATCTCTCTGTATGCAACCGCATGCTTGGAAAGGTCATCATAAAAGATAACAGCATGTCTGCCATTGTCTCTGAAGTACTCAGCCATAGTGACACCTGCATAAGGTGCAAGGAACTGAAGCGCTGAAGATTCAGCAGCACCGGCAGTGACTATGATCGTGTAATCCATTGCTCCGTGCTCTTCAAGTTTTTTCACTGTTGCAGCAACGGTTGATTGTTTCTGACCAATAGCAACATAGATACACACAACATCTTGACCTTTTTGGTTAATGATCGTATCGATCGCCAAAGTAGTCTTTCCTGTTTGTCTGTCACCAATAATAAGTTCTCTTTGCCCTCTACCAACCGGTACCAATGCGTCAATCGCTTTGATTCCTGTTTGTAGTGGCTCATGTACTGATTTTCTAGCCATGATGCCAGGTGCTTTTTCTTCAACAAATTTATGTTCAGCTGCTTCAATAGCACCTTTACCATCTACTGCATCACCCAGTGAGTTAACAACTCTACCCATAAGACCATCGCCTACAGGTACTTTAAGAAGTTCACCAGCTCTTTTTACGCTCATGCCTTCTCTGATCCCTGCACTGCTTCCAAGAACAACAACACCGACGTTTGCCTCTTCAAGGTTCAATACAAGACCTTTTGCACCGTTGTCAAACTCTACAACTTCACCCGCCATACAGTTGTTAAGACCATATACTGTTGTAATACCGTCTGCGATACCTACTACTTTTCCTATTTCATTGATGTCAACATCAATCTCAAAGTTCTCGATTCTCTCTTTGATGATTGAAGATATTTCATCTGCTTGCAATTTATTTGCCACTGCTACTCCTTTACTTTTAGATAACTACAGAGATTTCTTAATGAAATCAATCAGTTGTTCTTTAACTCTCTGCTTAGAGAAGTTAACCTCAATACCCAAATCATCCACTGAAACACGCAAACCGTCAAGGTCCGTTTTTTCCTGTTTTAGTTTAATGGTCGAACCTGTATATTTTTTAAGTGTCTCTTCCAGCTTGTTCAACTCTTCTTTATCAAGTTTTTTAGAGCTTTTCAAAACACCTTCGTATTTGTTGGATTCTTTTTGTAGATCTGTATTCAAAACTTTTGCGATCGCCGGGATAAGATCAAGTCTTTTATTTTCTCCGAGGATCTTGATAAAGTTCACAAGTATCACATCTGCATTTTTTCCAAGTGCCGACAGGATCATTTCTGTCTTTTTCTCGGAAGCTATGATAGGAGAAGTCAAAGCAGTCTTTACTTCTTCTGTTGTGATCACTTCAGTAAGAACATTCAATACTTTTGCGATACCTTTGATATCTTTCGAGACCGAAGAAAGCGCGGTTGCATATCTTTTAGCGATTAACTCTTCCATGCTATGCCACCTTCTTTGTAATGATATCGACTACTTTTGCTTCATCTACCATAACATCATCGTTAGTGATATTTTCACTGAGGACCTCATCAATAGATTCTCTTACAGATTTTCTCTCTTCAAGTGCTATCTTCTCTTCAAGTTGTTTTTCCATAAGTGCCAATTCATTCACATTTGCTTCAGCGATCTTCTTCTTCATGATATCTGCTTCTTTTTGCGCATCCTCAAGAATAAGTTCCGCTTTTCTTTTACTATCATTCAAACGTGACTGAGCATCTTTTTCAGCATCTTTGGCCGCTTGAAGTTTCGCCTCTATCTCTTTTAGCTGCGATGAAATACCCTCTCTTCTGTTTTTGAAGAAATTTTTAATAGGGTTCGCAAGCAGATAATACAAGATGGCTGCAAATATTATAAAGTTGACAACTCTGGGCCAAAAATCATTCTCTCTGCCTGTTTGCAATAAGTAACGACTCTCTTCGCCCCCATGCCCAACACTTGCTAAAAGGATAGCAGGTATAACGAGTAAAGACAATACTATTATTTTTTTCATATTCATCCTTCCTATAACTTGCTGAATTTAGCTTTTAGGCTCTCTTTAAACAGAGGCATTTGTGAAAGAAGAGCTTCTTTAAGATTCTCTTTTTCAGCACTGAGATGCTCAGCAAATTTTGCATACTCTTTTTCAAGTTCACTCTGTTTGCTTTCAACTTTTTCTGCAGCCAACGCTTTTTCAGCATCGATCGCATTTTGTCTGATTGTTGCAGCTTCATTTTTAGCATTGCTAATATTTTCTTCTGCTTTGGCATTGAGCTCATCGCTGTTACCGCTAAGACTCTTGGCTGCTTTTAAATCTTTTGCTATGGAATTGTCTCGATCATCCATAAATTTCAGCAAAGGCTGAAACAACATGTTATTTAAAAGAACCAAAAGAGTTAGAAATAAAGCCAAGACGAACAACATCAACGGTAAATGTATGTCAAGCATTAAAACTCCTCATGTAATTTCGCAATATTTTACCATTTTGGAGATGAGATGTTGGTTAATTTCTATAGATTTTGCAGGAAAGATAAAAAGTTTTTGATATCACTCTCATTAGTAAAGCTTATCTCTATACTCTTTGCTTTTATTTTATGTTTAAAAGGAAGAGATGAACTTATTTCATCACTGTACTGCTCCAGTAAGGCATATGCAGGTTTTTTTGAGGAGGGTGAGCTCTTTGATTTGTACGTTTTCACCATATTTTCGGCATCCCGTACAGAAAGTTTCTGGCCGATGATACTATCAATAATGATTTTCTGTTTTTGTTCATCAAGTCCAACCAGCACTTTGGCATGTCCCTGAGAAATTTTTCCGGAAGAAACCTGATCCTTTGCATAAGAACTCAATGCCAAGAGACGCATTGTATTGGTGATCTGGGATCGGCTTTTATGCACGATAGATGAGAGTTCGTCATGTGTAATATTATGCACTTCTATCAGTTCGGCATAAGAGTTGGCAAGCTCAACGGCATTCAGGTTCTCTCTCTGGATATTTTCAATAAGCGCGAGTTCGCGTAACCTGAATTCATCAATATGAGCATCCGCAATGATGGCTTTTATAGTCGGGATCTTGGCAAGTTTGTGTGCTCTAAGACGGCGCTCACCGGCGATCAGCAGATAGCCATCCTCTTTTTCGATCACCACGATCGGCTGCAGCAGTCCATGCTGTTTGACAGATTCACTCAGCTCTTTCAGTGCAGTTTCATCAAAATGTTTTCTCGGCTGAAACGGATTTGGGCTGATCTTCTCTACCGAGAGCTCTTCAACCCGTGCACCGATCTCTTCAAGATCAAAACTGTCTATATCACTCAAGTCTTTTTTATACGCCTCTTCCACTTCGGAAAGAATATCGCCCAGTCCTCTGCCCAATGCCATGTGCTATCCTCTTGCAATGACCGTTGCCAGATCTCTATAGGCAACAGAACCTTTGGATTTGGAAGCATAATTCGTCACAGGTTTTCCAAAACTCGGACTTTCTGCTATTTTGACATTACGCGGTACCACAATACACTCTTTACTGCTTTTTTTCATATGGAAAAGTTTGTCTTTAAAATGATGGGAAAGATCTGCCAGTACCTGTTTGGAAAGGTTATTCTGACTGGAATACATGGTCGGAAGAAAACCTCTTATTTTCAATTTTGGATTGATGGTCTTCTTTAAAAGACTTACCGTATTCAGCAGTTGTGCCAATCCTTCAAGCGCAAAGAATTCACACTGTATGGGAATGATTACAGAATCAGATGAACTCAAAGCATTGATCGTGATCGGTCCAAGTGCCGGTGGTGAATCTATGATAATAAAATCATACTTTTTTGCAACCTCTTTCAGACGTTCTTTGAGTACCAGTTCTCTGTTCTTTTTCTTCGGATTGTAAAACTCTTTTTCTATACCGACCAGGCCAATATTCGAAGGAACAAGATCCAGTTTTTTGATCTCTGTTTTAAGGAGCACTTCAGAGATCTTTTTATTACCGATAAGTACATGGTAAATGTTGTATTCATAGTCGTTTCTGCTAAACCCGAGACTTGTCGTCGCATTGGACTGGGGATCAATGTCCAACAGTAATACTTTTTTTCCTTTTTCAGCCAGAGAAGCTGCCAGGTTTACTGCCGTTGTCGTTTTTCCTACGCCGCCTTTTTGATTGGCTATACTAATAATTTCACTCATCTTAAACTATACACTCTCTTTCCCTCGATCAATAACGAACCATCCTCACACAAATGCGCATCTACAAGGCTCTTTTCATAGTTTTCAATATGAACCGAAAACTTTCTGCTTAGTTCAAATTCTACCTCATATTCACTAAATACCTGCTTCCATTTTGGAAATTTACAGAGTGATCCAAGGTACTTGTTGAGAAGATTTTCAGAGCTTATCTCGGACTGCAGGGAGCTGTAGCCGTTTTGTGATTCTTTTAAATTTATACCGATACCGCATACCAGATTATTTTTGATTTTTTTTGTGATCGTACCGCCGATCTTATGCTCATCTATGTAAAAATCATTTGGCCATTTCAACCAGACATTTTCTCCAAGATCTTCTAAGGTTCTTTTCATAATAAAAGAGAAATAGATGGAAGCGGATGCCAAAGGCAGATCATCAGGCAGACTGTCCAGTTCCAGAGCAATGGAAGCAAAGAAATTTCCTTTCCCTCCGGACCAGGAATTGTCTCGGCTTCCCAAACCGGCATGCTGCTCTTTGGCGATCACTGCAACAGGTGCCTGAAGCAGTTTTTTTTCAAGACTTTCCAGAAGATAACTCTGGGTAGAAGCCAAAGTATCAAAAAATAAGATCTCCAATTTTCAGTCCCCTCCCTACACAATATGCTTTGGCAGACATGGCTTTTTTTGAGGCAGGCTGCAGTATGCCTATTTTCAAAGCACCTTTACTGCATCCAAGAATCACATTCTCCTCTTCAAAGCCCAATATTTCATATTTTGTATGTATCTTATCTTTTTCTAACAGACTTACTGCATCGAATTTGGTACCGTTGCCTGCGAATATTCCCGGCCATCCTTCGAATGCCCTGTATTTGTTGTAGATCAGGGCAGCATCTTCAAAATCGATCTCACCGTCAGATCGTTTGATCTTCCTGCACAGTGTCGCCCGGGATTCATCCTGTTTTTCAGGACTGATCTCGCTAAAATGGCGAATAGTGCTTAACGTAAGTATACAGGCATCTTCTGTCAGCTGCTGCATGAGTGCATGCAGTCTCATGTCCGGGGGAATGATAAACTCAATCTTGTCAAGTATGTCTCCGGTATCCAGTCCTTCCTCCATCAACATCGAAGTGACGCCACTCTTTTCATCTCCGTTCAGCAGCGACTGCTGCACGGGAGAAGCACCTCTGTACTGGGGGAGCAACGACGCATGCAGATTGATACAGGGCGCGATATCCAATATGTTTTTAGGGAGTATCTGCCCGAATGCTGCAACGACGATAAAGTCCGGATCTGCCTTTTGTATGGCTTCCTGTACCCCTTCATCGGAAAGGCGGTTTGGCTGCAGAACACCAATACTGTTCTCTTCTGCCAATACTTTTACCGACGGCGGTGTTAAAACCTTCTTTCGGCCTACGGGTCTGTCAGGCTGGGTAAGTACTAAAGATATTTCCATATCTTCAGCATCTACCAAAGTTTCCAGTATCTCTTTTGCATAATGGGGTGTTCCCATATAAACGATGTTGTATTTCATTATTCTCTCTTTATGCTTTAAAAAGTGTGCCGCCAATATGTTCTTTATCGACAAGATAAGCTTTTACATCCGAAAGGTCAAATCCGCTTGCAAGAAACATATCTCTGCCTTTTTTCATTAAAAAATCTGCAGACTGAAGTTTGGTTACAATACCCCCTGTAGCAAATTCATTATTGGGTGTATGCTCTGCTGCCAGTTCTTCTTCTGAAACAGAAGTGACAACTGCCCTGCGTTTAGCATCATCATATCGGTTAGGGTCTTTATCGTACAAGGCATCGATATCAGAAAGTATGACAAGCAATGAAGCATCAAAATAATGTGCCACATGTGCCGAAAGCCTGTCATTGTCTCCAAAAACCAACTCTTCAATACTCACTGTATCATTTTCATTGATAATGGGTACCACAGCATTTTTCAAAAGTGTATCGATGGCATTTTTGGCATGATTGGTATGACTGGGATGTTCAAAAACATCTGCATAGAGAAGTACTTGTGAACACAAAATTTCAAATTGTGCAAATTTTTCCTGATACATCTTGAGAAGTAAAGGCTGTCCGATCGCCGCCAAAGCCTGTTTGTTGGCCACAGAACTTCGGTCCAAAGGAAGTTGTATATATCCTGCGGCAACGGCACCGGAACTTACCAAAATAACTTCATAGCCTGTTGTTTTGAGTTCATCGATCAGTTCCACCAGTGCCAACATTCGCTCTTTGGCGATAGAACCGTTTTCAGTCAAGACATGAGAACCGACTTTAATGACAATACGCATTAAACTCCCCCGTTCTCTTCTACTTTAACATTTTTTACAAAATCACCCAGTGCATAACGCAATGCTTCTGTATTCAAATGTGCTACTGATGATATGGGCAATACGAATAACGGTTTCTCTTCCGGAAGTTTCTCACCAAAGTCTTTTTCAAAACCGTAAGAGACATAATTTGTATCTGCCTTGTACTTGGACAGTGTCCTGTTTGCTTCCAGCTCAATATCCGACAAGAACGTTTCTGTCAAGGTATTCACCTCTTCCTGAGAGAGTGAATCGATCTTTGTAATGGCAATGGCATGTTTTCGTGTTGCCAGGGTTTCCGAATATCGCTGCAATTCAACCAACAGTGTCTCATACTGGTATTTCATCTCTCTATAGTTCGCCGCATCGATCAGAAGTAAAAGGGTCTTCGTTCTCTCAATATGCTTAAGGAACTCCAGGCCCAAACCTCTGCCGTCACTTGCCCCTTCGATAATACCGGGAATATCTGCCATCATGAAAGAGTCATATTCCCCTATAAGCACCACACCGAGTTTTGGTGTCAGTGTCGTAAATTCATAGTTGGCAACCTGCGGTCTAGCATTGGAAAGGGTGGAGATGAGTGTGGATTTTCCGACATTCGGATATCCCACAAGTCCCACATCAGCGATCAGTTTCATTTCCAGTCTTATCTGCTTGGTAATACCCGGAAGTCCCGGCTGTGCATACGTTGGTCGCTGGTTACTTGAAGATTTAAAGTGCATATTGCCAAGCCCGCCTTTGCCGCCTTCAAGGAAAAGAACCGTCTCTCCTTCAGTCACAAGGTCCAGCAACTCTTCACCCGTCTCCATATCTACCACCTGTGTCCCGGGAGGCACGGTAATGATCGTATCTTTACCCTTGCGTCCATAACATTTGCGACCCTCACCGGGACGACCATTTTCAGCTTTTATCGCCCTGCGTCCCCTAAGCGCAGAGAGGGTATCGGTGTTGTTGTCTACTTTGAAATAGACTGATCCTCCGCGACCGCCGTCTCCACCGTCAGGACCACCGTTTGCAACAAACTTTTCAGTCCAAAAAGAGATGGCACCAGCACCACCTTTACCTGAACTGATCGCCAGTTCTACACTATCTACGAACATATTTTAACCTTTATATCTGTGAAAAAACCATTTTATATTATAATAATGGCCAATGAATTACGGAATTATATCTAAATTAGAGAAATTATTGATATAATTTCTCTCTATACTTTTTTACGGAGCGCAGGAATGTTTAACAAAAAGACGCATGCTATTTTATTTGTAAGTTTCACTTTACTTCTTAGTGCCTGTGGCAGTAGCACATATACTCCACAACCCTACAAACCGCTGAACCTGGATAACAAATCCGAACGTTTCAGACAAGGTGCGCATGACGGATGTGTCACTGCGGCTGAAACCTATAAAAAGAACCATGAACTGTTTAACAATGATTTTGAATATAATGAAGGATGGTGGGCAGGAAGACGAAACTGTGAAGGCCGTGAATATGCAGAATATTAATAAAGGGCACCTCTAAAGTAACTTTTACTTAAAATATTTATGGGGATTAATTGTATGAAATATTACTCCAACTGCATGTTGGAGTAATGAAGTTTTATGCAGGTACTACTGAAACTTTCTTCTGACTGGAAGATCTGTTCTCAAATTTAACTACACCTTCAACAAGTGCAAATATAGTATGGTCTTTACCCATTCCTACACCATTACCTGGGTGAACTTTCGTTCCTCTTTGTCTAATGATAATGTTACCCGGGATAACTGCTTCACCGCCAAATTTCTTAACGCCTAAACGACGTCCGGCTGAATCACGGTTATTCTGAGTGGATCCTTGACCTTTCTTGTGTGCCATATCTTGCTCCTTCTATATTATGCGATTTTTGTAATTCTAACTCTGGTGAAGTCTCTTCTGAAACCTCTTTTAAGTTTTGAATCTTTTCTTCTTCTTTTCTTGTAGATGATAACTTTTTTATCTCTACCTTCATTGATCACTTCACCTTTAACTACAGCTCCCTCTACGAAAGGGGTACCTACAGTTAATTCTCCGTTGTCTACAGCAAGAACTTCTTTGAATTCTACTGCTGCTTTTGGTTCAAGACTCATGTTGTCAAAACAGATGATATCACCCTCTTGAACTTTGAATTGTTGACCACTTGCTTTAATGATTGCGTACATTGCAAACCCTTTACTATCTGTATATTTTTAAAAAAGTTCGTGATTATACCCAAACTAGTTTTAATCTAATTTTAAATTTTGAATTTTATCCAAAATTCACATCAGAGTTTGTCACTGCTATACAATCAATTTCAACCATTGCATTTTTAGGCAATGCTTTCACTGCTACTGTACTTCGTACTGGCTTATGCAGTCCAAAATAGTGCGCATAAATTTTATTGACCTTGTCAAAATCATCCATGTTGGTCAAATAGATCGTTGTTTTGATCACATCATTAAAATGTGCGTCTGCTGTTTCAAGTACATAATAAATATTTTTCATCACCTGATGTGTTTGATGTTCAATATCTTTTGTTTCCATTGTTCCGTCAGGCATGAGCGGGATCTGTCCCGAAGTATAGATAAATCCGTTTACTTTTACAGCTTGGGAATAAGGTCCTATCGCTTCCGGTGCTTCTTTAGTTGATATAAATTTCATTATTGTCCTTCTTTTTGTTGTTGGTTGATTTTTGCCTGATTTCTTTCATAAAAAATATATGATGTCGAATAGTCAGAGAATTCAAAATAGACTTTTTTCTCACCATCATCAATGACACCGTTGAAATTCATGTCATCCACACCATAACCGTAACGATAGGGTCTCATTTTTCCGTCATTTGACCCAAATGCAGTAGAAAGCTTATCGATCTTGATGAATTTATGTACAAGTTTGTTTCCGGCATACACATCCAGCACACCATTGGTCCCCGTCCAGTTCTGCAACGAACGGCTCAGTGAATTCTGTGTCTCCTGTGTACATCCTGCAAAGAACAATACCGAAGCAGGTACAAGTAATAGTTTTAATTTCATAATATTTTTCTCCAGGTTTTTTAGTATTATAATATGTCTAAACTTTAGGCATTCCAAATTTTTGGGTAATCAACTCACCCTCTTCATTAAAATAAAGATAATAAAGCTTATCTTTCAGCACAGAAAGCCCTGCAAGATAGCGCAGTGCAAGGTTTGCCTGAAGTGAACCGATATGCATTACGATAGGTGCGGTAATACCTCCCGGTTTATGATCGGAAATATTAAAAACCTGAAAATTCGCTTCATCAAAGAAACAGACCTGTCCGTTGAACTCTTCCACCGAGGCATAGATCCATGGTGTTTTAACAGCTTTTGCATGTTTGTCTATCTCCGCACGTACCGGAAGGTTATCGGTAGCATCCAAAATAAGATCATAACCGCTGCCCATCTCTTTGAAATCATCAAAAGGCATATCGAAAGCCACCGCTTTGACAAAAGGATTTTTCGACTCTACAAGCTTACAGACCGCTTTTGCTTTATTCCTCCCTTCATCTTCCAGAGTAAATGCGATCTGTCTGTGAATATTGTGGTTCGATATCGTATCGAAATCCACCATATGGATCTCACCGATGCCTGAAGTACCAAGTGCCATGGCCAGTGTACAGCCGAGACCGCCTGAACCGATCACAGCTATTTTTTTATTTTGCAGGGATCGCTGTGTTGCTTCCCCCCAAAGTTGTATTTGTCGGTTGAAATATGCTTCAGGTGTCATGCAAGATCCTCTCTTATTTTCAATTCTTTCTCAAATCCCCATACTTTTCTGTGCTCCAGGACTTCTGCTTTATCGATCACTTCTATAAGCATGGACTCTTTATCTTCAAGCATCATTTCCACTTCACCTTCAGGCGATACCAGCATCGTATCACCATAAAATTTCCACTTCACTTCATCATCACTGTATTCTCCAAGCCGATTGGCACGGAGAATGAAACATCCGTGTAAAAATGCTTTGCTCTTAATGATCTCTCTCCAACGGTTGTGTGAACCGAATGTCGAAGCGGTCGGCAGGAGTACAAGATCTATTTTTTTTTGGGTCACCTGTTCCCAAAATGGATCAAAATGCAATTCAAACCCTGCCATCACCATGACTTTGAAACCTTTGATATGAAAGGTCATAGGCGCTTTTAACGCTTTAACCGGATTGGCAAAAAACTTCTTTTCATTCCAGTGCTCATACGGCAAGAGGATCTGCTGATCATAATAAGCGGCACTTTTGGGCGTGATCTTTGCTATGCTTTTACGGTATCCGTCTTTTTTTGTCAGAATAATAGGTGCAATAAAAACAATATCATATTTTTTTGCGAGGTTTTTCAACAGTTCTATATGTTTTCGACTCTGTTCTTTGACCATGTTGGGAGCCATCGTCGTAAACTCTTTAAAGAAATGGTTCAAGACATATTCTCCGAGAAGAATAAGGTCTGCCCCCCTGCTCTGTGCCTGCTTGAGATAAAATTCAAGTCGTGTCGCATTCATGCCCAAGGTAGGTAACTGAAGTGCCGCAACGACCAGCTGTTTACTGCTTGCCATTATGCATCTTCCTGAATATTCTGATTGGCCTGTTCAATGACAGAGATCTTAGTTTTGGCTTCTTCTATAAGTTTCTGGGCTTCTTTAATATTTTTAAGTCCCTCTTCATAGAGCTTCACTGATGTTTCAAGTGTGATCTCAGGGTTCATCAGTTTTTCCAAAAGCTCTTTTGAATATTCCAGTTTCTCTTCAAATGTTTCATTTTTCATGATATTCCCCAAAATGTTTGATTTCTGTCTCTTTATTTTTCCAATACTTCTCTTATATTATCTTCAAATTTATCAAGTTCGACTAAAAATGCATCATGTCCGTAATTACTCTCTATTTCATTGTAAGTATGTTTCTGTCCGTTACGTTCCATCATCTTCGCGATGTGTTCCATCTCTGAGGGGAAGAAAAGATAGTCCGAGCTGAAAGAGATCAAATGTACATTCGCTTTGATACGGGATATGGCATCATGCAAAGAATCATAGCCGCGGCTCAAGTTGAAGGTATTAATTGCTTTGACTATATAGAGGTAAGAGAGAGGGTCGAAAATACGTGAAAAGTTATTGGTATTGTATTCCATATAACGTTCTACCTCATAGCGTCCGAACAGTTCAAAAAGCCCGTCATTGTTGACATAGTTGCGGCCAAATTTCTCATCCATGGAATCTGGAGAGAGATAAGAGATATGCCCGGCAATACGTCCTATGGCAAGACCGTCAAGCCCCTCTTCGTCAAAATCTCCCTTTTCATAATTCCCGTGTTTGAAACGCGGGTCACGCCGTATGGCTTCCACCGCTACTTTGTTAAAAGAGATCGTCCAGGGTCTGGTTGCATACGTAGCTGCCAGAGAGATGATCTCATCGGCAAGATTCGGGTAATCCACAGCGAACTGCAATGCCTGCATCCCGCCCATAGAACCGCCAACAATCGCTTTGAGATGATAGATCCCCAAAGAAGAGAGTAGCTGCATCTGTGCTCTGGTCATATCTTTAATGGTCACAACCGGAAATCTCAGTCTGTACGGGTCTTCACTTGGATAATTGGGACTCATGGGACCTGTAGAACCGAAACATGAACCCACTACATTCGTACAGATAACAAAATATTTCGTTGTATCGATAGTTTTTCCGTCACCGATCAATCCATCCCACCAACCGGCTTTTCTGTCATCTTCATACGTACCTGCAACATGATGCGAACCCGACAGAGCATGACAGACCAAAATGACATTGTCTTTGGCTTCATTGAGTTCACCATAGGTCTCATAAGCTATCTCATACGGTTCTAAAATACGCCCGGACTCAAGATACA
>FXBE01000009.1_pt1 | contig 26167 bp, 13 predicted proteins | sample 5335311 | NCBI WGS metagenome assembly FXBE01 (sample SAMEA103928390, study PRJEB20085) | sediment metagenome | biome: marine biome; feature: hydrothermal vent; material: sediment | place: Atlantic Ocean | collected 2013-08-06T02:46:56 | depth 0.05 m | reverse complement strand
ACCACGGTTGTAAATGAGGTGACAGGTCATCGGCAGGTTAAAGACCAGTGCCCTAAAGAACTCTTCTACCAGTTCCACATCAAAGCTGCCTACTTTTCCGCCGATAGGCAGTTCGTAAACCAAAAAACCGCGGTTGGAAAGATCTATATCACAAGTGATACTCGCTTCATCCATGACTACAGTGGCATTTCCGAAACGCTCTATGCTTTGTACAGGATAGATCGCTTTTCTCAATGCCTGTCCAATGACGATACCCACATCTTCCACAGAATGATGGTCATCAATATGAGTATCTCCTTTACAAGTGACTTCAAGGTCAATGTGTGCATGTTTGGTGAAGGCTTCGAGCATGTGGTCAAAAAATCCTACACCCGTATTGATCTTGGCTTCACCTTTTCCGTAAAGATTCAATTTCACAGAGATCTGTGTCTCTTTGGTCTCTCTTGTTACTTCTATCATTGTTTATCCTAGTTTAATTTCTTACGATAAATGCACCCGCAAGGTTGTTACAGTCTTTGAAATCCCGTGCTTCCTGCTCCGAACCGAAGCCCATCAGCCAGACACGGTACATCACCGTTTCACTGCCGTCCACATTGTTAAATGCTTTGACAACAGGTCTATACTTCGGATACATTTTTGCAAACATCTTTCTGGTCACTTCGGCACCTTCACGACGCTTGAATGCACCGACCTGTACACCGAAGTTGCTCAGTTTTACACGTGTCTCTGTCTTGTTCTGCTGTGCTTTGGCGATCTTCGCTTCAGACTCCACCTTGCCTGCAAATCCGACCACCTGAATGGAGACTTTGGCGATACCCATACGGTCAAGCCCAAGCTCTTTTCCTGCTTTGTAGGAACAGTCTATGATGCGTCCTCTGACAAAAGGCCCTCTGTCGTTAATGCGTACAATAGTCGACTTTCCGTTTTGCAGGTTGCTAACCTTGACCATGGTATCCATAGGCCAGGTTTTATGTGCTGCGGTACGTGCATACATATTGTATGTTTCCCCGTTAGACGTTTTTTTACCGTGAAAGTTCGGTCCGTACCAGCTTGACACACCTTTCATGACCTGCCCAACTTTCACATAAGTCGGGCTGTAGCGATTACCGCGTACAGTGTAACATTTCATGGTCGATTTTTGTCTGGCTTTGGATGTGTATTTGGTTTTGTAGGGTTTTTGTACTTTTTTAGCAGCACATCCCGTAAAAAAAGGACTTACACCAAGTAAAGCCATACTGACAGTCAATGGTAAAAAACGCTTCATTATACCCCGTTCAAAAATCTTGATTTAGAGTTATATTATCACTTTATTTGACTTTATATCTGCTTGAATACCAAAGCTACTCATCGTTTAATATCTTTTCAAAAAGTGCCTCGGTGACAGGAATAAGTAAAAGAGAATCGACGGTTAGGGTATCATCTTTAAGCCTGTTGGCCAATTGTATCTCTTCGGGATCACTGTGATACTGTTTTGCCAAGGCTTCCAGTGTATCTCCCAGAACCACATAGTGTGAGATAAAATACGGTTTGACTGTTTTTGTTTCCTCCTGAATGTCATATTTCATATAAAAAATCATCATCTTCGCTTCGGGGATCGTCAACGGATAGGTATGTTTTGCTGTAGGTATTTTTCCTTTTTTATACTGCCTGTTGAGCGCAAGAAGAGAAGCACTTTTCATCTCCAGACCTTTGGCAATATCACACAGGTTGCTGCCTGCTTTTACCTCTACCTGCATTAATGTCTCTTTCCCTTCTGAACGGGGAACAGCATATTCCAGCATGGTATCTTCACCTATCATGGCGACTAAGAGTATTTTGCGTATATAATCTCTGGTCTCTTTAGGCAGGTATTTGGCATTATCATCCAAAAGTACAGATATGTCCTCGCTGCGCGCTTTTTTAATAGCTTTTTTCAGACGCCCTTCTCCGCAGTTGTATGCCATCACAGCAAGATACCATTTGCCAAAATCGTCATGAAGTTTACGTAAATATGTGACGGCCGCAGTTGTAGCGCTTATGGGATCACAACGTTCATCCAATGCATTGCAGACAGCAAGGTTATAGTGTTTGGCAGTCGAAGGCATGAACTGCCACAAACCTACTGCTTTTTTAGGAGAAACAATGGCCGGGGAAAAACCGGATTCTACCATGGAAATATAGATAAAAAGGTCAGAAAGACCATCTACCGTCAACTGGTCTTTCATCAGAGGGAGCAGGACTTTTCCTTTTTTCATGGAGCGGGCATAAAATGTTTTGAGTTTTTGCTCATTCCGAAAAACAAACGCTTCAAAATATTCATCATAAATGTATGTATCTTCTACACCGAATTCAGAGAATACATAAGCATAACTTGGGTATTTCTCAGGCAAAGAAACGGCAAAGGTATAAAGCGGCAGCAGACAGAATAAAACGATCTTAGGCAAACATCGGCTGGACATAGTTTAGATACCAAAAAGTCTTGATGCGTTCAGAGAGGTCAGTGTTTCCATTTCCGCACGGGACATACCGCTGAGTTCACACATTTTATCTGCGACAAAAGTAGTAAAAGAGGGTTCATTGCGTTCACCCCTGTGCGGATGCGGTGTCAAGTAAGGTGCATCTGTCTCTATGAGTAGTTTTTCCTGCGGTATTTTGGGGTACACATTGATGAGTTTACGTGCATTCTTGAAAGTCAATACACCGCCTATACCATAATAGAAGTTTTTATCTGCCAGTTTCAGCAGGGACTCATCTGCATTAAAACAGTGCAGTACACCTCCCTCTTCTCCGGCATATTTTTCAAGTAATGCCAGACAATCTGCCGAAGATTCCCGTACGTGTACGATCAGTGGTTTTTTGACTGTTTTTGCCCATTGTATCTGGTCGACAAAAACTTCTTTTTGCAAGGCTTTCTCTGCTGCAATCTCCGCTTCTGTTTCGGGAAGTCTAAAGTAGTCCAGACCACACTCGCCAATAGCCACACATTTGGGGTGGTTGACAAACTTTTCCAAATAGCTTCTGTCATATTGTTTTGCATCATAAGGATGGACTCCGACAGCAAAATAAACTTCGTCGTATTGTGTTGCGATCTCTACTGCTCGTTCCAGCGTCTCAGCATCTGCCCCGGGAATGATGAAGCGCTCGACACCTTGTGCCTTTGCATGCTGTATCACGGTATTTAAGTCATCATTATAACGTGCATCATCCAGGTGACAATGGGTATCTATGATCATCTTTTCTACACCTCCAACTTATATTTAGAGGACATTATAGCAAAAATCATTATTTATCCTGAAGGTGTAGGTATTTATAATCTGAAATAAGATATAGTTTACTTGACAATGTCACCAAAAGGGGTTCCTTCATGACTACATTCATCATTATTGGCGTGATCATCCTTGTGATTGCTGTGATTGTTTATATAGAGTATAAAAACGAAAAAGAATATAAAAAAGAACAGGCAGACAAACAAAAGAGACAGATAAAAAGAAAAGAGTCTTCGTACAATACACGTCCTTCGGAACGGCATAGAAAAAAAGTGGAACCGCTGCAAACACAAAGAGTTGACAAAAAACCAATGGAACAAAAACCAATGGAACAAAAATCCGTTGATAAAAAAACAGCCGAAGTCAAAGAAACCATCCGACTCCCCGACTGTCATTACCCTGCTTTTAACCATGCACGTTTAACAAAAATGGGTTTTTCCAAAGAGGAAACAGACGAATTTCTTCAAGAGCTCATTGAACAGATAGACACACAGCTTCCTGTCATGGAAGATGCCATTTTACAAAAAGACTATACGACACTTGACTCCGCCCTTCATACCATCAAAGGTTCCACGAGTACTATTGGAACGGGAGGTATTTCAGACCTTATAGATGCATTTAACCTCTACATACATAAAGACAAAGAGCCTAAAGTCATTTCCCATTACATGAAATACTTTAAACATTATTTTGAGGCACTGAAAACACAATACCCTGTTTAAGCCCTCAGTTTTTTTGCAAACGCCAGGGCCTGGGATGTAGGGTTCTCCCCCGCAATGATCCGGGCGATCTCCTGAATACGTCCTGCCTCATCCAAAACCTCTGCACGGCTCTCACCCTCTTCTTTTGTCACGACAATATGCTGTTCCGCTTTGGCTGAAAGATGCGGCTGATGAGAGATGGCAAATATTTGATATACAGACGAAAGCGCAGCGATCATCTCTGCAATGGCGATAGACTCGTCACCTGAAACATTCGCGTCTATCTCATCCAAAATAAGGATGCCCTCTTTTTTAGTACCCTTAGCACTCGTTGAAGCCATCAGTGCCAGGCGGACGCGGTTAAATTCCCCACCGCTCAAAGTATCTATTTTTGACTTACCCAACAATACATCCAGTGCATCCAAACCGGAGTCACCCAATGCTTTAGCGGAAAAAACAAAAGTCAAAGCAGGCAGTTTTAAAGTTTCAAGATACCCTTGAAGTATTTTTTCCAAATGTACTGCCTCCTTTTTTCTACTCTGAGAAAGACGTGAAGCGATGATCATAAGTTCAGAATACTCTATCTGCAAAAAAGATTTCAGCATATGTTTGTCCTGCGCAATGTTGTTATAGCCGGCAAGTTCTTTTACCTTAGTATCCCGATATGTCAGCGCATCTTCAATAGAGCCATAATGGTTTTTGAGTGATGTGAGGTCAGAGAGCCTGTCAAGGACCTCTTCCACATCAGTCTCTTCAAGTGATTCTGTTAACGTCTCTGTCTCTTCAAAATCGGCACGAAGCTGATTCATGGCATCACTGAACGGAGTGACATCTTTCTCTAACAGTTTATAGACCTCTTCCACACTTTGTTCTGCTGCAAAAATTCCCATGGCGCTCTGCAAAGCATCTTTTATTTTGTCTATGCGTGAAAGCTGCTGTTTGATACGCAGCAGTTCTTCTTCCTCTTCAGGTTTCGGATCGATCGCAGTGATCTTTTCTATTTCATAGTTTGCAAATTCGATCAGCGATGCCAATTTGGCTTCATCTTCTTCTATTTTTCTCAGCTGTGCATCTTTCTGCTTATAATTTGCATACCGTTTTTTATACTCTTTTAATGATTTTTTATACACCTTGTCCTGTTCACAGAGTGTTCTGTCTATCATCTCTATAAGTGCTTGCGAATCAAACCCTCCTTTGTCACGGACGGAAAGGTATTTTACATAAGGAGAGAACATTCCTGCCAATGCTTTTTTAGAAATATTCTGCCCCTCTATAAAGTAACGAAGTTTTTCTTTTTTGAGGGTTTTAATAGTGACATCCTCTTCCAGAGAAAAGGCTTCATTTTGAAGTTTTAATGGCTTCTTCAAATTCACTTCACATAAAGAAGCCGCTCCTTTGGTCACATACCCAAAACTGCTCAATATAGAAGAGATCAGTACCGATTTTCCTGCACCGCTGGGACCGGAAAAAACAACCAGACCAGAGGCAAACTCCAATTCTACTTCTTTAAAAGTGACCAGTTCACGCAGATAAAGTCTTTCGATCAATTTTCTTCACCCCATTTAAGCTTTTCTCTGAGTACAGAAAAATAATTACGTTCTTCTCTGTGCAAGAGTTTTGCCCCTTCATCTGCCCCTTTGATGATCAGCATATCGCCCACATGCATTTCGTAATTGTCCTGACCGTCTATCACCGCAATCACTTTTTCATCGGGAGAATCAAGCTCAATAGTGAAATCAGCAGGAAGTACCAAAGGACGCTGTGTCAAGGAGTGTGCAGAGATGGGAGTCAAGATGAATGCCTGCGTCAAAGGAAAGACCATAGGGCCGCCTACAGCAAGGTTATATGCCGTGGAACCTGTCGGTGTCGAAACGATCAAGCCGTCTCCGCGATACGTGTTAAAACGCTCTCCGTCAATAGAAGCATTGATCTTTGCCATTTTGGAGATCGCCGGACGGGTGATCACCACATCATTAAAAGCAAAAAAAGCCTTCTCTTCGCCAGATCTACTGCGTATACATCCTTCTATCATCATACGGTCATCAATACGATAAACCCCTGCAAAAAGCTGCTCCAAAAAATTGTCCACGTCATCTATGGTAATGTCTGCCAAAAAACCGAGTGTACCGGCATTGATGCCCATGACGGGCTTGTGAAAACCGTAAGACCTGCGTACCAGAGAGAGCAGTGTACCGTCACCACCCAGAGAGACCAGAAAATCAGACTTTTGACACATTGTTTCAAATGCAATACCCTTCTCCTCTATCATAGCAGCAGAGCGTTCTGCCAGCAGTACGGAGATTCCTTTGGATTCAAACGATTTTCTGATCTGTTCAAACAATGTTTTGATCTCAGGATCGTTTGGTTTTAAAATAAAACCTGCAACTTCAATTTTTTCCAGTTTATGTTGACGCATTCTTTTCCTGTCTGCTTAATTATTACTGTTAGGGTAGCATAAATATGATTGCGTGTGCCAAAAATATGTCATATTGTAAGATTTTTTGACAAGACGGTTAACTTAGGAAACAAAAACCTTCAAAGGAGGTAAACCGCTCATTCCAAACCTTTTAAACAAGTTTTCGCTATAATCGCGAACTAATTCATTATGAGGAATGCGCGTGAGAACACACTATTGTGCAGAGGTAAACGAAGAAAATATTGGAGAAGTGGTCACCGTAGCCGGTTGGGTATCTTCCCGTAGAGACCACGGAGGGTTGATCTTTATCGACCTGAGAGACAAAGACCAGGTGGTACAGCTTGTCTGTGACCCTGCAGACAATGCAGAGGCACACAAAATGGCCGAAGAAGTACGAGACCAGTTCGTACTCATTGCCACAGGAAAAGTACGTGCCAGAGGTGAAGGACTGGAAAACCCTAAACTCAAAACAGGGAAAGTGGAAATTGTTGTCGATCAGCTGACCATTGAGAACCGTTCGAAGCCTATGCCTTTTGAGCTAAATGATGAAAAGGTCAACGAAGAGATCAAACTTAAGCACCGTTATTTGGAGTTGAGAACACAAAAGTCTTACGACATTTTCAAACTGCGTTCCAAAGCAACCATTGCGGCTAGAAATGCCCTTGATGCGCTTGATTTTCTTGAAGTAGAAACCCCTATTCTCACCAAATCTACACCCGAAGGTGCAAGAGATTACCTTGTACCTTCACGTGTGCATGGTGGTGAGTTTTATGCACTTCCACAGTCTCCGCAACTCTTTAAGCAGCTGTTGATGATCGGTGGGTTTGACCGTTATTTCCAAATAGCCAAATGTTTTAGAGATGAAGATCTCAGAGCAGACAGGCAGCCTGAATTTACACAAATAGATGTTGAAATGTCTTTCTGTGATCAGGAAGATGTCATCAAAGTAGCAGAAAAACTCATCTCTGATGTATTTCATAAATGTGACTTCACTGACGTACCGACAACATTTAAACGTATGACGTATTCAGAAGCAATGGAAAACTACGGTTCAGATAAACCGGACATGCGTTATGATCTTAAAATGGTCGATGTTATTGATATTTTTGCACGTTGTGACAATGAGATCTTCTCCAAGATCGCTGCAACACCCAAAAAGAACCGTATCAAAGCGCTGAAAGTACCTAAAGGTGATGAGATCTTCTCAAAACGTCAAATGAAAGGTTTTGAAGAGTATGTACGTAAGTTTGGTGCGTCGGGTCTGGGATACTTCCAGATGAAAGAAGAGGGTCTGAAAGGGCCTCTTGCAAAATTCTTCACTGAAGAGGACCTGCAAGCTATCATCGACAGATGTGCACTTGAAGTGGGCGATGCAGTCTTCTTTGGTGCAGGTGACAAAAAATTGGTCTTGGACTACATGGGTCGTTTCCGTATTTACCTTGCAGAGATGATGGATATCATCCCTAAAAATACCTTTGAATTCGTATGGGTCATGGACTTCCCTATGTTTGAAGTGGAAGACGGCAAGGTCAAAGCACTGCATCACCCATTCACCCAGCCAAAATCTCTCGATTTTGAAGAGATTGAAGAGATAGAATCCATCGCTTACGACATCGTACTCAATGGTACAGAGCTTGGAGGCGGATCCATCCGTATTCATAAAGAAGATATGCAGGCAGAAATATTCAAACTGCTCGGTATCTCCGAAGAAGAGGCAAACGACAAATTCGGCTTCCTGCTTGAAGCACTCAAATACGGTGCACCGCCACATGGTGGTTTTGCCCTGGGTCTTGACAGAATGATCATGCTTATGACAGGTGCCAGCTCCATCCGTGAAGTCATCGCCTTCCCTAAAACGCAAAGAGCCCAATGTCTTTTGACACAGGCACCAAGTGTCGTGGATGTAGAGCAGCTTAAAGAGTTAAGTCTAAGAATCAGACAACAAGCCCCAAGCACATAACAGTAGGGTGCGTTTCCTAACGCACCGATATAAATACAGACAACAGTATAAAGGAAAACGACATGAAAAAACTATTTTTGATCATCGGAGCGCCAGGTTCCGGAAAAACAACAGATGCCAGTATCATTGCTGAAAAGCATGCTGACAAGATCGTTCACTACTCAACGGGTGATATGCTGAGAGAAGAAGTAGCAAGCGGTTCTGAATTGGGTAAAGAGATCGAGTCTTACATTACCAAAGGAGCCTTGGTACCACTTCAGATCATTGTCAACACCATTGTTTCAGCTATTAACAATGCGCCTGTTCCCAACGTTCTCATTGACGGGTATCCACGATCCGAAGAGCAAATGACTGCTTTTGATGAACTCGTTTCCAAGGAAGACAATATTGAACTTGCATCCGTGATCGAAGTCAGGGTAACGGAAGCCTGTGCCAGAGAAAGGATCCTCGGCCGCAGAGCAGAAGCAGCACCGGGTGAAGAGCGTGCAGATGACAGTGAAGAAGTATTTAACGACAGAATGAAGATCTATACCGATCCACTGGGTGCCATTCAGAGATTTTACACAGATAAAGAACTTCTGACCATCATCAACGGTGAACGAACACTTGACGTAGTCGTCGCAGAAATGGAAGCTTTCATACTTTCAAAGATTTAAACACCAGGTTCAGGAAAAGAGTCTAAAGCCTTTTCCTGCCCTCTTCTCCTTCTTCTCTACTTAGGCAATAAGTGCTTTTATCTCTGCTGCCATTTTATCGACTTCCTTGTGAATAAAGAAGTGACCGTGACCAAATTTGACATAGGCTGCCGGATGTTTAAAATATTTCTGCCACTGCAACACTGTTTCCTTCTCCATATCTTCTTCCGAATTAAAAATCACAAGCGGTGTTTCCAATACCTTGTCGGCGGTTATCCTGTAGGTTTCGATCAATTGATAATCGGCACGTATCGTCGGTAATATCATCTCCATGAGTTCTTTGGAATCCAACACCTCTTTGGGGCTTGCTTTGTGTGCTCTGAGCACATCGATCAGCGCTGCATCATCCAGATTGTGCCTACTGCTTTGGTTGATCAACGCTACCGGTTTGGTCGCCGAAATGATCGTAAATTTCGGACGGTAAGAAGAAAATGCTTCTATCTTCTTGGTCAAAGCATAAGCAATAACACCTCCCATACTGTATCCCAAAAAAGCAAAAGGTCCATTCAGCGTCGGCAGTATCTGTTTATAGATCGTATCGACCAGTGTATCCATGTCGGTAAACGCCTCTTCGAACATACGTTCCGAACGTCCGGGAAGCTGTATGGCTACCAGTTCTATCTCCTCCCCCAATTTGTCTTTGAAAGGGAAATAGATCGACGCATTCCCTCCCGCATAAGGGAAACAGAATAAACGCAGTTTTCTATTCTTGACCTTGTTGAGTATTTTAAAACATTTGCTGTGACGTATCATTTTTTCTCCTTTATTTTTACTACTGTAACGTATTCTATTCATCTTAGAAAGGGCATACTTTTCATCTCTTCAATCTAAAGAGTGTACCTTCGGGTATATCATTTCCCCGCCATTTAAAAGACATAGACTCACCACACTACGCTCTCCTTCATACCCCTGCCAATACACAGCACCCTCTTTGACAAAGGTATAAGACTCTTTTTCCAGCTCAACTTCCTGATGAAAATCGATCTCTGTCAATGCTGCCTCCAACAGACCGGAGCCTAAAGCTTTTAACTCTGCTTCTTTCAGGGTCCAAATACGGTAGAAATACGCCTCTTTCTCTTCTGGCAGCAGCCTTTCAAAACACGCTCCTTCCTCTTTGGAAAAGACCAGATCGTGTACCCCCTCGCCAAGCGCCGTTCCGCCCTGCTCTTCAACATCGATACCACAGGACCCAAGGTCTGTACAGACAAGAGCAAAAGTCTCCTGGGAATGGGAGAGATTGAACCAAAAACCTTTTTTCTGAAAAGGGTCAAGCAGAGGTTTGCCAAAGCGGTTATGACGAAAACACCATTCCGCCGCTTCTACCGCAGGTTCATAGCTACTGAGTATCTCCCTGAGCCAGAGATGTGAGAGGAGGTATCTTTCCCTGTCTTCGGGTTTAAGAAAAGCCTCCGCCCTCTGTTTCTCTGCTACAGAGAGCACAGAAAGCGACCTGTCACACAGTCTCTCTCTCCCAAACGTACCAATCCAAATATCTAAAATGCTTACACTCCCTGCTCGTTCTTTGAGCTTTCAAAGTAGCGGAGAGCTGCCTTTTCATCGATGTCAGGGAAACAGATGCCTACTGCTTTGAGTGCCTCGAAGGTTTTGAACGAATGCAGGAATGCATTGTTGTCAGCTTTAACGAAGTGTGCAAATCCACGCTTCATATTTTCAGTGATAAAGTCACTGATAGGCAGCCGTTCATGATTTTCATTATAGGCTTCGACACGTTCCAGGAACGCATGTTCGCCGATGATCTCTATCTTTTCCTCACTGATGCTGTTGTACATCAACACAAGATCCATAATGCGTACATTGAACGGTGCTGCAATATGATAGACCCTGTTCTTCTCTTTTGAACCAGCCAGCGCCACCACAGACTTGGCAACAAAATCGACCGGTGTAAGCGGGATATTCCACTCCTGGAAGTCCGGCAGTGCTTTAAGCTGCATCGCCGCATTCAGAAGTTTGTAGAACCACTGTGAACGGTCGTTTCTACCCAGTCTGCTGTCACCGATGACCAGTCCGAGTCTGTAAATATTGATATCGAACCCTCTCTGCTGCGCCATCAGAATGATCTTCTCTGCCAGGAACTTGGTCGCAGCATATCCGTTGGATTTCAAATGCTTCTGCCCGTCGATAGGGGTATATTCATTGGCGATCTCCAGAGTATTGAAGATATTGACTGTAGAAATATACTCTATAGGTTTCTGCTGCCCCGTAGAAGCCAAACGCAAGATCTTCTCTATAGCTGCGACATTCACTTCAGCCAGGAAGTCATAATTCGCCATCGGGTTCATGTAGACCGCAGAATGATAGATCCTGTCAACCTTCTCACAAAGATTTGCATACACACGGTCATCGATGCCGAGTTGCTCAGCGACAAGGTCACCCAGTACCACAGAGATACGCGAGACATAGGCATCGTCCCAGAGTCCGTACTCTTCCATACTCTTCTGCAGTTTTTCCAAACCATGTTCCGGCGTACTGCCTCTGACAAGACAGTGTACTTTTTCTACACCGCTTTGAAGGAGTTCATGCAGGAAGTAGCGTCCGACAAATCCTGTTGCACCGGTCAGGAAGACTTCTCTCTCTTCTTCTTTGGCATGTTTTTTCAACGGTTTAATGTTTTCATCGAGCTGTGCTTCTTTTTCAAGATCTACCGTTTCGCTGCGGTCAGTGTTGTGCATCAGCTCGATGATGTTCGCCACATTCTGTCCCTGGAACAGATCTGGAAGTTTGATCTCCAGACCGGCAACCTTGGCTTTGCTTGTCACCTGTACACTCAGGATGGAGTTACCGCCCAGGTCAAAGAAACTGTCGTTGATACCGACACGCTCCATATGCAGCACATCGGCGAAGACTGCAGCCAGTTTCTCTTCTTCTTCATTTCTCGGTGCCACATATTCACTCTGTGCCGTGGTCACGACATCGAGCCGTAAAAGTGCTTTTTTATCCACTTTTCCGTTTGCTGTAAAAGGCAGTGTTTCCACAAAGATAAAAGCAGACGGGATCATAAAGTCAGGCAGATACTGTTTGAGTGCTGTTTTGAGAACATCGGCATCTGCCTCTTCTGCTGCGGCCGTCACATACGCGACCAGTATTTTCTGTCCGTTCTCACTCTCTTTGGCAAGCACTACGGCATCTTTAACCGTATCCAGGAGAAGGAGCTGCTGCTCTATTTCTCCGAGTTCTATTCTGAACCCGCGTATCTTGACCTGGTCATCCACACGCCCGAGATATTCTATATTGCCGCCGGGAAGATATTTGACAAGGTCGCCTGTACGGTATACCTTGCCTTCTCCAAAGGGATTAGCCATAAACTTCTCTGCTGTCATCTCCTCCTGATAGAGATAACCGCGGGACAAGGCATCACCGCTGACAAGCAGTTCGCCCGGCACTCCTTTTGGCAGAAGTTGCAGTGCCGCATCCACAATGTACACTTTTACATTGTGGATCGGTCTGCCTATAGGAATGCTCTGATGTTCCCTGTTATCCTTCTCCAGACAGTAGTAGAGAGAAATGTCGTTACATTCAGTCGGTCCGTACACATTGACCAGTTTGGTATCGACCTGCGAGAGCCAGGGATCGAGTATCTCTTTTTTACTCGCTTCACCGCCAACAAGCACATACTCAAGCGAACGTATCTCTTTGTAATCCGAAGAAATATCGAGCATCGGGTAGAATGCCGAAGGAACACAGTTCAAGTGTGTACACTGCTCTGTTTCGATGAGCGCTGCCAGATAGTCCGCATCATAATAGGCATTACGCGGTAGTACGATCTTACCGCCGGTCTTCAGTACAGAGAAGATGTTTTTCTGTACGGCATCAAAACCAAAAGAGATGATGATCAGGTTGGCACTCTCTTCATTGAAGTTGAAACTGCTGCTGTACCACTCGTTCAGGTTGACCACACCACGATGTTCAAGCATCACCCCTTTGGGCTGACCGGTAGAACCGGAGGTGTAAATGACATACGCCAGATCAGAAGAAGTAAGCGCAGTTTTCGGATTGTTCGTCGGGAAACTGCTGCTGTCTATCTCTGCCAGACTCTCATCATTCAGCACCAGTGAGACTTTGGAGTCGGCAATGATATAGTCGATCCGCTCCTGAGGATAAGAAGTATCGACCGGTACATAGGCAGCACCGGCTTTCAGTACAGCCAGAAGCGAAATGATCATTTCAAAGGAACGGTCGAGTGAAATGGCGACCAGATCACCGGTTTTGACACCTTCCGCTATGAGATAGTGTGCCAGTTGGTTCGCTTTAGCATTCAAATCGCCGTAACTCAGTGTACGTGTTTCATACACCACTGCAGTCTGTGCCGGTCTTTCTGCTGCCTGCGCTTCAAAATAGGAATGTATCGTCGCTGTTTTATCATACGCCGCACGTGAATCGAAGAAACCTTTTATCAATTTTTCTTTTTCACCCGGAGACAAGATCTCTACCTGACTCAATGGCTGTTCCGGTGCCGCTACAAGAGAAGCAAGCAGTGTCGTAAAGTGCGCAATGAGTCTTTCGATATACTGCTCTGAGAAGAGGTCGGTGGCATACTCTATGGAACCTTTTAGTCCCGCTTCCACTTCAGTAAGCTCCATCGTCATATCGAACTTTGCATTTTCACTTCGCAGCTCTTTCAGACTGATCTCCAAGCCATCCAGACGGATCTCGCTCTGCGGTGTATTTTGCAGTGCGAACATCACCTGGAAGAGCGGTGAACGTGACGTATCTTTTGGCAGGTCAAGAGCATCCACGATCTTCTCGAACGGCACATCCTGATGCTCATAGGCACTGAGTGTACGCTCTTTTGTCTGCTGAAGCAGTGTCTCGAAGTCCATTACTTCACTGTAACTCTGTTTCAGGACCAGTGTATTGACAAAGAATCCAATGAGCCCTTCGAGCTCTGCACGGTTACGGTTGGCAATAGGACTTCCTATAGCGATCTCCTCCTGTCCGGAATACTTCTGCATCAAAACAGAGAAGGCTGAAAGCAGCGTCATAAAGAGTGTCACATCTTTCTCTTTACTCAAGACAGCCAGTTTTTCACTCAAGACCTTAGGTATGCTAAAGCTAACGGTCTTTCCACGGTTACTGGGAACAGGTGGTCTGCTGTAAGTGGTCGGCAATGCCAGCGGTTCTATGCCTTGCAGCGCCTCTGTCCAAAAAGAGAGTTTCTCTTCGAGCACTACCCCCTTCAGCACACCTTTCTGCCACGCAGCATAATCCCCGAACTGAAGCGGCAGTGCCGGCAGCGGATTGTCCAAACCATTACTGTAGGCATGGTAGAGTGCAATGAACTCTTCTATCAGCACCCCTACAGACCATCCGTCGGAAATAATATGGTGCATATTGATAAAGAGAGCATGTTCCTCTTCTGTCATCTCAAAGAGATGTACCCTGAAAAGATGTTCTTCTTCAAGATCAAACGGTATCTTCAGCAGTGCTTCTGCTTTTTCTTCTACCTCTGAAGTACTGCAACGACTCTCTTCCTGCGTAAATGGTTCAAAAGGATCGACCCGCTGTATGGTACTTTCACCTTGCAGTGCAAAGGTGGTACGCAGGACTTCATGACGTGAAACAATGGTATTCATCGCACGATTCAGCGCCTCTTTGTCCAGACTGCCTTTCAGATAGAGCAATCCAGGAATATGATAGGTACCGCTCTTCTCTTCACTGAACTGTTCAAGAAACCATAAGCGCTCCTGTGAGAAAGAGAGCGGCATCGCTTCCCGATCTTCCAGCAGAGGTATGGATGTTTCCATGCTTTCTTCGGCATGGTTTCGTATATATTCACTCAAACCATAGACATCCACTTTGTCAAACAAGACTTTCAACGGCAGGTCTATATGCATCTCGGCACGTATTTTGGAAACCAGTTGTGTCGCAAGCAGAGAGTGTCCTCCCAAGTCAAAGAAGTTGTCGTAAATACCCACTTTCGGTACAGAGAGTATCTCCGCAAAAAGCCGGCATAACTGTTCTTCTGTCTCATTTCGAGCGGCAACGTACTCCTGTGTGGAAGAGAGTGTCACCTCTATGGCATCGAGTGCTTTCTTGTCGATCTTTCCGTTGGAGGTCAACGGCATCTGATCGAGTATCAGCATGGAAGTCGGCAGCATATACTCCGGCAAATGTTCCGAAAGGGCAGCTTTAACTTCAGCATACTCCAATGCTTTGTTCTCTTTTGTCGTCACATAAGACATCAGGAAATTGCCGCCTGTTTTGTCCTCTTTGACCAGGACGACCGCTTCGTCTATCTGCTCCAGGTTCAGGAGTTGATGCTCTATCTCCCCGAGTTCTATTCTAAATCCTCGAACTTTGACCTGGTCATCGATCCGTCCGAGGTATTCCAAACTGCCGTCATCGAGGAAACGTACAAGGTCACCTGTTTTGTAGAGTTTTCCTTCAGCAAAAGGATTGTCTATGAATTTTTCCTCTGTCATCGCTTCCTGCCAGAGATAGCCCCGTGCAAGACCGTCACCTGCAACATGCAGTTCACCCGGCAAACCTTTCGGAAGCAGGTTGTTGTGTGCATCGAGCAAATAACAGGCAAGGTCATCATAAGCATATCCGATGAAACTCTGACCTTTTTCAATCTCTTCTTTGCGGATACTGTGGTAGGTCACGTGTACCGTGGTCTCCGTAATACCGTACATATTGATAAGTTCAGGGCTTCTGTCGTCATACTTTTCATACCAGGGAGAGAGAATATTGAAGTCCAGTTTCTCTCCTCCGAAGACAATGACCCTCAGGTCGGAGAATCTTCTCTCTGAAACCGCATCAATATGGATCAGCTGATTGAAGGCAGCCGGCGTCTGGTTGAGTACTGTCACTTTCTGGTCTATCAGATAGTGGTAGAAGTCTTCGCTTGAACGTGTCATCTCATAGGAGAGGATATGCAGTTTCCCGCCATGCAGCAGGGCACCCCATATTTCCCAGACAGAGAAGTCAAAAGCAAAAGAGTGGAAGAGTGTCCAGCTGTCATTTTCAGTAAACTGGAACTTCTCCTGACTCGCAAGGAAGAGTCTGTCCGCATTGGCATGTTCGAGCATGACCCCTTTGGGTTTACCGGTGGAACCCGATGTATAGATGACATACGCCAAATCATGCGGATGCACTTCTCTGTTCGGGTTACTTTCTGAAAACTTTTTACCTTTCACGCTGGACATGTCGACTACTTTTGCTTCACTGTCCGACAAAGTATCCAACAGCGATGTTTCGGTCAACACCAGTTTCGTACGGGAATCTTCCAGTATGTATGAGATCCTCTCTTTGGGAGAAGAAGGGTCAATAGGCAGATAGGCACCGCCCGCTTTTAAAATGGCAAGAAGTCCTACGATCATTTCCAAAGAGCGGTTGACACAGATACCTACGAGGTCGTCTGTCTCCACCCCTTCGGCGATCAGAAAGTGTGCCAGTACATTTGCTTTGGTATTCAGCGCAGCATAACTCAAAGACTCACCCTCATAGACCACAGCGGTCGCTTCAGGTCTTACTGCTGCCTGTTTCTCAAAACGCTGATGAATGGTCATCAAGTCAGTATAGTGTTTGAACGTTCTGCCAAAAAGAGAGAGCTGTTCTTCTCTCTCCGACTCACCGATAAATGCCGCATCGAGTACGGTCACGCTCTCTTCTTCCAACAGACTTTCGGCTGCAAGCAGGAATTTTTCACCGATATCTTCACCGTTAAAGACATGCTCAGGATACGTGAATTTCAAGATATAGGTACTGCCGCTAAATACCGTAAACTGTACTTCATGCAGCGGTATCTTGTCCAGCGGTACCATCTCTTTCTCTTTCAGTCTCGGGATATAGTTGATACCGAAGATCACATCTCCCGCAGGTATCAAGGTCGCCTGATCTTGCAAACTGAGCGGCTCCGTCATACTTTTCTGATAGGTATCGATACGTTTCGCCAGATCAACAAGTGTCAGATCATTCTCGAACCATGCCGCTTTGATCACCACCGGACGGACATCGAGATAGACACCGAGACTGGCATCTTTCAGAGATTTTCGTCCCGAAAGCGGCTCATACAGTACGATATCTTCCGTAAAGTCAAAGAAACGGTAGAGTGTCGTTACATAAATAGCATTCAACAATGCGAACAACGGCACTTTATGCTGTTTTCTCACGTTATTCAGTGCCGAGAGCATCGTTTTGTCCATTGCGATCTCTTCGATCTGCTGTTCACCCATATCTGCCGCATTGAACACTGTGATGTTCCCGACGTTGCGCAGGGTTTCTCTCCACTGTTCTTTTTGGGAAGGGTTGTAGCGTTTCATCAGTGAAGCAATATCGTTCAACCCTGTATTGACCGTTACTTCAGGGAAACGCTGCTCTGCCATATAGGCTTTATAGTGTTTGTCGACCATGGTTTTCAAAGAGATGAGTGACAAGCCGTCCATGATGGCATGGTGTCCCATATACGCCACATACTTCAAGACGCCCTCTTTCATAACAAGAACCGCTTTAACGGAAGAATCCTGGGTCGGGTCGATGGCAGCTTCCGAAACAGCACCTATCAGATCGGCTGGCGACTCATTCTCTTTCAGCGTCGCTTCGATGATCATCTCATCTTCTACGGCATCGAGCAGCAGCTGATACTTCACGCCGGCATCTTCCACCACAGCGGTATGGATCACATCGATATGACGGAAGAGATCTTTGATGGATCTTTTCAGTATCTCGACATCCAGCGACGCATCCGCAGCATAATACCAGCCGATCACATATTTGTTATGAAAATTGATCTCACCCTGCAGGTACATATCTCGCTGTATCTGGGTGAAAGGATAGACTGCTTTGACCACATCCGGACTATAATCGCTCTGGGCGATGATCTCTGCATCGAGTACGGGAGCGAGCATCACAAGATCGTCACTCTCACGGCAGAAAAGTCCGATCATCTGATGGTAATCCTCCAGGAACTTGGCCACTTTTTCATCACAAAGCAGACTGCTCTTGTACGTGAGCTGTATATCGGTCTCGCCTTTGGTTTCGTCAAGTGTCATGGTCAGGAGCGTTTTCGCACTCTCTATACCGATATCAAAGACTTCATAGACATAAGGATTGGACGGATCTCTCGGCAGTTCTCCCATAGGCAGACTGTTGAATGCAAACTGGAAACTGTCATCCATGTCGACAATGCCCTCTTTGGCACGAATACTCTCGATGATATTCTGCAAAGGTGCATTCTGATGCTCAATGGCAGAAAAGAGCTTCTCTTTCACCTGCTCTGTCAAGTCACTGTAGGATGCGCTGTAATCCACATCGAGTTTGATGAGCATGGTATTGACAAAGAAACCGATGATCTCTTCACTCTCCGATGTCGGTCTATTGGCATTTGGTACAGCAATGACCATGGAACCGTTATTGGTATAGCGGTAGATCAATGCAGCATAGACAGAGAGCAGTATTTGATTAAGTGTCCAGTTGTTAGACTTTCGCACTTCGTCCAGTTGTGCCAGCAATACAGGATCGATGGCTTTAGAGATGGTCGTGACCTCTTGTGTCTCTTCCTCCTCTGTTTGATTGGCAAGTTTTGAAACATTCAATTTTGAAGGGTAAGGGATCAGTGTCTCTTCCCAATATGCCAGATCTTCTTCCAGACTGCCCTCTTCGAGTTTTTGACGCTGCCAAACACTGTAGTCAGCATAATCTATACGCATGTCCGGCAATGCCCTCTTCTCTTTTTTCGCACGTCCGGTCAAAAGATAGTCAAACTCTTTAAAGAGTATCCCGATGGACCAGCCGTCAGAGATAATATGGTGCATATTGAGTACCAGTATATGCTCTTGTTCACCCAAAGTGATGAGATGGGCACGCAAAAGCGGTCCTTTAACAAGGTCGAAAGGTGTCAAGGCTTCCTGCTGTGCCAGTTCCCGTGCTTTGGCTCGTGCTACCTCTCTCTCTTTATAGCCACTCAGATCACTCTGCTGCAATGCAAAATCTGTCTCTTCCAATATCTCAAGAGAAGCAGCACCGTCCCTGCTTGGAAAGACCGTACGAAGGGTTTCGTGACGGGAGATGATCTCTTTGAGTACTGCTTCTACTTCCGCAGCATCGAGTTTGCCTTCGATCACGACTGCCATCGGCAGGTTATAGTCGGCACTGTTTGGTTCAAGCTGGTCGATGAACCAAAGTCTCTCCTGTGAAAACGAGAGAGGAAGGTTTTCTCTGTTCTTCACCACTTCAATAGGTGCTTCTGTCGACGTTTTTGCTGATGTTTCAATATAGTTGGCAAGTGTATCGACCGTCGCATTAAAAAAGAGGTCTTTCAGCGGCAGTTCCACACCCATTTCATTACGTATTTTGGAGACCAGCTGTGTCGCCAGCAGTGAGTGTCCGCCCAGTTCAAAGAAACTGTCGAAGACACCTACTTTATCCAACTGCAGCACTTCTTCAAAGATAGAGGTCAAAAGCTCCTCTCTGCCATTTCTCGGTGCTACGTACTCAGCATTGCGTGAAAATTCCACCTTCAACGCAGCGAGTGTTTTTTTGTCTATTTTTCCATTGGCGGTCAACGGCATCTGATCGAGCTGCATAATGACGGTCGGCACCATATACTCAGGAATATGTTCAGAAAGTTCCTGTTTCACTTCACGCTCTTCACAACTACAGGCCTGACCTGCAGTCACATAAGCGACAAGCATATTGTGTTTGTTCTCATCCTCTTTGGCAAGCACCACTGCCTCTTTAACGTTGGGAAGCTCCAGCATATGCTGTTCTATTTCACCCAGTTCTACACGGTAGCCCTGTATCTTCACCTGCTCATCGGAACGTCCGACAATGTCAATGTAACCCTTGGGATTGAAGTAACCGATATCGCCTGTTTTGTAAAGCACCTCTCCGCTCACAGGATCTTCAATAAATTGTGCTTTGGTTCGCAGCGGGTCGTTGAAGTAGCCATCCGCCACTCCTTTACCTTTAATGTAAATGTCTCCGTGTACCAGGTAAGGTCGGGAGTCCAGTGCTTCATCGAGGACAAAAAGCTGCTGATTCGCCAGCGGATACCCGTAGGGGATCTTCTCTTCTCTTCTTCCCCGCGTTGCAATAGGGAAGTAGATAGACCAGATGGAAGCTTCTGTTGCACCGCCCAGAGAGATAAGTTCACATTTTTCAGAAACCAAACGTTCAATATCTCTGACCAGAGGAAGCGGAATGAAATCGCCGCTCATCATGATCAGACGCAGGCTCTCGGGCAGTGTGCTTTCCGCATAGTCGGCCTCCTGACAAAGCAGTTTCATCAGTGCCGGTACGGAGTTCCAGAGTGTGATCTTTTCTTTGACTACCCAATGGAACCAGTCCGCCGCATCTTTACGTTTTTCTTCATCAGGAATGACCAGAGAAGCCCCCGCAGAGAGTGCCCCGTAAATATCATAAACAGAGAGGTCAAAGTTAAGTGCGGAGATACCGAAAAACCTGTCATCGGCTGTGACATTGAAACGTTTGTTGATGTCCGCCACAGTATTGCAGACAGAAGCATGGCTGATCATCACCCCTTTGGGTTTTCCGGTAGAACCGGATGTGAAGATAGTATAAGCCAGATCATCTTCTTTGGCTTTGACCCTGTATGCCGGCATACGCTTCCCAAAGTCCACGGAAGCTGCCACATCAATACCGCGCATATGCTCCGGAAGCGCAAGCATTTTGAGTGTGTCTGCATTGGAGAGAATGCTGGTGATGCCCGCTTCTTCCAGCAGATACTCTATTCTGTTCTTAGGATAGTCAATAGCCATCGGCAGATAGGCTGCTCCCGCATACCCGCACGCCATCACTGCGACTATCTGCTCCCAGCCTTTCGGCAGGATCACCGCGATATGTTCGTCTTTTTGCAGTTTTTTCTCTTCGATCATTGCAGCTATCTGTGCCGTAGCATTGTGAAACTCACCATAGCTGATGCGTTTGCTATCGGTGATCACTGCCTCTTTTTCAGGCTGTGCCAGAGCGCGCTTCATACACTGCAGCGGCAGCACTTCTGTCGGAAGTTCCTGCGCCGTTTCATTGTATTTGGCATAGACAATATCCTGTCTTTCAAAGATCGGTGAATAACGCTCTATCTCAACACGGCTTCCCTCATCGAGTACCATCTCTATAAGATCGGAATAGATCTTGAACATATTGTCCAGCGTCTTTTCCCGGAAGAGTTCATCGATGCAGTCCCAGTTGACGATCAATGCGCCGTCTTTCTGCATGATCTGGTTGTCTATCCAGACCTGTGGTGTCTGTGAAATGGTATATTCCCTTTCTCCCAGCCAGTCACAGGCAAAATCATTTAAACCAAGGGTCGAAGTAAAGACCACAGGCATACTGCTGTCGCGTCCGATGGAACGCATCTCTCTGAGTATCTGTACCCCGCCGATCGCATCATGTTCGAGGTCTTGCAGCAGGCGTGACTGTACCTCCTGCAGATAGATATCAAAAGATTTATTGGCAGGAATATCCACTTCAAACGGTATCAATGAAGTAAAGTCACCGATGATCTTGTTCACATCTTTGTGAGCCTGAAGACGATGAAAGTGCGTCAGGTTGATACAGAAGTTTCCTGAATTCGACCAGGTTGCCAGCGTTTTTCCGTACAGTGCCAGCAAGACTGCCGTCGGTGTTGCATTCATGTGTGCAACGATCTTCTTGAAACGTGCCCATTTCTCTGCTTCAAGGACAAAGGTCCTTCGTGTAAATTTCGGTTTTTTTATCTCTACAGGCTGTTTGACCAAGGCTAGAGCCGGTCCGGAAGGCAGGGTATCGAGACGTGCTCTCCAGTAAGCCAGGGAAGCATCAAAAAGTTTCCCCTCTTTATGTTTGTCTGCATAAGAAAGATAATCTTTGAACGAAATTTCCAAGCGTTCCATTTTCGTGTCGGGAAAACGGTAATAGTAATGCAGGTCTTCAAGAAAAATGAACATGGAACTGGCATCGCAGACAAGCATATCGACGTAAATGTGTATCTTCTTTGTACCATCCGGCAAGATGTAGGCTTCCAACGATACCAGGGGAAGTCTGGAAGGATCCGGCAACTCTGTCACCTTTCTCTCTCTTGCATTGGCAAGATAGATCAGCGCATCCTCCTCACTCATATCGGAGATATCATACACAGGAAGTACCTGATAAGGCATCTCTTCAATGTACTGCTGGGTAATATCTTCATGCATCACACAGCGTAACATTTCATGTCGCTGCATCAGTTTATTCCATGCTTGCTCCAGGCGTTCCAGATCCAGTGTCACACGACCGATCTCGGCATAGGCATAACAAGCTGTATTTCCCAGTGTCATGTCAGGACGTCTTCCAAGCAGATAGGCTTGCTGAATATTGTTCAGGTTGAATTTTTCAAACTTCGTTTCAGAAGAAGGCACTATCTCCGGAAGTTCCCGGCTTTCAATACTTTTTCCCTTACTCTTCTCTGCCAGTTTGGCTATTTCAGGTGCAAGCTCTGCAATGGTCGGGAAGTCATAGAACGCCATCAGCGGCAGTTCAATACTGAAATGCTCTATAATGGCATCCTGCAGCTGTACCGAAGCCAGAGAATCCAGACCAAAAACCATAAAATTCTTTTCAGTCGTCACTTTCTCTCTTGCGGTCTGAGTCAGGGTCGAGATCTCGCTTCTCAGCCATGCCGTAACTGCATCTTCATTCTCATCCACCACAGGGGCAGATGCTGTTTTCACCAGTACTGCTTTCTCTGTACTCTCTTTGCGAAGCTCTCCCAGTACTTTATACGTTTTATCGATATAAGCTTGCTTATTTGCCTGGCGCTGTATCTTCCCGCTGGAGGTTTTCAGTACCTGTCCGGGACGTACAAGGAGAATGTCATACACTTGCAGTTCACACTCGACACCGATGGTCTCTATCATCGCATCGAGTACCTCTTCCTCATTGAACTTACGCATATGGGTACGTTGTATCTCCTGTACGATGACCAGCTGTTCACGCTCGTCTATCTCCAGAGAAAAGGCAGCCGTACCCCCTTGGCTCAATGCTTCATGGGAAGCGGAAACCGCCATCTCTATATCTTGCGGATAATAGTTCTTTCCGCGTATGATCAAAAGGTCTTTGGCACGGCCGCAGATATAAAGTTCTCCTTCATGCTCAAAAGCAAGGTCGCCTGTTCTGAGGTAAGGGCCCTCTTTTTCTGCCGTGTAGGCATGGAAATCTTCTTCTGTCTTTTCGGGATTTTTCCAGTACCCCTGCGCAATACTCGAACCGCACACCCATACTTCACCGACGGTATCTTCTTCCAGCACCTTGAAGTTCTTCATATCGACGATCTTCACTTCATGGTCTGTCCAGCTATGCCCGGAAGAGACCATCTCCTGAGAGCCTTCTGCCCCCGAAGGTCGTATCGTGATCTTGCCATTCTGCAGATCGGCAGCGTCTATATTGAGGATGATCGCTTCTTCATCCGCATTACCTCCCGTAACCAGCAGGGTCGTCTCTGCCATACCGTAAGAGGGATAGTGTGCCTTTGATTTAAAACCGCAGAGGGAGAACTTTTCCGTAAAACGTCTCAATGTCTCAGCATGCACAGGTTCAGAACCGTTCAGCGCGATCTTCAAATGGCTCATGTCCAGATTTTTCAGATCTTCCTCTGAAACCTTTTCCGTACAAAGGTCGTAGGCAAAGTTCGGTCCGGCAATATGAGTGGCTTTGTTATGGCTGATGAGTTCTATCCATCGTATCGGTTTTTGCAAAAAGTAGGCAGGTGCCATAAAGGTGATCTCCGTACCCGAATAGAGCGGTTCTATCACCCCGCCCATCAGACCCATGTCGTGAAAGTGTGGCAGCCAGGAGACCGAACGGGTATGTTCATCATAATCACAGGAGAGGTAGATCACCTCCATATTGCTCATAAGGTTTCCGTGCGATATCATGACCCCTTTAGGGTTACCGGTCGAACCTGAAGTGTATTGAAGAAAAGCGAGGTCACTTCCTTCCACAGCAGAGAAAGCAGCTTCAACCCTCTTTTCATCGGTCGCTGCCAAAGCTGCACTGTCGGACTCCAGCCAGACAAGTCCCTGCAGTGTTTCATCTTCTTCAAAAAGTGGTTTGGAGACCAGTGCCGCTTTTTGCGATGTCATCACCACGGCCGCATCAGCATCGGAAATAATGGATTTCAAACGGCTGATCTTCTGATTTTTTCTCGGCGGATAGGCAGGTACAGCGACCATACCGGCATAAAGACAGCCGTAAAATGCGCTAATGAACTCCAGCCCCGCAGGGTAGAGCATCAATGCCCTGTCTCCCTTTTTGCCCGTGGCAAGAAGGTTACTGGCGATCTTTTTCGCCTCGGCATCAACCTCTGCATAGGTCATAGAAACAGGCGGTTTTTTTTCATCTTCCACATAATTATAGATCACATCATTCGGACGTGTTGCCGCCAGTTCTTTTAATCGTTGTATAATATTTTGGTATGTCATTGTGCTTCCCCGCATTTATCTCTATCTATTATAACCGGCAAAAGTAAATATTTGGTCAATAGCAGTCGCCCCTGCGGGCGATACGGCAGAAGCATTTGATCTGTGGTGCATTTATACCCATCGGGAAGCCAAACAATATTGGCACATCAATCAGCAAAAAATTATTCAGAAAAGAGCATTTTCATGACATATTCCGTAGCCAGCACCTTCGCCAGATCTTGACGATAGGCTTCCAGTGAAACACCCTTCTGCAACACTTTTTTATCGTAAAAAGAAAGGTTCATATTGTGTACGGTCTTTTTAACTTCATCCAGTGCCGTAATAACCCCTATTTCCACTATATCTTTCTGATACGCTATGAGGTAGGCATAGTGTCTGACAAACAGCATCATGGCAATTTTTTGATTCAAGGCATAAAAAGAGAGTAGAAAATCCGATCCTTCTTCTCCTTCTTCTGCAAAATCTTTCTCAGACAGTTCACTTTTTTTCATTTCAAAATGCATCAATTTTTCAAACACTGACTGTTTTAGCCGCAAAGAGAAAAAGAGTCCGGCAAACGCATTTTTATATTCGGAAACCAAAAACAGTGCAGACGGATGTTTTGCCCAAGATTTAAATTGTTCCGAACTTAACTGCGTATCGAGATAGTTCGTCGCCTGATGCAGATCCATGTTAAGCTCCAATGCTACCTGGGCTCTTTCACTTTTGAGAACAGGATACACACGCAGATCACCTATCTCCATATGGTCAGAAGGAAAGTTCAATATAAGCTTTTTATTTTTTGCAAGTACATTCCGTATGCCTGCCATGCAGATAAGGTCTTCCACTTCTTTACGGGTGTAGCCATTCCAACACGGCAAGGCTTCATTGTTTAATGTTTGAAAATATTTAACAATACCCAATTGTTTTAGAGCATTGGGTTGGGTACTGCCGCGTTCCCATCGGCTCAATGTTACCGTGTCAAGACTTTCAAAGGTTTGTTCTTCAAATGCATACAGTGCGGCGACCAGTGTTTCCTGTGTCATATGCTGTGCTTCACGACAGTGTTTTAAGTACTTGAAAAATTTCAAATTCAGACCCTCTGTTTTTTTATTATATATAGTATAGCAAAAAAGAGTCTGCAACTAGGCATTTGGAGTCAATTTTTTTTCTTCTCAATGCCCTTACGCTTTTTCTTCCCATCTGATATACTTGTCTCAACTAAAAAATATAAAGGATACACCATGGCAGAAAAGATCACAAGAATCGAAAACGAACTTCACAGATATGAATTTGGACTGGACAACGGTCTTATTACAAAAAAAGAGTTTGATGAACTCACGTCTACCCTTGCGTATGAATTAAAGATCTTGGCACATTCGCTTTAATACGCCTGTGCACTTATGGCTCTCTTAAGAGCTACTTATATTAGTAGCCCTAAAACTAAAAAATAAGAAAAAAGTATGTCATTTCTACACACTTTGCTTCTTTTTTCTAAATTAACAATAAATTAACCAAAATACGCTTGACATTAATTTTTCATTAAACTATAATCCTAACTATCTAAAAACAAGGAATTAGTATGAAAAATACAACAACACTACTGAAAAGTGGAATCGTTTTGTCACTATTGACATCAACACTACTACACGCAACAAACGGAGATAACCTCATAGCCGTTGGTGCCAAAGCAAGAGCTATGGGTGGTACAGGTATCGCTGTTTCTCACGGTGCTGAGTCTACACTAAGCAACCC